>Ga0265294_10004077_pt1 | contig 18370 bp, 32 predicted proteins | sample MunlanPumphouse3_FD_192504 | JGI IMG/M metagenome (GOLD analysis project Ga0265294, IMG submission 192504) | Groundwater microbial communities from a municipal landfill in Southern Ontario, Canada - Pumphouse #3 | ecosystem: Environmental > Aquatic > Deep subsurface > Groundwater | place...
CACACATATAAGATGCATAGGTTTGACTTTCAAAGAAATGTCAATACCTAATTATATATATTATGAACAAGATACAAAACCACAGAGAAAAAATCACAAAAAGTGACTATTTTATCAAAAGTATGGTAATATTATTTTGTAAAAGTACGTTCGTACTTACACAGAGAGAATAAAATTCTAATAAGTTTGGTGGACGACGCAATCACACTTTCCTTAGTAGATTTGTTCTCTTTTTCTTTTTTTGAAGTGTAGTAAATATTAATTGGATGTTCGGGATAGTTGCTTCTGGAAGATTGAATAATATTCATAATCACAGAATATAAAACTTTTCTAGCGAATGGATTTCCAGATTTTGTAATTTTACCATTGTAGAACGTTTTTCCGGATTGATAAACAGAAGGTTCAATACCGCAATAAGCATTGATTTGTTTATAGCTTCTAAATCTAGAAAATTCACCTATTTCAGCGATGAGTTGAGAAGATGTTTGATCACCGATACCCGGTATAGAAGATATATACTTGTATTCTTTGGTTTGTTTACCTAAGTGAATTAATCTTTCTTTAGCCAATTCATAGTGTCCCATGAATTCTTTAAGAATGATGATTGTTTGTTTTAAATTGTCAACTTCGTTACTAATGATAGAAACGCCTGGATAAGCGTCTTTAGAAATATTCTTCAGTTGCGTAGCTTCTTTAGTTAAACGCGTTTTAAAACTCCGATTAAAAGTCAAATTCAGTATACTTGCGATATGATCGACTCTTTTCTTCTGAATGAATTCGCTGTGGGGAAAATGTTCAAACAAGGTAATGTACTTTAAATTGTATTTGTCGCTCTTATCGGAATAAAACAATTCATGTTCAGGAACACAGATGTCTAGTAATCTTGTATATCGATTTTTGATGGCAGTTAAGGCTTTTTCTAGACTGATTAGTTGTCTGTGTGCCGCTTGTAAATCATCATATAGTCTACCTGTTTTTATCGCATTACTTTTGATTTCTTCTTTGAAATAAGTTTCTGCGATTTTTATCGCATCCAATCGGTCCGTCTTCGTTCTTCGAAACGTTGTGGAACTTTTTTTGACTAAATTTGGATTGACGACGATGACATCATAATCCTGTTCGATAAAATATCTCATGACTGGATAATGATAGGTGCTAGTCGATTCCATAAATACAACTAAATCGTCTTTTATTTCCTCCTTACTAATGATTTGATCAATCATTTTAAAATGACTAAAAGTATGTTCGTATTCTATGGCATCGAGAATGACTTCTCCATGAATCGATAGAATATAAAACATGCTTTTTCCTTTGGCTACGTCGATAGCCAAAACATAGTTTTTCTTTCCATTCATTCTTTCTCCTCTCTTAGTTTAAGCTTATACGTCTTTCTTTTTCCAGTCATGCGTGTTAAATGAGTTTCATCTTTGGCAGATTCTCCCAGCTTTCTCAATTGGAATATAAGAAAAAAGTATAAGTATGTCTCTCAAACCTATGGATTCTAAGACCCTTGATACAAACTGACATTACTTAAACTAGTTTCTGTTTAGGACTGTTGTCCTATAAAAAAAGTATACACCAGACACAACGAATTGTTGATATCGGAATGTATACTTAAATCTTACATGATACAATAGTATCGACCCTAAAGTATACTAAAATAGGGAGAAATCCCCTTTTTTCTTTACTATAATGCTGAATTTTAAAGGTTTAGGTTAAAGAGTTTAAATTCACTATCGAAAATATAGGTATAAAAACACGAAAGGTCAATAAAAACACGAAAGTAAAAAAAAAATACAATTGAAAAAAACTAAAATTGAATAGTTATATTGTGCCGATAACGGCATATTATTGACTTAGTAAAAAATTATGATATAATAATATTGTGCCGATAACGGCATAATAAGAAGGTGAGATTATGGATTATAAAAATGTATCTTATTTTGCTACTAAATGGAATATTAAACAAAGAAGAATTAGAATTCTTTGCGCAGAAGGTAGAATTCATGGTGCAAAAAAAGTAGGCAAAATTTGGTTTATACCAGAAGATTCACAAAAACCGATTGATAAAAGATATAGACAAGTAAATGACTTATTCTTTGATTTAATAGATTTTAATATTATCGATGATAAAAAAATTATTATAGATTCCCATCGACCATTCTCTCAAAATATGAATAGACAATTAAGAGATAAACTAATTATTGAGTGGACTTATAATTCTAATGCGATTGAAGGAAATACACTTACCTTATCAGAAACGAAAGTAGTTTTAGAAAATGGTATAACAATTAAAGGAAAACCATTAAAAGATCATTTAGAGACAATTAATCATAAAGAAGCGATTGAATACATTGAAGATCTAATCAGCAAAAACGTTAAACTTTCAGAATTTGATATTAAATCTGTTCATTATTTGATTTTGAAAGAAATTGATTCTGCCAATGCTGGTAAATATCGAAATGAAAATGTGTTTATCAGTGGGGCAAAGCATGTTCCACCAGTGTATATGAATGTTCCATATGAAATGCAGAAACTGGTTGATAGATATCAAAGTTGGGAAGATTTACATCCTGTAGTAAGAGCTTGTTTCTTGCATGGAGAGTTTGTTAAGATACATCCTTATGTTGATGGTAATGGTAGAACAGCCAGACTTTTATTAAACTTTGAATTAATTCAAAGTGGCTATCCACCAGTAATAATTAAAACAGAAAATAGAGTAGATTATTATGATGCACTAGATAAGGCACATACAACAAATGACTATACGGATTTTATTAAAATTATTGTTGATTTAGTAAATGAATCAGAGGATTCATACTTATATTTGATAGGTTAAGGTTAAGAGGTAGAAATATGGAAATAGTTCTTATAGTATCTTTTGGTGATGTCGGAATTGAAGCGCAAGCATTAAGACAGGTTTTAGAACTTTATGGATTCTCGGTTTTAATTAAATATATAGGTAGACCAAATGATTTTATTGATGTGTTAAAAGATAATGTAGAGTCAAACGCTAATTATATTATCATTTCGTGTCATGGTGAAGATGGAAGAATAATCATGCCTAAACTTCATGAAAGCATTTATTTACAAGATGAACCTCAGAGTAATTTTTCATCAAATGAGATTGAAAGGTATCTAAAACTGTCTAATAAAGCAATCATAAGCACAGGATGTACAACTGGTTATAAGAATATGATGGATGTCTTCTCTAAAAATAATAACACTTATATTGCCCCAACTGATTATATTGATGGAAATGCAGTATTTATCTTTGTTGCCAATATGTTTTATTTGCTCTCTAAGAAGATAGATATTTTTACTTCATATAATAAGGCAAAACAATTAGACAATGATACAAGTTGCATGATTATATCATTAAAGTGAGAAGAGGACCAACAAAATAAATTGAATAGGGGTATGAAAAAAGATTAAGTGGTACGAAATTGTATCAGAATCGTTGCCCTATCACATGTTTTCAATACGGAGTTTTTTTGTGAAACAGCTCAAATTATGCCATTTTAGTGGGCGAATTGAGTCAAATTCACTAAATATACATCCTTAATCAATGATGAAAAGACAAAAAGACAATGTGAAGTTCTAAAGTAATCACTTTTAGGATAAGCCAGATGTCTTTTTTCTTTTTCCCTTTATCTTTCGTTTAATACCTTCTGCATATACTTCGATTATATTAAAGTATAACTTTTTTGTATCAGTTCAAATATCTAACGTTCACAGATTAAGTAAGAAAAAATGCGGTTAAGTTTATCTAAACCGCACTTTCTTTAGTTTGATCAGTAAATATCTCTTGCAGCAATATGATAAAATGATATAATTATTCCTTAGAATTTATATCTTTCAATGAGGTGAGTGCCTTGGCTTTAAACTCAAAATATTCTTCAAAAGAAACTATTAAGGGAGAATTTCTTGTTCCTGATTATTATAAAGATTTTACGTGTAAAGGTGGGAGTTGCAGAGATTCTTGCTGCCAAGAATGGAAAGTAACTATTCCGATGGATCAATATTTTTTGTTGAATGGACTTAACTGTAAAAAGACGATAAAACAAAAAATTGATAGAACATTTAGACCTTTTATCAACCCAACACCAGAAAGATACGCTGAAATTGTACACACACAGGATGGCAACTGTCCTCTTCATAAAGAAGATGGATACTGCTTGTTGCATGAGACTTGTGGTGAAAATGTACTGCCATTGGTTTGTAGGTATTATCCTAGGGGGCCAAAAATTAATTATATCAATGAGGTTTCATGCGCTAACAGCTGTGAAAAAACTTTAGAATTATTGTTTTCCACCAATGAAATAATTAAATTTGAAAAATTAAACCTAAAATTTCATATGAATAAATATGAAAGTCAAATATCAGATGAGAAAAAGCGATTATATCAAGAAGTTAGATTTGATATTTTTGGCTTACTATCGAATAGAGATATTCCATTAAGTAAAAGAATATTAGATTTAGGTGTATATCTAGACACCCTAGATAAACACTCTAATATCAATATTTTAAATACAAATGATAAACACGATATCATCAAAATCGAAACTGTTAATGATTACTATCAAATAATATGGAAACTATTTGACAGATTTAATGGAAAATATCCGAGGCTTGAAGCTCAATTAGAAGAAGCAAAGTCTCTGTATATAAATAAAGATGTAAACGAGATTTATTTTCTGGCTAAAAAAAATTTTGAATCATTATTTTCAAATCATGAAATTATGTTTGAAAAAGTGATAATTAATGATTTATTTTTTAAGCAATTCCCATTTCAAACAAATTTTAATGTGAAAGATCAGTACATCGCTTTGTGTGGAACTTACATATTATTAAGATATCTATCAATAAGTTTAATGTACACTAAAACAACAATAGAAGATTTTATAGATTTGATTTCTAAAACTTATACTGTTATTAGTCACTCAAGTTTTGATGCGGTAATTTCAACGTTTATTCGGCAATTAAACCTAGAAAATCACTATACTTTAGCCAAAATCATGCAAATGTAAAAAAAAATATAATTTTTAAATAAAAATACTTGCATTATTTTAAAAATAGCGTATCATTAAACGTAGCACGATATAAATGTTAATAAGTTTTATTTGAAGTTACATAAGTTACCTCAATTTTATTAAGCTATTTGTAGAAGTGAAAAAAAATAATAGGAGGTAACAAACATGACTGGTAAAGTTAAATGGTTCAATGCTGAAAAAGGTTTTGGGTTTATCACAACAGAAGATGGAAAAGATGTTTTTGCACATTTTTCACAAATTCAAAAAAGTGGTTTCAAATCTTTAGAAGAAGGCGAAGCTGTAAGCTTTGACATTACAGAAGGACAAAAAGGTCCTCAAGCTTCAAATATCGTAAGTTTATAATTTTCGAATTTGATTTAAAAAGTGGAGAGTAATCTTCACTTTTTTTTATGCGTTTTTTTAAAAAAATATAAAATACTAAAAAATATTTAAATATTATCTCTTAATTCTTTGATTTATATATAAAAATAGATATTTACGGAAAAAAATTCTTGCAATTAATTACAAAATTTGTTATCATAGTAAAGCCTATGGAAAATAGGAAGGCAGAGATTTGTGAGGTTGCTGACACACACATAGCCGTTGTTATGGATTGCTATGTCGGAGGTTAGGGAATTTACAATGAGCCTGTATATAAGCTAAGTTATATGCAAAGGAGGAGCTTAAATGGCTACAAATCAAGTTATTAGAATTAGATTGAAATCTTATGATCACAGATTATTAGACCAATCAGCAAAAAGAATCGTTGAAACAGCGAAAAAGACAGGGGCTAAGGTTAGCGGGCCAATCCCACTACCTACTGAAAAAGAAATTTTCACAATTTTAAGAAGTCCACATGTTAACAAGGATTCACGTGAACAGTTCGAAAGAAGAACTCACAAAAGATTAATTGATATCGTGAACCCTACGCCAAAAACAATTGATTCATTAATGCACTTAGATTTACCATCTGGTGTAGATATCGTCTTGAAGTAAAAAAATATTAAATAGGAGGTGTACTCATGGCAAAAGGTATCTTAGGAAGAAAAGTAGGAATGACTCAAGTATTTGATGAAAACGGAAAAATGATTCCTGTTACAGTAATTTCGGTAGAACCGAATGTTGTATTGCAAAAGAAAACCGTTGAAACTGATGGATATAGTTCAGTTCAATTAGGTTATATGGATAAAAGAGCTAATTTAGTTAATAAGCCTTTAACTGCTCATTTTGAAAAAGCAAACACAACACCTAAGCGCTACATCAACGAAATACGTCTTGCAGGTATGGAAGAGTATGAAGTTGGCCAAGAGGTAAAATGTGATATATTTACCGCTGGTGATTATGTAGACGTAACTGGGGTTTCAAAAGGGAAAGGTTATCAAGGTGTGATCAAGCGTCACAACCAACATACTGGACCTATGGCACATGGATCTAAATATCATCGTGGTGTTGGATCAATGGGTGTTATTGCGCCTAATCATATTAGAAAAGGTAAAAACATGCCAGGAAGAATGGGACATGAAAGAGTTACTATTCAAAATTTAGTAGTTGTTCGTGCTGACGTAGAAAAGAACATCATGTTAGTAAAAGGCAATGTTCCAGGACCAAGCAAATCATTAGTAATAATTAAAAACGCATTTAAAAAACAAAAATAATTAATATAATTCGGAAGGAGGAAAAGCTATGCCTAAATTAGCAATGTTAAATCAACAAGGTGAATCAATTGGCAGTCTTAATTTAAAAGACGAAGTATTTGCAGTTGAAAATAACAATCAAGTTATCTATGACGTAATTAAGCAACAAAGAGCAGCTATGCGTCAAGGAACTGTAATGACTAAGAATAGAACGGCAGTTCGTGGCGGTGGAAGAAAACCATATCGTCAAAAAGGAACTGGACATGCTCGTCAAGGTTCTATTAGAGCACCACATTATGTAGGCGGTGGAGTTGTCTTTGGACCAAGCCCAAGAGATTATTCATATAAGATAAATAGAAAAGTACGTCGCTTAGCTTTGAAAATTGTTTTATCAGAAAAGTTAAGAGGAGAAAAATTAGTAGCGGTAGACTCAATTGTTTTAGCTTCACACAAGACTAAAGAAATGGTTACCGTATTAGGAAATTTAAAAGTTGAAGGTAAAATAATGGTTATCTTAGGAGAAACTTCTGAAATGGTTAATACCGCTTCAAGAAATATACCTAACGTTCAAACAGTGCTTTATAATCACATTAGTGTTTATGACATCATGAACGCAAATCAATTAGTTTTTACTAAAGAAGCTTTAGAAAAAATCGAGGAGGTTTTAAGTTAATATGGATAAATATCAAATTGTAAAACGCCCGATCGTTTCTGAAAAATCTACAAAATTATCTGAACTTAGAAAATATACATTCGAAGTTGATAAAAAAGCTAATAAAATTCAAATTAAAGAAGCTATCGAAGCAATCTTTAATGTAAAAGTAGAAAAAGTAAATGTCGTTAATACAAAAGCTAAAGCTAAAAGAGTTGGTCAACACTCAGGCTTTACTGCCGCTGTTACAAAAGCAATTGTGACTTTAGAAGAAGGTTACAAAATCGACATTTATGCAGCATAATGGGAGGAGTAATAAATAATGGCTATTATAAAGTATAAACCACAGACAAATGGTTTGCGTAACATGACAAAGCTTGATTATAATGAAATCACAGCTTCTAAGCCAGAAAAATCCCTAGTATCCACCTTAAAGAAAAACGGTGGGAGAAATAATCAAGGGAAAATAACAGTCCGCCATCAAGCTGGTGGAGCTAAGAGAAAATATCGTATCATTGATTTTAAGAGAAATAAAGATGGGGTAATTGGAAAAGTAGCTACGATTGAGTACGATCCAAACAGAACAGCTAATATCGCATTAATCAATTACGTAGATGGTGAAAAACGTTACATCATCGCTCCTAAAGGCCTTGAAGTTGGTATGACAGTTGAATCAGGAGAAAAAGCAGATATCGTAATTGGTAATGCTAAAGAAATTATGGATATCCCTGTAGGTACAGTGATTCATAATATCGAACTTTATCCTGGAAAAGGCGGTCAATTAATTAGAGCTGCGGGTACAAGTGCGCAAATCTTAGGTAGAGAAGAAAAATATGTATTAATCAGATTAAAATCTGGTGAAGTAAGAAGAATCTTAGGTAAATGCCGTGCTACTATCGGTGAAGTCGGTAATGAATATTCATCACTAGTTTCTATTGGTAAAGCTGGTAGAAAAAGACACATGGGTGTTAAACCAACAGTTCGTGGTTCAGTTATGAACCCAGTCGATCACCCTCATGGTGGTGGAGAAGGTAAACAGCCTGTTGGGCACAAGTCACCACTTACTCCTTGGGGTAAAGTTGCACTTGGTAAAATTACAAGAAATAAAAATAAGGCTAGCAGTAAATTAATTGTTAGACGAAGAAATAAATAGGGAAGGAGGAACTCAATATGTCACGTTCAATTAAAAAAGGTCCATTTTGTGATGATCACTTAATGAAAAAAGTAGAAAAAGCAATAGAAGCAAATTCTAAAAAAGTTATTCAAACCTGGTCGAGACGTTCTACAATTTTCCCTAACTTTGTTGGCTTAACTATCGGCGTTCATAACGGAAAGGTTCATATTCCAGTATATGTCACTGAAGATATGGTTGGTCATAAATTAGGAGAGTTCGCTCCGACAAGAACTTACCGCGGTCACGTTGATAAAAAAGCTACAAGGGGAGGTAAATAATCATGGAAGCAAAAGCTATTGCTAGAACAATTAGAATCTCACCTCGTAAAGTAAAATTAGTTATTGACTTAATTAGAGGTAAAAAAGTTAGCGATGCATATGCAACTTTAAGAAACACTCATAGAGGTGCTTCAAAGGCTGTAGAAAAAGTATTAAAATCAGCTGTCGCTAATGCAGAACACAATTACCAATTAGACCAAGATAAATTATTCGTTAAAGAAGTTTATGTTGGTGAAGGTAAGACTTTAAAGAGAATGCAACCACATTCACAAGGTAGAGCATTTTCAATCTTCAAAAGAACTAGCCACATTTACATAACAGTGGCAGAAAGGGAGTAAGGAGAATTTTATGGGACAAAAAGTTAATCCAGTTGGACAACGTATAGGCATTATTCTTGATTGGGAATCAAGATGGTATGCTGATAAAAACGAAGTAGCTGACCTTTTGCATGAAGATATTAAAATTCGTGAATTACTCTATGATCTTTATAAGAATGCAAGTGTGTCTAAAATTGAGATTGAAAGAAGTAAAAAACGAGTTATTATAACAGTCAATACTGCAAAACCTGGTATGGTTATCGGTAGAAATGCTGAGACTAAAAAAGGTGTAGTAGCAAAATTAGAAAAATTGACAGATAAACAAGTATTTTTAAATGTTGTTGAAATCAAACGTCCAGAAAAGGATGCGAGATTAGTAGCTGAAAATATCGCTTACCAACTAGAAAACAGAGCTTCTTTTAGAAGAGTGCAAAAAGTTGCTATTCAAAGAGCTTTGAAAGCCGGAGCAAAAGGTTGCAAAACACTTATCTCAGGTCGTCTTGGTGGAGCCGAAATGGCACGTAGCGAAGGATATAGTGAAGGAAACGTTCCTTTACATACTTTTAGAGCTGATATTGACTATGCATTAGCAGAAGCTAATACTACATATGGCAAATTAGGCGTAAAAGTATGGATATTTAAAGGGGAAGTATTACCTTCTAAGAAGAAGGAGGCTAAGTAATATGTTAATGCCTAAGAGAACTAAATATCGTCGTCCTCATCGCGTTAGCTATGAAGGGCCAGCCAAAGGGGGAGCAGAAATCTCATTTGGCGATTACGGTTTAAAAGCTTTAGAAGGCGCTTGGATTACAGCACGTCAAATAGAAGCAAGCCGTATTGCGATGACACGTTATATGAAACGTGTTGGGAAAGTATGGGTTAAAATTTTCCCGCATTTAGCAAAAACAAAAAAACCTTTAGAAGTTCGTATGGGATCTGGTAAAGGTTCGCCTGAAGAATGGGTAGCTGTAGTAAAAGAAGGGCTAGTAATGTTTGAAATTGCTGGTGTTTCTGAAGAAGTAGCTAGAGAAGCTTTAAGATTAGCTGCACACAAACTACCTATCAAGACTAAGTTTGTTAAGAAAGAAAGTGGTGATTCTCTATGATTTACGCTAAAGAAATTCGCGAAATGGACACCGCAACCATTTTAAATGAAATAGAAAACCTTAAAAAAGAATTATTTGATCTTCGCTTCAAACAAGCGACTGGTCAACTTGAAAATACTGCACGTATTAGCACCATCAAAAAAACCATTGCTCGTATGAAAACTGTTCTTACTGAGAAAGAAAGCAAATAAGGAGGAAATGAATATGGAATTAACAACTAATAGAAAAGTTTTTACTGGAACTGTTGTTTCTGACAAAAATGACAAAACAATTACAGTTTTAGTAACTACCTATAAAAAACATCCATTATATGGAAAAAGAGTAATTTCTTCTAAAAAATTCAGAGCACATGATGAAAAAAATGAAGCCAAAACTGGTGATGTTGTAAGAATCACAGAGTGTCGTCCACTTTCAGCAACTAAACGTTTCCGTTTAATTGAAATCGTGGAAAGACATGAAGAAGTTTAGGATTTTGGGGGTATTATTATGATACAACAAGAATCAAGACTAAAAATAGCCGATAATTCTGGCGCAAGAGAAATACTTACAATCAAAGTTTTAGGCGGAACAAGTCGTAAATACGCAAGTGTTGGCGACATCATCGTGGCAACTGTAAAAAGTGCTACTCCAGGTGGAATGGTAAAAAAAGGCGACGTGGTAAAAGCAGTTATAGTCAGAACTAAAAAAGAAATCCTTCGTGCAGATGGCTCTTTTATTAAATTTGACGACAATGCAGCAGTAATTATTAAAGATGATAAGTCTCCAAAAGGAACTCGTATCTTTGGACCTGTTGCAAGAGAGTTAAGAGACGCAGAGTTCACAAAAATAGTTTCTTTAGCTCCAGAAGTATTATAGGGAGGATTGAAGATGAAACTTAAAAAAGGCGATAAAGTCGTTATAATCTCTGGCGCAGACAAAGGTAAGCAAGGAACAATTATTAAAGTATTAACCAAAACTGATAGAGTTGTTTTAGAAGGAGAAGGTTTAGCTAAAATTAAAAAGCATTTAAAACCTTCACAAGTTAACCCAGACGGTGGAATTGTAGAAATTGAAAAACCAATGCATGTTTCAAATGTCATGTTACTTGACCCTAAAGAAAAAACTCCTACAAGAATTGGTTATAAAACAGTTACTGAAACAGTAAAGAAAAAAGAAGTTACTAAAAAAGTTAGATATGCAAAAAAATCTGGCAAAGTAATAGAATAAGTGAAGGGAGAAAAATATGAATAGATTACTCGAAAAATATCGTAACGAAATCACACCAGCCCTAATGGAAAAATTCAATTATTCTTCCATCATGGAAAGCCCAAGAGTTAGTAAGATAGTTATTAACATTGGAGTTGGAGATGCAGTTGCAAATCCTAAAGTATTAGATGATGCTGTTAATGAATTAACATTAATCACAGGACAAAAACCACTTGTTACAAGAGCAAAAAAATCAATTGCAACATTTAAACTTCGTGAAGGAATGCCAATCGGCTGTAAAGTAACTTTACGTGGCGACAGAATGTACGATTTCCTAGATAAATTAATTTCAATCGCTTTACCAAGAGTTAGAGACTTTAGAGGAGTAAATCCTAAAGGCTTTGATGGTAGAGGAAATTACACCTTAGGTGTTAAGGAACAATTGATCTTCCCAGAAATAAATTACGACAAGGTAAGTAAAATTCGTGGTATGGACATTGTGTTCGTTACTACAGCAAATACAGATCAGGAAGCTTTCGAATTATTAAAATCATTCGGAATGCCTTTCAGAAAATAGGAGGATACGTAAATGGCAAAGACATCAAAAAAAGTTAGTCAAAAACGCGGGTCTAAATTTCCGGTAAGAAACTATACAAGATGTGAACGTTGTGGACGTCCTCATTCTGTATACCGTAAATTTAAATTATGTCGTGTTTGTTTCAGAGAATTAGCTTACAAGGGTCAAATCCCTGGTGTAAAAAAAGCAAGTTGGTAATAAATTATGAGAAAGATTAGTTCCGATAATCAAGGAAGGAGGCATTATTAATATGGTCATGACAGATCCAATTGCGGATATGTTAACAAGAATTCGCAATGCAAATCAAATGAAACATAAAACAGTTGTTGCGCCAGCATCAAAATTAAAAATGGAAATCCTTAATGTTTTAAAACAAGAAGGGTACATCACTGATTTTGAGCGCATCGATGAAGGGGTACAAGGTACTCTAAAAATAACTTTAAAATATTTAGAAAATGAAGAAAGAGTCGTAAGAGGTTTGAAGAAAATTTCAAAACCTGGTTTACGTGTATATGCTAAAACAGATGACCTCCCTAAAGTTCTTAATGGACTTGGAGTAGCTATCATTTCTACATCTAAAGGTATAATGACTGATAGAGACGCTAGAAAGAATCAAGTTGGTGGCGAAGTCATAGCATATGTGTGGTAATAAATATAATGAAAGAGGTGCAAGAAAATGAGTCGAATAGGTAATCATTCGATACAAGTTCCCGCTAGTGTTACTCTTGACATCGACAATAATAATCGTGTTGTTGTTAAAGGTCCTAATGGTGAACTAAACTTTACTTTCGATAAAAATATCGGAATTAAAGTCGAAAATAACGTAATTTCTGTAACCCGACCAAATGATTCACTACGTAATAAAGCCCTTCACGGGACTACAAGAGCGCTATTGAATAATATGGTTATTGGTGTAAGCGAAGGATATACAAAAATCCTTGATATCAAAGGTGTAGGATATCGTGCGCAATTAAAAGATGAAAGAACTTTAGTTTTAAACGTTGGATATTCAAATCCAGTAGAAATGACTATTCCAGAAGGTTTAACACTTGAAATCCCTAAGAATACAGAAGTACATGTAAAAGGTGCCGACAAACAAATGGTCGGAGAATTTGCGGCTATAATTCGTAAAGTTCGTCAACCTGAACCTTACCTAGGTAAAGGTATCAGATACAGAGATGAACATGTACGTCGTAAGGAAGGAAAAACAGCTAAGTAATTAGCTTGTTAAAGGTGATATTATGTTTAAATCAGTAGATAAAAACGCACAAAGACAAAAAAGACATCGTCGCATGAGATTCCAAATTAAAGGAACTCCTGAAAGACCACGTTTAAATGTTTTTCGTTCTAACAAACAAATTTATGCTCAAATTATTGATGATGTAAATCAAATTACAATAGTACAAGCAAATTCTAGGGAAATCGAAGCTAGCACTGGAGCAAATATTGAAGGTGCAAAATTAGTAGGTAAATTAGTTGCAGAAAGAGCAATTGAAAAAAATGTAAAATTAGTAGTTTTTGATCGCGGTGGATATTTATACCACGGTAGAGTAAAAGCGTTAGCCGATGCTGCTAGAGAAGCAGGGCTAGAATTCTAATGAAGGAGGTAATCTAATATGGAAGATAATAATCGTAATAAAAGAGGAAGAAAACCTCGTTCACCTAAAAAAGAACCAAAACTTTATGAAGAAAGAGTAGTTAGTATTGGTCGTGTCACCAAAGTTGTTAAAGGTGGTAGACGTTTTAGCTTTTCTGCACTTGTAGTAATAGGTGATGGAAAAGGTAAAGTTGGATTTGGGACTGGTAAAGCAAGTGAAGTTCCAGATGCAATTAAAAAAGCTATTGAAGACGCTAAGAAAACTATGATTACAGTTCCAATGAATGGAACAACAATTCCTCATTCAGTAACTGGAAAATACGGTGCTGGTAAAGTGTTCTTACGTCCAGCTTCTGCAGGTACTGGTGTAATCGCTGGGGGGCCAGTTCGTGCCGTTCTAGAATTAGCTGGTATCCAAGATGTTTTAAGTAAATCTTTAGGTTCAAATACACCAATCAATATCGTTAGAGCAACTGTTGAAGGTCTAAAAGACTTAAGAACAGTTGATACTGTAGCGACAATGAGAGGAATTAACCCTGAGGAGGTACTAGGATAATGGCTCAAATCAAAGTAACCTTAGTAAAAGGTTTGATGGGTAGAAAACCTAATCAAGTAAAAACAATAAAAGCTTTAGGACTTACTAAGAGAAATTCTTCAGTAGTAGTAGAAGATAACGATATGATTAAAGGTATGGTAAATACAGTTAGTCATTTAGTAACAGTCGAAGAAGTTAAGAAATAGGGGGTGCAAGACAAATGACATTACATGAATTAAAACCTAATCCAGGTTCAACTCATTATAAGAAAAGAGTAGGTCGTGGGACAAGTTCAGGAACTGGTAAAACTTCTGGACGTGGTCAAAAAGGACAAAATTCTCGTTCTGGTGGTGGAGTAAGACTAGGATTTGAAGGTGGGCAAACACCACTATTTAAACGTCTTCCTAAAAAAGGATTTACTAATCCTTTTAGAAAGGAATTTGCTATCGTAAATCTAGATGACCTAAATGGATATGAAGCAGGCACAATTATTTCTCCTGAAGTTTTATTAAACGACAGAGTTATAAACAAAAAATTAAGTGGGGTCAAAATATTAGGCAAAGGGAAATTAGAAGTTAAACTTACTGTCAGAGCACATAAATTTTCAGCTTCTGCAAAAAAAGCAATTGAAGATGCTGGTGGCGTGGTAGAGGTGATATAATGGAAACTATAAAAAAGATTTTCCAAAACAAGGAAGTCTTGAAGAAAATTGGTTTCACATTATTAGCTTTTTTAGTTTTTAAATTACTTACTTATGTGACAATGCCTTTAATTGATGCATCAAGTTTATCAGGCTTGTTTGATAATTCCGGATTCTTAGGAATTGTTAATTCAATTTCTGGTGATGCATTACGTAATTATTCAATTGTTGCTTTGGGAATTAGTCCTTATATTACTGCATCAATTATCGTTCAACTTTTACAAATGGATATTATTCCAGTTTTGAAAGAGTGGAGTGAAGAAGGTGAAGTAGGAAGACAAAAGATTTCTAGATTAACAAGATATTTAGCAATAGGATTGGCTTTCATTCAAGCATTAGCTATGACATTTGCTTTCCATTCTCAAGAACAATTATTCTTAGGAAGTATTACTTCTTGGGTGGGGCCAAATACAGGTTTGTGGTTTTTAGTGTATTTTTATATTGCGGTTGTTTTAACTGCTGGTACAGCTTTTATGATTTGGTTAGCTGACCAAATTACTTTAAAGGGTATCGGTAATGGTTCTTCAATGTTAATCGTTGCTGGGATTATTATTTCATTCCCTGGAACCATCGCATCATTAGTTCAATACTATATTGCAGATCCAAATAACGCTTTAGCAGGAAATGTTTTTGCTAGTCAAGGAGCTTTCTCTGGTTATGTTTTGTTTGGTGTAAGTATTTTAATGTTTATCATTGTTTTGGTAGGTATTACTTACATGCAAGTTGCAGTAAGAAAGATTCCCATTCAATATGCTAACCGTCCAGGAAGTGCTAAATTTAAAGGGAAATCTGAATCAAATATTCCAATTAAATTAAATACTGCATCAGTTATTCCAGTAATATTTGCATCAATTATTTTGTCGTTACCATCAACTATATTCCAATATATAAATATTAACGCTACAGCGAGCAACTGGATTAACCAAATATTTACATATAATCAACCAATCGGTTTCGTTATCTATATTGTATTGATTTTTGTTTTCACATTCTTCTATTCATTCATTTTGGTGAAACCAGAACAAATAGCAGAAAACTTGAATAAACAAAATGCATATATTCCAGGTGTTAGACCAGGATTTGAAACTGAAAGTTATATTACAAAAGTATTATTTAGAGTTACAGTGATTGGTGCGCTTTACTTAGTAATAATTGCATCACTACCAATCATAACTTCAATGGTATTAGGACATACTTACGCGCAAATTGGTGGTACATCCTTACTGATTATTGTTGGGGTAGCTTTAGAAACAGCTAAACAAATTCAAACTGACACTCAAGAAAAAGCATATGCTGGATTTATGAGATAGTCAGAAATGATTAATCTACTAATTATGGGTAAACCAGGAGCCGGAAAAGGAACCCAATCAACAAAATTACTGAAATATTATCAACTTAAACATATTTCCACCGGTAATATTTATCGAGAAGAAATTAAGAAGGGTTCTGAAATTGGTATTGAAGCTAAAAAATACCTTGATCAAGGTAATTTAGTCCCTGATAAAATGACTAATGAAATAGTTTGGAAAATTTTGAATGAAAAAGATTATCCTAACGGATTTATGCTAGATGGATATCCAAGAACAAGAACTCAAGCAGAAGCTTTGGTAGAAATGTTAAGTCAATTAGATATCAAACTAACAGGAGTTATTAATGTAGATGTAAAAGATGAGGTTTTACTTCATCGTATGGCCGGAAGAAGAGTTTGTCCTAATTGCGGACATACTTACCACATTGATTACCATCCTTCCAAACAAGAAGGAATATGTGATCATTGTGGGCACAGATTAATTCAAAGACCAGATGATTTAGAAGAATCAGTGATGAATCGTTTGGCAATTTATAATGAAAAAACTAAACCATTATTAGACTTTTATTCTGAAAAAGGATTATTGTTGGTGGTAGACGGTGAACAATCATCGAGTAAAGTTTTTCATGACATAATAAAAAAGTTAGGTGAGAAGTAATGGTAACATTAAAATCAAATCGAGAAATAGAATTAATGAGAGAAGCCGGTAAAATTGTCGCACTAGCTCATAAAGCAGCTAAAGAAGCGATTAAACCGGGTGTTTCTACTAAACATATTGATGATTTGGTTGAGAGAGTTATAATTAGCCATGGAGCTATTCCCTCATTTAAAAATTACAATGGTTTCCCCGCAGCTACATGCATATCAGTTAACGAAGTAGTAGTTCACGGAATACCTAGTGCTGAACAAATTTTAAAAGATGGCGATATTGTATCAGTTGATATAGGCGCACAGTACAAAGGGTATCACGGTGATAGTGCTTGGACATATGCATGTGGGGAAATATCAGAAGCTGCAATTGATTTGTTGAAAGGAACAGAAGAAAGTTTATTCAAAGGATTAGAATTTGCTAAACCTAATAATAGATTATCTGATATTTCACACGCAATTCAAGTTCACGCTGAATCATTAGGATTTAGTGTGGTAAGGGATTTTGTTGGGCACGGAGTTGGTAGATATTTACATGAAGACCCACAAATTCCTAATTACGGGTTACCACATAGAGGAATTGTTTTGAAAGCTGGAATGACTCTAGCGATTGAACCAATGATAAATATAGGTAACAAAGAAGTAAAAGTTTTGTCGGACGGCTGGACTACCATAACTCGTGACAGATCATTATCAGCTCACTTTGAGCATTCGATTTTGATTACTGATACAGGTTATGAAATCCTGACTAAAGAATAGGGGAGTGATTTATTTGGCAAAAAAAGATGATGTCATTGAAATGACGGGAACTGTAGTAGAAGTTTTGCCCAATGCGCAATTTATAATTGAGCTAGAAATCGGACACCGTATACTCGGACACGTTTCTGGTAAAATCCGCATGCATTACATACGCATTTTACCAGGTGATAAAGTAAAAGTTGAATTGTCAACTTATGACCTAACACGTGGAAGAATAACTTATCGTATGAAATAAAAAATATTAGAGGAAAGATTTTAAGGAGGTAATGGTATGAAAGTAAGACCATCTGTAAAAAAAATCTGTGATAAATGTAAAATTATCAAACGTAATGGCAAGGTACTTGTCATTTGTGATAATCCAAAACATAAACAAAGACAAGGATAATAGGAGGTAACTATGGCACGAATCGCAGGAGTAGATATTCCTAGAGAAAAAAGAGTTGTTATCTCTTTAACTTATGTATATGGAATCGGTAGAACCAGAGCTGAAGAAATTCTTAAAGCTTGTGGTATCTCAGAAGATACAAGAGTTAAAGACTTAACAGATGAAGAAGTAGTAAAAATTCGTCAAGAAGTACAAAAATATATAGTTGAAGGTGACTTAAGACGTGAAGTTGCAATGAACATTAAACGTCTTCAAGAAATCGGTAGCTACCGTGGTTTAAGACATCGTAGAGGTTTACCTGTACGTGGTCAAAATACACGTAACAACGCTAGAACTCGTAAGGGTCCTAGAAAAACAGTAGCTAATAAGAAGAAATAAGAAGGGAGATTGAATTAAATGGCACGTAATGTAAAAACTAAACGTCGTGTGAAAAAGAACATCCCTACTGGGATCGCACATATTCATTCGACTTTCAATAATA
>Ga0265294_10004078_pt1 | contig 18368 bp, 15 predicted proteins | sample MunlanPumphouse3_FD_192504 | JGI IMG/M metagenome (GOLD analysis project Ga0265294, IMG submission 192504) | Groundwater microbial communities from a municipal landfill in Southern Ontario, Canada - Pumphouse #3 | ecosystem: Environmental > Aquatic > Deep subsurface > Groundwater | place...
CAACTTCATAGTTGTTAGCTAAAGCTATTTTAGCAGCCCTCTCGGAGTCCAGCATAAATAGCATTGCTGTCGTAGTTGTGATCCGACCGTTCAAAAAGCAATTATGAATGTTGTCAGTAGCCTCTTCATCCAGACCAAAGTCATCTGCATTTAGTATAAGCATTGCTAAAATCTCATAATTTTCTTTACTTATTTAATCTTTCAGAGCTATACCGAATTGCCTGAAACAGACCTGCAGCCATATTTTTTACATTGTATTTTGTTAAAATTATCTTTTTAGCGTTTAAAGACATCTCAAGACGCTTTCCCTCATCCGACAGTAGATGCAACAACTGCTCAGCAAGGTGAATTGAACTGCCATCTTCAAAGAACAATCCATTCTCACCTTCACTCACCAACTCAATTTCCGGCCCATGTGAGCGCATGTCATTGCCCACAACAATAGGCAGTCCATAATCGAAAGCCTGTTGGATGAAAAGGCCGGCGGCGGCAGGCATAACTGCCAATTTGGCAGCCATCAGAAAATACGCAATCGCTGTTTCATCAAATATTGCTCCGACAAGCGATACATGATGCTCCAATGACAATTCTGATATGCGTTTCTGAATCGTTTCTTTCATAATGCCATCGCCGATAATTATTGCATGTGCTTCGGGAACATGCTTGATAATCTGGGCCATTGCCTCAATTACCAGATCGGGTCTCTTACGTTCTTGCAGACGCCCGGAAAATACGATTATTTTTTTATTTTTTAGACCATGCTGACTGATAAATTCTGCAATATTCATATCTGATATTTGAGAACGAACTTGTGCTGATTCATCCGTATCCAACGCATTGTAAGCAACGAACATTTTATTGCTGGATAGTCCCGCTTGGCTCCATGTTTCTTTGGCTGCATCAGAATAAAAGATAAGGGCATCAGACATATTCATGAATGTCTTTCTAAACCAATTTGACACATGACCATGCAATGATCCTTTGCCGTGCCCCCAAAGGCAAACGCGTCGACCAAGGATACGCGATAGTACAAGGCAGGACCACACATCAATATATGACATTGTATTGGGTAGAATATAGACATCATGAGAGCGGCTCAGTATTTTAGTCAGCATTGTCGGTTGCAAGGATAACTTCTTCCTGGTAAATGGAACCCAGATCAAATGGGTGCGAATATTGAGCAACTTGAAACTGACTTCGTCGGGCTTTATCAACCTGAGACCTACCGGGAAGTCCTCGCTACAACACACCGTTAGCTCAATATGCTTTGCAGAGGATAGTTTTTCCAAAACGCCTTTCCGGTAGATGGGCATGTAATGCCCGAATATTGCAACCTTTATCGATCGATCAGATGCCATTTCAGTAGTTTCCCAATTCATTTAGAGCCATCGAAGGAAGTCATAAGCACCTGACACCTTATGTTTAAACACGTCCAGCGAATCACTACCTTTGATGCCAATTCTGGGGAGTTCAAACAGATCATTACGCACTGTCAAAGCTCCGCCCATCTGAGTGCAAGCAGCCCGAAAACCAAGATCACGCAAAATTTTTCCTGTCCATTTGGCATATGCATCTTTATGCCCATATGGGTAGGCAAAACTCACTATCTCTGTATTTAGTTCGGTTTCAATTACCCGCTTTGATGCTGCGATATTTTTATGTGCCAACTGGCTGGGCATCTTTGCTATCATGTCATGCGAATGCGCATGAGAGCCGATCTCGAAACCGCTCCTTTGCATTACACGAATATCGTCCCAACAAAGCATCATTGTATCGCGAAAATATTCCAAACCTTGACTGACTGGAAAAGTACGTTCTGCTCCGATATTCTCGGTGGAAATAAAAAAAGTTGCTCTCATATTGAACTTAGAAAGAATTTCAGCAACTATTGTGAAGTTGTTAAGCAAGCCATCGTCAAAGGTTAATGCCACAGTTTTTTCTTGACTCCGTAAAATGTCCGGCCACTGATCGACAATGTCCGAAATTCTGCATGTGCGATAACCGGAATCTGATAAAAAGCGCATCTGGCTTTCGAACACTTTTGGAGAGGTATGCCACTTGTCATTGGGGTGGTACTGAATGCTGTGAAAAGTTACAATCCTAAATTTGTCAACACCATTAATTCCTAGCCTGAAAAGCCCGGATGCGAAGAGCCTGAGTGCTTCACTTTTCAGTGGTCTTTGCATAAAATCACTGCCCATCCACAAACGGTATGGAAGTCTGTCTGATTGTTTCTATTGCCAGCGCAATCCTGTTTTCGTCTTTTCCAAAGGCTTGCTGCTGGTCACAGGAATTAACTCCAGCATTTTTCTGGATGTACAGAACATACAGTGATGTTAGATAAACAAAAAGTGGTCTCAAAGCCAAGGAAAACAAGGACAATAAAGAAATGCCCAGATTGCTCTTCTTAAAGCCATATTTCACCAAACTGACAAATTTGTAATAAACAGCTTTTGTTTGACTAAGCCAGGATGAAGTTTCACCGACTCTTCTGTATACATATAAGGGTTCAGAAATGTTTGCAAATGTGCTTGCATAATGCGATCTCAGATTTTGGTCGAAGTCATATGCATATGGTATCTCAGGGTTATAGTTCCATTGCTGAAACCATTTCCTCTTGGTAATTAAGCATCCATCCGTAATTGGGAACGAGGGGCCGAAAATAAACTTCCGTCCAACAGAAATAAAACGGATAATATCCTTGTGAGATTCGGGTGGCCTGTTCACCGTAATCAGGTTCATCTCCTTGTCAACTCGATACAAACCACATCCTACTGCATCTACCTGAGGGTTTTGCAGAAGAAAACAGACCTGCTTCTCGAGCCTGTCAGGAAAGCTGACGTCATCCGCATCCATTTTGGCAATATACTCGCCTGATGCCATTTCAATAGCTTTGTTTGTGGTATATGCTCCTCGCATGTTTCTATCATTACGAAACACCCGAACTCTGAAATCGCAAATTCTGCTTACAAACTCCCATGACCCATCTGTCGAAGCATCATCTACTATTATCAGTTCCCAGTTTTCATATGTCTGGGCATAAATGGAGCGAATGGCTTCATCCAGGTACGGGAGTGCATTATATACCGGCATGACGATACTAACTTTGGGTCGCTCTGTTTTTATGACTTCCATAATAAATCCGATAACCTGCCAATTCGATGCCAAAAAAAAGCAGACAAATACATATTACATGCATCAAATATACGATTCTGCTATTAAACATTGCCCTTTTCTCCTTGAGCAAGTTTTCGCTTGATACCTGTTTCCTGTAGTGCATCGAAATTTTGCAGAACTTCATCTTCAAGATTTTTCCAGCCTAATTTTTCTCTGAAGACTTTAAATTCAACTTCTTTAACGATTGTCTCACGAGCTTTACGTATAGCTTGTGCAATCTCGCTTTTATCAGTTTGGCCAATTTCGATGGCTATTTTCGGATTTAGTTTGATAACCTCAGGAATTCCGCCTGCACTCCTTATGATTGTCGGAACTCCGAATGCAAGTGTAAGAAATATCGGCCCGGAGTTATCAATTCTGCGATATGGATAAATAGAATAATCAGCGGACTTGAAATAGATCTGAACGTCATCATCCGGGATAAATTTATCAAAAAGAATGATGTTTTTATTCTTAATTGCCAAATCATGTATCCGACAACCATATGCTGTGTCTCTATCCAGGCGACCGGCCACAACAAGTTTGACCGAATCATCAGAAACTTCATCAAGAGCTTCCATGGCAATATCAATTCCCTTGTATTCTTCGATCCCCCCCAGAAACACAAGAACAAAGTCTTGTTCCCCCAGACCAAGCTTATGTCGTGCCTCCTCACGAGTTAGCGTATTGGCATAACACCCTTCGTATAACCCTTGTCTCATCAGAGATATGTCCGAGAAGCCGTAATTTTCTGTAATCTTGTGTATTATGTGATTATTAGTCGCTGTCACCCTGTCAGAAAAAACAAGAAGCAATTTTGTGACAACCTCTTCAAAGATGCTGTCAGGGCGTTCATGGGAAGCAACATTATGGATGGTCCATAATATCTTGACTCTAAAAAGCTTGCAGATGAACACCTGGATCAAGAAATTAATGAATCTCAAACAGGATATAACTGCAAAATGACTCTTCATACTGATTTTACGTATCTTCCCGATATGAAAAACATCTATCCAGTGAATATGCCATATAGCCCGACGTCCAAATCTGATCGCATTTGCTATACTGAATGGCATGACCTCATAGCCGCTCTTTGTTAGTATGTTGTACAAAAGTTCAAGATGCTTGTCTCGTTTCAACAATGAACTTTGAGGGGTAACCAGAATTTTGTTTCGCATTTGCATATTAACATGCTCTGACATTTTTTCTGTATTCTGCTTCATGATAACGACGAGCCTTCGCAGCTCGCATTCAGCTTACTCGTATACCGACCAGGTCCGGTAACACCAGTAAAGAAATCTAACAAAGCGAACAAAATACCTTTTGCTGTTGCAAGATTTTTATCTCTGCGCACAGACGAAGCAAAACACTTGAAGTAGAACCATGCGAGAGTAACCAGATCAGACAGGCCGAAGTCTTTTGCATTTCTTTTCACGAAAATCAGTTTATTCCTGAAAATATAGTAGTCACGCAATGTTGAACCACCTTTAAGCGACTGTGAAATCTTATGCCAGACACTGCATGAAGTTATTACAGCTAGTTTGAATCCTTTATCAGCGACCCGGACACATAGTTCACTCTCTTCAGATGTCAGAAAATAGACATTGCTAAATCCGCCAACTTCCACTACCAGATCAGTGCGCATGAACATGGCAGCACCTTCAATAAAATTGCACTCAATCACTTTTTCTTGCAGATCTCTTAGTTTTTTGTCCTTGTTCAAGTGATGGTACATGCCGGTATTTCGGTTGATGTGACCACCACCAAAAGAAATAGTGTCCATTGATTCAAAATAATAGGTAAGCGGGCCAACTATTCCATATTCAGGGTTACTGATAATGAATGAAACCAGCTCGTCAAGAATATTCTCAGAGACTACGGTATCGTTGTTGAGCAAGAAAACGTATTCTGCCCCCAACTCATATGCCTTTTTGATACCCAGATTATTTCCACCGGTAAAACCTGCGTTTCCGGGGCTCTCGACATAATGTACATGAGGAAATTCCTCTTTTAGTCTGGGGACGGAATTGTCGACGGATGCGTTATCCACGACTACGAGTGCATAATTTCCACAGTCAACCTTCATGAATGATTTCAGGCAGTCTCGCGTCAGTTCATAACCGTTATAATTGACGATCACGACGGCAATATGTGTAGGCTGATTCATATCAGGCGCTTTCCATCCGGGAAAACAGGGGAGGTGCTTCTTTGGCGGCACGTTCAGCAAGCTCGTTAACCGTCCGTCTTGCGATAGCCATGAGGGCCAAAGCTAGGGGTAACACGGTAATTCCGCGTGGGTGAACAAAGTGTGCCAATGTTACTCCTGAAAATAGTAGATAAACTGTAAAATATTGCAAGCCCTGCACCAGTGTTTCAACAAATGGTATATTGCCTAATTTGTTAGCAACTTTAAGCAATTTATTACCTTGTCGATAAAAATAGAAGTACCACCAGAGAACCCAGGCAATCCCAACCAACCCGTTTTCTGCAAGTATTTTTAAATAGCCCATATCAGATCCGTTGAAAAAACCAAATGCTTTATATGATTGCAACACACCGCCATCTTTTTGATTTACGAACCTGCTAACTGCGAAGTTCCCAACCCCGGTTATGGGCGATCTCATAAACTGAGTCAAATACATATTTAATTGCAACTTTCTACCTTGTTCTTCCGCTAATTCAGTGGACTTAAAGATCATTTTTCCAATAATTGTTTTATCCAGCAGTGATTCCTCACCAGTACTTATAGAAATACTTAGAATCTGATACGAAGCAAATAGAACAATTAATACGATTCCAGCAATTTTTACACTTCGTTTTTTACTAGTGATAAACGCAAAAGTTATAGAAATCAGCGCTGGATAAATTACCGCTCTTGTCATTGACAAAACGATTGCAATACAAACAATTATCATGAAGCTAAATCGCATTGTTTTTGCAATAAAAGTCTCTTTAATATATCCATTGATGGACTGAACAAGGGCTATAAAGAAAAACAATATTGGAATGCTGCCGTACGGAAAGAATAGCCTAACCTCTCCAAATCTTTTTAAAGTTGAGTGCTTGCTATAGACATTTCGTGGTAATTGCAATATTCCGAGATTTGGGAAATATTTAGTTACTATTAATATCAATGTATAAATGCCAAATAATAATGTAAGTACTTTTACAACAAATACAGCATGTTCAATATTTTTTATCAAAGCTATATATACAAAAAAAGATAACCAATAAAAGTTACCACGAATATTAAGTATTCCTTCATAATAAGACTGAGGGAAAAAATGACTCCCCATCAAAACGCTCAAGATCATTAGTAGGATATAACTACAAATCATTTTTGTCTCTTCACTATAGAGGCTAAATGTTTTTGGAATAGTTAAAATAAAAATAGATACAAATATCAAACCGGCATCGGACATTCTGAACACACCGGGAGCAATCAACATCTCAGTTGGCAGCAGGTAGAATGCTTCATGTATTAAAAATAGCATCAATATTACTAAACTTATTGAGAACAGTGTGAACTCCAGTAATTATAAATTAACTCTTTACATTAAGTAGAAGTTATAATTTGTTATTTAACATTTTGAGTAGGAAGAGATTAATTCTTTAGCATTTTCTGTTATCGTTTTTAGTGCTGGAATATTCCTATTATAAAAAATGAGACGGTCGGGATTAGATAGGATAAAATCGATTTTATTGGCCAGATCATCACTGTCTCCAGTGTCGAACAACAAACCGTTAAAGTCATGCTTAACGAAATCTGGGAATCCACCAATGTTCGACGCAATAATTGGTATCCCACCGCTGAAGGATTCGAAAATAGTTTGAGGAGCGGTATCATTGCATATAGATGGCAGTACCATTACATCGATCTGTTTGAGAATATCAGGCAGATCTGCCGGAATGTATCTTCCTGTAAATTCAATTGGGAGATTACTGTATTTGTTATTCAATTTGTTGACGTACTCCTCATCATATTTACCAAATATTTTGACTAAGAAATTATTATTTTTGACTTTTGATACCGACTCAACCAAAACATGGATACCTTTGTAGTGATTAACACCTCCGATATTACCAATAACTAGCGGTGAATTTAATTTACGCACAGTACCCAACTGATTTTCTGCAATTAAAGAACCTATGTGTTGAACTTCAAGCTTATCTTCTCTAACCCCAAACCGCATTAGTGTTTTTTTTACATCTGCCGATACACAAAAGTTTTTAATAACGTACTCATTCAGTATCGTAATCATATTTTCCAACCGTGTTTTAAGTGAGTTAGTTAACACACCATTATAATTAATTTGCTCTGTATCTTTTGTAGTCTCAATTTCTCTATTTTGTTTAGATCTTTGTTTTAGTTTTACCAATTGATTCACCAGATATTTATTGGTATTAGACAACCTCGATATGAACATTAACTTATTTAAGTTTTGTTTCCCTGTGCAGAATGAACATTTGTCATAATTTACAGGGCCTTCACATAAAAGCCCATTGTAGTCGATCATGACTTGTTTTTGGCACAAAGGCCAATAAACATGATGTGTAACAAATACTTTCACACCCATTTCAGAAGCAATTTTTAGTAGTGAAACAGGTAACCCGGTAAAACCGTTCACATGCATTACATCAGGTTTTCGCTGTTTAATATAAATTTCAAATATTTTATTAATTTCGTTCTGATTTACATCCAGATCCGGTTTACCAAAATTTGAACTCCAACAAGGAGAATTAATCAATTCTGCGTACTCGTATTTGAAATCTTTTGTATTAAACTTTAGATATGGTTTCATTAACCAATCGTACCGTTTTTCATATGCACCGGAGTGAAAACAAAAGACCTCATGCCCTAATTCACTGTATTTTGCAGCTAATGGCCTAGTGTAATTTGGAATTCCGGCACTACCATATGGCTGCACACCAAATAGTAATATTTTCATAATTATTTAGTTCCTAACGTTTTTTTTAATATTTCTTCGAACTGATTTACAGATCTTTCCCAAGTAAATCTACGTGCCGTTTTAATACCTTCTTCTGCGAGTTTATTTCTCAGTTCTTCATTTTCAATTAATCTAATTACAGCTTCAGCCATTTTATTTGGGTTCCTCGGTGGGACAATCAAACAATTTTGTCCGTCTTCGGTGTAGTCTTCAGCACCGAACGGTGTTGTTATAACTGCCGTGCCGCATGCCATTGCCTCTATCGGAGGCATTGGGAAGCTTTCGTACCAGGAAGGGCATAACAAAATATCAGCGGTGGAATATATTTCAGGCAAGTCAGTATGTTTTACAAAGCCATAAGAATTGTAGCTGGCAATATCATTTACAGGAGGTACTAAGCCTTCATCACCAAAAACCCACCAATCGACATTTGGGTATTTGCTTCTTAGAAGCTTCATTGCATTTACTGCGTCTATAAAACCCTTCCATTCTTTTTTTCTTCCACTATGAGTCAAAACTCTTATTCTTTCATTTTTTCCAGTCTTTCTTGGATAAAAGAGATTAGTATCTAATGCATTATTTACCATTCCTGTAATTTGCTGATTTGGATATTTCGATAAAATTTCCCTAGAAACCCAAGAGCTATTGGTTATTTTATACATAGGTAAATTATATGTTAACGAGGCATCCATCAAAGACACATCACTGAAGGGAGAATCCATTGTGAAATATTCTTCAAAATGTTGAATAAAATAAAATGGCAACCCTTTTGCGCTTAAATATACTGGTAACGCGGTCTGATAAGCTGTTGCAATATTAACATCACACTCTGGCATATTACTAATTGCATTTGAAACTTCATCAAATCTATCTGATAGAAAACTATCTAAAGTTATTTTTCTGTTTGCTTTTGTTATTTTATTAATTGCTCTAGTTGTGTAATTTTTTAATTTAAACTTCACTATATTTTTATCGTTATATTCAATTCTAGCTTCAACTTGAGGCATACCTTCAAACTTTAAAGGCACTATACTAACTTCATGCCCCTTTTTTGCAAACCTGTTAGCATATTCATACACAATTAAAGTGCCAGCTGAACCAGATTGCCTAGAAGAAACACTTGGCAATACAAAATTAACTTTCATAGTTTTCAGTTCCTTTTTTTTGTAGCTAAATATACCCATTGCATACTGCTAGGCCTGCCTTCATACAAAGCATATTCTCTTGCAAATTTATTTACAGTTTTCAGTTCAGAGTAATTATTTAAATTTCTTCTTTCCACAAAGATCAAAGTTGCTACATGAGTGTCGGAAAATGTACTTAATATCTTGTCAGTAATACCAGCTATTAAACAGTCATGCAGCTCTATTAACAAATCGCAATTGGTTAGATTATCAACAACATTATCAACAAATAATTCTGTTTCGTAACCTTCACAATCACAAACTATTAATCCTTTTCTTTTGAATATAAATTTTTTAAGTGTATTTGAGTCGCAATAAGGTTCAAATACTATCCTTTCATATACTCCATTTGAGGTTGCCATCCTTTTGCATGACCCCAACGCTTTTTCATCAATGTCAAAAGCATATACCTTTGCCTTAGGTAGCTTTAGAGCTAATCCAACAGCGTAGTAACCTTCAGCACATCCAATATCTAATATTTCTGAATAGTCATTTTTGCATATTTTTTCGATAACAGGATGTAATTCCTGTTCATAACTACCAAGGAGTTTTGGGAATATATAACTTCCATGTGCTGTGAACTCAGGATACAACATATTTTTAAAAGGTCCCGATTTGACTTTTAAATCTGCGAATACAATTCTCAATGTGTTGTCTGCTTCGCAATTTTTTGTTGGAATCCAATAGGCTCTTTCTATTGAAAATCTTGTTGCAATTCGAACAAATGGAAACATTAATTCCCATATAAAATCATTTTTTGTCATAGCCCTAGCAGCATTTTTAAATTTTTCTTTCATTTTATTAGCCCTTTGCAAACTAGATACTTATACTTCCCTTGAGAGTCTATGAAACTTTTTATTGATGCATTTTCGTTAAATCGCTGCCTTCCCCTGCACCATCGCCTCTTCCATTCCCGAATACTCCCAATTACCATATCTGCCGATACTGGCAATATCGCAGCGATGCATAAAATCCATGATGGTTTTCCTGCTTTTGCTCTGCTGGTGGTCGTAAATGACGTAGGCACATTCCAGATCAACCACATCCTTGACCAGGATATCATCCAGGCTTCTGATCAGACCGATCTCGACCATCTCTACCACGGCCTTTCTCACCAGAGCCTCCTTATCCACATCCCATCCTTGCTGATATCCGATCTCGACATAGTACGAGGTGGTCCCGGTCGGCGCCATGGAAACGGAAAAGTTTGAGTAGCATCCGACGCGGTAGGCGGTAAACTTATTATCGGGCAGATAAATCCAGTGCTTGTCGGTCATCTCCCCCTTGACCCCCAGGTTGACTATCAGCACCGAGTTGTGCCGAAGGTTCCGGCTTGCCGTTATCACGTCCTTCGGCACGGCCCCGTCCAGCATCCCGACCAGCCGGTTCAGCGGCATACTGGAGATGAGTCTGTCATAGCTTGCCTGTGAACCGGAAGCGAATCTGACCATTTTTGCCACCGGATCGATAGCGATCACACGCTCGTTCAGACGGATGTTGGGCACCCGCTCTGCCAGGGCGTCGCTAAGCGCCTGGATGCCACCCTGCCGGGGATACCAGAAGCTGGCATTGTAGCCGTAGCCCTTGGTTTGGTCCTCGAAAGCGCCGGTGAAAACATCTTCCAGATTCGGTTTAGGTACGTACTCGCTCATCCATTCACAGGTCATCTCCTCGGTCGGCACGGTCCAAAGCTTTTCATTGTAGGGGAACATAAAATGCTTCCCGATACCCTCACCGAGCTTCGCCACGATCCAGTCGCGAAAGGTGCGATAATCTCTCGTCGGCAGGTCTTCATTATCGTAGTAGGACTTAACGAACTCCAGCAGACACTCCTTTACGACAGGTGCTGGGAGTCCGAACAGATTGGCCTGAAAAGGGTAACGTGTGAATGCGCCATGCGAATAAATAACCGCTTTGCGATCAAGGATGTTCAGGTTGTCAGCCAGCAGTTCCCTGACCAATTCCTGAAAATATGGGTTTTTCAGGTGAAGGAGATGTCCAGAGTAATCAAAGAGGAACCCGTCCCGTTCGATGGTCCGGCAACACCCGCCAACCAGGGCATCGGCTTCATAAATCTCGTAATCCAGATTCTTCTGCTGAGCGTGGTAGCCTGCACTCAGACCGGCCAGCCCGGCACCAATAATAACCGTTGCCGCCATTTCAGGCTCCTTGTGTTTGTTTCATGCGAAAATTCATAAATAAAGCAGAAACGTAATTGCGTTCGTCATTTCGCATCCATTGTTTGTAAATAGACGCCATTACTAGTGTCACAAAAATAACGTCCGCAATAAAAATTTCCGGCATGGTGAGATACCCTCGTAACCATCCCATCAACGCCCAAGCTGCAATATATATTGGTATTAAGTACTTCAACCGGGAGTCAATGAAGGAGAAGCCAGCCAGGCGATAATTCAAGAAACCCATTACAACCACAATCACAAAGTAAGCTATTGCTGTACTAACTGCAGCGCCTGCAATCCCTATTTTAGGAATAAGGATAAAATTAAGAATTGAATTTATAATTCCACCCACAAGGTATGAAAACAGAATAGCCTTGGTGTTTCTATTTGAATAAAGCGGAGCTGTAAGCAGAGTGATCAATACCTGCATTGCGAAGGCAAAAGCAATAGTACCCATTATGACGTGTGCGTCATAATATGCAGCACGTCGAACAAAGATCGTCATAATTGTGGAAGAATTCAGCTCAAACAAACATACAATGGTCAAAAGCATTGCAAACATACCTACAAAAACCACCTTGAAAATCTTCATATATTGTTCACGGCTTTCGACCCAAAGACGTGCTGACACGGGAAACCAGAAGAAGTTCAATGCAAAAGTGATCGACAAAATCACATTAGTTATGCCGTAGATTACAGAGTATTTGCCAAGGGTTTCCTGACCACTGAAATAAGCCAGGAAATAAGAGTCAGAAGACTGAACTATCCATGAGAAGAAGAAAACCGGCAGCAACGGCAAGGACATAATCAAGAAATGTTTCAGTATGGTTTTATCTATGTGAAACGAGTATTGGATACTTGAATATATTTTTCTATAAAGAAATGCTGAAAAAAACATTTGAACTATGAAAGCCGATACAACCATTCCTTTGTAAGAATAGCCAAAATAAACAAATGCAATTGTAGCTATTGTAATTACAATATCTTTTTGAAACGTATTCTTAAGTATAATGCCTGATTTCTGGTATGTTGCTAACAAAAATATTGGTAATTTATTAGTAATATTAGCTAACAAAAGGAGACTGACCCATATTACATAAGAACCGTATTCAGAAGAAAACATATAAAATAACGATGCTAAAATATAAAAACACACCGTTAAAATAAATATTACGTTGAGAATTGTATTAAACATCTTGCTGATAGTATCGACATTTTTTTCCTGGGCAAATAATATACCTACGCCATCGGTCAAATTCAGAGTAACAATAGGGGTCAGCACCGAACTGGTAACTAATATCAAATTATACGCACCAAGCTCACTAGGTGCCATCAGCATAGTTAATATTGGCATGGTAATTAGACCCTTAAGCTTTATAAGCAATTGAAATAACACACTGCTTACAGCACTCTTTCCAATTGTTTGCCTGTTTACTTCAAAACTTAATAAATGATCTTCCTTCAAATTGTTCTCCAACAAGTTGTAAATCCGAGTGCTGGAATATACATGTGTCTTTTTATTAGTTTAAAGTTGAATTTTTGCAGGTTATTTATAGCTGGAGTATTAACTTTGAGAACCATCATTTCAGCTCTCTTTTTGCCTAATTCAATTACATTCTCAAAAATATGCCGGAATGCTGACGCGTGAATACCCTTTCTCTGAAAATCCTCAAGAGTTGATGTGTCATATATAAAAGCTGCATCTTCAGAAATTTGATAATTTGTATTTATCGCAGGTTCAAAATATTCCGTCCTGCACGTAATAAATGCCCAATAAACTATTTTTGACTGCACTAAATAAGCTACACAAGTGTCATTAAACGTAATAATACGTTCGCTTATATATGTAATAGATTGTGATGGAAAATAATTACAATATTCACCTAAGTTATTACTATTAATTTTAACAAAAGTTCCATTTATACTTGGTTTGTAATCATAGTTAGTTTTGTCAGGAATATGTTCATACAGATTGGCAATAATAATAGCTTTACCCCAGAGTACATAATTTAATGCCCTGGACTTTTTTTCTATGTATTTTACCAAGTGATTCATGGAGTAAAATCGCCCATTATTTTGATTGATATTTTGCCGTTATCACGCAATTGAGCAATTTTCATCAGCCACTCTTCCAGTTTTTTCCAACCGTCATGTTCTGCCCATTGATAGCAGTGCGTGTAATAGTTGGCTGGTTGGCAACCAAAATCATCAAGTTGCCGGAGGCACCTGTCCATTGTTTCCGGCGCAACCATCTGGGTTGTATTGAAAAATCTGAAGTCTTTGAAATCGATGATGCCGTAAGACGGGAGGATTCTTCCAATATTGCCTCGAAAGTTTCTAAAACCACCAGCCTTGAGCAAATCAAAATGACCACATTCGTTATATGGAAACACAAAACTGTCCAGTTTGAGCCCCCATTGCTTTCTGATCTGATCCGCAAGTTCCATGTCTCTCAGTACCGTCTTCTCGGAACAGTAGTGATACCGGGAATGCCCAAAGGTATGATAACCAATTTCAAAATCAGGATTTTTTATCAGTTCTTCGATCACGTCGGGCATATACCATGATGAGTCGGTCTGGCTGTTGGAGCATGGATCATGCTGGAACCAGTCCCCGAACCAGTCCTGTTCTTCAAATCCATGATTTCCAGAACAACTCTCTAGGAACAGATGCCCGCAAACCGCCCAGGTAACGGGAATCCGGTATTTCTTGAAAAGTTCCGCCAATCGTCGCACGCACTCTTTACTATTCCAAAATCTCCGTAAATACTCCCAGTTTTCCGACGTAGCATGACTTAGTGCAACTCCTGCTTCAAAATCTACCGAAAGAGTCACAAAATTACCTTTGATATTTTCGCCAAGGTACTTGTTGTGCAGTGTTTTAATGCAGTGCTGATCACACCTGAGCCCATTCTTTTCCTGAACATTGTGTTCTACAAAAACGTATTTTTCTTTCATGACCTGCAAGCTATAAAGATGTACATTGTTACCTAGTTCAATGTATGAGGGAGATGGAACTTTGATCTGATTAATGATTTTAGTGTTATTCCCGATACGTGCAAAATTTGACAACCTTTGCACCTTTTTTGATACTGGAGGTAGATTGCAATACAAGCTGTAACTGTCCATGAAAGAACTGAGCTCACGGAGCACCTTACCTCTTGCACGGGGTAATATTTTATTTGTTGGTGCCATATTTTGTTTTCACGTGCCTTTTCAGGCGACTCCCGCATTGTTTGATAACTTCGGTTATCTTTAGATCGAGTTCGTAATGTTCATGGAATACCGGTTTAGCCCCTAATCTCTTTTTTAGAACGGCTAATGAGCTATCTAATGGTGTCGTACCAAAATCTATCGTTTCGAGATTCCTATCAAAAGCATATCGGATCATTTCAGCGTAAAGAAATACATCAACTCTGTACTCCACGTACTCTCTGCTTCCGCGAAGAAGCCAAAGCCACATACGACCCAAGAACTCAAAACTTAAAGCAGAGCCAACATCTTGATTATCTACTACAGCAATCCAGTACTGGGAGTTATCATGTAAGGATTCAGTCAACGCACTGATAAAACGTTTTTCTAAAGGTATAACGCCCTTGGTTTCAGCCATTTCTAAATAAAAGGGGTAAAACCGATCCACAGCGATCCTTGAAGGAGTTAGCATTTCGACAAGTACACCTTTACGCTTTGCCGTGTTAATGTTTTTTCTTTTATCATGAGTAATATATTTACTTGTGTAGGTTTCGAAGCATTCAATATTTTTGATATTTAGTTCAAAGAAACAAACTTTACTTTTCAATATATATCCGTGAGCAAGTAATACGTTTGAGTATTCAAAATCTGGTGGAATCTGAATAGAAATCTTCCTGCATTTTTCTTGATTGGCATAATCTAACAACACATTCATAAGATCATTTGGATTCTCGTTTTTGTTTATAAAACCAGGTGCTAAAAGTGCAGAACCTGTTATCTCATGTTTCTTAGAATTGAAAAACAATGGGCATATCCAACTTACTAATCCATTCTCAGTTACATCGGCAAAAGGTAACGCTGTTAGCTCTGGGAAGTAAGATTCTATGGTTGATATCCAGTTATATGTATAAGAAAGGTAAGGATAATAAGATTGTTCCGCACAATTGTCCCACTGTTCTTGGTTCCACGATTCTTTGGCATTAAGCAATTTAATCAATTTGTATTCCTCTGTTTCTGACAGTCAAACTTGGCGGATCAAAGGGAGTTATCGTCGACAACTCAGATTAGAACGTTGATATTAGTCCATGAAGTTTATCGAATTGAAATCCTGCAAGTCAGCGTTTTTGTCAACCGTGGTTTTTCTCACTCAGCTCATCTCACCGTACACATAAACCACCTTGTCTTCATCCGTCTTCCCTCGGTAAAGAGAAAGCCAAGAGCTAAGATGATAAACAACACCAGCAGCAGCAGAACTGCTGCTGCAAAACAAAATGCGAATATGTTCACGATTGTCAGCAGTTGCGTGAAAATGTCGTAAAACCGGCGGAATAAAAATGTACCACTTTATTCTCCATTTGACGGCTCCTGGAAGATCTTCTTGCCTTAAATGCGAAGAATATGAAAAAGATCGATCCATTTGATAATGTTTTTTGAAGAAGATACAGGCCTCTGTTCCACATTTTCATAGTGCCAGCTTTCTTACACTTTCAGATCACCGGTGACACACGATGGAAATATTTGTTCAGACAGAATGAAGGAGACTCTTCCCAACTATTCATTTGGCACCCTCAACTTTTATATTGGTCGGAGGAAGAACTGTCTTTGAATTTGTATTTTGTATTGCAAAAATATATTTCACTTCAGTTGGTGAAAGTGCGCGGTTATATATCATGACATCATCAATGGAACCACGATATTGATATTGGCCGTTGCCATTATTATTGCCGATAATCAAATCTGAAGGCGTAGAGGTAACACTACCGGTGTTTTGTTCGGATACGAAATCGCCGTTTGACAAAACACCGTCTATATAAAAATTAATAGTTGTCGTTTTGTAATCGAAGACAACCATAACGTGATGCCACTTATTGTCTCTATAAGAAATTCTGGAGGTAGAACATCTATACATATTATTATTGTTAGCTGATGTATAAAACTGAAGTCGGCCATCCGGATGAAGCGCTAACGTATATTTATTGAAATCTGGATTCCTGGAGACCAGCATTCCATAATCCAACGAGGTTCCCGCCTTGAACCATGCGCCAATGCTAAAATTACCGGTTCCCATGTTCAGCAGAGTCGAATTTTTTACTCTAATGAAATCGTTAGCATTTGAAAAACGAGCAACTTGCCTCCTTGTCACGTCAGTAATAATGGCGGCCCCGTTAGTCAATATGCCGTTATTTCGTCCTGTTGCATCGGAAGCATCTCCCTTTAAACTCCAGTAGGCAACATAATCGCCCGGAAAGTTTATGGCGGTATATACGCTCTGGTTATCGCTACAGTAGTAACTCCTGTATTCACTTCCATACACGCCATCACTCTGAGTGGTATCAAGACAGTTCGGATAAATGCCGCAATAATAATCTGTTCCACGGCATTGTTTGAGTCCAATCAGGTTCGACGCAGCGACTATGGAGTCTGCAAGACCCCGGTAGTATTGCCTGTATGCCGGTTTGTCACTTTCGTTGATATCTGATAGAACAGAATCCGGCACTTGATAGTTGGGATCGCTAAGCAGCGATTCCAACTCCGGAACAATTCCGGCAAGCCAGGCACTGTACAAATGCCCCATGACTTTACCGGTCCTCGCCTGCTCCATATTTCCAGTCCAGACAAGTTCAGTCGTTCCCTTTACATCGGCCCAACTGGTAGGCCATACTCGAAACCCCTTGTTTAAATACATTCCCACAGTACTGAACGTCCCTTTGGCAGAATCATATCCATAAGAAAGGTCTGCAGAATATCGCCAATCGGCAATAATCAGACCTTTGGGAATCAGATCAATTGCAGCGGAGGTGTTTTTGAGAACCTTCGAACCGTTCCACTTCGGGTCAAGCATATCGCCCCACATGATAACTTCCATATTCGGGTTTAATTGCTTGATATGGTTATAGGCATTGGAGATGGCCATGGCATACAATTGAGCGGAACTCTTGCCGGTCAACTGTTCCGGATTGTCATACCACCACCCCAGCTCATCGCTCTCGATATGAAACCCTTCCGGTTTGACACCTTTGGCAGTGGTAAACGCCGAAATCAACTCATCGATCATGTTGAAAACCACCGTCTCGCCCGCTTTGTTCAGGGGATCCCGGGTATCGGAGGAGGAAACCTGCCAGTAGGCTGTCGTCGGCGGGGCATTGCCCGCACTTGAGGTGTGGGATGTCACACAGCGGTATGTCCGACCGCCGTACAGGACATAATCGGCATTTGCCCTGTATGCCGTGCCCTGTTGCCAGGCTTTGCCAGGCAGCATGTATTCTGGATACACATAGGGAAAAACATTGCCGACTGCATGCGTCAGAACCTGCAATGCCACCATTACCCGCATCCCGTTTGCCCGGACTATTTCAGCCATTCGGCGGGTCTCCCCGGAAGTGAAGCCCCTGCTGGCAGGATACGAATAGGTTTTCAACCGGGCATCTGATGTGAAATGATAGGCGCCGTAGTTCATATCAAACACGATCGTATTGAGCCCCTTTGCTCTCAGGGATTTCACCAAGGCTTCAAAATCTGTAATAAATGCATCATGTGAATTGTCTGTATTTGCCTGCGGTGAAAAGAAGAGCCCCACCCATGGTTCCAGCGCATACACTGGCCCGGAGAGAGAAAATATAATGAATAACACGAACTGGATCAGCATCAAGCTCGCTTTACAGGATTGTTTGTTGAATGTGTTTTTCATCTATTCTCCCAAATAGTTAA
>Ga0265294_10004080_pt1 | contig 18367 bp, 17 predicted proteins | sample MunlanPumphouse3_FD_192504 | JGI IMG/M metagenome (GOLD analysis project Ga0265294, IMG submission 192504) | Groundwater microbial communities from a municipal landfill in Southern Ontario, Canada - Pumphouse #3 | ecosystem: Environmental > Aquatic > Deep subsurface > Groundwater | place...
ACCAAACTTACAATCAATGTTAATATATTCATCGGCTAAATTAATGCCGCCGGTATAACCAATATTGCCATCAATAACGCAAACTTTACGGTGGTTCCGGTTATTGACACTGGAGTTAATGAAAGGTCTAAAAGGTTGGAAAGCTCTAACTTTAACGCCAACTTTCATCAGTTTTTTAAAATATTTAGTTGGAATATTATAAGTGCAACCTAAATCATCATATAAAAGATAGACTTCTACCCCATCTTTGACCTTTTGAGTCAAGGTTTCGAGTAAAGCAGCATAAATTTGACCTGGCTTAAAAATAAAATACTCTAAGAAAATGTATTTCTTAGCGCACTTTAGATCCTCCAAGATGGCGCTCCACATTGTTTCACCACTTGGATAGTATTTGATTTTATCGCCGTAGTTAAGCCGGCCCTTGCTGGAATTATAGACATAGTTTCCCATTCTATTGACAAAGTAGTCTTCACCGAGACTTCTTTTAATGATTTCTTCATGCTGACCCAAATACTTCTTAATCTCCGATTGAGACCGATTATAGAAGGAGTTTTCTTTCTTGAAGTTATGTTTACCAAGCATGAGGTAAAGTGGGATGCCAACCACCGGTGCTAATAAGACCGGAACTAACCAAGCAATTTTGTATTCTGGTAAGATTGGGGTATTGATAATATAGGTGGCAACTAAAAAAGCCAAGATCCTAGTGACGATTGAGAAATATTTCCAATGTTCACTAAAATAGGCTATGGCAACGTATATTAGTCCAAGTTGTAGCAAAATCATCAATGAAAATAAAAAAACCTTGCTACTGAGTAGCTTCAGTACCTTCCGCATCTTGCTTCTCCCCCACTAACAATAAAGACATTCTAGCATAATAATTCCCTTTTGAGAAATAGTTTTTCACTTTTTTTAGATGAATGCGTTTTCAATAGTAAAATTTAGCCTTTTTATATATAATATAAATGATGAGAAATGGGAGGGAGTATTTTTATGAGCCAAAAAGAAATAACAAAAGCCGGTCCTTTATTTGATGACAATGGGGATTTAATTCTCAAGGGTTATGCCAAACATAACTTCTTCGATTACAATAAAGAAAAACTAAAAACCGGAGCTTTAAAACTCAAAGAATGGGATTATTACTATATTGGCAGTGGTAATTTCGGCTTAGCCTTAACTATTGCTGATAATGGTTATATGGCCCTACTTAGTGTCTCCTTCCTTGATTTTATCCATAAATCTGAAATAACTAAGTCTGAAATGAAATGGTTCACGGCCGGGAAGACAAACTTGCCACGTACCACTAAATCCGGCGATGTCTCTTTACAAACAAAATCAGCTTACTTAATCTTTAAAAACTCTGGTAAAGGTAGACTTCTAAAAGGATATTATGAGAACTTTAGAGGGAAAGATAAGTTAGAATTCGAAATTAAATTAGGTGAAGAACCCGATGAATCAATCACAATGCTAACGCCTTTTAATAAGCCAAAGCACTTCTACTATAATCAAAAGATTAATTGTATCCCGGCAGTCGGTAGCTTTAGAATCGGTGGAGACATTTATCGCTTTGAAGAAGGCCTAAGCTCTGGGACATTAGATTGGGGTCGCGGTGTTTGGACTTATAAGAATACTTGGTATTGGGGCTCATTATCCACTAGAGCTCATGGTGTTCCATTCGGCTTTAACATTGGTTATGGCTTTGGTGATACTAGTGCTGCTTCTGAAAATGTCATCTTCTATGATGGTAAAGCCCATAAGTTTAATAACATTGACTTTGGTATTCCACAAAAAGACGGCACCGATGATTTTCTAGGTGTTTGGCACTTTAAAAGTGATGATGGGCGTTTAGATATGACTTTCACTCCTCTCTTTGATCGAGCGAGTGATACTAACGCAGTCATAATCCGTTCTAACCAGCATCAAGTCTTTGGTTCTTATTCCGGCACTGCCATCTTAGATGATGGGCGAAGAATTGAATTCAAAAACAAAATTGGCTTTGCGGAGAAAGTCTACAATAAATGGTAAAAAGAAAGGAAGACGTTTATTCTTCCTTTTTCTTTGTTTTTCTAGTTCTTCTTGATTCCATTAGATGTCTTTCAAAGTCATAGAGTGATAAGGCTTTAGTAAAGAAGAAGCCTTGACAATATGTATAACCAATCTCTAGTAAGAAATTGACTTGACCTTGAGTTTCAACGCCTTCAACAACAGCCCGAACATCTAAATCGCCTACGATTTGGAGCATTCTTTGTAAGATGGCTCGATTATTAGTAGTATTATAATCCCCCACTAAGAAGCTTTGATCAATCTTGACACAGTCAACATTGGTGGTCTTCAGCATTCTAAAGGAGGAGCAACCACTACCAAAGTCATCAATGGCCACTTTAACTCCAATTAAATGTAATTGTTCAATAATGGTCTTATAGCGTAATGGATTGGCTTCAATGACACTTTCATTGATTTCAACTTGGAGTAAATAATGGTCAACTTTATATCTATCTAAGATTTCATTGATTTTATAAGCAATATCTCTTTGCCCTAAAGTAAATTCAGAGAAGTTGACAGAAACTGGAATTAAAGCTTTATGTTGCCTATTCCAAGTTGCAATTAACTTGCTAACTTCTTCAACCACATATAAATCGATATAAGCAATGAAGCCGGTCTGCTCTGCCACCCCTATAAACTGGGCTGGTGAGAAGATTTGTTTCTTAGATTTTGGTTTCCAGCGAATTAAGGCTTCCGCCCCGCAATAACGACCATTGTTTAAGTCATGCATACCTTGTAAATAAACCACTAATTCATTATTCTCAATAGATTTAGTGATATTTTGTTTAACAAAGGCATCTAATTCATAGTTATCTTTAATTTGGCCACGATAGAAGTTGCCTTTTTTAGAATCTTTAGTATAGTTAGCATATTCTGCATAAGAATTAAAGTTGGTGAAACGATCGGTAATGACCACAGCCCCAAACTCCAGTGGAGTTGAAGCCACAATTCCGGCTTTCTCTTTGCTAACTTCTAAGTCACGCGAGATTTGATAAATCCGATCTTGGATTTCATCTTCATCAGTATATTTCAATAAAAGATAGAAATGATTTGATTTATCCCGGCAGAAAGTCTCCCCAGCATATAAGTTATCATTAATCACATCAGCGCAAGTCTTGAGTAAGATATTACCTTTACTAAAGCCAAAGGTATCATTAAAAGCTCTAAATGTTGCAATTGATAGACTGACTAAAATGTAGTTAATTTTACTATGCATTGCTTCTTCATAATGTTCAACGAAAGCCGCTTTATTATCTCGTTGCGTAACATCATCAATGTAAGCTAGACGATAAATCTTATCATTGAGTAAAGATGTACGATAGAACCAAAGCAAAGCTAAAGCAATTAAGAAGGCACAATATAATGCGGCCACAATTAACATCCCAGATATTTGTTGCCAAGCGTAATGACGCATAACAGTTTTAGAGGTAATTGAGACAAAATACCAACTATTATTACCTATGACAACCTTATCGGCACTGGCATAATAATCACCTGAACTTGAATATGCCATTACCCCCGTAACTGAATCTTCATAATGCAAGATAAAATCTGCACCTAGAATATCGCCACGCCCAAGTAAGTCATCTGGTTTATTTTGGGTCAAGATAACCCGACCCGTTTTATCAGTTATGATAGTTTGTCCACTAGGAACGTCATTATAATTTAAGTACTTCTCCATATATTCAGAAGTCATAAAATAACCAATATAAGTAGTTAAAGAGCCATCTGCATTATATAAAGGATGGTAAACACAAACAACCACTTTACCATCTATTAGAAATGGATTAGAAACTAATTCTTCTAAGTTTAGTAATGATTGTTGGAAGATGGAGGTCTCGGCCACATCAAAGTGTTTTAATTCCCCATTCTCATTTTGGTAATAGCCAAACCCCGAAGAAGAGACAACAACTGGATAGCCCATATATTGTGCCACCACATATTTATTGTATTGAGCCATAATATCTTCTAATGAAGTCGTACTATCTCTAGTAATATGTTTATCCACTGAAGTTAAGTAATCAGAGAGTTTACTAATTTCATCATCAAAAAGTTCACTTTGTGCAACAAGTGAATTACTTATTTCCTGATTGGTTTCAGCGATTATATTGTTCACTTGATAGTGAGCATATATCACTGGTGGTGCGATAAATAGGACGAGCGCGATAAATACGATGATTAAATAGCGCACACCCCTTTGTCGCTGAAAGATGCTTCCTTTTTTACTCATGATTTCCTCGTAATAATATATTTATAATAAAGTGATGTAATCACCTTTATATACAAAAAAAGAGCCAAACGCATTCGATTTTGTAAAGAGCTGACATTAATCCGAATAATTAATTAGGAATAATTTCTATTGTTAACACTATCTCTAGTGTTGCGGGATAACAATAGTGCTGTTAAATCTGCGTATGGCTCAAATAACCCCGTACACTTTCGTGTGCAACTGGCTACCATATCCGCAGATTTAGGCCCTTTAGCTTTGCGCCGTTAACTTTCGCTAACTTTGCTATATTGAGGTAAGCTCTCTACACTGCATATTCTAACGCAAAGATTTAAACTTGTCAATAAACACGCGCACAAATCTGTCTAACTATTTTTCAGCCTTAATATCATTTATGATATTAGTTGCAGCAAGGCACCCTTGATAAACGGCTTTATTGATTTGTAGTAAACCTCCGACACAATCTCCTGAAGCAGATAAATGTGGCACATTTGTTTGCATTTTATCATTTACAACTAGGTAATTATCCTTAGTAATTGCCCCAACTTTTTTAGCTAAATCAGTGCTAGAAGCCACGCCCAAGGCAATAAATAAGCCTGAAATAGCGAGACTAGATCCATCAGCAAAAACCACCTTTTGGAGTTTATCTTGGCCCTCTAAACTTTGAATTTTCTTGGTTATAACCTGGATATCACTTGGCACTTTGGCGTTAATCTCCCCTTCATTGGCAAGTAGATACACCCGCTTGGCTATATTTTTTAAATACATTGCTTCTTCTAAAGCATAGTTACCATTTCCTAAAACTGCGACTTCTAAATCACGATAAAAGAAGCCATCACAAGTGGCACAATAACTGACACCTCTACCCTCATATTCTTTTAAGCCCGGAATACTTGGGGCACGGCGGCTAGTTCCAGTTGCTAATAAAACTGTTTTAGCCTCATATTTACCTTCGGTTGTTGTAACTTCAAAATGTTCGAGATATGTTAAATCAACCACTTCAGCTTCGAGCAAAGTGGCTCCTAATCGACTGGCTTGTTTTAAGCCATTATTCAAGAGCTCTTCACCAGAGATCGGAGTAGCAAAACCATAATAATTTTCAATTTCCTTGGTTTTTAGTAATGAACCGGCCTTTTTACCAATAACTAAAGTTTTAAGTCCTGCTCGACAAGTATATAAGGCGCCACTAATCGCGCTTGGCCCAAAGCCTACAATGATGACATCATATAACATATTCTCACCCCATTCTTATTTTACCATTTCTAGTCTATTTTGAAAATAAAAACACCCAGTATAACTGGGTGCTAGCTTCCGATATTGAAGACAATCATATAGAAGAAAATAACAAAACCAATTAGGGATAAATACATAAACACAAACCCAGTTTTACTTCTTCTTCTAAAAATATGGAATAAATTAAATCCGATAGTAATAACTAAAGGAATTAATAAAGCGATAGAAGTTGGTAGAATCTTGGTGGCTTCTCCTGTGTCTGGATTACCTTGGAGGAAAAGTGTATCTGGTAAATAGATGATACAAACAACATAGAGTATTACGGCTAGAACAATTAAAATCCAAGGATAAGCCTCTCTGAGTTTATCATGCATCTTGATCTTCCCCCTTCTCTTCTTCTGCTATTTTTGGCTCTTCAACTTTTACTTCTTCAAATGGAGTTGGATGTAAGATTTCTTGAACGATTGGTTCTAGGTTTTCTTCATTAACATAATCCGCTCCATTAATTATGGCTTGATACATTTCTTCTTCAACTGGACTCCGCTCTTCTTTTTTACTTAGGTTCTTTAAGATATTCTTCATTAAGAGCTTATCGACCCCTCTTAACTCAGAATAACGCATGCCTCCTCTAAGTAAGAAGAACTTAATCTTATTCTCAAAACCAAAAGGACAATTAGTTTGTTTAAAGCCCAAATAGACTTGTTCTTCTGGTGGAGTTAAACCAACTCCCACAAAAATCTTGCGTGGTCTTTCTAAGTCATAGATATTTTTATCAATGAACTTAAATTCGCGCATTCTACCACCCATAATGGATGCAATATAAACTAAGACATCAGCACCCATAACTTGATTAAGTTTCCGCATTTTGCCTAAATCAAAAAGCTCGCCTCCAACTTTTTGTTGGAGCATTTCCGCATATTGTTTAGAAAACCCGGTTCTAGAACTATAAAGAATTGCTATTTTCATTTGACTCTCCTTGTTGGATGCTTCCAATCATCTTCATTTTCTTGATAGGAAGGATTCTCACTATATTTACGAGCCAAAAATTCAGCTCTTTGTAAACGTGGGCTCTTATTGATGATAAGTAATCCCACAATAACCACAAAAATACTATAACCAAAGCCGACCCATAGTAAGGTAGCAGAATAAAGGACACTAATACCAATCAAAGCAACGCCTGGGGCAAGTAACATAATCAAGATTCCTGTCGCACTTAAAAGCTGTCTTTCATATTTTTTAGCTTTCTCTCCTTTGGCTTCAAAATTGTAACCACTCACAAATTTGCCGCCTTTACCAAACATTAATAAAATACCTAGAACGAGGAGAAATAAAGCAAAAAGACCGGCAATTATAATCGGTAAAGATGTTGAAATATCAGCTAATATTACCATACTTATCTCCTTTAGTTGTCTTAATTATACACTTGAAAGGGGTTAAGTTAAATAATTATCTTAATCCTCTTTCTTCTAAAACCTTTTTCAAGAGTTTCGGATTATCGGTCATAATTGCATCTGCCCCATAATCAATGATGGTATTCATCGTCTCTTCATCATTAATGGTCCAATACTGGACTGCAATATTGCGTTGATGAGCTCTTTTAATATAATTAGTTTTTAATAGATTTAACTTAATTCCTTTGATATTGTAACTGGTTGGTATTTGTAAACAATAAAAGTCACTGTTAACAAAGAGATTGACTTTCAGAAGTTGGGAAATTAGAAATCCGGCTGCCCCTGAAGTTGAGGCTCCCCGCATCAGTTTTGGACAAGATGAGCCAAGATAAGCTTCAATCTCAGGATGGAAAGTCCCAATAACTACATTATCAACATAATTTGGATATGTTACTGTTAATAATTCATTCAAAATATCCGCAGCTTGACAGCCAAGTTCATCACCATTCTTAATTTCAACAATATAAAGCAAATCAGGGTTAGAAGTATAGAAATGATCTAATAATTCATTAATTGTAATGATGTTTAAGTGATTGGCTTGAAGCGCTTCTTTACGATCACTTTGGGTAAATGTTACGATGTCTTTATAAGGAGTCGAGCCATCTTCAGCCACAAACTTGTAACCAAGATTAAGGTTAAGGAGTTCAGCATAAGTATAATCGTTAACATAATGTCTCGCTTCATCCCCGACAGTATTAGTTACTTCTTCAATATCACTATTATCATCTAAGTAAAGATTATGGATAATAACCAACTTACCATCTTTAGTCAGACATAAATCCATCTCTAAAACATCAACTTCAAATTCATTAACTGCTGCATCAAAAGCTTTTAAAGTGTTCTCTGGGTTAGATGTCTTACCACCCCGATGAGCAACGAGCATCACCTTATCTCCGATAAAAGGATTGTTTTCCACTGCTTTTTTAGGTGGAATAATGTTAATAACAACAAAGAAGACAAGTAAACTTGCAATCACTATACCTAGTATTTTTAGACCTCGGTGTTTTTTCATATTATCTACTCCCTATTTTCTTACCTTTATTATAAAAGAAAAGTAAAGTGTTTTCAACTTATGGCATTTTTAAAAGCAGTATGCTAAAATTATAACGTTAATGGAGGAATTCATATGGAATTAAAACCTCGTAAAGAAGCTGGAACAATTGCCCTTTATTGTGTGGGTATGTTTCTCGGATTATGTTTAGTTGTTCTCTCAATTCTCAATATCTCCAATGAGCACAGCAACTGGTTACTCTCCGTCTCATCTATGATTTTAGGGGTGCTTGTTGTCTTCATGGTCGGTTCTAACTTATTTGTCATCAAATATACTTGTAACGAAGAAGAAGGTTCAATTACCATTCAAACCGGAAGATCAAAAGAAACCTTTAAGTTTAAAGAAGTCGCGAAGATAGAAGAAGTTAAAACTTTCTTCCCACAAGGAACTCTAGGTAAGAAGAAAGTTAAGATCGATTTCAATCGTCACTTAGAAAGAGATAATAGCATTCATACTGTCTATATGGCAGTTGAAAATCAAAAAGAATTTATTCAATACTTACGCAATCATTGTCATGCTGCTAAATACGTCTCTGAAGAAATGAGTAAAAGAAAAGTTACTAAAACAACGCATTATAAATAAAAATAACCTCCTAGCGCAATAACGTTAGGAGGCTTTTTATATATTAACTAAAGTAAAGATTTTTATTCTAATTCACTTGCTCCAGTGTAAAGTTCATAATACATGCCCTTCTCTTTGAGTAAGTCTTGGTGTGAACCTCTTTCAATGATTCGACCTTCATCAATAACCAAGATGGCTTTTGAGTTACGCACTGTTGATAAACGGTGAGCAATGACAAAGACAGTTCGATTAGCCATTAAGTTGTCCATTCCACTTTGAATAATTTGTTCTGTCCGAGTATCAATACTGGAAGTGGCCTCATCTAAGATTAAGACCGGACAATTAGCCACCTCGGCTCTGGCAATAGAAAGTAATTGTCTTTGCCCTTGAGATAAGTTAGCACCATTGTTGCTTAACATCGTATCATACCCTTTTTCTAGTTTAGAAATAAAGTCATCGGCATTAGCTAATTTAGCAGCTTCAATTATTTCTTCATCGCTGGCTTTTAGCCGACCAAAACGAATGTTATCTTTAACTGTTCCAGTAAACAAGTTAGTATCTTGTAAAACCATAGCTAAGGCATGGCGTAAATCTGGCTTCTTAATATGTTGAATATTGATGCCATCAAAAGTGATTTCACCTTTATTAATATCATAGAAACGATTGATTAAGTTTGTGATAGTAGTTTTACCTGCTCCAGTATGCCCAACAAAGGCAATCTTTTGACCTGGTTTAGCAAATAAAGATACATCATGTAAAACAATCTTATCTGGCACATAACCAAAGTCGACATCCTTGAAACGAACATCGCCTTTAACTTCAACATAACTAGTTCCTTTTTCACTTGGAACTTTCCAAGCCCAGATGCCGGTTCTTTCTTTAGTTTCAACCAAAGTATTGTTTTCTTGCTTAGCATTAACAAGTTCAACATTACCATTGTCTTGTTCGACTGGTTCATCCAGTAAAGCAAAGACCCGCTTTGCTCCGGCAATACCAGAAATGATATAAGCGAATTGTTGGGAAACTTGAGAAATTGGTTGTGAGAAACTCCGAGTTAAAAGTAAGAAAGCTGCAATCGTACCCAAGTCTAGATTCATCTTACCACTGACAGCTAAAGCCGCTCCACAAACAGCAATAATTGCATAAGTAAAGTGACCTAAGTTATTCATCATTGGCATTAAGATACTGGCACTTCTTTGAGCTTCTTCATAAACATGGGCTAAGTCATCATTTAAGGTCTTAAAGCCCTCAACTGATTTATCTTCATGGCAGAAGACTTTAACTACCTTTTGACCGGTAATCATTTCTTCCATATAACCATTGAGTTTCGCTGTAGCAGCGTGTTGTAATTTATAATACTTTGAAGCATAAGAAGAAATCTTTCTCACAATAAAGGTAATAGCAATATAGATAACAATAACCACGGCTGTTAACAATGGATTTAAGATCAGCATTGAAACTACAATCATGGAAATAGAAATAACAGATGAGACCACTGAAGGTAAGGATTGTGACACCATTTGATACAAAGTATCAACATCATTTGTATAATGGGACATAACTTCACCGTGGGTCCGAGTATCAAAGTAACTGATTGGTAATTGTTCCATATGGGAGAACAAAGTTGTTCTAATGGTGAGTAATGAACTATTAGATAGATAATTCATGATTAAAGCTTGGCAGCCAATAGCAAAGACACCCGCTAAATAAATCGCAGCCATTCTAATTAAGGCATGAATTAAAGGCGCAAAGTCAGGATTAGTAACTCCTTTTAAAGGAGTGATGTAATCATTAATTAACGACTTTAAGAACATACTGCCCATAACACTGGATAAAGCTGACAAGGCAATACAAAGTAAGGCTAAAACAACTAAGAACTTGTGATGAGCTAAAGTCATCTTGAAGAAACGAGCAAAAATCTTACGCGCTTCACCCTTTTCGAATTTAGCTTTTGGTATAAATCCCCGTGGCATTATTGCTCAACTCCTTCCATTTGTGTTTGATACACTTCTTGATAAATCTTATTGTTTTTCAATAAGTTCTCATGAGTATCAAAACCATTGATATGACCATTATCAAGCACCAAGATCCGGTCCGCATTTTGGATGGAACTAATTCTTTGCCCAACAACGAGTTTAGTGACATTTGGTAAATCATTTTTAAAGGAGTCTCGGATGAGTGCATCGGTCTTCATATCAACTGCACTGGTCGAGTCGTCCAGAATGATGATTTTCGGATTCTTTAATAAGGCTCTTGCAATACAAATTCTTTGCTTTTGACCTCCTGAAACGTTAACGCCACCTTGTTCAATCTTGGTGTCATAACCATCCGGGAAAGAGCGAATAAATTCATCGGCACAAGCCTTCTTACAAGCAGTGACAATTTCTTCATCAGTTGCATTCGGATTACCCCACTTGAGGTTATCTTTGATCGTACCACTAAATAAGGTATTCTTTTGTAAGACAACAGCGACTTGATCTCTCAGTTTTTCTAGGTCATATTCTTTAACATTATGACCACCGACTAAGACCTCGCCATGATCTGGGTCATAGAGCCGTGGTATGAGTTGGATTAAGGTTGATTTTGAACTACCTGTTCCACCGAGAATACCAATGGTCTCCCCCGGTTTTATATTGAGATCAATATCTTCTAATACTTCTTTACCAGGATTATAAGCAAAAGAAACATCTTTGAAGATAATAGAACCATCATTAACTACTTCAACTGGATTAGCTGGATTAGTAATATCTGATTGTTCATTTAAAACTTCGCTAACCCGCTTGGAACTTTCTTTGGACATAACTAACATAACAACGACCATTGAAAGCATCATTAAAGCCATCAAGATTTGAGTAACATAAGAAATCAAACTCATCAGTAAACCTGTGGTCATCCCACCAATACCGTTGATGATATACTTAGCACCAAACCAAGAGATAGCAATGATACAACCATAAGTTGCAAATTGAATTAATGGACTTGACATTGCTAAGTACTTTTCAGCACTAATTGAGTATTTATATAAGTCGGAAGCTTCTTTCTTGAAAGCTTTAGTTTGTTGATCTTCTCTAACATAACTCTTGACAGTCCGAATACCATTAACATTTTCTTGAACTACCATATTAACATGGTCATATTGGTGGAAGACTTTAACAAAGTTTGGTAGAGCCTTCTTAATTAAGATAGCACCAACACCGACAATGAGAGGAACGGCACAAACAAAGATAATGGCCAAGGTTGAGTTGATACTAAAAGCCATGATGATACCAAAGATAAACATACATGGTGATCTAAAGCACATAATCATTAACATTTGAAAAGCATTTTGAACATAAGTGACATCGGTAGTAAGTCTAGTAACTAGTCCGGCACTTGAATACTTATCAATATTCTTAAATGAATAGCTTTGAATCTTTTCATACATATCAGCTCTGATAGTCTTAGCAAAAATAGCGCTGGCTCTAGCCGCACACATATGCGAAACAATGCCACATGTTAAGGAAACTAAAGTAATTCCAATTAAGATGGCACCATATTTATAGACAGCACTCATATCACCGACTTCAATGCCGTTATCAACAAGTAAAGCCATAACTCTTGGAATAAAGATTTCAAATAAGGCTTCACAGCTAACAAGAAAAATTGCAAAGAAAGTTGTCCAACGGCACTTTCTTGAACCTTGTTTTAATAAAGAAAACAGTTGCATTAATATCCACTCTCCTCAATCTTGAGCCGCATCTTATAGCAGCAATCAACAAATGTCTCAAATTCTGCTTCACTTAAAGCAGAATGTAGTAACGCCTCATTATCATCCATCACTTTTTTAACAGAATCAATTAGTTCTAGTGCTTTGGGAGTCAAGACCATTTTTTTAAGTCGAGCATCCCCTTCGACACTTTCTCGAATTAAAAAACCTTGTTTTTCTAAGCCCTTGACCATTTCCGAAACGGAAGAACGCCTTTGACAAAAGGCCCTTTCAATATCTTTTTGGTAAATTGGTTTTTTCTGATCACGAATGTAACGTAAAATGCGTGATTGTGCCCCACTTACCCCATATGGAGAGACAACATTGTCCATTCTCCGCCTTAACCAAAAATTGATATTCAATAAAGAAAAATCAATTCTGGATATTTTATGTAATTTCAATTTAAAACCCCCTTAATATAATTGTTCATCACCGAACAATACGGATACGAACTAGATTATACTATGAGTTATTTATAAGTCAAGCAAAAAATGAGTGTTTTTTACCTTTTTTTGCTTATTATAACAATGGAGTAAAGAAAGTTAACCACAAAATGGCCTTCTTTATCCCTATTTCTTCTGTTTTAAAAAGTCTTTAATCTTAACTAGTGTTTCATCACTAATAACGTGTTCGATTAAGCAACAATCATGCTCTGCGATATTTTCAGGCACATCAATTGACATTAAAAATTCTCGAATAAGTTTATGTTTTTTATAGGTTTCTTTGGCAATTTTAAGACCACTTTGAGTAAGTTCAATCTCACCATAAGCCACCTTTTCAATATAATTAAGTTCTAATAATTCTTTCATGGCTTTAGCCACTGCTGGTTTTGAAACATGTAAAAGATTAGCGATTTTAACTGATTTTACCGCTTCTTTTCTCTCTTTAATGATTAAAACAGCCTCTAAATAATCTTCAATGGCCTTTGTTTGTTTTTCCATATGTTTATTTTATCTTCTTTATTCTCTTTATGCAAGAAAGTTAATGATAGTTAACTTCTTATTGACTGCCCGCCCTTTTATCTATAAAATAGATGTGTAAGTTAACCTAGGTTAACAATTTGTGGAGGTTATTATGCAAAAGAAGAAACACCTTAGTATTGGTGATGAAGGTCACTTAAGTGATTTAAGAAGAGGTCAAAGATGCCTCGTCTTAGATTTTCATAATGATAACGCCGCTTTAAGAAGAAGACTCCTCGATATGGGTATTACTAAAGGAGTTATTATTGAAATCAAGAAGATTGCCCCTTTAGGTGATCCCGTTGATATTTCTTTACGGGGTTATGAACTCTGTTTAAGAAAGGCCGATATGGCCAGTATTGATATAAAGGTGGTGGCCTAAATGATTATTGCTCTTGTAGGTAACCAAAATAGTGGTAAGACTACTCTTTTCAATGCTTTGACCGGCTCTAACCAAAAGATTGGTAACTGGCCCGGTGTCACCATTGAGAAAAAAGAAGGTATCATTAAAGGAACAGATATCAAAGTAGTTGACCTCCCTGGCATTTATTCACTTTCACCATATAGTGATGATGAGGAAGTATCCAGAAAGTTCTGCTTTGAAGAAAAACCAGATTTAATCATTGATATTATTGATGCCACTTCCCTAGAAAGATCCTTGTATTTAACCACTCAACTTTTAGAAACAGATATTGATGTCATTATTGCTTTAAATATGGAAGATATCTTAACTGAATATGGGGTTAGTATCAAAAATGATCTCCTTTCCCAAAAGTTAGGAGCCTCTATTGTTTCTATTTCGGCTAAAAAAGGCACTGGTATTAAAGACTTAATCGACTTAATCAAGAATAAGAAGTATGAGCATAATCATCACATCAAGATTTATCCAAGTGATATTGAAGATGTCATTGCTGATAATGCTGCTCACTTCATGAAAAATCAAGAATTCAAGAGATTTAGTGCTGTTAAAGTCATTGAACATGATAAAGAATATAAAGTCTTAATTACCCCAAAAAGTGAAGAAAATAATGCAATACTTAAAGAAAAATACCAAATGGATGGTGAGCAATTAATCGCTGATCAAAGATATAAATTCATTGAGAGGTTGAAAAAAGAATGTCTCACAATCACTCCAAGACCTGAATCTATAACCGACAAATTAGATAAGATCTTCTTAAACAAGTTTGCTGCTATTCCAATCTTTATTGTAATCATGGCCTTAGTTTATATTCTCTCTGTTGGGGTCATTGGTGGCTTAACAGTTAATATTATTGATATGCTCTTTAATGGAGCTAGTGTCTTAACCCTCGACTTCTTTGGTTTAAGTTGGGATTTCTCGGTTAATGTGGTCGGTTTAGGACCTTGGCTTAGTGGTTTAATCTTAAATGCTGGAGGTAGTGAATGGGTTGCTAGTTTAGTGGGTGATGGTATTATCGGTGGCGTTGGTGCTGTCTGTAACTTCGTCCCACAAATCATGATGCTCTTCTCTTGCTTAGCCATTCTAGAAACAACTGGTTATATGTCGAGAATTAGTTTCTTCCTTGATCGGGTTTTCCATAAGTTTGGTTTATCTGGTAAGAGTTTAATTCCATTCATTGTTGGTAGTGGCTGCTCTGTACCTGCTATTATGTCATGCAGAGCCATTGAAGATAAAGATGAAAGACATCTTTCAATTCTATTAACACCATTTATTCCTTGCAATGCTAAATTACCAATCATCGCTTTATTTGCGTCCTTCTTCTTTGGACCTTCAGCCTGGTTTGCGTCATTTAGTTTATATGTCTTTGCAATTGTTATTATCTTATTAAGTGGCTTTATCTTAAAACACTTATTTTATAAGGGCCATTCTTCTACTTTCATTTCCGAATTACCAGCTTATAAATTACCATCCTTTAAGTATGTAACTCGCGATGTTAAAGATAAAACTCTAGCCTTCATTAAAAGAGCGGGAACAATTATTCTAGTTTGTAGTGTCATTGTCTGGTTCTTAGCCAGTTTTACTTGGTCTTTCCAATATGTAGATGGTGAAAATATCTTAATTCAAAATAGTATGTTGGCCGGCATTGGCAATGTCTTTGCTTGGTTCTTCTATATCATGTTAGGTGGTAACTGGAGTTGGGCTGCTAGTGTCTCTGCCATTCAAGGCCTCGTAGCTAAGGAGCAAGTCATTTCCTCAATGACTGTTATTGCAGGACTGGCTGACACTGCGGAAGAAGCTTCAATCTTTACTTCCGGTGTCTTCTCCTTCTTTACCCCTTGGAGCGCCTACGCCTTTATGGTCTTTAACTTATTCAGTGCCCCTTGCTTTGGCGCTATTGGAGCAATGCGCAAAGAGTTAGGAAGCGTGAAAGCGATGTTTAAAGCAGTTGGTTTCCAAATTGGAGTAGCCTGGTTTTTAGCAAGTATCATTGGAGCGATTGGCTGGTTAATAGCCTTGTAATATGAACTGGACCAATGTAATTGTTCTAGCAATAGTAGTTCTTCTATTATTCCTAGTCATCTTCTTTAGATATATAAAACCTCATCTTCAAGGTAAGAAAACAGGTGGCTGTTCCTCTTGTCCTATGGCTTACGATACTAAGGCCAAAAGAATGGTAAAAGATTATCATAAAGCAAATAAAAAGGCCTCATAATGAGGCCTTTTTTATTGATAGACAATTCCATTTCTTTCAGAGTGTTTCAAAAGGATAACTGCAATCACTAACACGAGTGCTTCATAAATTGCAAAGGCATACCAAATTATCTCTTTGCCAAAGATGGCTGGTAAGGCCAAAATAACAATAGAATTGATAATAAAACTCCGCAAGACATTAATTACATCTGCCTGTTTAGAGCGTTTAGTAGAATAGAAATAGGAAGAAATCATTGTATTAAAGGCCATCACTAAAAAGCCCAATGCATAGATAGGCATGGCTTGAGTCGTATAGGCTAATGTCGCTTCATCAGCACCAAATAGGAGACAAATATGATTACCAAAAATCAATAAGAGAACATTAATCAAAGCACTTCCGAGAAAATTGATAATTAAACCCGAATGGAAATAAAACTTGAGATCAGGCGTATCTTTGGCTCCATAACAATTTCCAATTAAAGGCTGTAAACCCTCTGATGTGCCAAAGAAAACGGCCACTGAGAAAGAAGCCACATAAGAGATAATAGAATAGGAATTAACAGCAATATCCCCGACTTGGGTAATCAACACCTTATTCATTAATAGCGTTGTTACCGGCGTGGCAAATTGAGCAATACATTCTGGTAATCCTCTAATAGCAATCTTTTTGAATAAAGCAGTTTGCGGCTTAAAACGATGAATCCGTAATTTCCCTTTTTTGAGAATAAAATGGAAAGAAAGAATGAGTAAAGTCACACATTGAGAAACCCCAGTTGCAATGGCAGCACCCTTTAACCCCATTTGCAAGGGAAAAACTAATAACCAATCACCAAAGATATTGAGAATTGCTCCAAAGACAACTGCACCACTAACTAATAAAGGCGAGCCATCATTACGCAAGAACCCTTGGAAAGCAGTCGAAAGTGCTGATGGAATAATAAAAAGAGAATACCAAAATAAGTAATCAACTGCCATCTCATGGTAGGTAATTGTTGCACCTAATAAGTGACAAACCGGACCTGTTAGACAAGTTCCAATTAAGCATAAGACAAGTGAAATAACCAGTGCTCCTAATAAGGAATGCAAAAAGACTTGATTGGCCCCTTCATTATCTTTACGACCAAAGCGGATTGCCATGACCGTAACTCCTCCAATTGTCGTTAACTGAAAGAGCGCATTGACAACCATGACAAAAGGCATCATTAAGTTGACAGCGCCTAAAGCGTCGGTTCCGACACCCTGCCCTACAAATATTCCGTCCACAATTGTAAAGAGGAAGAAACTAACACTTCCTAACATTGTTGGAATAACATATTTAATTAAATTCTTCGACCTTGAACTAACCATAAATAAATCCTCCTAAACATAAAAAGTGCCCCCAGTTATAATTAATAACCGGGCGCACCCGACATCTTCGTTTCGACGCATGATCATTACGATGATCCGTCCTCTGATGGTTAAATTTTTATTTTTTTAATCTCTACTACTAATAATTCTTTATTCTTCTTAGTTAAGAACAACAATTGACTTTGCTCTTGTGGAGTTAAGGCTGAAAGAGCATTATCTTCAGCTTGCATAACCGGTAAAATATACCGTTTATATAATTTACGCCCTTCACTAGTAAAACTAATTCTTTTACTTTTTCGATTGTTAGAAACACCAACCAATTTCACTAAACCTTTCTTTTCTAATAATTTCAAGGCTGAGTTGATGGTTTTAGGTGAAAATGACCAATCAAGGCAAAGTTCTGCTTGGGTATATGTTTCTTGGTGTTCAGCTACCGAATAAAGTAGCCAGAAAGCTGAATCAGACAGTCCACAAGACATAGCATAATTATGGTAAATTGCTTCCATTGATTTATGCATTTGGTTGAAATCTGCTAATAATTTATTACTCGCCGTCTCAATCATCTCCATTTAATCCGAAATCGGACAAAATCCATTATAACAAGGTATTAAAGAAAAAGCAACATTTTATTAAATAAATAAAAAAGGTTGGATTTTTCCAACCTTTCTTTACGTTTTACTTCTTTTTAGGAGCACGATATCCGCATTTTGGACAGACACCATTTTCATCAAGAGCGATACCACATAATGGGCATCTTGCGATAGTTTTCTTGACTTCATACTCTTGACTTGCACAGTTAACACCACTTGAGAAAGTGATCTTAGCAATGTTAAGTTTGTCTTTTAATAAATCATAAACAATCTTAATCATGCCTTCAGTTGTCATAGTCTCCTTGGTTACTACTACTCTACATTCAGGATAAGCAGTGGCAAGTTCAGTCTTAAAGGCTGGACCTTTCATCTTGTTAGATGGGGCGCCATTCCGAATACCTTGTTTCTCATAAACACCGAGAATCGCAGGGAGTAATGGGTCATCTTCTCTTAAGATAAGGGCGTGGTCAAAATTTCTTAATAAATCCCAAGCAGTTTTTTGAATTTCATTGCATGGGAAGACCATGTTAACTCCCTTATTGATGGAATCTT
>Ga0265294_10004081_pt1 | contig 18365 bp, 20 predicted proteins | sample MunlanPumphouse3_FD_192504 | JGI IMG/M metagenome (GOLD analysis project Ga0265294, IMG submission 192504) | Groundwater microbial communities from a municipal landfill in Southern Ontario, Canada - Pumphouse #3 | ecosystem: Environmental > Aquatic > Deep subsurface > Groundwater | place...
AGATTTCCACGCGCTGCTGTTCACCCAGCGACAATTGATTCACTTTGGCCCGGGGGTTAATATCCATTCCAAACTGATCAGATAGGTTCTGACTGGCCGCCTCAATCTCAACCCGGTTCAGAAAAAAACCTTGCCCTGAAACTCCCAGGGCTATATTCTCGGCTACAGTAAAATTATCCACCAGCCGTAAATGTTGGTAGATCATGCCCACTCCAACCCCCAGTGCATGGCGGGGAGAGCGAAGCTTAACAGTCTGCCCCTTAACTTTGATTATCCCGGCGTCAGGCTGATAAAGCCCTGCCAGTATACTCATCAAGGTAGATTTCCCGGCACCATTTTCACCTAAGAGGGCATGGATTTCGCCACCGTAAACCTTGAAAGTTATATCTTCATTGGCAATAACCCCCGGAAAGCTCTTGCTTATACCTGTCATCTCTATAATCGGAACGCGCAAATATATTCCCTCCAACCATAAAGGCGGCTTACGCCGCCTTTATCGGTAGTATAAGATCTTACTTAATCGCTTCAATCTTTCCATCGACACCTGCTACAAACCAATCCATACTCAACATTTCCACATCAGTCATCTTCTGCCCTTCTTTAATCTTTACAGTCCCGTCTTGAGCCTTGAGAGGTCCTTCGAATATATATAGCGAGCCGTTCTTAATAGCTTCCTGTTTATCGGTCACCAATTGTTTAACATCGGCAGGCACTTTATCTGATAGCGGCGCCAGAGCTACTATGCCCTGGTCAACCCCTCCCCAGTATGCTTCGCTCTTCCAGGTCTTATCCATTACTGATTGAACCGTCTTTACGTAGTAGGGTCCCCAGTTCCACACCGGCGATGTCAGGTTGGCATTAGGAGCAAACTGATGCATGTCGCTATTATAACCGATAGAGTATTTCTTGGCCTCTTCGGCCGCTTGCTGCGGGGTATATGTGTCCTGATGTTGGGCTATTACATCAGCACCGGCTTCCAGTAGACCCTTGGCAGCTTCCTTTTCCTTGGCAGGATCAAACCAGGTATTGGTCCACACTACTTTTACTTTAACATTAGGGTTAACCGACTGTGCTCCCAGAGCGAATGCATTGATTCCCCGGACTACCTCTGGAATCGGAAAAGCTGCCACATAACCCAAATTGTTGTTGGTGGTCATTTTGCCAGCTACGATACCACTCAGGTAACGCATTTGATAAATACGGCCAAAATATGTTCCAACGTTCTCAGCCGTATTTAATCCTGAGCAGTGCATGAAAACTACATCCGGATATTTTTTGGCTATTTCCAAAACCGCATCACCAAAACCAAAACTGGTGGCGAAAACTACCTTGCAGCCGTCCTGTACCAACTGATCAATACTCTTCTCGGCATCGGCTCCTTCAGGTACCTTCTCGAGGAATAAAGTCTCAACTTCCGGCATTTCTTTTTCCAGATACTTACGACCCTGATCCTGAGCATAGCTCCAACCTGCATCACCTGGTGAACCCACATAAATGAAACCGACTTTGAATTTTTCAGTAGTAGTGCCTTGATCTGGTGTCTTGGCCTCCTGTTTGCAACCAACCACAAAGACCGACAAGAATACTGCTACGAGCAATAGGACCCCCAGTTTTCTCAACTTCATGATTTATCCATACCTCCTATTTTTGTAGAATCCCCGCATTCTATCCCGGTGCCACTTGTAAAATGCGAGATACATCTTAATAAAATGAGCTTATTCTACATAATCCTTCCATATTCCTGCCCACTTTAGTAAACAAATAATATAATTTTTCTTTAATAGTAACCCCCGTAACCCTTAATATTACTCACCAGCGGCCCCCATATGTTCAAAAATATTGTAAGCGCCGCATTTTGTCCCCTGGCTTAACGAGAAGGCCCCCGTCATGATGCCCTCCTGGGCAACTGAAAGGTTGCGAGATAAAAACACCCCTTTATTATAATAACGAGTTGTCGTAATAAGCACTAAAATCCAGATAGAGTACCGTTTGGCTCTGATCAAAACTCCCGGATTCAGATGCTGCCGTTTCAAAACTATATTCTGCGGTTGGGTCCTCTTCCTGGACAGTAAGATTCTCTGTCGCAGCGGCGGGGACCTTATCTGCTTTTCCCAGCGATATTTTACTGCTGTTGATCACGTAAATCCGAGGTGCACTTTCAATTTTCAAAATAAATGACAACAGGTTGAAATAGCTTCCCCGGGCAATAATTTGAAAATCAACCGTTTGTAGAGGTGGGTCTGAATCCGTTTTCTGGCTGCCCGGCAATTTATTAACATTGGCATCTTCCTTATATTTAATCGATTGTATTTTAATATTTTCTTCCTGGGCACTTAATTCCAACGACTCTATAATGGTTGGGATCATAGGAACTGAGGGTATTTTTGCCTGCATTTTTCCGTACTCTGCCACTATTTTTTCGTTCTGTTCAATGTCTGCATATTGGCTCATTTTTTGTTGGAGCTGTTCGAGTTCCCTGGTAAGACTGGCCTTCTCTGCAGTAAGATGGTTTCTTTGGGCGTACAGCGGTCGAAACATAAAATAGTTAATTAAATAACCACCCCCTACTAATATTAGGATAACGAGCAAGGCAGCTTCCCGTTTTGACAATTTCACCTTTTTTCAGCCTCCCATTCCATTTCCATGATAAATTGGGCCTCATTGCTGTTCTCCTTCATTTCCGACGTTAAAAGCACTACCCCAGTAAACCGCGGGCTGATTTTTATTCCTGCTAACAATCTTGCTACAACACTATGTCCGGGACTAAATCCAGTCAGGACTACCTGGGGCGGTTTTATGTCTATTTCCACCATAGTTACCTCAGGTGGTATGACTTGGTCTATCTCATTTATAATGTCTGCATGGGACATCTTTATTTCAGCCAGGGTTGCTGCTTCTTTATTCTTGATGCCAATCGCTGCTTCTATTTCCTGAATTGGCTCAAGCACTAAGAACCTTTGTTCATAACTTTCGATTTCCGTTTTTAACCTTTCATTTTCTGTCTGTTGACTACTTAGTTCCCGACTCTGCGATGTATAGAGGCATACGGTCATAATTACCATCAAAGCAAATAGAAAAGAGCCTAACCCTAAAATGATAGGTATTCGAACTCGGGGCTTAGGTTCCAATAGATTGATCTTCAGCTCCAACGGACTCTCCATCATATCACCTCCGCGCTGCCAAACCGAGGGCCAGCGAGAAATCGTTCTGTAATTCAAGTCTTTCCGCATCACTGATATCCACTGGTAATAAAAGCCGTTGCATGGTATTAGCTGCCACTAACTCAACCTCCAAGCCCAACCCCAGTGCCAACCCGGCTTCCAACCCCCTGATGGCACTTCCACCGCAGAGCAGAATTTTTTCTATCGATTTTTCCCCATTACCGCTGCGGTCCTGCAGTTCATAATAGTCCCGAGCGGTTTTAACTTCATTTATTAACTCGTCCAATAGATAGTTATACTGACCGCCACCTTCAGTTGTTCCCCGCATGGTGATAACGTTGCTCCTGGGCTGGGTAAAGGAGCTGTAAAAAGCGTTATTATTGGCTGCCATAGAGTGATAAAAGACCGGGATGCCTTTATTAAACACGGTAAAATAGGAACGAGCCGAACCAATTGCCAATAGGGCCACCACCCTGGTACCATCTCCCCCCCAGGCTCGGTATAAAGCCAGTGGTTCGATTTCTACCACGGCTGGTTTTAATCCGGCGCTCTGGCAGGTAAGTACAATATCATCCACCTGTTGTTTGCGCACCGCCACAAAAAAGACTTCGGTTTTTCTGCCTCCCTTATCCTCAAACTGCCGAATTGGGAATATATCCAGGGCCGCTTCTTCTACGGGTATAGGTAAGAAAGTCGTGGCTTGATAATAGACTGCCGCTCTTAATTCGTCTGTTTTTAGACAGGGCATAATTAAATTGCGTATATATATCTGCTGTCCACTAACTGCAATTACCACCCTTTTCCCGGTCAGGTTCAACCTTCTTATCAGCACACCAATCTGTGTCCCAAGGCCTGCGGGATCAATTATTGTCCCGGCCTCTACCATTCCTGCCGGCGTCTGCATACTGCCAAATTTAATAATCCGTAAGCCGGCTTTTTCTCTCTGAATCGCCACAACTCGGACTTTACAGCTGCCTATGTCTAATCCGATTCCCGGTAAGCGGTTGAACAAGATTTATCCCCCCAAATTATTCCATTGATCGTTTTTATTATCGGTATTCCATAGCCCGGCATGCTTCAATTACTGCCCGGGCCGTTTTCTTTAGATTATGAGGGAGGGTTCATAACTTATAATTTTTCCGCGATCCAGATATTCCCGGGCTATAAAAGACCCATTTCTCTCTGGGCTCACAAGATTATAACCACCGGAGAACTGATAGGTAACCTGCACCTCCACCGCCCGCCGGGCTCCACCGAACATGGCCATAGAAGTAAATTGGTAGGTGCAAGCATCGGGCTGGGTCCCCAACTCATTTACCTTGACTACATCTCCGATGGCTATCTGACAGCTGTCATCATCGACAGCCAAATTCATCTCGGCATTACCACAGTTCAGTCGGGATGGCAGCTTTTCTATATTCAGGTTATCAACCTGATTAAGTTCACCGTAAACCAATTCCAAACCCCAGTCCACACCGGCATCAGCGGCCTGCCGGGCCTGCTGGGCCTCAAATTCATAATGACTGCTCCTATATTCCATTATGCCTACCTCCACAATCGTGGTCCCCAATACGCTTATAATCAAAAATATCATTAAAGCCATGATCATAATGCTGCCGCACTGAGACTGCCCATCAGTTTTTGGTATAGACACAGCGGTGCCCTCCTTTGGATTCCTTTACCCCGATGTTTCTATAAGGCGGGGATTAACGGTGGTAGATAGCTGATAGGTCAAACCGCCTACAGTTATATCAATATTAATTGTTACCATGGTGGCACCAGTACCAAAACTTAACTGGCTTACATTTTCTGCAATAGGTACCGTAGCAGTTCCGGTGCTCGTGGTAACAACGCGGTACAGTTGATTGTTCGCCCTGTAGTAACCTACTGATTCGCCCGGGGTGGATAGGCTTAGTATAATGCCGTCACCCTGTACTTCCACTGCCGATGCCCTGCGGATGTCTTCCCCAATTTGTTGCATGGCGCTGCGCGCTGAGTACTGGGCCTCTGCATTGGCTGCCAGCTTGGCGAAAGCGTTACTGCCGCTCCAATAGACTGATAACAGTCCCACCATCATTAAAGAGCCCAGACTAATCGCCGCCAATACCTCTACCAGAGTAGTACCCCGGTTAGGCCAGTCCCGGAACATACTACTCACCTCCAACTCCTCCTGATAATAGTGCTCAGTTGTAAACTGATGTTCTCGCCGCCCTGTGCCCATTCCACCGTCACCATAACATCATACAGATTAGGATAAGCGGCCAGCGGTTCCAGACGCGTTATCTCATTGGTCAGATCCGGGCTCAGACTCGCACAGGAGAGACCTAGTTCTTGTGCCGATTTACCAGCGTTGGATTCATCTAGTTTTTCCGGTTCCGAGCGCAGGCTTTCTAGTATGGAGGCGGCATAATTGACTGCCGTAGTTTGCTGACGGGCTTCAGTCATCCAGTGGGCAACCGGACTGAAAACCGCTAAAATGCTGCCTGCCAGCAGAGATAAGAGAACCAGTGCTGCCAGGATCTCAATCAGGGTTTGACCTATTTCATTATTTTTCTGCGCATCTTTATAAGCAGACATTAGTAGTCCCTCCATTATCGCCCAGTTTACGCTGATTTTAGGATTGGCCTGGATCTGGCAGCATTTAGCTTTGACAGCCTCTGAATATCTTGGGGTGACAAAGCTCTGGCGGGATTATTAAAGGTTAATAACTACCGTTGAGGAAAGGGAGAGATGGGGGGCATTCATTGCTATATAAATAAACCTGAATATAGATCAATTATCTCTTTTCCATACATCCACACCAACCAGGCCGCCATGGATAGAAAAGGGCCGAATGTAATGGCGGTTTTGCGGTTTGCCTTCCCCAGGAGAAGTAAAAGCACCGCCCATAAACCACCCATTAGAGATGCCAGGAACAGAGTAATTATGGAGCCCTCATAACCAATGAAGGCTCCGATGACGGCAGCCAGTTTGATATCCCCGCCGCCCATCCCCCCTCGTGACAGGAGGGCAGCGCCCAGTAAAATACCCCCAAATAATACCAGCCCGATTACAGCTGCTCTAATCCCGATAGTATAGAAAGACAGCAAAAGTCCCATTATTATACCCGGATAGGTAATACGGTCAGGAATTATGCCCTCCTCGATATCAGTAAAGGCGGTTATGATTAAAAGCACGGTAAATATATATCCCACTCCCGCCGCTATAGTTAATCCCCACTTATTAAAGATTAGCAGGAAGCTTAGTACAGTCAAAAGTTCTACCAGCGGATAGCGCAGGCTGATTCGTTGCCCACAATAGCGGCACCGGCCCCCCAGCCATATATAACTGAATACCGGAATCAGATCACCGGTCTTCAGGTTATGTCCGCAGTCGGGGCAGTGACTCCCGGGCCACAGCACTGATTCCTTCCTGGGAATGCGATGGATAACCACATTCAGGAACGATCCCATTATTAGCGCTATAATTATTACCCATAATTTTATAAGCATCGATACCTCATCATTGTGCTAAGCGATTATTCTCTTAATTTTAGGGCTTTTATACTCCAGTACTGGGAGTAAAAACACTGCCTTCGGTTAGTGTTTGTTCATGCGTATCATAAACCCCTACAGTAGGTGTCCATTTAACCACGTAAGCTGTATTGCCTCCACCCTCAAGGGCAAAATCGCCACCGGAAGTAGGTGTTTTGCCGGGTTCGAAGTAATCTGCTCTTATGTCAACCAATGCCCCTACCGGATTTCCGGTGCTGGTTTCTTGAATCCTGGCAGCGCTTATAATACCTGCAGCCGTTACTGCATCGGATTTCACTTTGGATTCATTTAATATACCATTATACCTTGGTATTGCAATCGCTGCCAATACCACCAAAACTGCCATAACAATAACCAATTCTACCAAAGTAAAACCCTTTTGCCCTTCCCCCCTGTCCATCCTGCTGCGCATTTTCCTCAACATTCTATCACCTCCCTTAATATGTATTCGACTCAATTTCTAACTCGGTACAGGCAAATAGCATCACCTCCCGCAATCAACACCCTGGTGATCTAAAGGGTCATATTCCCACCAGATTCACCATGTCCAACATAGGCAGCAGCATTGCTATTACTGCCCCTCCGACCAGAATAGCCACCAGAACTATAAGCAGCGGTTCTATTATGGTGATCAGGGTATCAAGCGTATGCATTAACTCGCGTTCATAATAATCGGACAGTTGCATCAGCATTTCGTCCAGGGCACCAGTTTCCTCCCCCACCGCTATCATATCGGTTACCATCGGCTCAAATACCCCACTTCTCTGCAAAGGACCGGCGATGCTGTCGCCTGCCTTAATACTGCGGCAAGCTCCGGCTATGGCCTCGCCCACTACGGAATTGCCTACGGTCTCTGCGACTACTTCCAATGCTTGTAATACGGGAATGCCGCTTTTGATCAGAATTCCCAGGGTACTGGCAAAACGAGCTATAATAATCTGTTTTATCGTCCTGCCCAGCACCGGCAGCCGCAAAAGTAAGTTGTCGAAGAACAATCGCCCCCCGTGAGTTGTACGGGAACGTTTTATGAAATACAGCGCAACACCTGTACCGGGGATGATGTATAGGCCTCCGCTTTTCAGGCTACTGCCTGCCCCTAATAGCAGGCGTGTAGGCCAGGGGAGGGCGACCCCCGAAGATTGAAAAATACCTGCCAATCTGGGCATTACAAAGGTAACTATGAGAATAACCACTAACACCGCAAAAATGCTGGTAATAGCAGGGTAAATCGATGCTGATTTAAGCTTGGAGTTAAACTCCTGTTCCCGTTCCAGATGAATGCATAGCCTATTAAGTACAGCATCAAGGGCCCCTCCCAGTTCGCCAGCCTTTATCATACTTACATAGACCCGGGGAAATATTTGCGGGTGTCGGTTTAACGCTTCCCACAGCGCTAGACCGGATTCGATATCGCCAGCTATTATAAGGACCGCCTCTTTCAACCTGTTATTGGAGGTCTGCTCCGCCAGAATCTTCAGACTGCGTAAAATAGACAGCCCGGCCGCCAGCATAACTGATAACTGGCGGGTCATAATGGCCAGGTCGGGAGTACTCACCCGCGCCAGTCTGTTCAACTCTAAATCAATAGAAATATCCTTATGAGCGCTGCGCTCTTTTAAGGAGACAATGTAATAGTTCTGTCCTAAAAGCCCTTCAACCACGGCGTTCTTATGTTCTGCATCCAAGATTCCAGCTCTCAAGCGGCCCTGCCCATCCCTAGCCCGGTACTCAAATCTCAAGAACGTTCCCCCCTTTAGATATACACCCCTTGTTCCTCCGACACCTTATCTGCCCTTTCAGGCGATATCTTATTTTGCCGGGATAGCATTTGCACAGCTTTGTACATGCTTATCATCCCCTGGGATGCTCCGGTCTGAATAGCGGAATAAATCTGATGAACTTTGTTGGCGCGGATCATGTTTCTTATGGCAGAATTCATAACCAATATCTCGGCCGCCAGCAATCGAGAATCCCCCTCCCGGGAAGGGATAAGCTGCTGACTAATGATTCCCAACAGGCAAGTTGCTAATTGGAGTCTGACCTGCGGTTGTTGGTGAGGAGGGAATACATCGATGATCCGTTCCAGGGTTGGAACAGCACCGCCGGAATGGAGGGATGCCAGTACCAGATGCCCTGTCTCAGCAGCTGTAATTGCTATAGAGATGGTTTCCAGATCCCGCATTTCCCCTACCATAATAATATCGGGATCCTGACGCAAGGCGGATCTTAGACCCTGAGCAAAAGAAGGTGTATCGCTTCCTATTTCACGTTGATTAATAATGCAGGTCCCATGCTGGTGCAGATATTCAATCGGGTCTTCCAGTGTTATTACATTACACTCCCGGGTATGGTTTATGAAATCCAGCATACCCGCCAGCGTGGTTGACTTGCCGCTGCCGGTTGCACCGGTTACCAGAATCAGGCCCCTTTCCTTCACGCTCAGTTCCCGGACGATGGGTGGCAGTCCCAGGCTCCCCAGTTGGGGAATTGCAACGGGTATTATCCGCACTGCCACCGCCCAAACACCACGTTGGATATAAAGGTTTATCCTGGCACGACCCACCCCCGGAAATGAGAGGGCGAAATCCACCTGGCCACATTTATTGAACCTTTCTCTAATCATATCGTTGGGCATCATGTCCTCCGCCAATTTCTTGATATCCTGCTCATCGAGGGATGCATCCTCAGGATAAGACAGAAGCCGGCCATTAACCCGATATACCGGGGGACAATTCACAATTATATGAACATCAGAAGCCCCCTTTTGGACTCCTTTACTGATGATGTCAACAGCTGTTTTCTCTGCCATTGTTTATTCCTCCAAACAGACTGCCTTTATTGTCTCTTCCAGTGAGGTCAACCCCTGGCGGGCTTTGGCCAGCCCATCCTTCCTGATAGAAATCATTCCTTCTTCAATGGCCACCGCTTGGATCTCATCTGAATTAGCTCCCCGATTGACGGCCGCTCGCACCAGTGGTCCCATTAGCATGAGCTCCTGCAAAGCTATGCGCCCCTGATATCCAAGTTGCCGGCACATGTTGCATCCTGCCGGGCGATAGAATTCGTGTCCGTTTTCCTCGGATATTCCTAAACCTTCGGCTGTCCTCTCGTCAAGAGTGTACTTAGTGCGGCAATGCTCACAAAGCCGGCGGACCAATCTTTGTGATACTACCCCCGCCAGAGAGGTTGCCAGCAGATAGCCCTCAATTCCCATCTCCGCCAAACGGGCGACTGTACCGGCAGCACTGTTGGTATGCAGGGTAGACAATACCAGATGACCGGTCAGAGCAGCTTGTACTGCCAACTGAGCGGTAGCATAATCACGAATCTCCCCCACCATAATGATATCCGGATCCTGACGCAAAATTGCGCCCAGACCACCCGCAAACGTAAGACCAGCTTTGTTATTGACCTGCACCTGATTAATGCCGGGGAGAGAATATTCGATGGGATCTTCCAGGGTAATGACGTTTTTGGTGGTTGAATTGATTTTACCAAGCAACGCATACAGGGTAGTCGTTTTCCCGGAACCTGTTGCCCCGGTCACTAAAATCATTCCATGGGGTCGTTGTGATAAAGAATGCAAACGGTTCATGTTGGAGGCGCTTAAGCCCAACCGTTCAATATCTGTCAGGGCATGGGCCCGATCCAAAACTCGCATCACTACTTTTTCCCCATAACAGGCGGGCAGGGTTGAAATGCGAAAATCAACCTCGCGCTCCTCAATCATGGTGCGGAATCGCCCGTCTTGCGGGAGCCGTTTTTCAGATATGTCCATCCCGGCCATAATCTTAATCCGGGAAACCAGGGCTGGCAAAAATAATTTTGATAAATTAAAAACCGGGTAAAGCTCTCCATCCACCCTAAAGCGAATACTAACATCGTTTTGCTGAGCCTCGATGTGAATGTCACTGCAACATACCTGCACTGCCTTAAGCAGGAGTAAATTAACAATGCGAATAATCGGGGCATCATCATCAACCTTTATCGCTGGCGATTCTTTCCGGCCTGCAGTGAGCTTTTTTACGCTCTGCTGCAATTCCCCCAATACTTTCTCTATATCCGGCTCCATACGGAAAGCCATAAATTGGCTTATAGTCGTGGTTATTTCTTTTTCATCGGCGTATACTGGTATTACCTCTAAACCAGTAGCCATCCGCACATCATCCATGATTTGATGATTTAAGGGGAAAGTTATGGCTATCGTTATGGAATGCTTGTTGCGGGCTACGGGCAGTACCTTCCTGAGGCGCATCATTTGTGGTGACAGGAGCTTCACCGCTTCGCTGTCAATCTTAATATTCATCAATTTGATATGGGTAATGCCCGAGGTAAAACCGATAGTTTCCCCCTGGTGCGCTTCCTCCAATACATATTTGTCCATCCTCAAGTCACCCAATTCTTTACCCATTTCCTTTTGTTCACACTTAGCAATCACCACTCCGATTGACTTCATAAATAAACCATTTTAGTGTTTATTTGGCCAATTTTGTATATCGTTCTCGCTGTATACATATAATTCCTTTTTTTATATGGTTTTTATTTTCGCCATTATTGGCCCTAATTTTACATATTGTGTCATGTTATTCGGATATAAAAAACAGAGCCCCGGTTACGACTTAGTAACCGTGCTCTGTTTTTATTCTGGGCATCTTAAAATTATCCGTATTTAGGTTAATTTTCATAACGGGCTGCTATGGGCATTCTCCGCCCCGCCCCAAAGGCCCGGGTACTGAGTTTTAATCCGGGGGCAGCCTGTTTGCGCTTATACTCATTTTTATTTACGGTCTGCAGCACCCAGCGGACTGTCGCTGGTTCATAACCGCGAGCAATGATGTCGTCTGCGGAAAGATTATCTTCAATATAATAATTTAATATGGCATCCAGAATAGGATAAGGTGGCAGGGTATCCTGATCAACTTGTCCCGGCCGTAATTCTGCCGAGGGAGGTTTTTCAACAGTGGATCTGGGTATCAGTTCCTGGTCCTGATTAATGAATGAGGTAAGTTCATATACTACCGTCTTGGGAATATCCGCCAGCACACTGAGTCCCCCGCACATATCACCATAGAGGGTACAATAACCGACTGCTATTTCGCTCTTATTACCGGTGGGCAGTACCATAGATCCATATTTATTTGATAACGCCATCAAGATGTTGCCCCGTATTCTGGCCTGAATATTCTCTTCGGTGACGTCCGGTTCCTTGCCCTGGAAGTGTTCCTGGAGAGAACTCCTATAAACAGAAAATATATCGACTATAGGTATCACCTTGCACTCTATGCCCAGATTTTGGGCTAGCAGCAGCGAGTCATCTACACTGCCTGCTGATGAATACTGTGATGGCATGGATACACCCAGAACATTCTCTTTACCCAGAGCCTCCACCGCCAAACAAGCTGTCACTGCTGAATCAATGCCCCCGGATAAACCAATAATCGCGCTGGTAAAACCGCATTTTTTAAAATAATCGCGAATTCCCAAAACCAGAGCCTGGTAGAGATATTGCATCTCATCGTCTGCCTTGCAGAAATTGATTTCTCCCTCTTTATTCGTGTCAATAATCTGGATATGTTCTTCAAAGGCTGGCAATATGGCAGCAATTTCGCCGTATTTATCCACCAACATGCTCTGTCCATCGAATATCAGTTGATCATTAGCGCCGACCTGATTCAGGTCTATTAACGGTACACCGTGATTTCTAGCCTGCTTGCTCATCAAGCGGTATCTTACATCTTCTTTGTTAAGGAAATAGGGCGAGGCAGAAATGTTTATTAATAAGTCAACCCCCTGTTGGACCAGTTCTGCGATGGGGTCAAATTCATAAGTGACCGCCCCTTTCCATAATTCCGGTTCATTCCAGGCATCTTCACCAATTGATATGCCCAAACGAATACCTTTGAAAGTTACCGTGTTAACCGATTCCGCAGGATCAAAATATCCGGCCTCATCAAAGCCATCATAAGCCGGCAGAAGGGATTTGGGTTGGCTTAAGAGTATTTCTCCATGATAAATTAATAGGGCCGAATTATATAGGCCATGGCCGATATGTTTATCCGTAGGTAAAGGCGCTCCCAACAAAATGCCGGTCTCTTTATAATGCATCGATAACTCTTGTATTTTCTGAATGGCCTCATTTACCCGCTCCAGAAACGCGGGCTTGGCTAACAAATCTCGGGGAGGGTAACCAACCAGAAATAATTCGGGCAATACTAATAGATCTGTTTGCCGGGCATGACAAATCGACCAGACCTCTTCTATCCTCTGTAAATTACCTTTGATATCTCCTACCACCGGATTCAATTGCGCCATGGCAACTTTCAAAGCATTTCCTCCTCTTATTGCCTAAAATCATAATCCTCATGATTATTCCAGCAGGTTTTTGTTTCGAATCTCCTGTAAAATTTCATTAATAATCAGGTCCAATTTCTTACCACTGGTATCAATTCGTATATCCGCACAAGCATAGTAGGGGTTCCGTGCTTGTAACAGTGTTTCAATTTCCTGTATACTGATATTTTTCTTTAATAGCGGCCGGGTTCCTTTCTTGCGGTTTACCCGAGCATAAATATCCTCCGGTCTGGCATCCAGGCCTATTAATATACTGTTTTCTTTTAGGGCGGCCAGGTTTTCGCTTAATAAAACAGCCCCCCCGCCGGTGGCAATAACAATATCCTCCCGTTTCCCCAGTTTCTTCACCATCAGGCTCTCCTCGGACCGAAATCGGACCTCGCCGTGGCGCTTGAATATTTCAGCAATAGACATACCGCTTACCAACTCAATTTCGCGATCTATATCAACAAAATCCTTTTTCAGCTGTTGAGCCAGTTTAGCACCTACAGAACTTTTACCCGTTCCCATAAAACCAATTAAGACTAAGTTTTTTCCCATCTCCATACCTTTCGCAAGTAATTACAATAGCAATCGTAGGAATCCCTAATCTGCTCTATAAAATCTCCCCCAAACTTGTCTAACAACGCATCCGCAATCCCATAAGCCAGCATCGCTTCTCCTACCACGCTGGCAGCCGGAACCGCACAGATATCAGAGCGTTCCACATCAGCTTTTTCTTCCGCCCAGGTATCCGTATTTACGCTCAGCAATGGCTTATAGAGAGTAGGAATAGGCTTCATATAAGCACGGGCCCATATCGTTTCACCATTACTCATCCCCCCCTCTATTCCTCCGGCATGGTTGGAGAGACGAAAAATACCTTTATCAGGATGGTAATGTATCTCGTCATGAACCATTGAGCCTGGAGAACTAGCGTTATTTATACCGTCACCTATTTCGACTGCCTTTATGGCCGGAATAGTCATTAAAAGGCTGCTCAAGCGGGCATCCAGCCGGTCCTCCCAGCATGTATAAGTCCCAATCCCAGGCGGTAAACCTAAGGCGCCCACCTCAAAGCTCCCCCCTAAAGATTCGCCGGCCTGACGAGCCTGGTCAATTGATGCCCTCATAAGGCCTTCTTTTTCATTATCAGGACAACGCACGCTGGAAGCCTCGACCCGGGCCAGGAAATCGGCCCATCCCTGAAGGCTGACCGGTTCAGGTGCAGCTCTCACTTCGCCAATAGATAATACCTGGCTGTAAATATATATGTTGAAACATTCTAATAATTTCCTAAATATCGCTCCTGCAGCTACTCGGGAAGCAGTTTCTCTGGCACTGGCTCTCTCCAATATATTACGCATATCGCTATGGTTATATTTCATCGCTCCGGCAAGGTCAGCATGGCCGGGTCGTGGTCTTTTCACCGCTCGATCCCCGGCCTGGGCAGCGTTTTCTGCCGCCATAATATCCTGCCAGTTTTCCCAATCCCGATTACGGATACTAAGGGCGATAGGACTACCGGTAGTCCTGCCTGCCCTTATACCGGCCAATATCTCAACTTCGTCTGACTCAATGGTCATACGCCCACCCCGGCCATAACCTTTTTGCCTGCGCTGCAGCTGCAGATTAATATCGTCTGAACCGATCTCCATTCCCGCAGGCATACCCTCAATAATTGTAACCAGAGCTTTGCCATGTGACTCCCCGGCGGTAGAATATCTGAGCATCAAAATCCTCCTATTTCTTTCTTATATATCCTCCCTGGAAATGTTTAGGTTCCATAAACACTACAAAAGCGTCCGGCTCCATAGCATAAATCTTTTCAGTTACTAATCGAGCCAGATGGCGTTTCAAAACCATATTCAACACAATCTTGTGCCCGGCTTTGCCTTCAGCCTCCCAAGTGGTAACCGGAAACCCCTCGGTTCGCAATTCATCGACGATATGGCAATGATCCCGGTCAATGATCACCTGAACGCCTCGATAACCTAAAGCTAGTCGGTCCTCTATAACACTGCCCACAATTACCCCTAGGGCAAACCCCAGACAAAATACCCCCAGTTTTAAGGGCTCACTCAATGCTCCTACTACCATCCCCAATGCTACCGTATAGACCAGGATCTCAAAGAACCCTATAATGGCAGCTGTCCACTTGTCACCCCTGATAATAAGAATCATGCGAATAGTACCCAGTGAAACATCAATAATGCGTGCGAAAAATATAAACAAAAGCTGCCAAATCATGGTCTGCCTCCTCTGCTACCAGCCTGCCGGCGGGTTTTCTGATATCCTGACCCGCCCGGCTACCGGGTTAACAATTATATATATGCGCTTACTACTGTTCTGTAAGGTAACCGTTCCTCCCGAGGTGGGAGCTCCCCCAGCTGAAAAGCCACAGACTGGCAATAAACTCTCTTGCTTCGTAAATGTCGTCCTGCCCAGGAAGGTTATACCCGATTTAAGATAATAAGCTGATTGTCCTTTTATCTTATATTTAGCATGATCAGGATAAAATACCACCGTGGTTGGCTGACCACTGGTTATGGCTTGCTGGCGCGCCATCCGCAGCAGGGAGGTCATTTGTCTGGCATCAGCCTGTAACTTCGCATTGTCAAGCGGCCTGGCTAGTGCAGGAAACGCCATTGCCATTATGAGAGCCATGAGAGCCATGACGGCTATGATTTCTACAAGGGTAAACCCTTTAGCCTCTTTGACAACTATTTAGAATCACTTCCTTCATATAAGCCAGGGGTGGTTGGACGCCAGTGAGAATCTCCAGGGTTAAGGCTCCCTGATGAACCAGCATGGATGATCCGTTTATAGTCTTAAGCTGCCTCGCCTCAGCCATGGCCAGAAACCGGGTTACCAAAGGATTGTATATCAGGTCATATATCACTGCAGCACCCCGCACCTTATCTAACGAACTAACTGGTGTGCCCTTAATATTAGGAAACATTCCTACCGGGGTGCAGTTAATAACAAGGTCGGCCTGGGCGCTTAAATGGATGAACAATTCGTCATTCATCCGCATCCCCGATGCCTTACCCCCAGGTAATTGATTGACAAACTCAGCCAGGGCTGCAGCCTTGTCCTGCTCAATATCAAGAATGTCAATCTGCTCAGCCCCTGCTGAACTCAATTCATAAGCGATTGAATAGGCAGCTCCCCCGGCTCCAATCATAATAACCCGATGAATGGATTGTATCCCTTCCTCTTCGAGGCTGGCCATAAAACCCCTTCCATCCGTATTGTAACCGACTAAATGACCATTTTTATTTCTAATCAGGTTTACCGCTTCACAGGCACTGGCTTCAGGGGACAGCTCGTCCAAAAACTGAATAACCTCTTTTTTATAGGGCACAGTAACATTTACACCTATAAAGTTGAGCGCCCTCAGTCCCTCAAGAGATGCCCGTAAACAGCCCGGTGCGACTTGCAGGGGCAGATATACATAATTCAACCCCATCTTGGCCAGGGTAGAATTATGCATCAGGGGCGACAGGCTATGCCCGAGCGGATTACCGATGATGCCCATCAGCGCTGTCTGGTGGTTGACTATCATTTAATCCTCACTTCCGTTGTCCAGGAACTTTCTTAAGCAGATGATGCAAAACAAAGAGTTCCAGAGTACGATTAATTTTCGTTCCTATAAATTCCCTTCTCGCCAAGGGCTTTACCAGAATTGTAAATAAGCCGGCCCGATTCCCCCCCAGAACATCTGTAAATATCTGGTCACCCACCACCGCCGTCTGAGCAGCGCGAACTCCCATAATGTCTATAGCTCGATGGAAAGAACCGCGGCGGGGTTTTGCCGCCCGGTGAATGAAAGGTATATCCAATCGCTCCGCAACCTTCCTAATCCTCTGTTCACCATTATTGGATAATATGCAGGCTTTAAAGCCGGCCGTCTTTATAAGCTTGAACCACTCTTCCACCTCTGACCTTAATTCGTTGCTGTTCCATTCAGTGATAGTATTATCAAGATCCATTATAAAGGCGCTAATATTCTGTTCTCGAAGGTGGTTTAATGGTATATCAAGCAGAGTATCCACATAGATCCGTGGGTAGAGCAAATCAAACATCAAATACCCCTTTAAATAAATTTAGTCATTTCTTTTCTAAACAACGCGGCAGCCAGTTCAGGTGCAACCGGATTCATATATATACCCGTAGAGATATCTACCCCGGTGGTCACTAACAACCGCGGGGTTATTTCCATATACCAGTGAAAGCCCGGTTGATAGGGTAAATTCACCGGTGCCGTATTGATCACAAAATTATAAGCAGGATTTCGCAGGGTTACAATCATCATCTGCATAAAATTCCGGCAAACAGCGGCCAGATCAGAAATTTGAGCTTCACTAATGGCTCCGAATTGCTCGCCATGCTGTTTGGGTATGATCCAGGTTTCATAAGAAAACCTGGATGCATAGGGACAAATAAGCAAAAAATGTTCGCTTTCATGAATCAGCCTTATATTAAACTTCTTTTCCTGTTCGATTATGGAGCACAAGAGACATTGCTTATTTTTATTATAATAATCAACTACTCCCGAATTGCATCGGGGTACAAACGGCACTCCCATGATTTGACTGTGGCTGTGTTCTAAAGAAGCTCCCGCAAAAATTCCCCGATTCTTATAAATTTGTATATATTTTATCCGTTCATCCGTAGATAAATCGTTATAGCGCAATTTAAGTATCTTCAATACCTGCGAGATTTTTTCAGGTCCATAATCATGCAGATCAACTCCGTGTTCAGGAGTTTCAATAATAACCTCCTGCCTGCCTATACCGTTGAAATTACTATAAATACCCGCTTGTGTTTTCGCCAACACTCCCTCCAGCTGAAAAACCGAAAACTTATTAGGCACAACCCGAATTGACCAACCGGGTGCGTTGGCTGCTGAACAATTTTCCCGGCAGGCAATTATTTCTGGAGGCGTAGATGATTCATGGCCCTCGCAGAAAGGACAAAATATATTATTGCCATAGGGATCGATACCACGTCTCTTAATTGGGAAATCATGTGGTTTTAAAGCCATATCGGGGGCAACAGCTACCCAATTATTCTTTACTAAATCCCTTCTTATTTCCGCCATCCTGTACTGCCTCCTTAAAATACGATGCCCGGCTTCTGTTAATGATAACCCAAATTACTATTATCCAAAAATATCTACTACCTAATTATATTCTATTCTTTACTTTTCTCCACCGACTGCGTATGTAAAATTTATTATTAATACTTTTTGTTTATAACTTATATGAATGAAACGTCCCGGGGTAAGGATTTAATTCAGATAATAACTCCGAAGTAAATCCTTATCCCAGCGCCA
>Ga0265294_10004082_pt1 | contig 18365 bp, 13 predicted proteins | sample MunlanPumphouse3_FD_192504 | JGI IMG/M metagenome (GOLD analysis project Ga0265294, IMG submission 192504) | Groundwater microbial communities from a municipal landfill in Southern Ontario, Canada - Pumphouse #3 | ecosystem: Environmental > Aquatic > Deep subsurface > Groundwater | place...
ATTAACCATCCACTTGATAATTTGATTAATCTTTTGTTAGTCATCTTTACTGGTAATTGTTTTAATTTAATGATATTTTAAAATTTTTATTAGAGTATTAACGTATTAATATTTAAAAGTAATATGATAAAAATCAATATGATTATAAAAGTCCGTTTTTTAATGTTTCTAAAAAAGCATTTATGTTTAACGTTTAATTAATAAAATTAAACAAATGAAAGTATAATAATCCATATTTTGACAAACAATTAGGTTATAAGATGTTAATCAAGAGTGTTAAAATATCAATGATGTTAATTAGTCCAAAGATAATAAATGCTTTAACATGTAATGAAAGCATTGAAAAAAATAAATTATATGCCTTGATATTAGACTTATTAATGATAATGAAAATTATATAAACATAAAAAGCCGACTAAAAACTAGTCGGCTTTTTATGTAGGAAGGAGTCCTCTTTATTTTATACACAAAATAATAGTATTACTCAAAATCGATTCACTTTAGTTAAGACGTTTCAAAAAAGAGCGTAAACACATCTTTTTGCCATATACTTCAGAACATGAAAACTTCTTAAATTGTCAAATTTAGAAATGATAACTATAAATGCCAGCCTAAGAAGTAATAAAAGAATTATTTAAACCAATGTTTATTAGTGAAAAAACCAAATTACTATCAAATTTTGAAGCAGAACCTAAAGCTCAATGGTTAATGTTTTCCGTCATCTACAAAAACTCCTTTTTATAGGAAGAATTAGTAAAAAAAAGAAACAGTTGAAACAAGATATGGTGTATTTCGAAAAAATAAACAATTATCAATCGCTTTTTTAAGTCGATATTTTAACTGGTTTATTCAAACAGATTTGCAACTTTTGCAAAACGAGCTGTTCACATAAGTTTTAATTGATACTTAAAACCGATTTTCAAGAAGAGTTCAAGCATTTCAGATGATTTGCGAAAACTTATCTTAATCACGATAGACTTACTAAATTGCTTGCTTTAATAAATTGGTATATATCAAAGTGTCAATAAAGAAAGAATGTAACAATCAGCAATTCTGTTAGATTTTAGGAAATAACAAGCGGATAAAACCGCAACATATCTTTTTGTGAAACCATCCTACATAGAATTGAGTTTTTAATGTCGCCTAAATGAAGAATGCCTCACCTTAACGAAAGTTTAACAAAAGTATTTGATAGAATCAATTTACAAGAAAGATTCATTGTGAGATGGACCTTAAAGCAAATATGTAATATCTAAATAAATTTGGCATCGTTTTTCATCATACATGAGAATAGTCAATCAACAGTACAAAACAAAAACTTCTTTGAGTTAATGAATTGAAGAAATACAGAATAAAAATAGTATAAACTATCATTAACTCTCATTCTAATATTGAAGATATTCTCTTATTTGTGTACAAAATGTCAAAGAACTCCTTGTATCTTCAGTACGGATATAACTCGTACATTGTTCACTTTGATACATCGCAAATATAACATACTCGATTGATGTTTCCAAATATTTTGAGCATAACATATGAACAACTTATGAACAATATCTTAACAAGTTATGAACAGTTTTTAAAGGTGGTTTAAGCAAAAGTAAATTTAGTGAAATTCAATGGCTTGAAGATAATTGAAGTCCGACTACTGAAATAATGAGGGTAGTAAGGAAAAACATTCTCCAGAATGTTACTGGTTCTTGGAAAGCAAATATTCCAACAATCACCGTACCCACAGCGCCGATAGCACCCCAAACAGCGTAAGCAGTTCCCACTGGAATGGCTTTTTCGCCCCCCGTTGCTTTAAAGAGTAAAATCATGCTGCTGCTAACGAATATAAGAAACATAACAATCCAAAACCACATCTCTTTTCCTGATGTTTGATGAATTTTACCAAGACTTGTAGCAAATCCTGTTTCACATATACCTCCAATAATCAGAAATAACCAGTTGATACTCATTATTACTCAAATTTTATAGATTTGACAGGTGTAATTTTTGATACCAAATAAGAAGGACCGATCATCATTATCAAAGTGACAATCAGTGTTCCTATATTAAGTAGGATCAAGTGCAAGAAATTCATCTCAATGGGTACAGCTGAAAGATAATATGTTACCGGATCAAGCTTGAGAATTTGAAACTTTTCCTGGATAAAACAGATGGAAAGTCCGATTATGTTACCCCAAATCATACCCTTGCCAATAAGAAATGCCGAAAGATAAAGAAATACTTTACGAATGCTAAAGTTCCTTGCCCCCACAGCTTTTAGAATACCAATCATGTTTGTACGCTCCAAAATAATGATGAGTAAGCCGGAAATCATTGTGAAACCAGATACAATTATCATCAAAATGATGATAACCCAGACATTTACATCCAGCAGATCTAACCAATTGAATATGATAGGATTAATGTTCTTTATTGATAGAGGATATAGTGAATTGTCCAGACGATCTTTGTAGTCTGACAAATCATAAAATAACTCTTGAGTCGTTTGATCAAGTTTGTCGAAATCCTTCACCATCAGTTCAACCCCACTTACCATATCAGTATCCCAATTATTAAGTTTTGCAAGAATGTTGATATCCGTTATGGCATACATTTTATCATACTGCTCAAAATTGGTTTCATAGATGCCAGTTATAGTGAATCTTCTTGCACGAACCGGTTCTTGAATAAAATAGGTGGTAAAGCGATCGCCAAGTTTCAGGTGCAGTTTGTCCGCAATATATTTTGAAATAATCGCTTGATTAGCATCTGTAGTGTCGTTTGGTTGAAGGACTTTGCCCGCGATCATGTTTTTTTGGAAGAACTCCCAATTAAAATCTTTGTCAACACCTTTTAAGACAACCCCCTGGAAATCCTCGTCAGTCTTAATTATTGCCGGTTTTGTAATAAAAGGTTGAATACTTTTTATTTGAGGGTTAGACATGATTAGGTTTACGAGCGTATCCGAATATGAAATCGGTAAATTCTCGTAAGTCGCGGACTGGCTATAACTACTGGTGATTTGAATGTGTGAACCAAAGCCAACGATTTTATCGCGGATTTCTTTTTTAAAACCCACAATAACGCAAACAGAAACGATCATTACAGCCAATCCCAGTGCAATTCCGGCAATAGCGATTTTAACTGCAGGAGAAGAAACCTTCTTTTCGTTTTTCTTATCCCCTTTTAAGATTCGTTTAGCTATAAAAAGTTCAACACGCATTCTTTCTTATTTTCTTTCTTTATATTCTGCCAATGCTTTCTCCAGTAATGTCATGGCAATATCTAAATCATTAATGTTTAAGACATAAGCGATACGCACTTCATTACGACCTAACCCCGGAGTAACATAAAAACCAGAAGCAGGTGCCATAAAAATAGTCTTTCCTTCATATTGAAAATCAGATAAGCACCATGCGCAAAAATCTTCAGCATCATCTACAGGAAGTTTGGCAAGAGTATAGAAAGCGCCCATTGGTACAGGAGAGTAAACGCCCGGTATTTTATTTAGACGATCCAAAAGATAATCTCTTCTGCTCAGGTATTCATTAAAATTTGTTTGCATGTAAAGTTCACCTTCGTCCAAAGAAGCATTTGCTGCTATTTGTCCAATCAGAGGAGGACTCAAGCGAGCCTGACAAAACTTCATCACTGTATCATGGATTTTTTTGTTCTTTGTGATCAATGCCCCGATTCGAATTCCGCATTCGCTATATCTTTTTGAAACCGAATCGATTAGTACAACATTATCTTCAATCTCTTTCAGATGGCAAGCCGAAACATAAGGCATATTGTTATAAATAAATTCACGATAAACCTCATCAGAGAACAAGAACAAATTATATTTCTTGACAAGCAAGCGAATTTTCTCCATCTCTTCGGCCGTATAAACATATCCGGTTGGATTATTCGGATTACATATCAGGATTGCCTTAGTGCGTTCATTGATTAGCTCTTCAAATTTAGAGATTGGTGGCAAAGCGAAACCAGTTTCAATCGACGAAGGTACTGTTTTAATCACCGCACCGGCAGAAACCGCAAAAGCCATGTAGTTTGCATAAGCCGGTTCGGGTATAATTATTTCATCACCCGGATTAAGGCATGCCAAAAATGAAAATAATACCGCTTCAGAACCACCTGTAGTAATAATTATATTATCAGATGTCAGATCAATATTATAAGAATTATAATATTTTACAAGATTTTCTCTGTAGAATCGATAACCGTCACTTGGGCTGTATTCCAATGTTTTACGATCAATTTGCCTTATTGCCTCCAGCGCTTTTGTCGGAGTAGGCAGATCCGGTTGCCCAATATTTAAATGATAAACCTTTATTCCTTTTGCTTTTGCTGCATCCGATAATGGAGCAAGTTTTCTGATCGGAGATGCAGGCATTAATTTACCTCTATCTGATATGTCCGGCATATATTTTTGTTCTCTTTAATAACCAATTTTTACGAAAGCAAAGGTAGTAAAAATATGTTTGTTGATAGAAGATATGTTTTGTATATTTGCTTGTTTAAAAACCAAAATAGTAAATTATCGATTATGGAAAACAAGATACTTCTTTTATTACTGACATTAATGTCATTATCTTTTATGTACTGCTCAGGAGATGAAAAAAGTCGTGGATGGAAGCTTACATGGGAAGATAACTTTGATCAAAACTCTATAAATGAATCTGTTTGGTCGAAAATACCCAGAGGTAGAAGCGACTGGAATAACTATATGAGCGACTATGATTCACTATATGATATAAAGGATAGTAATCTGGTACTAAGGGGAATTCAGAATGTTGTATTGCCCAATGACACAGCACCGTATCTAACCGGAGGTGTATTTACAAAAGATAAAAAGACATTTGGTTATGGAAGATTAGAAATCCGCGCAAAATTTCATGGAGCAAAAGGCGCATGGCCAGCATTTTGGATGTTGCCCGCCCATGGTCAATGGCCAAAAGGCGGAGAAATTGATATTATGGAACGATTAAGTTTTGAAGACAAAGTTTATCAGACCGTTCATTCAAGTTATACCCATGTTTTAGGAATAAAAGACAATCCCAAAAACAGTTCGACAGGAGTAATAGACCCTAATGAATATAATGTTTATGCAGTTGAAAAGTATCCCGATAGTTTAGTCTTTTTTGTAAACGGTAAACAAACATTTACCTATCCACGAATTCAAACAGATAAAGAAGGTCAATTTCCCTTTGATGAAGATGAATTTTATCTACTCATTGACATGCAACTTGGCGGCAGTTGGGTTGGAGCCGTTGATCCTAAAGATCTTCCCGTTCAAATGGAAATCGATTGGGTACGATTCTATGAGCTGAAGCAATAAAGTTATCAGTAGTCGCTCTTCAGCCTCATTTATTCTTCAAAGCCCATTTGATTCCTCTTTTTTGTATCTCGAGAACCTCAGGGATTTTGAAATCTTGCATGGTATGTCCTAAAGAAGAGTAGAAGATCCGTCCCTTACCATACTCTTTTTTCCATACAACCGGAACCTTGCTGCCATTGATCCATGGAGTGTAATCACCTGTAAAAGTAGTAGTTGCAAGAACCTTTATGTTTGGGTCCACATGCAAATAATATTGTTCAGAATGAATATTGAAGTCGTATATCCCTTTGGTAACCTCATCATTGTGATCAGTAATGTTTACCCGATAATCAATCACACCACCCGGGTGAGCCACCCATTGGCCACCGACCATGAACTGATACTCGGTATTTTCCCTAAACGAATCACCAATACCACCGTGCCAACCCGTAAATCCACAACCATTTATCACCGTATAAAGTAAACCTTTTTCCTGTTCCGGAGTTAATTTTCCCATTGTCCAAGTTTGAATGATGAGATCAAGAGAATTCATTAAATCCTTGTCCAGATAACTATCCAGCGAATCAGAAATGATAACATTTGCCCCTTCAGATTTGAGCCATGGGACAAAGACATCGATCGATTGTTTTGGCTCATGACCTTCCCATCCGCCCCACACAAAGAGTATTTTTCTGTCTTTTAGAGGCGATTCGTTGATTTTTGAAGTAATGTTTCCAATAACAACATTTGGAAACATTACAGTAGTTGCTCCAGCAAAAATAGAAGAGCGTAAAAACTCACGGCGCGAATTATTTTTCATAGTATCAGGGTTTTATAAAGGAAATGAATGATTAAATAATCTCTCTTCAGCTAATTTCTCATACTTTGTACCATTCTCTCCATAATTTGTATAAGGATAAATACTTATACCTCCACGAGGTGTAAAAATGCCAGTTACCTCAATGTATTTGGGATCCATTAGCTTAATCAAGTCTTTCATGATAATATTTACGCAATCCTCATGAAAAGCCCCATGGTTTCTGAAACTAAAAAGATACAATTTCAAGCTTTTACTTTCGACCATTTTGACTTTTGGAATATAATCAATTCTGATTTTCGCATAATCCGGTTGTCCTGTGATAGGGCAAAGACTTGTAAACTCCGGGCAATCGAAAGTCACCCAATAATCGTTTTTCTGATGTTTGTTCTCAAAAGCTTCCAGCACCTCAGGAGCATAATCCTGTTTATATTCAGTTTTCTTACCTAATAAAGTTAAATCATCTGTTTGCATATTCTTGAGAATTTAAATATTCGTCTAATCCTTTGTTTCGAAGTTTGCATGCAGGGCAATGTCCACATCCCTCTGCAATAATTCCGTTATAGCAAGTAAGCGTTTCATTTCTAACAAGATCAAAAACGCCCAGCTTGTCGGCAAGTTGCCAAACCTGCTTTTTGTTTCGCCACATCAGAGGAGTATGAATTAAGAATTGTTTATCCATTGCCAGATTCAGCGATGTATTTACCGAGTGAATAAAAGTATCTCTGCAATCCGGATAACCGCTAAAGTCCGCTTCTGAAACACCCGTAACCAAGTGTCGAATTGATTTTACATAAGCAATAGTTGCCGCAAAAGTAAGGAATAACATATTCCTTCCCGGAACAAAAGTGTTGGGGTAGGAGTTAGCAGGTTTCTCGTCGTCCATCACAATGGAAGTGTCTGTAAGTGAGTTTGGTGCAAGATGTGAGATGATGCTTGCGTCAAGAATTTGAAACGGCACATCTGCCATTTCAGCAATTCGTTCAGCATTTTTCACCTCTTGCGTATGACGCTGTCCGTAAGTAAAGCACAGTGTATGAACGTTTCTAAAATGTTTTTTTGCCCAATAAAGGCATGTAGTCGAATCTTGTCCCCCCGAAAAAAGTACAAGGGCGTCCTCGTTTTTATAATTACTCATTAGCTCTCTGTTTTTAATGTGGTTGCCTAAGTTACACAGAAAAGAAAAATCTTTTCGACTACAAATTTACGTTTTATTTTGATATTTATAAAGTTCATGAAGACCAATCAGCAACATTCTTTTTGTAAAGATGTTAGGTTTTTGTGTGGGGGTTTGCTGTGAGGATGGTGAGACCATAGTTAGACCATTAATAGAGTAGGTGTTATTTTAAATTTGGCATTTCGTCACGAGTTAGAACGATTGGGTTATTCAAAGCATTTTTCCACCAATCTATGTTTGCGTGAACATGTGAAGTCTCTAAAAAAGCACTGCTTGAAGTATTTACCGTTCTGTCAAAATCGTACCACGGCATAAACCACGACCATTTTGAACCGCTGTTCCATTGATCCGTTATGTTTGCCACATTTCCGCATTCGCTCAGTGTAATTATTTTATCAGGATATTTCTCAACCAGTTTATCAAACTCAGTCAGAATCTGTGATGTTGCCGTTTTGTTATAGATATCCCTTCCAATTATATCCACATATTCATCACCCGGATACCAATCCGGATCATTGTTTTCAGTAGTCCATACCCAAATAAGATTGTTCAATTGATGAATGTTAGTCATCCTTTCGTACATCAATTTCCAGAGCGCTTTGAACGGGCCAGCCCCTTTGGCACCCCACCAAAACCAGGCCGTTCCCCCCGGATAACTGTTTGTATTTCCGGCAGCCTCATGCAACGGTCGCCATATCACAGGTATGTTTTTGTTTTTCAGAAGTTTCAAATAACCAGCCACTTCATCAATATCTTTGATCATCAATTTATATTCAGTCGAGTTTGTGTCCGATATTTTACTAACATCGAACAACGTTTTTTCAGGTTCAGGTCCGTAATAAAAACTTGCCGCATCCCCGATTCCGCTGTTAGCCGGTACGTTCCAGTGCCACATTGCCGCCACTAAACCATTATTGTTCCACCAGTTTTCCACAATTTCAGTATTGTTATAATCAATCCAACTGTTCGGTGAATAATGATGAAAAATAAAATCGAAACAGTTCAGCGCCGGATATTTTCCCGTATGTTTGTAAACCCATTCCGCTTCGTTAATGTTCCAGCTCACGTTAGCCATTGTGCCTGATATTAAGGTCTTACCGTAATTATCCCTAAAAAAAATGTAGACATTTTTCACCTCTTTAGTAGGGTTGGGAACAACTAAATTAGTTTTGATAACCTGTTCTTTTTTACCTTCGGTCTTAAATGATATATTGACAACAGATGCGTATAATCCGTAAATACCTTTTACTTTCCCCGCGGGAATTGTTAGTGAATATATGGTCCCCGGTTTGAGGTTCACATTTACTTTCAGTTCTTTACCGCTTGTCGAAGCCGATATTACATCATTTCCATTCAGCGTTATGTTGTGAGGTAAAGTAAGCGTTATGTCCTGATTAAATCTTAACGACAAGGTTGTTTCTCCTGTAACCCAATTCGTTGCACCGTTTGTCGGAGATGAAAACACTAATTCAGGAGCTTTTTTCTCAACATTATCATCGGGATTATTTCCAGAAGAACAAGAAAATAGTTGTAGGAATAGCAGCAGACTGATTGTCGACCATTCTATTAAGTCTTTTTTATGCATCATTTGTTTAAATATCAAATGGAGGGGATTAATATCCCCTTCATTATACATGTTTAAAGTTTTTCGTACCTAATATTATCAATACAGAATCCAGTAAAGTTTGAGCTGCTTACCCAAGTCGCGATTCCCCATTCACCCCCTTTTGAAGGTGTTGGATCAGCCAAATCACCCCAAGCCGAGAGCGGAATTGTAATAGTTTTCCAATCACCTCCGGTACTCCAGTTGCCACCAACAAGCAAGTATGGCATTATGTTTGCTACTTTACCGCCGAGCATTATTCTGATTTCTGCGTTTGTAGCAGGAATATCAATGCGCAGACGAACATCCATTTTTAGCACATGATCAGATTTTGTTACTGAAGGGTGAGTCATCCAGTTTTCAGCAAACCACCAGTAACCTCCATTCCAGTTAGCGGCAGTAATTTCATAATATTTTCCCGAAATAGCATCAGTCGGATTACCTTCACCTCCAACACCATTCCATCTACCATCATTTGCCAATCCATTTTCAAAGTCGAAAATCATTAATGCCGGATCAACAACCGGATCTGTTCCTTGAATAGATATGTTTGCAAGCACTTCTTTATCGTTAAAAGTAACCAGTTTCAACGTTACCGCCCCCTTCTTAGCATTTTCGGGAACATACACCTCCAGTAAAGTCGCCGAACGTGTACCATATTGAGTAGCTTTTACATTATCAGCAAAAATTACCGACTCAACCAGGTTTAATTTTGTACCGGTTATGGATAGTAATTGTCCCGGTTTTATGGCGGAAACCATATTCGTGATTACAGGTACATCAGCTGCAGTAACAGTCAGAATATCCGCAGATTCCACTTGCGTTCCGTTCACCGTTATCAATGTGATTTTCCCTGTGGTGGCTGTTGGAGGAACAGTAACAATAAAAGAAGTTTCTGAAGTGGGAGTAATCTTTACATTTTCTGTTACAGATAGAAATTTTACTTCCCGAACCAAATCAAGGTCCGTTCCTGTAATAGTAATATCGTTCCCAGCCATAATGGTAGCTGGTGTAAACGACGAAATTACAGGTTTCACGTAATCAAATGCAGGCGTTTCCACTGTTTTTGTCGATAAAGTTGTGAGCACTGCTTTGGTGGCTGTTGCTTTATCGGGAACAGTGAGCTTAATCTCCGTGGCATTTTTTGAATTAATGGTTGCATCTAATTCGCCAATCTTTATTCCCGACACCAAATCAAGATCTTTTCCGGTAATGGTCAGTGTTTTCCCATTCTTAACCGTCAACGGGGCTACTGCTAACTCTGTGGGCATAAGCATTGTAAGAGGTGTTGCATTCACTATCTCCACACCCGATTTAGCAATTAGTTTTATTGTCCCGTCTTTTACATCTGTTGGCACAGTTACGGTAATTGTAGTAAAGCTTTGATTCACCGTAAAAGAAGTCACTTTTTTGTCGCCGCCAAAAACAATTGAAGCGATCAGATTCAGATCTTTGCCAGTGATAGTCAAGTTGTTTCCCGCTTTTATTGTAGTAGGAGCAAAAGATGTAAAAGTAGGAAGAACAATGTTCACATCCGTTGCAGAATACACTTCGATTGGAATATCAGCTCCATTAGATATTCTGATTTTGCCAGTCTGAGCCTCTTCAGGCACAATCACTTCAATCTTCTTGCGCGTCTGACTTACGAAAGCTGTATGAGGAACAACCACACCATCAAAGAAAATCACCTCTTTGATAAGATTCAAATAATCCCCTTCAATTGTAAGAACGTCACCCACTTTTAAATTTCCGGTTGACACACTACTGATGATGATAGGTTCTTCATATGTGAGCATTGTTAATGTAGTAATATCACCCTGAGGCGTTTTCAGCACCACTTTTCCTGGCAAAGCATCTTGCGGAATAACCACTTTTATTTCGTTGTCACTCACCGGTATGATGGATGTGATTTCTGCCGTTCCCGGTATCACAACTGCCGTTACCAAATTCATATTATTTCCAATAAATCGCAGCTCACCGCCCCTTAAAGCAGGAGAAGGTCCAAACGATTTCAAGATAATTGCATTGTCTGCCGTATCACTATTTTCGCATGAGTTAAACCCAGTAACCATCAACAGCAGAATAGCCATTGCCGTTACAAATTGTGACAACCGTTTAAATAATTTATTTTCTTGCATAATTGTAAATGTTTATATGTTATTCTGCCGGTACAACACGCACGTTATCAATTAGAATAGTAGGGCTGCAAGCAATTCCTTCCACGCCCCCCTGTAACACATGAATAACGAAACTACCCAACTTACTTGGCAGCTTATCCAATACATTTCCGCCAGCATCAAATTTGAAGTCTTTCATAGGAATGGAAACAGTTACCCAACCATTTGTTGTGAATCCATCCACACCTTTACCTTGCCATGGCATCCATAAAGCCCTTGGATAAGTTGCACTGGAATTAGGACCGTTTCCTGCTGTGTTCCAGTCGCAAAAAACAAATTGCATGGCCACAGAACTCCACTTATTCAGTACGTTTACTTCAAATTTAAATATAGATGTTGCTACATCGCTTGTAAATAATGGAGCATCAGGTCTTCCATTTGCTTGTCCCCATAAGTAACAAGCAAATCCAGCTTCGTCGCCCCATTCCCAAGCACCGCCACCCAAGCTACCTGAGAATTTCAGATAATTACCAGAAATGCTATAAGTAGGGTTAGCTTCAAGCGTTCCCGGGCGCCAGCTTCCATCAGCTTTGAGGTTATCAAAATTAAGAAAAATACCTCTATCATCTCTGAAGATAAAAGAAGACCGTCCATTACCATAAATTGTGCTCACATTGATGTTTCCTTTTTGGCTACCCGTCGGTATTTTAAAAGTCACTTGAGTTTTCTGGATGTTAGTTATCTCTGTTACCTTAACATTCCCTGCCATTGTTATTGTCAACGGTTTATTGGGGTCATCTAACAAATAATCACCATAAATAGTTGCAATTCCACCATCTACAATATGTTCGCAAGAAATACTGCTAACAACCGGATTTGGTACAAGCACCTTAAAATCGTATGGTATGGTGTCATTATTACCCGTGATCATATAAATTTTATTGGTCACAGTAGTAGGAATTGTTCTTGGAACGTTGACCAGTAAAGTATTATTAGTAATAAAATTAATGTTCAGCAACGCTTTTTGGTCGTTGAAGTACAGTTCTTTGATACTTGTCAGATTATTACCCACCAGACATATGTTTTGTTCCATATAGGCTCCAATTATCAAGGAGTCAGCTACATCCGGATTGCTGAAGCGAACATAATAAACTTCAGGAATACCTTCGGTTATCTTGTAACTACCATCGTTTGTATCCTCGCAAGTTGTAAAAGTACCAAGGGTACATAGAAATAGTACGATGGCGCTTATTTTTTTGATGGATTTATTTATATAATTATTCATAATGTGATGATGTTTTAATATGTATATCCGCTTAAGTCATATTCTACCGGTGCTTCTCTCAGATTCGGATTCATTGCTAAATCGGTATCCGGGAACGGGGCAAAAAACTTATCATGCGTAATGTTCAAATCAGCCATATCAGTGTTATATCTTGGAGTCGGTTTCCCATCACCTCCAATGATAATAGTACCATTTCCTGCTTTGTAGTATTCATTCAATCCAACATAGGTTTTTCTACGTTGAGCTTTTAACTTGTTCAGAGCTTCGTCCGGTTTATAATAATGTAAACGAACAAAATCATACCAGAAATCTCCTTCGCAAGCTAATTCCAGTCTTCGCTCTTTCCATATATCATCAAAAGTGATGGATGTTTTGGTGGATACTCCTGCACGAGTACGAACAGCATTAAATACCGAAAGAGCTTTTGCATCGGTTGTTGATGCATTATTGCCTAAAATAGCTTCAGCATAAACTAAATACACATCAGCCAATCTTAATAGATGCGTTGCCAAACTTGTTTTCATCTCTCCAATTCCTACTCCAGTGCCCAACAGATGGTCGTTATTGTTACCCACTAAATGTTTTACAGCGTTAGCACCTGTAGGACTGTCAAAATTTTCTCGACCAAGTTGAAAAGCTGTCCAGTCGAATCCCCCTTTATCAGCCCAAAAATATTCATACTTATCGCCATACATCATCATAGTAGCCTTACGTCGCGAATCCCCATTACGTCTTTGCGCCAGATTTAAAGCATCTTCACCAAAAGCATCTTGCAAATCAACTGATGGTCCGTCCCATCCGCCCCATCCTCCAAAATCGTCAAAACCCGCAAGGCATAGATCCGGTTGCATAGCGTTGGACGCTGTCCACTGCGGGGCCACAGTCCATCGCCAAGCTATCAAGCTTTCGCTTGCTTTATTGTTTTGGAGTCTAAAGATATCAGAATATACAGGTACTAATTCTCTTCCGCTTTCATTGATAACTTTCAGTGCGAATTCGACTGCTTTATCAAGGTCTTCTTGACGACGCGTACCGGTTTGACCTAATCCAGATTTGGTTAAATATACTTTCGATAACAATCCGTATGCCGAATATTTGTCGAATCTTCCAGATGCACCCGGGCGTGCAGGTAGCCATTCTATAGCTTGCTCCAAAGTCATGATTATATAATCATAGAGGTTTTCGGTAGTAGCTTTAAAAAGTGTATTATAATTACCCGTTGCAATTTCCGCAGAATTGTTGTGTATGATTGGAACTTCCCCCCAAATACGAACCATAAAGAAATAAGCCATAGCCTTCCATACCAGTGCTTCGCCCTTTGCCATGTTTCTTCCAGCTTCGGTAGTTTCCGGTCCCGCATAAAGATTAATATTCTCTATGATACTATTGCAATAAGCATTCACCGACCATAAAGACGCTGACATATTTGCCAGGTCTTCGTTGCTTGAAGTCAACGTAAAATCCTGATACGGACCTGGCCAGTAATAATTACCCGACTGAACCTCTCCAATTTTGAAGAAAGCCCTGCTGAAATCGTGCCAGGGTGAATTATAAATGGGATTCACAGCCTGAAGACATTGTTCATCATTCTGATAAAATGTGGAAACAGTATATCCGTCTTCGGTAGGGCGATTCAAAAAATCTTCACAGGATGATAGTCCGAAAACTAATCCTGTAAGAAGTAACAAGGTTATTGTTTTTATTGTTGTTTTCATATCGTTCATTCTTTCCTTTTATTAAAATGATAAACTTAATCCAATCGAATATATCCTTGGTGAAGGATAGCGTCCGTTGTCAAGACCAAATACATTAGCACTCTGCGGGTTAATGCCAATTTCTGGATCATAACCCGTGTATTTTGTGAATGTGTATATGTTCTGAATATTTGTATAGATTCTTATGCTTTCAATGTTAAAAGGACTTATCAATTGTTTTGGAATGATGTATCCTAATGTTATGTTTTTTATGCGCAAATAAGATCCGTCCTCTATGTAACGTGTACTGGTACGGTTATTGTCGTATGGCAAATTCCGACCGGCACGAGACATGGTGGTTCCATGATTTGACAGTTGCACGTTATCCACATCTTCAAACCAGTTGTTAATGGTGTAATTATTGCCTTGTGAATCTTTTTTTGTTATTGGATAATTTATAGTTTCATCTATTGCTACTATCTGGGCAAAATCCATGGCTTTGCGGAGTTGGTTGCTCCAATAGCCCATACTTGTCAAATTTCTGCCAATGTAATTCAATATTTTGTTTCCATAACTACCGTGCATAAACACCGACAAGTCGAAATTCTTATACCTGAACGTGTTGGTTAACCCAAATGTGAATTTAGGCAGAGGTGACCCAATAAATGTGCGATCTTGTTCGGTGATCTTGCCGTCTTGATTTATATCCCGGAATTTTACATCGCCTACAAATACAGTATTATAACGGTTATATACACCGTTTTCCGGGATTTGAGCGTACAGATGTTCTTTAATATCATCTGCACTCTGATAAATGCCGTCTGCTATATAGCCGTAAAACTGATATAAAGGTTCGCCAATTTCGGAACGACTCACAACATCAAACCATTGTCCGTAACCTTCTATGGATGAAGATGCTGTCCCATCAAGAGCAATTAACTTGTTTTTGTTAAATGACATCTGGAAATCGGTGTCCCATTCAAATTGACCTGTAAAGTTTCGTGAACTTATTGTGAATTCCAATCCTTTGTTGTTTATTGTTCCATAGTTGCCAAAAGGGGAGGAGAGTGCTGATGATGCATTTCCTCGAGTTCCCATATAAGATGGTAATTGTAGTTGCATCAACATATCTTTTGAGGTCTTGTCGTACAAATCAATAACCAGATTTAACCTTTCATTGAAAAAGCCTAGATCTAATCCTATGTTCAATTGTTCTTGTTTTTCCCATTTTACATATGGATTTGCAAGATTGCTCTGACGGTATCCTAATCCCAGATCGGAAGGCATTTTGCTGATAGCTGCTCCCCATCTGTAACCTCCAATATCGGAATTGCCTGTCTGTCCCCATCCAACACGGAGTTTTCCGTTACTTATGATATGGTTTATTGATTCAAAGAATTGTTCATTCGAAAATCGCCATGATCCTGCAAAGGAGTGGAATCCTGCCCATCGGTTTTTCGGACCAAAATTGGACGATCCGTCATATCTATAGGTATAGGTTCCATAATATCTGTTGTCGTAATCGTATGTCAAACGTGTAAAAAAAGATGCCATAGCTGCACTTCCAAAACCGCTGCCAATCTGGGGATCTTCACCAAGTGACGGGTTGTGAATGGTGTTACTAGGCAAATTTTCTGAGGCAACGCTCTGATTCTCCCATGATGATTCCCAGAGCTCTTGCCCTAACATGGCAGAGTAGTTATGTTTATCTACATTTCTGGTGTAGGTTACGTAGTTTTTTAATTGCCAGAAAAGGTTGTTATTTCGTTGAATTGAACTAAAGTTCTTTTCACGTTTGTTGGGACCGCCGTAATTGAAAGATGGACGCCAACGCTCGGCTCGTGAATTACTGATATCGTAACCAAGTTCACTATGCCAAACAAGATAGTTAATGGGTGTGATATCCATGAAGATGTTACCCGCAAGTTTGTTTCGTTGCAACGAGTTCCCTTCGTCCAAAGCTTTCGCTATTGGGTTGATACGGGTGTAACCTTCTCGTACAACATTTGCGTAATTACCTTCGGAATCATAAACCGGTATGTCGGGTGGGGTTAACAGTGAATATGTTAATACTCCTTCTTCTCCTTCGGCCAAACCCAATCGTTCGTTAGTAGAAGTGTACATTGTATTTAAACCGAGTTTCATCCACTTCTTAAACTGTGCATCCATATTGGCACGAAACGAATATCGGTTGAACTCAGTACCGATAATGGTACCAGCCTGATCCATGAATGATCCTGATACATAATATTGCACTCTTTCAGAACCTCCCTGTGCAGAAATGTTATGCTGGTTCATCATTGCGGGACGGAAAATGGCATCTTGCCAGTTTGTTCCTTCTCCCAATAACGTGGGGTCTTGATATTCTGGCGTTCCATCTTGTCCTCCAGTGGTGGCGGCAATAGCTGAATTATAAAGTGCATAATCGCGTAAATTCATCATATCCAGACGAATAACTTGGTTCTGAACGCCCATCATCCCTTCATAAGTGAATCGGGCTTCTCCCGCTTTACCTCTTTTTGTTGTGATTAATACAACTCCGTTAGCACCTTGCGCTCCATAGATTGCTGTAGCTGACGCATCTTTAAGAATTTCCATAGTTAGGATATCACCGGGATTTATGGTAGACATTGGAGATATTGATGTCATACTTCCGTTTCCTAATGCATCGCCTAATCCGACAGAATGGCCGCTTGTGCCGCCGCTCTGAACAATCACTCCATCAATAACATAAAGAGGTTCGGCATTAGAATTGATGGTAGCCTGACCGCGTATTCTAATTGATACGGATGATCCGGGCGCACCAGATGTCATCACGGATGAGACACCTGCGGCATGTCCTTGTAATGCTTGATCAAAATTTGTAATGATTGAACTTTTAATCGCTTCTTCTCCAATGGATACAGATGAGCCGGATAAGTCACTTTTTTTCATGGTTCCATATCCAACTACAACTACTTCTTCCAACATTTCGGTGTCTTCTTCCAAAGCAATGTTTATTGTCGATTGGTTTCCAACAATGACTTCAATTGTTTTAAATCCAATCATCGAAACAACCAGAATGGAATTGTCTGTGGTTAGATTTAAAGCAAATCGTCCATTAAAATCTGTAATGGTTCCATTTGAAGTGCCTTTCTCCGAAATATTGGCACCAATTAATGCAGTATTATCATTACCGTCAATTACTGTTCCGGTAATTCTTCGCTGCTGTGCCGATAACTGAAAGCTCATTAATAGAGCTAAACACAACGTCAAAATGTTCTTCATAAATTTGTGATTATTAAAATTGTCAAAATAGTACATTCAATATGCTATGATCAATTTAGGCTAAGCTCTTTTTTGATCATCTTTCCCCATTCTTTCAAGTCTCCATCTTTCCAATTGCCTGTTGATGATGCTGATGGTAATAACATCTAACAAGTTTCGTTGAATAAGATCAACGCCCATTACACCTATGACAGATAATTTGCCATTCTGCTCAACAACACTAAATGTGTCATCAGGCAATGCATCTTTTTTATCGTTCTTGTTAATAGGGGTATTGCTGTAATTTAATATCACAGCCAATAATGACAGTAGAATTAGAAAATGTGTTTTCATTATTTAACAATTAATTATTAAACAATTCACGGGTCACTCAATCATTATGAGTAATTGAATATATAGTGATAAATATTTGATCTATAAGGTAAGTCCAATATCTCTACCGGAATATGCAAATATATAAACAATTATCAATATTTGATATTTTTTTCAATAATTATTTTGGTTTTCAGGGATTTACATTTGTGGTTTGCAAAAAATAATAATAAATGGGTGGATAAGAAAAATATAAACCGCCCAGATTTCACAATCTGGACGGTTGAACAATTAAGGTGTCATGTTAAATGACAGTGAAACAAAGATAATATTTTTTAGGAATACTAAAATAAATGAAATGTCATTTTCAATTCAAAAATCAAGTATCTTTGTTTGTAATAAAAAATATAACAGATGATCGATTTCTCAAAGGTGCCTTCTCCTTGTTTTGTGATGGAAGAAGAACTTCTTAGAAACAACCTCAAAAAAATAGCTGACGTAAAAAAACGAGCAGGGGTTGAAATTATATTGGCTTTCAAAGCGTTTGCTCTCTGGAAAGCTTTTCCCATAATAAATGAATATGTTGGTTTTTCAACTGCAAGCTCGATAAACGAAGCGAGACTGGCATATGAAGAAATGGGAAATTTAGCTCATACGTATGCTCCTTCTTATACCGATGAAGAATTCCCTGAATTTCTCAAATATAGTAGTCATATTTCTTTTAATTCCGTGGCTCAGTTTGAACGTTTTTATCCGAAAGTGCTGTCAGATGGCAATCGTGT
>Ga0265294_10004084_pt1 | contig 18359 bp, 17 predicted proteins | sample MunlanPumphouse3_FD_192504 | JGI IMG/M metagenome (GOLD analysis project Ga0265294, IMG submission 192504) | Groundwater microbial communities from a municipal landfill in Southern Ontario, Canada - Pumphouse #3 | ecosystem: Environmental > Aquatic > Deep subsurface > Groundwater | place...
TAGGTTTTCTATCTGAAATGGCGTCCCTACAGGACTCAGACCTTTGTGGTTGTGTGTTTACTATCTGAAATTCCGTCCCTACAGGACTCAAGGCATTGTGCAGATCTAGGTTTGCTATCTGAAATGGCGTCCCTACAGGACTCAGACCTTTGTGGTTGTGTGTTTACTATCTGAAATTCCGTCCCTACAGGACTCAAGGCATTGTGTAGATCTAGGTTTGCTATCTGAAATATCGTCCCTACAGGACTCTTAGTTATTGTGTAGCGATAGCTTACTATCTGAAATTCCGTCAACGGGACTCGGATTAGAAGCATATTCAGCTGGAATCAATAATCTTAAGTGCTAAAGATATAAACTGAAATATATGGACATGGATGCAAGCTAAGATAAAGCCAATGAATTTATTATCAAAAGAATAGCTCAATATTTTGGGGGAATGCCAGGAGTCTTTGCTCATAACAGAAAACTTTCGGGACAAAACGTAGCGATCTATACTGGATGCTGATTGATTTTAGATCAGCCGGATGGACTACCAAAAAATTCAATATGCGTTTGGGCGTCAAGATATTTCCAAAGCACTGAAGATAAAAAGACATGAATGAAGGAAAGTTCGAAGCCGATTTAGCCGGATAGAGGGTTGCACAAGCCTGAAACCTTACTTATGATCTTGTTTTTAACTTGTGTTTAACTCGAGCTGACTCGAAGCTTCGAGTGGACTCGAGTTAAAAACGAGTTAGAAGCAAGATAAAGTAAAGAGTGCTGATTCTCAAAGACACTTTGATATAACTCAATAAAACAAACTACTATATTGATTCCCGGCGGGAGCCACTTATGCTTAGCAAATAATGGCTATACAATAACATAACTCAGGTATGAATGCCATACCATACAACAAATCCCAGGCAGAACGATCATCAAGATCAAAAAAATTCGGGACAGCCTAAAAATATTTTACTTGACGTTATTATGCCTCTGAATATCATTCAACTCCATATCATATTTAACGCAATGTAAAGGAGTTGAATGATGAAAAAATGCCGCACTATTCTTATTGTGCTGTGTATGACCCTGCTGGCAGGACAGCTTTTTGCCGGCGGTTTTGCTTTGACTGGAGTGGACTCACGTTCCACCTCCATGGCTGGTGCCTTCAGAGGCCTGGCCGATGATCCCTCAGCTATGTACTGGAATCCCGCCGGATTGGGGTTTATGAATGAAAATTCCATTTCTTTGGGAGGAACTTTCATTATGCCTACGGTCAAATGGGACCCTTCCGGAACTGCGCTGGTGAATAATCCCGGCTATAGTGCCCAGGAGTATGAAGCAAACAAGAAATTAACCGCCTTCCCTTCGGTGTTTGGAACCATGGCAAAATCGCCTCGTTTGAAATATGGCCTGGCTTTTTATGTACCTTACGGCCTGGGCACTACCTGGGATGCATACAAGCTTCCGGGCACCCCGATGGTCTATGTAGATGGCTTTCCTGAAGATGAGATGATGAGCAGCATTGCGGTACTGGATTTTCATCCCACGGTGGCTTATCGAGTAATGCCGAATTTCTCTGTGGGTGCAGGCCTGAGTGTGATGTACGGGATGATCGATATCGATCAGATCAAATTCCCTGACAATCCCTATGTTCCTCTCACTTCAGAGCTTTCCGGCACTGGAATTGGTTTTGGGGGAAATCTGGGTGTGCTTTACAAGGCTACGGAGCGCCTGAGCATCGGTCTGGCTGGCAAATTGCCCGCAGAAATACCCCTGGAAGGCGATGCTTCGGTATATCTTTGGACTCCGGCTCAGGCAGATACTCTGGGTAACGTCACCCCGGCTATGAAACTCGGAGGAAAATCCGATATCGAAGCCACCTTGAATATTCCGGCGGAACTCGGCATTGGCCTGGCTTACAAGATAAGTCCAGTTTGGACTCTGAGCCTGGATTATGCTTATACCATGTGGGAGAATCTGGAAACAGTAAAAATTGAAATGGATGACCCCATTACCATAATGCCCGGCATGGAGGTCAGCGAAAGTGAATTGGTACTGAATTGGGAAAATAGCTCCCGCATCAGCCTGGGTACAGAATACAAGCTGGGCTGCAACAAAATCAGAGCCGGTTTCTTCTTTGAACAAACCCCTATCCCAGAAGCTACTCAGATTCCCACTATCTCAGATGTGGGCAATAAATATAGCACAAATCTGGGCTGGGGACGCCAGATCGGAAACTTCGGTGTAAATGCCAATATGCAATACATTATGTTTGACGAAAGAGAAATTACAGACTCCGGACAGACTGCCGATAACGTGGCCGGCAGTTACAATTCCCAATCTCTTTCCGGTAATATCGGCCTTAGCTATAAATTTTGATCTCCCGGCTGGATCGGTATTTGCTGTGTAAATACTGAGCTGGCAGGATTTTGTGGAGGATGGATATCCTCCCTATTGAAACGGAGCTCGCCATAGCTCCGTTTTTTATGTATCCGGAGCTTGATATCGCTCCGATGCTGTGTGGTGTTGGCGAGCATTGACAAAGAGATAGGCCTGAAACATGAATGCGTAGAGGTGGCACGCATAGAGTCGACATCTCCCTTAAGAGACTGTATGAAAGACACATCAGTTACACTCTAACACATAAATATTGGTTACACTTTGTCATTGCGCCCAGAAAAATACCTATATCTGCAATCTCCCTTAAAAGACTTTAGCTGGCGGTTTTAACCGCCAGAGCGGGTTCTGGCACGGGCGACAAGACTTTTTCCCCGCCTTTGAAGGCGGGGCAATCGCAGCTATATTTTCTATTCCCCTCAGCGGGTTTGATTTGGCTGCGAAAGGAGGGATAGCGAGTCTAAAACCCTTTCTTCCCCTATATAATCAGATAGGCTCAAATTCGTAGTGCGCCTGCGTAATCCATCGTAAATTCAGAGATATTGGTCCGTGTGCCTGGCCTTATCAGGCCAGGAAAAAGTCTTGGCCGGATAGCTGCCCTACCGGAATCCTCCCAAAAAAAATCCGCATAAATCCGCCCGATCCGCCCAATCCGCGTTCTATTTCCAAAGAATCAGCATCCTCCCGCTGCGGTTTGCCTAAATTCCATCCCAAAATCCGCATAAATCCGCCCGATCCGCCCAATCCGCGTTCTATGAAATCTCCCCCAAAGAATCCTACAAATCCATTCCATCCGTTCAATCTGCGTTCTATTTTCAAAGGACCGGCATCCTCCGCTACACTTACGCCTCTATCCCAAGTATTTTCTATATAAAAATCAAAATCGCTAATCATAATTTTCTTATGCTTTTAGACACCTGTAAGTGCTTTATTGGATTTCCAGCATAGGCTTACAATCTCTGTTTTTATATGAGTTTAGAGATTTTTTGATATTTTAGTTTCATATCTTCTTGTCTTTTCACAGCTTGACAAAAAAAGGGCTTAGATATTTTCTTACTCATGAGCTTGCGAGAAGCTGAGGATATCAGCCAAAGCTTTGATGAATATGAAGAAAGAGTTTTTGTGTGGATAGCTTGTGGATAAGTAGAGCTATGGCTTTGATTTAAAGCCGCATAGACACTGTTAAACTTATGTTTTACATAGGATTATGCTTCAATAATCAGATCATCGAAGGCCTTGGGACTGATGTGGATAAATTTCATAAAGGAATAGACTTATGGATCAAGATATTTGGCAGAACATACTGGATAAACTGGAAGAAAACATCAATGAACAGAGTTTTAAGACCTGGTTTTACGAGACCAGGCTGGTGGATATGTCGGACAAAGAGCTGGTCATACGAGTACCCACCCAATTTAGTGCAAACTATCTGAATCAAAATTATAAAAAAGTGCTTTCGGAAATATCTTTCACACTTTATGCCCGAAAATACGACATTCAGTTCATCACTCATCCCTATCGGGCTGAGAATAGTAAGGACGAGATTCTGGATTACAGCGAGAAAAAAGTAAGCCTGAACGCCCGTCTGAATGAGCGCTACAGCTTTGAGGATTTTGTGGTGGGGCACAATAACAACTTCGCTTATTCCGCTGCTAAGGCGGTGGCGGAGAATCCTGGCTATACTTACAATCCCCTCTTTGTATATGGCGAAAGCGGAATGGGTAAGACTCATCTCATGCAGGCGGTGGGCAATTTTGTGCTCAAGGAAGGCCGCAATTGCAGCATCTATTACACCACCAGTGAAGCATTTACAAATGAGATGATCGAGAGTATTCGCAGCAATAAAATGCCCGCTTTCCGGGCTAAATTCCGCAAAGTGGATCTGCTCCTTGTGGATGACATCCATTTCCTGTCTCGCAAGGAAGGAACTCAGGAAGAATTCTTTCATACCTTTAATGCATTGTTTGACAATAAAAAGCAGATCGTGCTCACCTCAGACCGCCCTCCCAAAGACATCCCCGATCTGGAAAAACGATTGGTCACACGCTTTGAAAGCGGCTTGTTGGCAGACCTGAAAAACCCCGATTTTGAGACCCGCGTAGCTATTCTGCGCAAGAAAGCCGAGCCGGAAAACATCATACTATCCGATGAAGTGATCAATTTCATTGCCGATAAGATCACCTCTTCTGTGCGCGCCCTGGAAGGCTCGCTGATCCGCATCCTGGCCTACGCCTCTTACAACAAGCTTAATCCCGAAGATATCGATGGCGATATCGCCCAAAACATCCTTTCCGATATGATCTCTGAAGTAAGCCGGGAAATCACTCTGGATGCCATTACCAAACAGGTGTGTCAGACCTATCAGATCAGCACAGATCAGATTATGGATAAGAGCCGTAAACCGCATGTAGCCTTTCCCAGACAGGTATCCATGTACCTGGCCAATCTCTTGATTCCGGCTTTGTCTCTGAAGGATATTGCCCAATATTTCAACCGTAAAGACCATACCACAGTAATCCATGCCAAGCGCATGATAGAAAATCAATTTCGTGATGATGATAAATTTCGTTCTCTGATGGAATTCATGATCAACGAACTGAAAAAATAGCAAGTACTGTGATGAAAATATTAGTAGAACAAGGGGCAGTCAGAAGGCTGATGGATAGTGCATCCGGACTTGCTTTCTCAGACTTATCCACAAGTGTGGATGGTTTACTGTGGATAAGCGTGTATAAGGCATCAATAAAGGCTTCAGGGCTTTTTTCTGTGGATGGACGGTGGATAAATCACCTATCTTATCCACAACTTATCCACATAGATGCCAGGTCGCTAAAGGGCTGCAAAAAAGGCTCTCAAAAGAAAAAGCTTGACCGATTATCTACATATACACGAAGCCTACTAAAACTACTAATTTACAAAATTGCTTAAAAATAGGATAAGATAATATGAATAGGACGATGCAAATTATCGGGCTCTTGCTGATCATCTTGTTGGTGGGAGCTTGTACCAAAAAGAACAACCTTACCGGAACAAACTGGTCTGATTATGATGCCCAGAGTTTTGAGGATAGCGGAGCTGTGGTTTCTGGATACAGCTTTCCTGCGGATTCTTTGCTCAGCATCACATCAAACAGAAAGAATCTATTGGTGGGAAATTGGCAGGGTTCCAGAGCAATGAGCATACTGCGCTTTACCGATCTGCCTGCAGATACTACTATTGCCTCATATTATGAGATTACAGACTTGAATCTGGATATAGTCTTAAGGCGCAGAAATGAAGTGGAGCGCAATCCCCTGACTTTGAATTTTTACAAGGTTCATACCGGCTGGGCTGCCAATCCCGATACCTTAAGCGAAGAAGATTATACTATGATTCCCGGTACATCCACAGTAGTGGCTTCTTCTGTAAGTGGCAGCGATACCTTGAGCGTGCCTCTGCCTTATGATCTGATCCAAAGCTGGCAGGCAGATGCTGATTCCACCGGCCTTAATATCCTGATCAAAGCAGAAAATGATGGTTTTGTGGAGCTGGGACTGAGCACGCCTACCCAGGGCAGTAAAATCAGATTCAAATACAAAGAGACTTCCTCGGATGAAGAGCAATCGGAGTTTGCGCGTTTTGCCACCTTCAATTCCTATAGTTTTACGCATCCTGAGGTAGAGCCCAGGCCGGGAGAATGGGTCTTGAGCAATTTTGCCCCGCAGCGTATGTATGTGGATTTGCAGCCGGATTACGGTATGTTCAAGAGCGAAGACGGCGCTACTCTGAGCCCGGAAGAGCTGAAAAGAACGAGCATAAACAAAGCTGAATTGGTGCTGTATATCAAAGACGATCTGCCTAATTATCAGAATACTTACAGCTATAAGGTCTCGGCCTTGTTGCTAAAAGAGCGGCCGGAGGATGGAGCCATCATTCCAACTACTGATATATATATTCCGGAGTTTATCTCCAGCTTACAGAGCACGGTGAATAGCTCCTCAGATTCTATCTTGATCAATATCACGCCTATCATCCAGGCTTATGTCTCTGAAAAGACCTTTTCCGATGGCGTTGTGATCAGCCCTCAAGGCATTGTGATTATGAGTAATTACGAGCGTAAAGACTTTGGTGAGGTCGAATTTTATCATCCCCTGACAGCTCCGGAAGGGAAGAAAGCTTACATCAGGATAAAATATACACCGCCGTTTCTATGATCAAGTATCTCGCATCCCTGTTTGTCCTGCTTGCCCTGCTGACTTTTGGCTGTAAGGGCGGCAGTTCGGATTCTCCCAAGCTGGCAGAGGTAAATGGTGAAGTGCTCTATCTGGATTCTTTTAAGGCCAGCCTCTCGGAGGATGGCTGGGAAAATCTGAGTCCAGAGCAAAAACGGCGTTATATAGAAGATTGGGTGAATCTCACCCTTTTGGCCCAGGCTGCCGATGAAATGAAGCTGGATCAAGACCCTGCGGTCAAAGAACGCATGGCCTACGCTAAGAAAAAGGTGAAAGCCAATGCGCTGATCTCACAACGGCTTCATCAAACCAGAATCTCCGAAGACCAGCTCTTTTCATATTTCCGTATTCATCAGGCGGATTTTCAAAGGCCGCTGCTGGCTTACCAAATCCAGCGCATCGCTCTGCCGGATAAACTCAGCGCAGAAAACGTGTTTCAGCAGATCAATCAAGGCCTGGATTTTGCCCAGGCAGTTCGCCGATACTCTACCGAAGACCTGCGATCAAAAAACGGCACGATGGGCTTTGTGGAGCCGGATTCTGCGGATTCCCTCTTCTGGAAAGCCGCTACAGAGCTGGACATTATGGAGGCCGACGTGCTGTCTCAAAATGGCGCCTGGTATGTATTTCGCTATACCGAAACCAAAGACAGCGAATATGAGCCCAGCTATGAAGACCACCGAGCCGAGATCAAAAGCAGAATTATCAAAGAAAAACAAAATGAAATCTATCAAGAACTCTTACGTGAGATAAAATCTCAAAACAAACAAATCTATTATTATTAAAGGACTTTACATGAGAAAACTCTTCCTTATCATGCTGCTGATCAGTATGACTTTCATGGCAAATGCAGAAGTATTGGACAAGATAGTAGCCAAAGTGGGCACGGAGATCATCCTGATGTCTGAGCTACAGCAGCAGATCAAGCAACTCAGTTCTACGGGAATTGATCCGGCGATGCTGGCTCCCCGTGCGGTATTGAACCAGATGGTGGAACAGCGCCTGATAGTACAAAAAGCCAAAGAATTGGACATACAAATCGACGAACAAGCTATCAAAGATTATGCGGCACGTTATATCAAACAGATAAAATCACAGTATCCGAGCGAAGCGGATTTTCAGGCTGATCTGACCAAGATGAAGCTCACCCAAAGCGAGCTGCAAAAACACTTTGAAGATCAAATCACCGAAAATGCGCTCAGCGAACAGCTGATCGAAAAATACATCTCCACCAAAATCAACGTGGAAGAAAGCGAAATGCGTGAGTTTTATGAGACCAGCAAAGACACTCTGGCAGTAAAGCCGGTATCCTGGGAATTGAGATTGATAGTGCGGGAAGTTACGCCCTCTGAGGAGTCTCAGCTAAAAGCCCGGGCTGTAATCGACAGCATCTATCAGAGCTTGCAGACAGGGGCGGATTTTGCTCAGCTGGCATCTGAACATAGCGATTGTGCCAGCAGCCAGCAAGGGGGAGACCTCGGACTATTTAAGCGTGGTATGATGGTGAAGCCTTTTGAAGATGCAGCTTTTGAGCTCTCTGTGGGAGAGACCAGCGGTATAGTGGAAACCCAATTTGGCTATCACATCATCAGGCTCACCGAAAAGCGTGCAGATGAAGTGCGCGCCTCTCATATCCTCAAAACCGTGGCAGCTACCGAGGCGGATGAAGAGCGTGAGATGGCTTTGATGAACGATCTGCGCAGCCGCATCTTAGCCGGAGAGGATTTTGCTGTAATAGCCCGGGAATACTCCATGGACCCGGAATCCAAAGAAGATGGCGGGCTCTTGGGTGAATTTACCGAGCAAGACATTCCGCAGCTCTTTTCCGCTCCCATCCTCAGCACCCCTGTGGGAGAGGTGACCGAAGTGCTCAAAAACGAAGGCATGCTGTATCTTTTCATTCGGGATAAGGAGCTGCCCTCGCGGATCTATACCTATGAAGAAGTAAAAGAGCAGCTTCAATCTTACCTATTTCAAGGCAAGCAGATGCAGGCCTATCAGCAGTGGATCGAAGAGGCCAGGCGGGATGCCTATATAGAAATCAGTTTATGAAGAAAAAGCTCACTTTCAGCACCTTTATAGCCAGCCTCTTTCTGATTGGCTTTATACCTTTTGCCCCGGGAACCTTTGGGTCTCTGGCCGGTTATGGGCTTTATATGCTGTTGCCCTCCTGGTTTTACGATGGCTCTTGCCCGTATCTTTTGCCCCTGCTGATCTTAGCTTTGGCTTTGATCGCGGTGGTGATCTGCAAAAAGGCGGAGGATATTCTGGGGGAGGATCACGGCTCTATAGTGCTGGATGAGCTGATAGGCTACTTTGTGGCCACTTTATTTTTACCGCATAACTGGCTAATCGGCCTGTATGCGTTTATATTATTCAGAGTATTTGATATCGCCAAGCCCTTTCCCATAAATCGCTCACAGAAGCTGCGCGGTGGATGGGGAGTGGTGATAGACGACATCCTGGCTGGAGTATATGCCAACGTCGTCTTACAGATACTTATCCAGATCTACCCAAAATTCTTTAAAATATAGGAGAACAATATGCAATATATCTTATTACAAGCCGCAGCCCCTGCCCCTGCCGCAGCGGGTGGTTCCATGACCTCATCCCTGATCTTTTTCGCCGCTCTGTTTGGCATCATGTATTTCCTGATGATCCGCCCTCAGCAAAAGCGTCAGAAAGAACTGCAAAAGATGCTGGACAGCCTGCAGGTAAACGACAAAATAATCACCTCCAGCGGCATCTATGGCCGTGTGGTATCGCTCAAACCGGACAAAGACATCGTAGTGATCGAAATCGATGATACAAACAAGGTCAAAGTGGATTTCCAGCGCTCTGCGATAGTATCTATTTTGAATGCGACTCCCCCGGCGAATACGAAGTAAACCATGGCCAAGATTCTACCCATCCGGATTTATGGGGATGAGATTCTGCGAAAGAAGCTTAAGGAAGCTGATCTCAAAGACCCTTTCCTGAAGCAGTATCTGCCGGACCTTATCCACACCATGTATGAGCGTGATGGAGTAGGCCTGGCTTCCAGCCAGGTAGGGGTGGACTTAAGAATCTTCGTTATGGACCCCTGGTGGGCCCGTGAAGAGGAGCAGAAAAACCCCCGCGTGTTGATCAATCCTGAGATTCACGATCGCCAGGGAGAACAGATCGGCGAAGAAGGCTGCCTCAGCGTGCCGGATATCTTTGCCAATGTGAACCGCGCCCTCAAGATCAGCTATTCATATTACACCCCCGAAGGGGAGCATATCCAGGCTGAAGCTGAGGGCTATGAAGCCGTAGTGATTCAGCATGAATATGACCATCTGAACGGAGTGCTTTTTACAGACCGCGTCTCCACTCTGGCCAAGCTCAAATTCAAGATGAAGCTGAAGAGTATGGCTGCCCTGGCCAGGGATGGCGTGAACATCATGCAATACCCAGAAGACCCTCAATGAAGATAGTCTTTGCCGGCAGCTCAGAATTTGCCATTCCGGCCTTGAAAGCGCTGCTTTCTGCCCCTGAGCATGAGCTTGTACTGGTGCTCAGTCAGCCCCCCAGTCCCCAGGGCAGAAGGCAAAAGCTGGAAGATACTCCGCTGGCAAAATATGCCCGGGAGCATTCCCTAAATATCTTTTGTCCGCAGGATGTAAATAGCGAGCAGAATGTGGATGATATCCTCAGCCACAAAGCAGATATACTAATCACAGCATCATACGGAGCCTATCTGAAGCGCAGACTGCGCCAAAGCTTTGCCCTGGGTGCGCTGAATCTGCATCCCTCGCTGCTGCCGCTATACCGAGGCGCTTCACCCATCCGCGCAGCTCTCTTAAATGGTGATCGGCTCAGCGGTAATACCATCTTCAAGATAGTGGCCAGGATGGATGCCGGCCCCGTTTTTGCCCAGGAAAGTCTGAAGATACAGGAGGGCGAAAACTACAGCTCTTTGCATGACAGACTCGCCCTGCAAGCAGCTGATATGCTTGTCGGATTGCTACCGGATTTGCCAGATATTCAGCCCCGAGAGCAAGACCATGCTGTTGCCACTTTTTGCCAGAAGGTGGGCAAAGAAGATCTGCTATTGGATTTTGGCCGCGACAGTCTGAGTTTGCAAAACCAGATTCGAGCCTATTCCCAAAGTCCGGGCGCTTTTGTAAGGTTCCGGGATGCCAAACTGAAGATATTGCAAGCCGAGCCTCTGAAGTCCCCTTCAGAGCTGCCCCCCGGAAGCATCTCTGAGATCATCAAAAACGAAGGTTTTACCATCTGCACAAAAGATGGTCAGCTCTTGATCCGTCAGGTTCAGGCGGCTGGTAAGAAAATAATGGATGCCTATAGCTACCACCTTGGAGCCCGGCTTCAGGTGGGAGAGAGGATAGGAGTATGAAAGAATATTATTTAAATGTGATCAAGTTTCCGATGCTGGTCAGCCTCAGCTTGACTGTTCTTGCCGTTGCCTTCTTTGGCATGGTCTTCGGAAGTTACTTCAAATTGGGCTTATCCCTCAGTGAGACCGTGATATACATAGCTCTATTTGCAGTTTTGACTGTCCTGGTTTCTACCTGGGTCTTGAATCTGATCAGCACTCACAGCAAGATTCATCCCCGCTGGATGGAGATTTACGCAAAATGGATGCTGGTGCATATATACTACAATCTGGCCAGCTTTTTGGGTTTTATCACCTTCCAGAAAAGGCAGCAGATTCAGGAGAGCTTTCTGAATTTTAACAACGAGATTGTGTTATCGGCAGCCCGGCAGATTCATCATACCAATATCCTGCTGCTGGTGCCGCACTGTCTGCAAAATTCCGAGTGCAAGATTCGCATCACCACCGATATCAATTCCTGCGCTGAATGTGGTAAATGTGACATAGCCGATATCAAAGCCCTGGCAAAGAAGCTGAATGTGAGAGCTTCTGTAGCCACTGGAGGCTCTTTGGCGCGTAAGATCATTCAGGATGCCTCTCCGGATGTGATCGTGGCCGTAGCGTGCCATAGAGACCTCACCGATGGAGTGCAGGATGCCTGGAAATTCCCCGTCTTTGGCGTGCTCAATGAACGCCCCAATGGCCCTTGCTTTGAAACCACGGTAAGTCTGAGCACCATAGAATTTGCCATCAGGAAATTCCAATGAAACTAAGCCATATTATCACCCTGGGTGTCATCATCCTGATTATAAATGCCGGCATCAGCCTGATATTGATCAATCAATTTCGCCCCCGTCCCGCTCCCATTCCTACCATATTCAATGATCCCGATACTCCCTGCGATAGCACTGGCATCAGCCGGCAAAACGCCATTACCCGGGCTGTGGCAGAAGTCGCCCCGGCGGTGGTGAGTGTAAACGTGATCAAGACGCAGATTGTGCGAGGACGTATTCCCTCAAATTTCGGCTTTTTCGGCTTCTTTGATTTCTTCGGCCCTGTCAGACGTCAGGTGCAGTCCATTGGTAGCGGTGTGATCTATGATCCCGAGGGTTATGTCATCACCAATGCCCATGTCGTAAAAGGCGCTGCCGATATCAAGATAGTTCTGCCGGATCAACGTGAATTTGATGCAGAATTGATCGGCATCGATGATATTCATGACATCGCTAAACTCCGCATCAGATCAAGTCAATTGCCAGTAGCCCGGCTGGGTAATTCCGATAATCTCATGGTGGGAGAATGGAGCATCGCTTTGGGCAATCCATACGGCTATCTGATGAACGACTCCCAGCCCAGCGTGACCGTAGGCGTGATCTCAGCTCTGGGACGCAATATCTCTCAAGACCAGGGCGGCAGCCAATACCTGAATATGATCCAGACCGATACCGCTATCAACCAGGGCAATTCCGGCGGGCCTCTGGTGAATATCCAGGGCGAAGTAATCGGCATCAATACCTTTATCTTTTCTGAAACCGGCGGCAGCATCGGTCTGGGTTTTGCCATTCCGATCAACACTGTAAAAGATCTAATGGCCGCCCTTTAAGCATGATAAATAGAGCTTTGAACCTTCTCAGCAGGAGAATGCTCTTGCTGTTGGCTTTGTTTTGTCTGAACTATTCCGGCCTTTCGGCGCGTTCTGCCTGGAATGCCCCCGGCGATACCCTTTCGGTGATAATGCGGCCGCTGCAAAATATTCCCGCATTGCACATTCCGGGAGAGACCCTTTTGATCACGGCGCTGACTGCCGAAAATACCACCGGCTTTGCGGCAGCACTGATCCACGGCTCAAAGCGCATCCCCTTACAGATTATAGCTCAGGAATATAACCCGCTTTTCAGCACCTGGAGCCTGCAGTGCCCCATACCCGATGTGGCCGTGTATGAGCTTTATGATCTGGAGCTTACCGCAGATGGCGGCATTCATGATATCACCCGGCATGCGGTGAATCTAATGCCCACCCGTAAAAGCAATTATTACTTTATGCACATCACCGATCTGCATCTGCCAAACCGCGTGTATTATCCGAATTACGGTTATGATACCGATTCCACCGAGGTGGTGGATTTCAGAGCCGTGATCGATGACATCAATCTCATCAATCCCGAATTTGTCCTCATCACCGGAGACCTCATCAATGAAGGCGAGATGGAAGACCTGGCCGGACAGCATTGGTATGGCTGGACTCAACGGCTTTTATCTTTGATCCAGGTGCCGATATTTGTGGTGAGCGGAAATCACGATATCGGAGGCTGGAATAGCACTCCCGGGCCTCAAGGCTCTGCCCGCCGGCATTGGTGGCGTTATTTTGGCTGGCCCTGGCTAAACAACAGCAGCACAAACTGGGATTATCACACTCAGGATTTCAGCTTTGATTACAACGGCGTGCAATATATCGGCCTCGAAACCTATATAAATTATGACGACTGGCGCTATTACATCTATGGCAATACCTCCATGATAGCTTCCCAACGCAATTGGCTGCATAGCGAGATAGCCGGCTCCGATGCCGCTGCCCGCGTGCTGTTTTATCATTACGATTTTGATGATGAAATCTATCTGGATGAGCTGAATACCGATCTCGCCCTTTGGGGACATACCCATTACAATAGCGGCTCCATCACGGAATATCCTTATAATCTCAGCACCAAAAGCGTGTGCGGCTACAGGGCTTACCGTGTGATCAAGGTAAATGGCACAGATTTCTCTCCCCAATACACTGTGGATGCCGGTGATGACGGAAACTCCATCTTCCACTACTTTATGCCCTCAAATGAAGGCATTGCCGATAGCGTGAGCTGCTTTATAGTAAACAACCAAAGCGCCAGCTATGAAGACGGTTTGATCAAATTCAAAATGCCCCCCGGAAATGATGATTACCAAGTATATGGCGGAAACTTACTACAGACAGACCGCCAGGCAGAACACAATCTCTGCTATGTAAAAGCACATATTTTACCAGGTATGACCCGCCGAATCAGCATCGCAGCCCGCCCCGGACAAGCTAATGCAGACGAGCTATCTATCCCCGCCTTTGAATTGATCCGCTCCTGGCCAAATCCCTTTTCCAACCACGCTAACATCCACATTAAACTCCCCCGCAGCGCCCCTTTGAAGCTATCTATATACAACCTCCGCGGTGCCAAAATCCGAGAGCTGTATTCAGACGTTGCCAAAGCTGGAGATCTGAACCTGATCTGGGATGGTAAAGACCACAAAGCCACTCCCCAAGCCGCCGGAATCTACTTCCTGAAAGCGGAATCCGCTTCCTGTAGCCAGACTCACAAGCTAATCAAATACTAAACAGAATAGTTACACGGATCGGACGGATTGAACGGATTAACACAGATAATAAAGAAATAAACCTCAAAGACCTAAACCCCTTTCCACCCCCAATAAATCCCCGCCCCTCCGCCCGATCCGCCCAATCCGCGTTCTATAAAACTCCCCCAAAGAATCGTACAAACCCATTCAATCCATTCAATCTGCGTTCTATAAAATCTCACTAATCGCAGCATATCTTTACCATCTCGAGCACTTACCCCCCTGTCCAGCAAGCGCATAACTTTTCTATGGGGGACTACATTTCCCTTTTCCCAGCACCTGCTCCCGTTTCCAAATAGTCCCCTTCCAAACCCCCAATAAATCCCCGCCCCTCCGCCCGATCCGCCCGATCCGCGTTCTATAAAATCCCCCAAAGCATCGTACAAATCCGTTCAATCCGTTCAATCTGCGTTCTATAAAACACACTCATCCAGAACACCTTAGCAAAAAGCTATTGACACAAATCCCCCCAAACTACAGCGTTACCTCATAGATTTGAAAATGGAGTAAAAATGCAAATAAATGGCAAAGAATACCGTACCGTCTGGTTTGATAGTGGCCAGGTGCTGATGATAGATCAAAACAAAATTCCTCATGAATTTGCCCTTAAGGAATATAGCACTTATCAGGAAGTAGCCACAGCGATTCGTGAAATGACGGTTCGTGGCGCTCCTGCTATCGGTGCTGCAGGTGCTTTTGGCATGGCTCTGGCCGCTCTGGCTGCGCCGGATCATAAGTTCCGCGCCCATCTGCGCCATGCCCGGCAGGAGCTGATTTCCACCCGTCCCACAGCCATTGACCTCTCTATTGGCGTGCAGTATGTCTATGAGAGTGCGCTCAAATTTATCCCGGATTTGCCTCATGCTCGGCAGGTGGCAGTTTTGGCCGCAGGTGAATTTGCCAATAAAAGCGCCGAAGATTGTCTGGAGCTGGGCTGGATAGGTGCGGAGCTGATCCAGCCCGGAGCCCGCATCCTTACTCATTGCAATGCCGGAGCTTTGGCCACTGTGGATCATGGCACCGCGCTTTCCGTGATCCGCTGTGCGCACAAACAGGGTAAAAACATCTTCGTATATGTGGCAGAGACCCGTCCCCGCCTGCAGGGTGCGCGGCTCACAGCTTTTGAGCTGGAGCAAGAAGGCATCCCTCATGCCATTATTACCGATTCCGCCGGGGGCTTTTACTTTTGGAAAAAGGAGATTGATCTGGTGATTACAGGAGCGGACAGAATCTGCCTGAACGGCGATATTGCCAATAAGATAGGCACTTATGAGAAGGCGGTGCTGGCGCATGCGCACAAGCGGCCTTTTTATGTGGCAGCTCCGGACAGCACTTTCGATCTTAGCTGCGCCAAGGGAGAGGATATTCCCATCGAGATTCGCTCTGAAACTGAGATCAAACGTATCAATGGCAAAGATATAGCGAATCCCGGCTCCCCCGCCCTGAACCCAGCCTTTGATATCACCCCGGCCAAATACATCACCGGCATCATCACCCCCAAAGGCGTATTTTCACCACAAAAAGCTGCGCAAAGGATACAATCATGATTTACTGTGATACCATCATCAAAGGCGGCATCTTTGTCACTATGGACCCCGAGTTCCGGATTCTGAACCAGCACTTTATGGTGATCGATAAAGGACGGATAGTGAATATTCTAAATATAGACCAGCTGGGGAAATTTCAGAGTAAAAAGCTCATCGATGCCTCCGGCTGCCTGATCACCCCCGGCTTTATCAATACCCATAGCCACATGCCCATGACCTATTTCCGTGGCCTGGCGGATGATCTGCCTCTGGATGTCTGGCTGAATGATTACATCTGGCCTCTGGAAGCCAAAATGCTGACTACGGATTTTATCTATGATGCCTCGCTGCACTCAGCCGCAGAGATGATCAAAAATGGCATTACCCTTACCAACGACATGTATTTTCAAAAGGAATGCATCGCCGATGCCTGCATCAAAGCAGGCCTACGCGTAATAGTCAGCAAAGCCATCATCGCTCCCGAATACTCCGGAGATGGCCGGGAATTTGGCGAAGAACTGCAGGTATTTGAAGCTTTATACAAAGATCAAGCCCTGGTGGAGTGCAGCCTCGCACCCCACGCCATCTATACCTGCTCCGATGATGTCTATTCCTCTTGTGCCAGGCTGGCCGCAGAGCACGGCTGGCTCCTGCACACCCATCTCAGCGAAACTCAAAAAGAGCTGGAGGATTGCCTCAAAGTCCATGGCAAACGCCCCCTGGAATATCTGGCCTCCCTGGGCGTATTAGAGGCAAGATGCACCTTTGCCCACGGCGTATGGCTCTCCGGAAAAGAGATGGAGCTCATGGAAGGCAAAATGTCCGCCATATCCCTGTGCACGGATAGCAATCTCAAACTCGGCAACGGAATCGCCCCCATCAAAGAGATGCTGAAGCGCAAGCTGAATCTATCCATAGGCACAGACGGTGTGGCCAGCAACAACAATCTCGATATCCTCGAGGAACTCAGCACCACCGCCAAACTGCACAAAGCCATCAATCATGATCCGGAATTGCTACCGGCGCAAGATGCCTTTGCCCTGATAACCATCGATGGCGCCAGAGCTCTGGGCAAAGAGCAGGAGCTGGGCTCACTTGAAACCGGAAAATATGCCGATCTGCTCATCATCGATATCCAAAATCTGCAAAGTCAACCGCTTTATAACCCTTATTCCCAATTGGTCTATGCCATTGGAGCAGAGCAGATTCGGGACGTGATGATCGCCGGAGACTTCGTAATGAAAGACCGCCAGCTTATATATTTGGATGAAGCAGAGCTGATCATTACCGCCCAAGCCTACCAAACAAAAATATCACAAGAGCTAAAGCTATGAGAACCATAACAAACCGCCGTGCCACCCATGAATACTATATAGAACAAAAATACGAAGCCGGCATCTCGCTAAAAGGCAGCGAGATAAAATCCATCCGCGCCGGAAAGGTAAATTTCAAAGATAGCTTTGCCCGCGTCAAAGACGGCGAATGCTGGCTGATGAATTTTCACATCTCCCCCTGGGAAAAAGCTTCTTATTCAAATCATGACCCGGAGCGTCCCCGTAGATTGCTACTGCACAAACACGAAATCCGCCGCATGAAAACCAAAGTGGAAGAACAAGGCATGACCCTGATCCCTCTGGATATCTATATCAACGAACAAGGCCGCTGCAAGCTCACTATCGCCGTGGCCAAAGGCAAGAAGTTCTATGACAAACGCGAGGCCTTGCAGAAGAAGGATATGGCCAGGGAAAAAGCAAGGGCGCTGAGTAATCCGGAGAATTAGATAGAGTTTTCGAGTTTTGAGGTTTTCAAGTTTTCAAGTGCTGGAGTGCGGGATTTCTTGGTTTTGGATTTCTTGGTTTTGGGGTTCTTGGTTTTGGATTTATAGGTTTTGGGGTTTACATGAAAACTGTTCAGAAGACATAAAACATCCCCGTGACGGGTAGAGCTGGATAGCAGGCGTCTCGCCTGCTGAGCACGGGACGTGCTCAATTTTCAAGGCCTCTGGCCTTGCTGGATGCGAGACGCATCCAATCCAGCAGACAGGCTATTTTAGCGAAGCTTAGCAAATCAGGCTATCATCGTCGGTTGCGAAAGCCAGCTTTCAGTAAGGTTCAAGTTTTCAAGTACTGGAGTGCGGGATTTCTTGGTTTTGGATTTCTTGGTTTTGGGGTTCTTGGTTTTGGATTTCCTTGGTTTTGGGGTTCTTGGTTTTGGAGTTTACATGAAAACTGTTCAGAAGACATAAAACATCCCCGTGACGGGTAGAGCTGGATAGCAGGCGTCTCGCCTGCTGAGCACGGGACGTGCTCAATTTTCAAGGCCTCTGGCCTTGCTGGATGCGAGACGCATCCAATCCAGCAGACAGGCTATTTTAGCGATCTTAGCAAATCAGGCTATCATCGTCGGTTGCGAAAGCCAGCTTTCAGTAAGGTTCAAGTTTTCAAGTACTGGAGTGCGGGATTTCTAGGTTTTGGATTTCTTGGTTTTGGGGTTCTTGGTTTTGGA
>Ga0265294_10004085_pt1 | contig 18356 bp, 16 predicted proteins | sample MunlanPumphouse3_FD_192504 | JGI IMG/M metagenome (GOLD analysis project Ga0265294, IMG submission 192504) | Groundwater microbial communities from a municipal landfill in Southern Ontario, Canada - Pumphouse #3 | ecosystem: Environmental > Aquatic > Deep subsurface > Groundwater | place...
TTCTGAAATACAAAAATATTTCATGCTCTCAGGAACTGTAATCCGAAGCTCTTCACAGAGGTTGAAAAATGCATCTATTGTAGTTCTAGAAGTAAAAACTACGCATGTGAATTCCGGGATATTAATTTTTTGAAGGCGAAATTCTTTAGATTGGACAGGCTCTACTTTAAAAAAAGGGATAAAATCTATATTGATTTTATACTTTGTTATTAAATCTGTGTATGGTGAGCCGTTTGTCGGTGCCGGTTGAGAGATAAGTATCTTCTTAATTTTCATATTATTGGAAAGAAAGTAAAAAATTGGTAAATAGTGCTATGGGCAAAATTTCTACGGTGCAAAGATACAAAATATAAAAAAAATGTGAAAAATGATATGAGATTATTATTTGATATACCCTTACGAGATAGAGAATAAATAATAATAAATAACATATAACCAATAATTTAAGCAATAATAATTCATTAAATTCTGCTATAAAAATTGGCATAATTATTATTGGAATAGTGAAAGTTGCAGCTAAAATAAGGTGATTATAACCTATTTTCCCAATTAATTTAAATGGGGCTTTTATTTTTGAAATCCACCCAGTAAATTTTAACATTAAACTTTTAAATATCCAATAACCTACTATTACCCCAAAAGATGCAGGTATGAGCATATAATTTTCGATTCCGGTAGATTCATTAAAATAGTTCCCAAATGCAAGGACAATAAAAAGTGTGAGAGAAAGTGCTCCAATAAGAGTGGTTATATTCCTTTGATTAACAGAAGATAGTTTTTTCTCCAGAGCTTTTTGTGCTCTAAAGTTAAAAGCGTTTTTAATAACATTAGGCACTGTTGCTAAAATTTCTCTGAAAAAGAGGAGTGAAAGAATTAGAAAAAGTAAAACGAAACCCGATATAATATAGCCGTTGGTATTGTTCTCTTCTTTTGTAGGTTTAATATTATCCGATAATGTTGTAGATAGCGTTTGAGACCCCCATAGAGAATTTGCGGGGTTAATAATCTCTTTTATAGTAAGATGGTCTAACTTGTCTATTACTATGTAATGGCAAGTTAAAGAATCAGTTATGGTTATAGTATCTTTTTCAGGCATTAATTTCCTCTTTTGGCTTTATATCCCATTCCATCTAATATTGAGATAATTTTGTTGCGGAAATCTCCTTGTATTATTATCTCGCCATCTTTTGCACTTCCACCTGTACCACATTTTGTCTTTATTGCTTTACCCAGCTTTTCCAAAGCTTGAGTGTTACCTTTGTATCCAGTAATAACGGTAACTTGTTTGCCTCCTCTATTTCTTCTGTCAATAGAGACAATGAGCTTTTGCTTCTCATTTGGAAGTAACTTTTCATTTTCACACTCTTCTTCATTGCCGTAATTGAACTCGGGATTGGTAGAGAATACTACTCCAAGTCTGTTTTTCCAATCATTTTGTGCCATAGTACAATTATTTTGTGCAAATTTAGGCAGAAAAATTCAAAATAGTATCTTTGTCAATTATTCTCTAAATTTTAGGCTAAATTACAGGAAACAGAATATTATGGATTTAAAAAAATTCAAAAAAATTGACAACATTTTGGGAGCATTGCTTCTGTTGGTTGCTGCATTTGTTTACCTCTCTACTATTGAGCCCACTACAAGTTTTTGGGACTGTGGAGAGTTTATTGCCTCGTCATACAAATTGGAAATAGGCCATCCTCCGGGAAATCCATTTTTCCAGTTGGTAGCGCGCTTTTTTACTATGTTCGCTAGTGCTCAAAATGCAGCAATGATGGTGAATGCAATGAGTGCGATGTGTTCTGCTTTGACCATAATGTTTCTATTTTGGACAATAACTCACTTAGGTAGTAGAATTATTGAAAAAAAGGGAGAGACTCTCTCTTTAAGTTCTGCAATTGCAGTATGGGGTGCTGGTGCAGTGGGAGCTTTAGCATATACTTTTTCCGATACTTTCTGGTTTTCGGCTGTGGAAGCAGAGGTTTATGCGATGTCGTCGTTGTTTACTGCTGTTGTATTTTGGGCTATGCTCAAATGGGAGGAGCAGGCTTCGGAACCATACTCAAACAGATGGATTGTCTTAATTGCTTTTTTGATAGGGCTTTCAATAGGAGTCCACCTTCTGAATCTTTTGACTATCCCTGCTTTAGTCTTTATCTATTACTATAAAAAATATGAGGTCACCACTAAAAGAAGCATTTTTGTACTAGGTATTTCTGTTGTTCTTCTAGCTTTTATTTTATTTGGAATTATTCCATATCTTCCAAAAATGGCAGCTTGGGTAGATCTTTTATTTGTAAATGTATTTGGCCTTCCATTTAATTCGGGAGCTGCTTTTTTTGTATTGTTGTTGCTTGCTGCTGCCTTTTATCTAATTCTATGGTCTTACAAAAAAAAGAAAGTATTAATAAATACTATTGCACTCTCATTTACTATGATAGTTATAGGCTACTCTGCTTTTGCTGTTATAATAATTCGTTCTAGTGCCAACACTCCTACAAATGAAAACCAACCAGATAATCCGTTTTCTCTAGTAAGGTATCTTGCAAGGGAACAATATGGAAGCAACCCTCTGGTTTATGGTGAGACCTATGCTTCTACTTACGATTTAGTTACTTCAGATTATTTGACTAAAGTTGGCAATCGGTATAAAAAAGTACGTGGCCCGGTTACACAGAAGTTCGATGCCGATACTAAAATGTTATTCCCTCGTATGTGGAGCTCCTCGGCAGATCATATAAAATTTTATAAGCAATACACACAAAATAGAGGAACTTTTATAGAAGGGAGTGACAATAAATTGCCCACTTTTAAGGATAATCTTGCTTATTTCTTTGATTACCAGTTTGACTGGATGTATATGCGTTATTTTATGTGGAATTTTGCTGGCCGCCAAAACGATATTCATTCAACAACTCCAGGTGATCCTTTTAAAGGGAATTGGGAATCTGGGATAGGAGTTATAGATAAAATACGTTTGGGTAATCAAAATGAGGGACCTGGCTATGCTATAAATAGCAAGGCAAAAAACCATTATTATATGTTGCCTCTTTTGCTAGGACTAATTGGATTGTTGTATCACCTTAAAAAAGATCAAAAAAACTGGTGGGTAACTCTATTGTTATTTCTTTTAACCGGGTTGGCTATAGTGATTTATCTTAACCAGCCGCCTTTCCAACCTAGGGAGAGAGATTATGCCTATGCTGGTTCGTTTTATGTGTTTACTATATGGATTGGATTGGCAGTTATGGCTATTCACGATTTTGTAAAAAAATATATACCCGAAAAATACTCAGCAATACTTGTAACCGTTGCAGCTCTTGCTGTACCAGCTCAAATGCTCTCTGAAAACTGGGACGATCACGACCGCAGTAATAGATATACAGCTAGAGACATTGCTTATAATTATTTAAATTCATGTGATAGTACTGCTATTTTGGTTACTCATGGCGATAATGATACTTTCCCTATTTGGTATCTCCAAGAGGTTGAGGGAGAAAGAACTGATATTCGCGTAGTTAATACTTCTTTATTGGGAACAGATTGGTATATAGACCAAATGCAATATAAAGTATATGACTCTGAGCCATTGAAGTTCTCGATACCTAGAAACGAGTATATTTATGGGACTAATGATTTAATCCAAATATATGAAAGGGTGAATAGGCCTGTATCTCTTAAGGCTATTATTGACTTGATCTCTTCAGAGCAGGCAAAGGTTAGACTAACATCGGGCGAGAGTATAAGTGTGTTCAGTGCAAGAGAGCTATTAGTCCCTGTAAATAAAGAGAAAGTTTTAGCATCGGGGATTGTTCCCGTTGGTGATTCTGCTCTTATTGTAGATACCATTAGATTGTCTATTCCTGCAAATAAAAATATGCTTACTAAGAGTGAAATGATGATTTTAGATCTTATTGCAAATTATGATTGGGATAGGCCAATCTATTTTGTTGCAATGGGTGGCGATTTGGGTATAGGAATAAGAGATTATCTTGAATTTAATGGATTTGCATATAAGTTTGTTCCTATAAAGGTCTCTAACTCTACAGGAAATCCGGGTAGGGTAAATGCTCTTGAAATGTATAATAAAGTTATGAATGTATATAGATGGGGAAATATGGACGACCCTTCTGTGAATATTGATTACCAAAACTTGCTTACTTTTGGAGCGGTTATCTCTGTGAGAAACATACATACTCAAACTGCAAAAGCTTTAGTTCAGGCAGGCGAGCGCCCAAAAGCAGTAGAAGTGTTGGATCGTATGCAAGAGGTTATGATTCCTTCTCAGTATCCTTTAAATGCTTCTTTGCTTCCATCGCTGAATGAATATTCAGTTATGGAGAGTATAGATCTCTATTTTCTTTGTGGAGAAAAAGAGAAAGGGATGGCTATTGCGAATGAATTTATAGATGAAACTTTGAACTCTGTGAAGTTATTTGCAACTCAGTATAGAGGAAAATATCTTTCGAAAAGTGATATAGAGAGCAATCTTTCATTTTTGTTCTATGTTGCCGATATTTATAGGAATAGAGGTTACACTAAAGAGGCCGATGAGTTAGAGAGTGGTTTGGATAAACTAATCAAAACGCTTTAAATAGCTTTATTTGAGTGTTTTATATTTCTAATAATAGATTGCAACCTCTTAGTTCTGAATTTTGAATACGGCCGGAAATGGTAAATTTGTTTCCGGCTTTTTTTATCCCTAAATCTTCGGTCTCAATAAAAGAACATGAGTATAGATTTGCAAGGTCTATGATGTTTATGCCACCTTTGTGGCCGAGTGGTTCATATTTGAACGGGTTGTTAATGTCTCTAATCTTAATTTGCATCCATGGGGGTGTTTCAAAAATTCCATCACCTAAAGACCATGCTTGTGACATGAGTTCTGCCATGCCATATTCCGACCCTATTTTATCTACGCCAAAGCCGGCTTTAAGTATTTTATGTACCTCTTCTCTGGAGAGCTCTTTTTTTCTTCCTTTCATTCCTCCTGTTTCTATTACTGTAAGAGAAGGAAACTTTATTTGATATTGATTTATAAAATCTAAAAGAGCAAAAGTTACCCCCAATAGCAATGTTTTACTATTTGTCTCTTTGAGCTTTAATAGTGTTTGGTGCAATTCTGTGAAGTTGTAAAGAAAGAAGCCTGAATCTTTGTTTTGGGAACTTTTTATAAGAGCTTCGGTCATATATATAAGTGAAGATCCTTTCCTTTCCATATATGATGGCAGTAGTGCTAGAATAGTGTATTGTGATGGGTGCCCCATGAACTCATCAAAAGCTGAAAAAAAACTTTTTTCATAAAGGCTTAGTTTTTTAATGGGGTGTCTAGAGGGAGTCATTCCAGTTGTGGCGCTACTTGTGAATATTTTTTGAGCATTGCCTTCAAAAGAGACAATGTTTTCTGTTTTGAAAAAAGTAACTGGTAAAAAAGGGATTTGATCTATTGTTTTTACTGATGAATGGTCTATTCCCAATAGAGAAATATATCTGGAATATGGTTCGCAAAGATAGCTTTGAATATGAAATATTTGTAGAGCAATCTCTTCAAAAGAGGTGTCTATAAATGGGCTAAATATTTTAGTCTCAAGTTTCTTTTGCTCTAATTGTAATTGGGAACGCTCAGTTGAGTTCATTATAACTTTTGATTTATATCTAGTAGCTCTTGGGCGTATATTCGATTGTTGTTAAGACGGGGGACTTTGTTTTGCCCACCCAATTTATTTTTGGAATCTAACCAACAGTAAAATGCTCCTTTTTTAAGATATACTATTTGAGGAGGCTCCATGGTTGTGTTGTTTTTTCTTTTAGCCTCGTAATCGGAATTGGAATTGCATAATGCTTTATCTAGGGTTTTTGCAAACTCTTCTCTGTTTGATGGCTCTTTTTGAAATTCTATAAGCCATTGATGGCATCCTTTGGTTTTGTTTGTCATAAATATTGGGGCCACAGTGTAATCTTTTGCGGAGGCGTTGTGTTCACTACATGCTTGCGAGAGTGCATCCTCGGCATTATGTATCATGAGCTCCTCTCCAAAGGTGTTAATAAATAGCTGAGTGCGTCCTGTTATAATAAATTTATGAGGATTGAGAGATGTAAATTTAATACTGTCTCCTATTGTATATCTCCAAAGCCCTCCGTTTGTGGTTATTACAAGAGCATAATTAACTCCCTTTTGGACATCTTCAACTGTATTGAAAGAGGTTATTTTACCTGATAGGGCGGCATTTAATTTATCCATAGGGATAAATTCATAGAAGACTCCGTTATCTGTAAGTAGTAGCATGGATTTATCTAAAGGGTTGTCTTGAAACGCAAAATAACCTTCGGAAGCATTGTAATTTTCCATGTAATTCATTTTTCCAGGAATTATTTTTTGGTATTCACTTCTATATGGTTCAAAGTTAATTCCTCCGTGCATGAATAATTCAAGATTGGGCCAAATTTCTTTCAGATTTGATTTGCCTGTATATTCAAGTATTTTCCTAAGTAGAACCATATTCCAAGAAGGAACTCCCGAAAAATTAGTCACATTATATTTGAGTGCATTTTTACAGATGATATCTACTTTTTGTTCAAAATTGGGTAATAGGGCTATTTTCCTTTTGGGAATTCTTCTAATTTCTACCAATAAAGGCGAGTTTTTAAGAAGGATTGCCGAGAGATCGCCATAGCTACTTTTTCCTATCCCAAGTTCGTCTGGGGTTACGCTTCCTCCAAGGGTAAGTGCGTCTCCGTCAAAAATACGTGAATTGGGGTTGTTATTTACATAAGTAGCAAGCATTTTTTTCATGCCTGCATAGTGGCATTTGTTTAAAGAGTCGTCTGTAATGGGTATAAATTTGCTTTTAGCCGAGCTGGTACCTGAAGATTTTGCAAACCATCTTACAGGAGTATCCCATAATACATTTTTTTCTTGTTTTCTAACTCTCTCTATATATGGCTCGAACATATCATAGTCGCGCAATGGAACATTTTGTCCATAATTTTCAATACTTTTTATAGATCCAAAATTATGTTCTTTTCCAAACTCTGTATTTGCACCTCGTGCAATGAGTTCTTTGAACAATATTTTTTGGAATATAGCGGGATTCTTTATGTTTAAATCTATAGATTTAAGCATGTTCCTAGATGAAAAGCGATATATATCAGAAGTAAAAGACATTTTACAAATATAACATTATTCGAACACTTCATGAAGAACATTGAGGGAACCTATATCTATTTCGTGACTTGTATGGTAGCTTAAATAACGAATGATCTCTTTCAAAAAACGATATCTAAGATCTCTGGAAATCTTGATTTCATTTAGAAGTTCAATTTCTGTGCGAGAAAGTCTCCATAGTAACTCGCTCTCTTCTTGAGGAAACATAATATTTTTGTTGGGTTGGCCTTTGGAGTATTCTGCATCATGAATGTCAAAAAGCATCCCTTGAGTTGCTTTTGGTATTTCGGGCATGTATCCTAAAAATGCAATATATTTTACTATAAAAAAGAGATGAAAATTAGTTGTCCCTTTATTAATTTGTTCTAAATCTAGAATGGACTTCTCTAAAAAATTGAACATCTCTAAATTTTGTTCGATTTCATGAATCGTTTTAGAGATAACTTCACTTATAAATATCGCGATGGCAGCTTTGGGGATATTTTCTCTAATAGAATTAAGTCTGTGAAGTGAATCGAACTCTTTTAGGGTTTTGAGTTCACCTAAGCTATGAGAAGAGAGCACGCCTTCTATAATATTTAATGGGTGTAAAAGAGAGAGCGCATGTTTTTTTATTGATTTTCTGCCGCTTTTTATAAAAAATGATTCTTTACCACCTCTATTTGTGTAACCTTGTAATATTATACCCGATTCTTTATGTTTAAAGGTGTGTAATACAATAATTTTGAATGTTTCTGAACTCATTCTGAATTGTAGTTTTCAAGAAATTGGGAAAGGTTTCTAATTGCTATACCTCTGTGTGAGATAATATTTTTTTGGAAATTTGTGAGTTCGGCAAGAGTTTTGGTGTATCCATTTGGAATAAACAGAGGGTCGTATCCAAAGCCACTTGTGCCAGATGGGCTATCTGTTATATTTCCGTTTAGAACACCTTCAAAAAAATATTGCTTTCCATCTAAAAATAGAGCAATAACAGTACGAAAGCGAGCTTTACGATTATTTGCACCTTTTAGTTCTTTGAGCAGTTTTTGCATATTTAGACGTGAATCACATTCGTTGGAGGCATATCGGGCCGATCTTACTCCGGGTGCTCCTTTTAGAGCCTCTACTTCGAGTCCGGTATCATCTGCAAAGCAATTTTTTTCGGTAATTTTAAAAATATACTCGGCCTTAAAAAGTGCATTTTCTTCCAATGTATCTCCATCTTCTGGAATTTCATGGTTTATTCCTATTTGAGAAGGAGTTATAAGCAAGATTTTATTTCCGGTAATGCTTTGTGCTTCTTGTAGTTTATGCTGGTTAGATGTGGCAAATATTATTTCCATTAGAATCAAAATTGCATCAAAGATACTAAAACTTTATTTTTGTATTAATTAATAAGATTATATATGATATTTAAAAGAATCTTCATCACAATAGCAACATCTGTTTTGCTGTTTTTGTCAATAAATTTAGGAGCTCAATCTCAAAACTTTAAGATAGGTAAAAGCCTGGAAGTTCAAATGAATGTGCTTAACCAGATAAATATGCTTTATGTAGATAGTGTAAATCTAGATAGTCTTGTAATTGAGTCTACTAAGGTTATGCTAGAATTATTGGATCCCTATACAGTGTTCATACCGGACGAAGAGAGTGAGAGTTTGGAACTTCTCACAACTGGAAGTTATGGTGGAATTGGAGCTGTTATAAGAAAAGATGGTAACAATGTTCTTATTTCGGAGGTATATGAAAATACACCAGCTTCAAAAGCGGGTCTTCATGATGGAGATCTTATTGTTGCGATTGATGGTGAATCAGTTACTCCATTACGTGTAGATGAGTGTAGCACAAAAATGAAAGGGCCTGCTGGTACAGATGTTTTGTTTACTATTAAAAGGTTAAGAGGTGGAGATACTACCGACCTTAAAATTACAAGAGAAAAGGTGCATTTTCCAGATGTATTGTATGCGGGAATGATAAGTGATAGCGTTGGTTACATAAGAATTACTGGGTTTACTTTAAATGGTTCAAAGGATGTTAAAAAAGCATTAGTAGAGCTTAAAAAAAATGCATCTTTGAGTAGATTAATTTTAGATATAAGAGGTAATGGTGGGGGGCTTTTGGACGAGGCTGTAGAGATTGTTTCTCTTTTTGTTCCAAAAAACACATTAGTGGTCTCTTCTAAAGGTAAGGTTAAAGAAGCTCAGATGGAGTATTTTACAACTAGTGAACCAGTAGACACATTGCTTCCTTTGGTGGTTATGGTAAATTCGGGATCGGCATCTTCTTCTGAGATTGTAGCTGGGGCGCTTCAAGATTTAGACCGAGCTACTATTATTGGCACTCGTACATTTGGTAAAGGGTTAGTTCAATCTATAAGAGATGTTGGTTATAATAATAAAATTAAAATTACTACTGCAAAGTATTATACTCCAAGTGGGCGTTGTGTTCAGGCAATAGATTATTCGCAGAGAAATGAAGATGGCAGTGTTGGTTATATCCCCGATTCTTTAACAAGACCGTTTAAAACTTTATTAAAAGGTAGAACAGTTTATGATGGAGGAGGAGTTACTCCCGATATTAAAATAGAACCGCCTTTTTATAGCCGCCCAGCATTGGCTTTGCTATATGCACAAATTCTTCATGAGTACTCAATTTTATATTTTAGGGATCATGATTCTATAGCTTCTCCTTCTAATTTTGAACTTACTCTAGAAGAGTATGCCAATTTTGTAAACTGGGCTGTAGAGAAGGATTTCGATCACAGAACAGCTACAGAGGTGGAGTTTGATAAATTTGTAGAAATTGCAAAAAAAGAGTCGCTTTTTTCTTTGATGAGTAAAGAGACCGAGCTTTTAGATAACATAGTTAAAATGAGCAAACGTGATGTTTTGGAAACGAGGATGGAAGAGATTAAACCTTTGCTGGAAGAAGAGATAGTCAATCGCTATTATTTTCAGGAAGGAAGGGCTCAAAGTATGCTTAGAAACGACACTCAGATAAAGAAGGCATCTGTTGTAGAATTAATTAATTAAATGGGAATCGGCTTTTTGTTTTTTCCGGAGTTGTGTCCGGTGTGTGATAGATTATTGGTTGGGGGAGAGAGGCACATTTGCTTGGAATGCTTAGCCGATTTGCCGTATTCATTTTATTGGAGTTGGAGAGATAACCCTGCCGAAAGTCTGCTTAGAGAGGTTTTGTTTGTAGATGCTGCTGCTTCTCTTTTACTATATAGAAGTGAGAGTAAATGGAAAAAGCCTATCCATAATTTTAAATACTATGGGGATAAATCTTTGGGTAGATATCTTTCGGGTTTATTGGGGAAAAGGCTATATGAGAGTGGCTGGAGTGATAGGGTAGATTATATAATTCCTGTACCTCTTCATAGGGTGCGTGCTTGGCAGAGGGGCTTTAATCAGGCCAGTATAATAGCTTTGGAATTAGGTAGTTTTCTAAATAAACCGGTTTTATGCAATGCAATGGTAAGAAATCGTTATACCTTTACCCAAACTAAGAAAGATAGAGAACATCGTAGGAGAGGGGTAGAGGGGGCATTCAGAGTTAGGGATAAATATAAAGATGTGTTTAGAGAGAAGAAAATTTTGCTTGTAGATGATGTTCTTACTACAGGGGCAACATTGGAAGCTTGTGGTAATGAACTTTATAGGGCTGGTTGTTTTTCATTGAGTGTTGCTACATTGGCATTTGTGGAATAATAATATTATTTTTATTTATTTAAAGTTTATGTTTGGATTTATCAAGATAGAGCTAATAGATATTATTGACGTTGTGTTAGTTGGAATTCTTATTTACCAAGCTTACAAGTTAATAAGAGGTACTGCTGCTCTTAATATTTTTATAGGGATTATAGTCTCCTATTTTATTTGGCTGGTGGTAAAAGCTTTGCAAATGGAGTTGCTAAGTGCAATTTTAGGTCAAGTTATGGGAGTGGGTGTGCTTGCTCTAATCATACTTTTCCAGCCTGAGATACGGCGGTTTTTGTTAAGGATGGGAACTAGATATATGAATTCTAGCCGTCATATTAAATTTATCTCATTCTTTTTTGGAAGCAGGAGTAAAGTATTGGGAAGTGATGAGTTAAATGAGATAACTCAAGCTTGTAGGCGTATGTCTGAGTCTAATACAGGTGCTTTAATTGTGTTGGCGAAAAGTTCTTCCTTAGACTTTATTATTGAAAGTGGAGACAGGCTAGATGCAAGGATTAGCCGTAGGCTCATAGAGAATATATTTTTCAAGAATGCTCCTATGCATGATGGTGCTATGGTTATCTCTTCTTTTAGAATAGCGGCTGCAAGATGTACTTTGCCTACTTCAGAAAACTTTCATATTCCAGCACATTTCGGGATGAGGCATAGGGCGGCAATTGGTATTTCGGAACAATCAGATGCCGATGTTGTTGTGGTTTCTGAAGAGACGGGAGATATCTCTTTTGTCTCTAACGGGAGTATAAAAAAGATGAATAGTATTACTGAATTAAGACTTGCTATTGAAAAGTCTACAGTTTGATTTTAAATAGAGTCTAGAGTTGATTAAGAAGGGAAAATATAGATGATAGATAGAGAAAGAACAGAACAGAAGCTTGGATTTGACAAAATAAGAACGATGGTGCAAACTCTTTGTTCTACAGAGACGGCAAAGAACATGGTTTTTGATGCCTCTTTTTCTGTAAATAGAGATGAGGTTGTTGGGCTGCTTTCTCTTACAGACGAGATGAGGGTTATTACTATGCTAGAAAGCGGTTTTCCCGATAACGGCTATGTAGAAACCAGTGACTTTTTAAAACATTTAGAGCATAGCACTTATTATTTAGATATTGCCTCAATTTCTAAGCTTAGAACTTCGTTAGATACACTAAGACAGATTATTGGGTTTTTTAATAAAACTAAAGAGGGTGCCTACCCCAATATGAAGAGGCTCATAGGGAATGTGGTGCTCTTCCCTGAGGTTTCCCGGCGGATAGATTCAATTTTAGATCGTTTTGGAGAGATCAAAGATGATGCAAGTGACAATCTATTTACCATTCGCCGTGCTATAAAAGATAAAGAGGGGACAATTTCCAAGAGGATAAATTCGTTGCTCAGACAGGGGCAACATGAGGGGATAATTGATTTAGATATGTCTGTTTCTGTGAGAGAGGGGCGGATGTTGCTCCCGGTTACGGCTTCTAATAAAAAGAAGATTCCGGGGTTTGTAGTAGATGAGTCGGCTACTGGTAAAACTCTATATATTGAGCCAATGGAGATTGTTGAGCTAAATAATGTTCTTAAAGAGCTTTATTTTGCACAACAGAGAGAGATTCTTAAAATTTTGGTTGATTTTTCCGATTTTTTACGTCCTTATTGTGACGATCTTTTACTCTCTTCGGGGTTGCTGGCTCAGATTGACTTTATTTGGGCAAAGGCTCGTTTTGCATTGTCAATTAGTGCGGGGATGCCCGTTATTAGCACAGTTAAAGAGTTTAACTTAAAAAATGCCAGGCATCCGCTTTTGGAAAGGGCTCTTGTTAAAGAGGGTAAAAAAATTGTTCCGTTGACCCTTTCGCTCACTAAGAATAAACATATTCTATTAATATCTGGTCCTAATGCGGGTGGAAAATCGGTATGTCTTAAAACTGTAGGGCTTTTGCAATATATGCTACAATGTGGGTTTTTGATATCTGCATCGGAAAGTTCTGAACTCACTCTTTTTGAAGATATTTTTGTAGATATTGGAGATGAGCAATCTATTGAAAACGATTTGAGTACCTATAGTTCTCATTTGCGCAATATGAAAAATATTCTTAAGGAGGCTACAGACAATAGTTTGGTTCTTATAGATGAGTTTGGTGCAGGGACAGAGCCTACAGCAGGAGGTGCAATTGCCGAGGCTATTTTGGAAGAGATTGAGAAGAAGGGTTGTTTTGGTGTGATTACCACTCATTATGGGAATCTTAAGTTTTATGCTAGTGGGAGTAAGGGTGTTATAAATGGGGGGATGCAGTTCGATGTCCAGAATATAATGCCTCTGTTCAAGTTGGAAACAGGAACGCCGGGCAGTTCATTTGCTTTTGAGCTTGCGAAAAAAATGGGTCTACCGGAGCAGTTGGTTAAGAGTGCCGAGGCTAAAGCAGGGACAGATTTCGTTGATATGGAGAGGCATCTTAAGAAAATAGCTAAAAATAAAAGGGCTTGGGAAGAGCGTTTGGCTAAAATTAAGACCACAGATAGAACATTGGATAGTATTACAAATAAATATCAAAAAGAGTTATCCGATATTCAGCAGGTAAAGAAGCAGATTCTAAATGATGCTAAGGCGCAGGCAGCTCAGTTGTTGGCCGATGCAAATAAAAAGATAGAGGCAACCATCAAAGAAATAAGGGAGAGCCAGGCCGATAAAGAGAAAACAAGGATCATAAGGAAGGAGTTGTCTTCATTTGAGAAAATGGTTAAAGAGGCACCAGAAAGTGCTGGAGATGATAAGGTCGATCGTAAAATGGAGCAGCTTATTCAGAGAAAAGAGAGACGCGATAAAAGGAAGAGGGATAGAGAAAAGAATCAAGCCGTTGCACCTAAGACAATAAAAAATAGGCCAAAGCAGGAAAACCTCGGCATTCTTAAAAAAGGCGATAAGGTTAAGGTGAAGGGGGGGTATTTAATGGGCGAGGTTATTCAGATAGATGATAAAAATGTAAGTATTGCAATTGGTTCTGTTTTAAGTATAATGGCCCTTTCCAAGGTAGAAAAAATCTCTAATAATGAGTATTCTAGTGGTGCTGCTGTGAAGGGAATTCAAAAACATTTTTCGGTTACTGAGAGTGAAGATATTTCTAATAGGCGTTTGAATTTTACTCCTAGTTTAGATTTGAGGGGAGAGCGGTTGGAGCAGGCCTTAGAAAAAGTGACTCGTTTTATGGACGATGCAATTATGGTGGGAATTGGAGAGGTTAAAATTTTACATGGGAAGGGGAATGGAATTTTAAGAGAAGAAATACGCAAATACCTTAAATCTATGTGGGGCATTACTGCTTTTAGAGATGAACATATTGCTCATGGAGGTTCAGGGATAACTATTGTTAATTTAGATTCATTATAATTAGATATTTTAATTAATAAAACTTAGATAGATGACTATTAGAAAATTATTTACAATTGCTTTATTGGCGGGTGGTGTTCTTTTGTTTTCTTCTTGCTCTAATAATGAGAAGAAAGCTAAGGAAAGTGCAAATTCATTTTTGACATTATATTTCCAGACAGATTATGAATCGGCTATTGCTTTGTGTACTCCGGAGCTAGGTAATGAGCTCCGTGAATCTATGAAATCCATTGTTTCGTTGGAAGATGGTGTAAAAGAGATGATTGTTAAGCAGACTGCTAAAATTAAAACAGAGATAATTGCGGTAGAACAGGGTTTGGGTAAAGATTCTCTTGTGGTCAATTATAAAGTGGTTTTGCCTAGTTTCCCTAATGGGATTGATAATAAAATGGTGCTTGTTAAGAAGGATAAAAAGTGGTTGGTATCTGGTTTTGGGCAAACTAATGATACTGAATAATTTTTACGGTTATCAGGGATAATATTATATTGGGATGATAGAGAAATTTATACTGTTTGGAGTTGTGGGCTTTTCGGGTGTCTTTATTGATTTTGGGATTACCTGGTTGCTCAAAGAATTTTTCCGTGTCAATAAATATATTGCAAATGCTACAGGTTTCTTAATTGCGGCCTCCTCAAATTATTGTTTAAACCGTATATGGACTTTTTCTAGTAGTAATCCAAATATTGCTGTGGAGTATTCACTTTTCCTTTTGATTTCGATAATAGGGCTGGCTATTAATAGCCTTATTCTCTTCTTATTGGTAGAGAAAGCTACTATTCCAAAATTTAAAAATGGTTCTAAAAGTAAGTTTTATTTTTCTAAACTTATTGCTATTGGGTTTGTTACAATATGGAATTTTATGATGAATTATTTTATTACTTTTTCTTAGATGGACAAAAATAGAACTCCTCAAATTATAGATACACATTCTCATAGTGATTTTTCTCCCGACAGTAAAACAAAACTTAAAGAGATGGTAGCAGCTGCTGTAAGTGAGGGACTTGCAGGGATTGCTATTACAGATCATTTAGATTTGAAAACTCCCGATGGAGATACTCGTTTCACTTTCGATATTGCAAAACAGCAGAATGAGATAGATGAAATTCGTAATAGTTATGAAATTAGCAATGGATTGAATTCTAATAATGATAATTATGGGATAGAGATTCTTAAAGGCATTGAAATTGGTCTTCAATCTCATAATTTAGAAGATATTAAAGAGTACGTTCAAGGATGTACTTTTGATTCCATTATTGCATCAATTCACTTTGTAGATGGAGTAGATCCTTATTATGGTAGTTATTACGAAGGGCTTACAGAAAAAAAAGCATATGGAAGATATCTAGAATTGATGTATTCATTAATTACAACTTATCAAGATTTTGATATTCTTGGGCATTACGATTATATTGCCCGATATGCTCCTTATGCCAAGTATTCAATTCTTTATAAAGATTATTCAGATATTTTCGATTCAATTTTCAAATACTTAGTTTACAACGGAAAAGCACTTGAAATAAATACCAATACATATAGAACAAGAAATGGTAAAACTCCTGTATTGGACCCTCATATTCTTAAACGATATTTAGATTTAGGAGGCGAATTTATCACTTTAGGGTCAGATGCTCATACTACAGATCGTATTGGAGAACAATTTTCGCATTATCTAAAATTGGCTTATGATTGCAACTTTAGATATATAACTCACTATAAAGAGAGAAAACCCGTTCCGCAAAAAATTCAAATGTCACATTTCATGTAATTATGAATTTATCGCTATTATTTAATTGCCTTGGCTTTTCTTTTTAATCTGGGCAATTTTCTTTTTGCGTTCTTTGTTAGACATCCCAGAGATTCTTAGATATCTGTCGAATTGGTCAAGTGTAAAAAGTGCTTCTAAAGCATTGTCGGTTTTTGTTTGCCATTTCTTCTGGATTTCTCTGTAGCTATCGGGATTTTGAAGGCCTCCTTTTTTCATTTGTTCGAATTGGTTCATTACTCCTGTGAGGTTTCTTTGAAGAATGGAGTCTACTTTGAAGAGTTGATAATCATCTAGGTTGAGGTCTCGTTGGAGTCTATCGGCTTGTGCCGCGGCAATTTCTATTGGTGTTTTTTGTTTCTGCTCTTGATTTTGAGCATTTGCTGATATTGATAAAGCTATGGATAAAGTGGCTAAAATAATCCGGGGTAAGTTAATTTTCATAGTAAAAACTGATTTTCTTATTTGTGAGTGTAATTGTCAGACTGATTAAGGTTTTACCTCTTTAATCAACAAAATTAATATTATATTTGTGAAACTTGATACTATTGATTGGTAATTTTAATAATTGAAAAAAAATAAGAATGAAGAAAAAGATTTTAACTGTAATTTTGCTAGCAATATTTACATTGACACTTCATAATGAAGCTCAGTCATGTACGAATATTCTAGTTACTAAAGGTGCATCTAAAGATGGCTCGGTTATGGTTACTTATGCTGCCGATTCTCATCAACTTTATGGAGAACTTTATTTTAATAAAGCTAAAAGTTATGCACCTGGAACTATGCTCGATATTTATGAATGGGATACCGGCAAATATCTTGGAAAGATTAACCAAGTTGCAAAAACATATACTACAATAGGGAATATGAACGAGCATCAGCTTATTATTGGTGAAACAACTTATGGTGGTCGTGAAGAATTAATAGATTCTACAGGGATAATAGATTATGGTTCACTTATATATATTGCTTTGCAGAGAGCTAGAACAGCAAGAGAAGCAATAAAAATAATGACTGATCTAGTTAAGGAGTATGGTTATGCCTCTTCGGGAGAATCTTTTTCTATTGCCGATAAGGATGAAGTTTGGATTCTTGAGCTAATAGGGAAAGGTACTAAAATGGTAAGTGGTGTAAATGTGAACAAAGGAGCTGTTTGGGTTGCGGTTCGTATTCCAGATGGATATATTTCTGCTCATGCAAACCAGGCTCGTATAACAACTTTTGCAAAGAACGATCCCGATAATTTTTTGTATTCTCCAGATGTAATTGATTTTGCACGTGAAAATGGATATTACAAAGGTTCCGATAAAGATTTTAGTTTCTCCGACACTTATGCACCTCTTGATTTTAGTGGAATGAGAGCTTGTGAGGCTAGAGTATGGGCTGCTTTCAATATTTTAGGTGATGGAATGATTGGAGATAGACCTTATACAGATTACCAAGATTATGCAATGGGTCACAATCCTAATAATAGGATGCCACTTTATATTAAACCTGCGCAAAAAGTAACTGTAAAGATGGTTGCCGATGTTATGCGCGACCATTACGAAGGGACTATTTTGGATATGACTCAAGATATTGGTGCTGGTGGCAATGCTTTACCATATCGCTGGAGGCCTCTTACTTTTGAAGTTGATGGACAAAAATATTATAACGAGAGAGCAATAGCTACCCAGCAGACTGGTTTTTGGTTTTTGGGACAGGCAAGATCTTGGCTTCCCGACGAAATTGGTGGTATTTTTTGGTTTGGAGTAGACGATGCAGCCACATCGGCACTTACTCCAATTTACAGCTCTTCTTTATCAGTTCCCGATTGCTTTAGAGTTGGTAACGGAAATATGATTACTTATTCTCCAACAGCAGCATTTTGGATTTTTAATCGTGTTTCAAATTTCGCTTATTCGAGGTATAATTTGATTGCACCCGATGTTAAAATTGCAGTAGATAAACATGAACTTACAGCAATGGAGAGAGTTCCTGCTATTGATGCCGTTGCTCTGGAACTTTATAAAGAGTCTCCTCAAAAAGCACGTGAGTTTCTAACAGACTACTCAATAAATACTGCACAACAGCTCTTTAATGCTTGGGTTGAGTTAGATAAATATTTGCTTGTAAAACATATGGATGGAAATATTAAGAGAGAGACATCTCCTGGTTGTTTCCAAGATAATGGCAGTAGTAAAAGTATCCCTGTCTATCCAATCTACGGTGGTTATACAGACCAATGGAAGCAAGCCGTAAAAGAACAGGCCGGAGAAAAGCTAAAAGAGGTTGAATAAATTAGATGCGCACTATTTTCGTAACTAGCACATTATTAACTAGAGAGCTTTTTAAATGGGCTAAAAAATAGTGTA
>Ga0265294_10004086_pt1 | contig 18354 bp, 13 predicted proteins | sample MunlanPumphouse3_FD_192504 | JGI IMG/M metagenome (GOLD analysis project Ga0265294, IMG submission 192504) | Groundwater microbial communities from a municipal landfill in Southern Ontario, Canada - Pumphouse #3 | ecosystem: Environmental > Aquatic > Deep subsurface > Groundwater | place...
ACCACCTCAATCTCATTAGCTTGCAGATAATCAGACGGATTGACATTGAAATCAATGGTCGATTTATCTATTGAAACGAGAAAGGTCCGGTTATCATAAAGATTATAAAGGCTCTTCCACATTGCTGTTAAGCGTTGTTGCCCATCCAGCAACTGCTCGGTTACGTTCCTTCCATCTTGTGGGGTTCCCGCTAAGTTTTTGCTTCTAAACTGCTCAGGTCCATCTACCCTTAAAATGAGAGCTGCCCCTGTAGGTAAGCCTCTTAACATGGATCGCAATAAGTTTGATACTTCGTTGTGAGTCCATGCTTCATCTCTCTGGAATCTTGGAAGGGTTAACTGACCTAATTCGATTAAGTTAAACCATTTGTATAAAGGTCGGTTGTATGCTTGCATTTTCTATCCTTTCGACAATTATTTCATAGGCCATAAATATCATCTTAGCAAACTTCACTTAAGCAATACACATCAGCTACTTCTTAGAGATCGCTAGTGATTCAAATACTCGTACTTTTCACAATAATCCTTATCTAAAATCAAACAATCATATCAGCATCTTCTGTCAATGAGAAATTACCCAGGCATTCCCCCTAAAGATGTCACTTCCCTCTTGCCTGCTTCATGAAATCCTGAAACAATTCCGTAGTTTAATCCTATCTCGTTCTCCTGGGTTTAGCGCTAGTTCAGCACTACATCACCCCATAATACCCCCGTGGCATGCGGAGATTATGGGGTGATATAGTGGTGAGATAAGGATGAAGCATCGGGTGCGCAGGGTACGTGAAGCGACATCTGCAGTATCGTCACTTGGAACACTGAAGCAGAGATAACTGTCGCATTCCTAATGATTCGTACCGAGGCAATCCCAATCTCCATAGTTTCTGCAATCATTAGTCAGCACGGACTGGCGATAGGGAAAATCGCTGATAATTCCCATTCCCCGAATCACAAAAGAGACTCCGTTATCGACCAAAAATCCGATCAGTTTGCGATCATCGTAACCTCGATCGAACACATAGGTGCCCTTGCCGCAGAATGTTAATGCTGATCAATCCCAAGAGAGTTCTATCGATTTCTTCGGCCAGACCCTCTCTTGTGCATATTGCGGTATAAACGTTCACTGGTTTTTGTCGTCGAAACCTTATCGATCAGCATCCTGGCGATGTTGTTAAGAGAGGGAGATCCGGTTCCACAAAGCCCCATCAGCATATCATAGTAGAACTTTTGCACAGGTCTGGTTTGTCCCTGGCTAACTTTTTTGCAGAACTCTGCTAATTTTACCTTGCACAAAACTGCGGGTTTCATTTATTGTATTACTCATATCGACGCTCCTTTATTGTCGTATTAGTAAACCAACATTATTAGAGGCATCGTTTTTGCAAAGATATATTTAGCAATTCATTAAAATATGTTTTTGTCCCGTTTCCCATCGGTTTTTGGCTGCGTGATACGCTTTCTTTGGAAGTAAAAACTGAATTGAATCATTTTTGCCACTCACCCGTTTTTGAGTTCTATTTAGCGTTATTATCAACTTCTTGAAGTCGCAAACCACAGTTCATAACAGTTTGCTGCCGTCATTATGTGGATAAGTCTGAATCAAGATTCGAGAAAACCAAATCTTGGGACATTAACTGCATCTATATATGTATAAGTCAAGTAGTTATCCACACTAAAGCCCACTTTTTTGGGGGAATGCCTTAAATCTTTGTTTCTGATAACCTGTTGCAATCTCGGAAGCTTGGAAATTATGAAAGGAGAGCAAGAAGAAGGCATGACAAAACAGAACCTGCTTGACGGTTGAAGCACATTTTGGTGCTGATTTTACAGGAAGCCTGTAATATTTAGCTTGACATATTGGCATTACTCATTAGACTGTCTTCCAGATGCAGATATACTGCAATTTTGAGAGGTAAGCATGATCATATCATTCAGTATGCAGAACTTCCGTTCTATCCGAGAAAAAGTGACTCTCGATTTCCGAGCTACTTCCGATAAGCATCAGGAAGAGTATTTCGTTGTAGATATCCCAAAGCCCCGGATGCGGATATTAAAGATTGCGATGATCTACGGAGCTAATGCCTCAGGGAAAACAAGCATACTGCTTGCTTTAGACTTTCTGCGTAAACTCGTGATACAACCTCAACAAGACAAAAATGCAGCCATTGGCATACCAGCTTTTGCGAGGGAAAATCACAAAACCAGTTTTTTTGAGCTTGGATTCTGGTACAAGGATATTGTTTACAATTATCAGCTTAGCATACTTCAGAATGCCATCCAATCTGAGGAACTGTTTTATTACCCCAAGGGTAAACGAGCTGAAGTATTTATCCGAAAACTAACCCCGGGCAAGGGATATGAATACCATTGGAATGAGAAGCTCTTTAAAAAAAGTACCAGAGATGTGCTTGAACTAACCATACAGAACCAAACGATACTGGCGAGGATTGCTTCAATAGAGGATAGCAGTCCTCTACAAGATGCTCATGATTGGTTCCGGTTCAAGCTTCAACCCATTCTGCTACCGAATATGAGTTTGCTGAGATATACAAATGAACTTCTCATTAATCAGGGAACCAACCAAAAGGCCATAAAACAGTTTCTGCTTGATTTGTTAAGTAGGGCAGATTTGTGGATCAATGACATTGATGTAAACGAGGAAGTTGTTGATGCTTCTGATGTGCCAGTTAATATGCCAGTGCATTTCCTGAATCCTCCCAAACCAAATGCTAAGCCAACTTTTATAAAATATGACTTTGGATTTGTGCATAAACTTGATAATGAATCATATACACTGGATATGAAAGAAGAATCGATGGGAACCCAAAGGTTCTACGGTCTGGGTGCCATCCTGCTCAGTTTAATTCGTGGTAGAGTAACAATGCCTATAGATGAAATAGAAAGTTCTTTGCATAATGATCTGCTTTTCCACTTCATCGCCATGTTTTTACGGAACTCCAGGCAGGGGCAGTTGATCTTCACTTCGCATAATACAGCTCTGTTAAATGAGAAAGCGATTACTCGCAGGGATTGCATCTGGATTACAGATCGCAAATCAGATGGTAGCACGGAGCTAACCCCTGTATCAGATTATCCCGTCAGAAAGGAGCATGCCATCGATTCTCTATATCGAAAAGGTTTGCTTGGGGGTAAGCCGAACCTGGGCAGCAATGAATTGTGAGGTGATAGGTGGCAAAGCCAAGAAGTAAGAATACAAAACCCTTCAAACAATCCATCTTGATTATATGCCCGGGTGAGATTGAACAGGGGTATATCCAATCATTGAAGAATGACAGGTATCATGGTTTGTCAATATCGATTGAGCCGAGACTTGGGAAGGCTGACGCATTTGAAAAAGTGTTTAACCTGTTGCAGCAAGAATATTTTGGCGATGCTCAAGTAACCTGTTTCTATGTGAACGATATGGATGCAATAATAAAGCAAGATAAGCTGAATAGATATCAGAATCTAAGAAAGAACGCATTGAAGGCATCGAGAGGAAAGCTAACCATGATAGAATCCATGCCATGCATTGAGTTTTGGTTTCTCTTGCACTTCATTTATACCACAAAATACTATCCCAGCTATGACAGTCTTTTAAATGTTGTTCGTGGTAACATACCCGATTATGAAAAGAATAAACCATGGGCTAAAAAGATATATGCCTTCTTGCGCGATAGAACTAACACTGCCATAAAACATTCAAAAGAGTGCATGCACAATAAACAATCCTGTGAAGGGGCTTGCTCATTTACAAATATGCATGAATTGATCGAACAGCTTGATGAGCTAATGTCGAAAAACAGTAGTTCAAGCTAAGCATCTTGCGAAGGTCTGGTATCAATCGGGAGAAAAAGTGGTTGAGCGGCTTCCTGATACCTCAGATGAGACAGAGGGAGTATATTAGAGGAGTGACATATCATTCCCGACTAGTCGAGAATCCAGTGTTCTACCTATGGCCCTCATTGCTTCAGCTCGGTTTTAGCTCGGCATCAGCCCCTGATTCCCCCGTGTCACGTGGTGAACATGGGTTGAAGCCGAGCCAAAACTGAGCCAGAGTCAAGAGGAGGGATCAGGGATGCAGCATTGTTGCATCACTCCGCATAGGCTTTGCGGCACAGTCTGAAACCGTAGTTATTATGTCTGTACTGAGCAGCCGCACAGGATCGGTAAGACATCCTGTTTGACATCAAGGGCAAGGTCCAATTTCCGCCTCTGCCCACGTGATATAATCCGGTTTCGGGTCCGGTGGGTGAGTCAATGGGAGAATTGCTGTAATAATCAGATCCCATCCAATCCCACAGCCATTCCATGATGTTGCCTGTCATGTCATAGATTCCCAGTCCATTTGGTAGTTTTTGTCCTACGGGATGAGTAGTGGAATATGCATTGCCTTGATACCAGCCCACTTCTCCGGCGTCATCAGATCCGCTGAACAAATAATCAGGATCATTGGTGGCTCCACGTGCGGCATATTCCCATTCCGCTTCAGTGGGCAGGCGGTAACCATCTGCCTCCCAGTTACATATCACCGCATTCCAGGTGGCATTATCGGTTGTAGGCACGATCCCCCAAGCCAGGGGATTGGTACTGCCATTAATTGTATAGACCGGTTGCAAATTTTCAAGCAAGCTTCTGAGATTGCAGTATTTAAGCATACTGTACCAACTGACTTTGTAGATTGGATGATTCGGTCCATTGCCATTACTCAGATCCGACACATTCCCCATCAGAAAGATATACTCAGCTTGGGTAACTTCATATTTTCCAATGAAGAAGCCATTCAGACTAACGGTGTGGGTGGGCAGTTCGTTATCATTTCCTTCTCCCACCGTTCTGCCCATGGTGAAGGTTCCGGAGGGAACATAGACGAATTGTTCAAGGTTAACTGGGGCCAGATGAAACACTGCAGTACTGATTTCAGATGGGAACAAATCATCCATATAGGCACGTGCTTTGAGGGTAGCGGAGCTTTGCAGGGTTATTGGTCCTGTGTAAAGAGTTGAGCTTTGCGTGGGATCACTGTCATCCAGAGTGTAGAAAATGGAGGCTCCGGGAATGAGCGAGCTAAGGCTCACTTCAGGACAGGTATGGAAATTTCCGCCATCGGGGCTGATTACTGGTTCAGCTAAAACACCCCAATCTGCGTGATCATCGGCAATAATCTTCACCCTGTATTGATCTCCCACAAAGTCAATCGCTTCCGCACCGGCATCCCAGATGATATGTTTCCCGATCCCGGGGAGGACGTTTTCGCCGCGATCTCCAGAAAGGAGTTCAGATTGAGGTTGATAGGCAAAGCTGGCTCCGCCGTCCAGGGAGATCAATGGCGTGATCTCGCAGGAGTTCAGATTCCGATCCTCCAGATTGTAGGTGATATCTACAAGTTTGCTGCCATCACTGCGCTGAGTTGCGTTAATGTTCGAGACCAGAGGTGGATAGAGCACTGCCGGTACTCGGCTGAGCTCGAAGGAATCCCAATGCAGGTATTTGTTTATGCCGTTGTACTGAGTTTCCAGTTTGAGTCGCACATGGCTGGCATAACCGGGAACAGTCATACGCACTTCAGTCCAGGCATTGGTGTTCAGCTCAAACTCCTGCCAGTTGTTCCAGGCGCTACCATCGTCAAATTCCAGACAGTAGCGATAGGTATCGATTGATCCGGTAAGGTTGCGGCTATAATAATAAAACCCAAGGGTATAGGTATATTCCACATTGAGCTCGATACTATCAAAGGTGAGCGAGTGAAGCTGACTATCAACATCCCAACTGGCCCAATACCACTGACCGGTGTGTGCCAGGGCACCGCCAACATCCAGGTTTCTGGGCCCCCACCAGATTTCCCGATATGGCTGAGGTTCACTTGTATAGTTCCAACTATCTCCAGTTTCAAAACCCTGGTTTATCACTACTTCAGCCTCTGAGACACAAAAGATGCAGAGCAGGAGCAACAGACAAATAGTCGTTTTCTTCATGGTTGAACTCCTTTCAGGCTGGCTTTTGCTTTGCCCCAACTGATCTTCATTTCTGAGCATCTTTGCAGCAGATCCTCCATGGCCGATGCTGATTCACGGCTATCGTTCTTATATGCCACCACCCGGTAAAACATCCGATCCGGAAGGGTAGTGACATTATGGTGTGTGAAGGAGGTGGTCAGGCTGTTCCCCAAAAACTGGTAGGACTCTTCGTCCTGATCAGGAGTATCATTAAATAAAACGATGTATCCATCGGGTGTGATGGGCATGCTTGATGGCGGTTCTGTGATGGTAACAGGATCCCAGGAAATGATTGCATCCTGCTCACTTATGACTTCTACGGTCACGTTTTCAGGGGACATGGGTAGAGCATAGAGAATGCTAAAGAATTGATTTGAAGAGCTGGAACTGCAATTGCCAAAGCTATCGCGGGCGAGTACCAGCACCTTGGTGGTTCTGGATTGGCTGTGGGGCAGGAGCCAGCTATAGGTGCCGGAATTGGCAAGTCCTTCAGCCAGATCTTGATAGCTTAATCCCCCGTCGATGCTGTAACTCAGGGAGATTGGATCGATTGAGAAATTGTCGTCTGAGGCAGACCAGAGGATGAGTCTGCTTTCGCCAATGAACCACTCTTCACCTCCCAGGGGGCTGAGAAGCTGGAGCTGAGGATCAACGGTATCCATGGAGAAATCGCCGCTGGCTTCAGACGAGCTAATGGCCGGGCAAAGGCAGATAAAAAAGATAAATAGAGCAGTAATGAACAAGCGTTGCATTTCTACCTCCAATTAATGTTTGACCAGCCTTATCAAACAGGGAATTGTGTCAATATTATTCTCGATGCGCATGAGAACAGGTTTTGTGGCTCTTTGAGCGAGAATGTTCCTGGATGGAATGACAAGTGCCCAAAGTAAAAGTTCGCGGGAAGTCAATAAGCCGGATTCTGTAATCCCGGACAAGCCGGAACCGATGTCTATCCCTCTGGGCCAAAACTCGCGCTTTGGCTCAAGCTGCCTACCCGAAAGCGGTTTGGGCTTAACCATAGCTTTCCTATTTGGCATTGCACCGGATAAGGCATTCCTGGCTACCGCTGTCACCAGCGGTACCGGTGGTCTCTTACACCACCATTTCACCCTTGCGCAGCCCCCATGGGACTACGCGGTTTGTTTCTGTGGAGCTGGCTCTGCATTGCTGCAGCTTCCCGTTAGGAAGTATCCTGCCCAAGGTGTCCGGACTTTCCTCTGTGCCAAGGCACAGCAGACATCTTTCCTTCCCGCGACGAAAGTCAAGTTAAAATTTATAATTTACGATTTACAATGTACAATTAGGCTGCTATAGATATCGCAGCATCTCCCGATCAACCACACCGGCGTATAGCTCAATGTATGGCTTCACCGGACTGATATTGATTTTTGGGAAAAAGACTTCTTCGATCTGAAAGAAGCCGACGGAGGCGTTCATTTCCACTTCGATGGAGATGGGTTTTTCATTGCCTTTGGAGATGCGAACTTTTTGAATGGCAGAGGCCGAAGTGCGGTGAATATCTCCGGGACGTACTTTGGAAGATAAAATGCTGGGAATGCGGGCCCGTCCCTTTTCCATGTCGCTGCCATCTCCGATCAGCACCAATCCAGCTTCCAGAGAATGGATATTATGCGTGGCCATATGGCCAAATATGCCTTCAATGGCAATCGAACGGACGGCGGCTTTCAAGGTGTAATCCTCTGCACTGTAGATCTCGGCCAGAACCTTATCAATAAAGGGAGTGGCAAGCTGGATGCTAAGATACTCATGGCTATCCCGGGCGATGGTCATGCCCATATCATGCATCAGTGAAGCCATGATCACCCCGATCAGGGAATCATCAGCAGTGGCAACATTTTCCTTTTCCAGATTCATCTTGATGCCGGCTTCAGTGAGCAGATGGAACATCATGATGGTGTTCAGGGTAGCCTTACGCATGTGAACGGGGCCATGATCGTTGTAGCCGAGGCGTTTGATCGAAACGACATTGGCATATTCCTGCATGGCTTGGATCTGGGGATCGGCAAAGAGCATTTCCATGGCCTGTAAAGGCTTTCCGGAGAGTAACTTCAGGATCCGTTTTTCTAGCTGTATTTGTTTTACTGATTTATTCATTAGGTCTCCTTGATCAGAAGCGGTGACGCAGGCGCAGAATCAGGTTTGTTGCTGAGGCAACAATTGCTATTGCCATAGCGATGGTTCCCGAAATCATCAGGGTGTCGAAAATGTACTTTGAAGCCTGCATCGATTGACCGCTGATATAGGCCCGCATTGCATAATAAAGGCTCCTTCCGGGTACCAGCGGGATGATCACACAGATCACAAACACCGATACTGGCGTAAGTAGTTTTCTGGCCACCACTTCCGAGTATATACATACTAAGATAATCGCCAGGAACACAGAAAGCAACATCGACTTTGTATAATACAGGATAATCAGATAGCTGGCCCAGCAGAGACCCCCTCCCAGACCTGTGAACAGTACTCTGATTCCCTTCAGGTTGCTACGCACCGAAAAGCCGATTATCGCCAGAAAGGCCCAGGCAAACTGCATCAAGGTAAGATAATCAAAAGGGCGCATCATATTAATAACCCAGGAGATCCCATACTTTCAGCATGGCGCCACTGCCAGCAACAATGCCAATGGTGATGATCAGCGCTTCCACACCGCGGGCAGTTCCGGAAACCAGATCCCCGCTCATGGTATCGCGAATGGCATTGGTAAGTGCGAGTCCCGGCACCAGAATCATGATTCCGCCAATAATGATGTTATCCAGCCGGATATTGGGAATCCAGGTATCAATTGTTTTTGCCAGAAGCACGATTAGTGCAGAGGCCAGGGCGTTGAGCAGGAAGTTGTTTACTGGAAGCTTGGAGATGTACTTCAAGCTCAGGCTAATCAGGCAACCGATCAGGAAAGCAATGGCGAACTCAATCCAGGAACCACCAAAGAGCAGACAAAAGAATCCGCTGGTAGCCCCGCCGGAGAGATTGATTACCCAGGTTGGGTAGGGATTTTCCCGATCAATGCGCACAAGCTCCTGATAGAAATCCCGGCTGCGGGTTTCTCCCAATGGTCTGGAGTTATGGATGTCGGCTTGCAGGGCGTTGACCAATTTGCTGACCTGAGTGATCTTGCCCAGATCAATGCGGCGCTGTTCGATTCGTTTGATCCGTGTGGATATTTGTTCATCCCCATCGCTGAGAGAAAGAAAGATTCCGGTTGGGGTAACAAAGGATTCGCTATCTTCAAAACCAAAGCCCTGACACACTTTATGCATCATCAATTCCACGCGGTTCGTGGTACCCCCGCTTTGCAGAATGATGCGTCCAGTCTCAAGGGCAAGCTTGCTGCATTCCTGAAGGCTGATTTTATTCATCCAAATGCTCCCGTGCCAGCTTCAGAATGCTGGAGGGCAGGCCTAAAATCTCAGCCACCCTGAGAGCATCCAGAGGTGCATCGCTGTGCTCGGTTACCTTAATCAGGCTATAGTCCATGGCTTTGGCCAGGATATTCAAGCGCTCATCCAGGTTGTTGCTCAGATTCCTTGTGACCAGGCGGTCGATTCCCTTGATGCGAAAATGGCTAATGGCTTTCAGGCTGGCGGGTTTGGTATAATGCGTCGCAGCCACCAGGCTGTGCTTGCTTTCCGCCAAAAAGGCGATCACAGCAGTGGCGAGGGCTTCTCCTTCATAGGGATTTGTGCCCCGAGAAAACTCGTCCAGAAGAAATAGTCCCTTTCCTGGCTTCTGCAGTGCCTTATGTAAGGCTACCACTTCGGCACCGAATGAAGAGAGGGTGGCAGTTTCTGCTTCATTGTTATAATACACAAAATCAAAGTAGGGCAAGCTGGCACTGGAGGCAGGCAGAGGGATAGCCCTGCGGCTGAGCTCTGCACATTGAGCAAGTGCCTTGAGCAGAGTGCTTTTACCGCCCATATTGGGTCCTGTGATTAGGTTGGCATTGCTAGAGAAGCATAGATCCAGGGGTTGATAGCTGCGGTGCTGCTGGGTCAGGGAGAGTTCCAGAGGCAGGTTGCGCAAGCCTTTCATCTTTATCTGGCAATCAGGAGTAGATTCCAAGTCGGGAATACAACAGCGATTGTCGAGGGCAAATTGTGACAGCAAGAAATCCCGGCAGATCTGGATTGCCACATCCAGGGCAGAATTGAGCAGGGTTCGGAATGTGTTAATCTTTGAACCAAGCTCTTGCAAAAGCCAGTCTTCTTCTTCTTCAATCTTCAGATTGAGGAGGGACAGTTCATGTTTCAGGGCATTGCTCTGGGCGGAATCTGCCAGGTGAAAACTAAGATTGGCGATGCTTTCTGCGCTGAGCACAAAGTAAGGGCTTTGCTCCAGAATCTGGATCAGATCACCCTCGCTACGGGCGAGGCAAAAACTCTCTTTCAGGTTGGGCAGATCAAGACTTTGTCGGGCTTCGCAGAGCAGCTCGTGTCGCACATGCTTGAGCTTCAGGTTTATGGCTTGACGCAGAGCATCCAATGCCGTCAGCTCCTGGCTAAAAAGCGGAGATAGGCGAAAACTGGGCAATTGTGATTTCTCAGGATCCAAAAGATTGAACAATTCCTGCAAGTCGGGCATGGGGGGATAGGGTAGATTATCCTTGGCTATTGCTTGCTTCAGCTTCTGATAATGATAGCAAAAACTCTTCAGTTCAAAGAGATCAGGCAGGGTGAATATGGAGCTTTGAGCTGGAAGATTGAGGGGGGAAAGATCTGTGAAAAGCTGTTTCCATTGATGATGGGGATTCGCTTTGAGGCAGGTGATGAATGCGCTTTGACGCACATAGGCAGAGCGGATTGCATCCGTATCGGTAACAGGCGGCAGGATATGCTGCCGTTTCACCATTGCCATGAAGCTGCTGGGGGTTAGAATCAGATCAAAGATCTGACTGATACCCAAAAAGTGCATCTGTTTCTTGTTCATCACTGCAGATTTTCTCCCAATTCATGAATTACTTAACGGCAATTCCCACAAAGCTGAGCATCTGTCAATCTTTTTGTGCCATTTGGCGGATGATGCTACCTTCATAGGTGAACAGCAAAGGGATATTCAACTGGTTAAAGCGCTGTAGGGTCTCGGGATGTGGGAAGCCATGAACATTTGTGCGGGCGCAGGAGATCCAGGCCTCCCGGGGGTTGACGCTTTGCAGAAAATCCAGGCTGGAGCTGTTGCGGGAACCGTGATGAGGAACCTTCAGATAATCCGCTCGCAGCTCTTCAGGATAGTGATGCAGCAACCAGTTTTCCGCTTCGGTTTCAATATCGGCACAAAAGAGATAGCGATGCACAGTATCATCAAAGCGGCAGACAATTGACGCATTGTTTTCACTGCTGATGGGATATTGCGCATCGGGATGCAGAATCTTGAGCCTCTGATTACCAAAATGCAGGCTTAGGGTATCATCCACAGTATAGATCCTGGTATTGGCAAGCTCAAGCTTGGCAGCCAGATCCTGCCAGAGTTTAGATTGCACAGCGCTGCGGCTGAGTAGAAGGTTTTTGATTTCAAGCTGGCGGCAAAGGGCAGGCAATCCTGCTGCATGGTCGCTATGCAGGTGAGTAATCACAAGATAATCCAGTTTGTGGATATGGGCTTGCTTCAGGCTTCTGATCAGCTTCTTCCCAGCCCAGGAATCTGTGTGAAGAGAGTCACCTGCCAGCAGAGAGGTTTCTGCTCTTTGAGAGCTTACCCCACCGCTGTCAATCATGATTCTGCTTCCATCTTGAGTGAGTATCAGGCTGCAATCAGCGGTTCCGGCATTGAATACCATCAGACGATTGCGCTGGGCATGGGGTACAAAATATAGTAAGCCAGCTACGATCAGTAATCCCATTCCCAAGGAACTTAGCAGCTTCCACTGCCTTCGGATTAGCAACGCCAGTACTATGATCAGCAAGGCCAAAGCGATGCTTTGCTGCGTTGAAACCCAATGATTCTGAATCTGAAAGGGCAGTGCGGAGCTGAAACGCAACCAGGCATCCCACAGACGGGCTACAAAACTGTAGCTATTATAAAAGGCTTCGAAGGGAAGCACCAGGATGGTCAAAGACAAGCCCAGCAGCACTGCCATCAGAGGCAGCCCCAGAAGATTGCCAATAACACTATTCAAGGATAAAGTGCCAAAATAATACAAAGTAATTGGCATTAATCCGATTCCCACAATCAGGCTAAGCAACATGTAATTCAGGATATCAGCTCCATAGCGGGTGATACCGCTGGATCGCACACCCAGGCGGATTTTGGGTACTACGGCAATGATAATGCCTACCGAGGCAAAGGAAAGGATCAAGCCCAGGCTGAAGAGTTCGGCAGGATTGTACAGAGTGATGATAAAGAGACTGAGGCTGAGGTTTTGGACTGATGAAAGTGGGCGGGAAAGCCATTTTGCCAGAATCACCAGGCTGATCATCAGGATCGCCCGGGTAATGGGAGCAGCCCAGTTGTTCAAAGCGGCAAAAGCGCAGATCAGGATCAGAAAGATCAGATCAGCAAAACGATGAGGCAAAAAGAAGCGCAGGATGGTGATCAGAATGAAGTAAATCACCAGGACATGCAAGCCGCTAACTACCACCAGGTGACTGATGCCAGCCCTTGAGAGCAAGCTTTGACGGGCAGATTTGAAGCTTGCATCACTTAAAAGCAGTGCTGCTGCCAGTTGTGCCTGCTCTTCAGGCAGGGGTTGTAATCTTTGGCGAATCCATAGAGCGGCTTTGGCGCCTAAGCTGATTCCCTGCGGTGCAAGATCAAGCTGGGCCGGCAGGATGGATCTGATGCTGCCTACATAGCGATTGGGATATACATCCAGGATCGGATCTTGCGAAAACACCTGCAGGTCTGCCACTGTGTGGTATTTGGCTCCAGGAGTGTATTCCACTCCTTCAGCATAAAGCAGGAGTTTGTCCTTTGCCGGGTGTCCTGCGATTGCTTCCAGTTGCACTGCATAGCTACGTTCTGAGAATCGCCGTATCACTCTGAAGCTAAGCTCCTGGCGCATGGTTCCTTTTTCAGCCAGGGCTTCAGCAAGGGGGCTGTTGCCCAACTTTGTACTCTCGAAACGTAAAGCTCCCAGGATCAGAAAGAGCAACAGAATCACCGGTGTTCTGCCTTTACGACAGAATATGGCGAGCAAGAGCAAACTCAGGCTGCAGACAGCCAGAATCTGCCAGGGCAAGTAGAAGCGTTTTACCAGAACAATTCCGGCAATCCAGGCAATCACCGGCCACAGCAGGGGTGCTGGAAGAGGCTTTTTGATCTGCCCTTGAGGCATATCACTGATTTCCTTAGCTTAGCTCCTGTTGTAGAATCCCAGAATTAAACCCAAGGCCAGAGACCACAAAGCTGCCAGACCAATGCGGAGTGCATCTGGCATCATAAAAGTGATGGTATGAGCTGGAATCCAGAACCAGAGCAGAGAATACATACCTTTATGCAGGTTTTTCCAGTTCTTGACCTTCTCCGGAATATTGTCCAGAATACGATGCATTATCACCAGAAACAGCCCAAACTGCAGATTCATCAGCGCTGAGACGCTGAAGGCATGCCCAAAGCTTTGAGCTTCAAATCTGGGCCATAAGCCATCCTGCATCAGGGTCTCCACAAATCCAGTGAAACCCTTGAAAGCATATTTGATGGCTATGGCAAGTAGAGCCCAAACGATCATCTTCCAGATCGTCAGGAAAGCCGTAAACGGATATTTAAAGCTCTTCTGAACCACCCATTTTGAGATGATATCGCCCAAAGTTCCCAGGATGGCAAATTGCAGCATAGCGCTACCGATGGGGTAGGCATGCACCCATTGAATATAAGCGTTCATTGTTTCTCCATTTATTCGTCCAGAGTTTTACATTCCATTACTTCGTTGAACTTGCTGTGCTCTTTGAATCTGGTGGCGCCAAATCTGCCAAAGAAGCTATCCACCATTGAATAGATCACCGGAATGATAAAGAGGGTGAGCATGCTGGCAAAAAGCAGACCAAAGGTAAAGCTCACTGCCAGGGGACGCCAGGCCTGAGAAGAGGGATCGCTGGAAAATACCAGCGGCAACATCCCCGCCACCGTGGTTGTAGTGGTCAGGATGATGGGACGCAAGCGCACGGAACCGCTATTGATAATGGCGTGCCAGCGATCAACACCTTTATCACGTTCCTGGTTGATAAAGTCGATCAGGATAATCGCATTGTTTACCACCACCCCTGCTAAGGCTACCACCGAAATCAGGGTATTCAGCGAGAAGGGCAAGCCTGTTACCAGCAATCCCAAAATTACTCCAATGAAGGCAAAGGGGATTGTGGTCATCACGACAATTGGTTGAACATAGCTGCGGAACTGGCTGGCCAGGATTGTATAGATCAACAGCAAGGCCAGGATAAAAAGTTTTCCCAGAGAAGCATAGCTCTTGCGCTGCTGCTCCTGGACGCCACCAAACTCGTAGGAATAGCCTGGGAAGCGGGAATTGAAATCAGCAAGCAGGCCGGGATTGTTTCCAATGCGGCTGCCCGCCAGGATGGCCTGCACCTCAGCGGGGGAGCGTCTTTTGCTTTTTCCACCCTCATCATAGGTGCTAACGCTGGCTGTGACCCTCAGCACACGATCAGAATCACGATGTTCAATGCGGGAGATGGAAGAGGCAATCTCAAAATCAGCTAATTCCCGGATAGCGATCAAATCCCCAGTGCGGGTGCGAATCTTGAGATCCTTCAGGTTTTCCAGATCTTCAGTGTAAAAATCATCCAGTTTGAGGATGATGGGATATTCGTCCACTCCTTCTCCACGATACTGGCTGATCTCCAAACCGGTGGAGGCAGTTCGGATTGTGGAAGCTATCTGTGCCACTGTCAATCCTGCAACGGCTAGTTTCTCATGATATGGCAGAATCCGAACTTCCTTTTTGCCAGTATCATAGCTGTCATCAATATCGGTTACACCGGGGATTTCTCTCAGGTAAGCCTTGATTACATCGCTGATAAAGGCCAGGCGTTCCAGTGACGGACCCTTGATGCGGATATCCACATCATTACCCACCGGAGGTCCGCTTTGGCCCTGAGAAAACTTATATGAATACAAGCCGGGCAGATCTTCGCAAAACTTGCGGATGCTGTTCCGGAGTTCATCATGACTGAACTTCATTTCTTCCAGATCCACCAGATCGATATTGATCTGAGCGGCGTTGGTGGCAAAATTACGCTGGGTTTCACCCCCCATTGCCCCAACATTGGACACAATATCGGTGATATCGTCCTTTTGAGGCATGGAAACTAGAAAATCTTCTATCTGAGTAACAATCCTGTAGGTTTCATCCAGAGTTGAACCCACTGGGGTTTGAACCTGCAATCTAATGGTTTGGGAGGGAGTGGTGGGGAAAAACTCAAATTGGATGGCCCCTGAAGCCAGGATCATGAACGAAGAAGCCAGCAGGACAATTGTGCCCCAGATCGTGATTTGACGATGTTTCAGGGCTGCTCGAACTCCTTTCTGATAGATATGGATCAGGGGTTTGATAATGCGGGTGCTGCGGTCTTCCTTACGCGGTTCCTTTTTGCCAAATTGGTATACGTTGTTGGGTAAGACCACCATGCTTTGAAACCAGCTTCCCAAGAGTGCTATTGATACCACGATGGGGAATACTCCCAAGAATTGCCCCATTATTCCTTCCAATAAAAGCAAGGGCATAAAGGCGGAAAGAGTTGTCAAGGTAGATGAAAATACTGGCCAGATTACCTGATCAACGCCCATGACGATTGAATCTCTGTGGCAATAACCCTCTTCACGATAACGATGGATATTTTCCAATACCACAATAGCGTTATCCACCACCATACCGACTACGATGATCAGGCCAAATATGGTGAGATTGTTCAGAGTAATATCAAAGTATGGTACAACGACGAAGGCAATCAGAATGGAAAGGGGGATGCCAAATGAGGCCAGAAGCGCATTGCGCCAACCTAAGAAAATGAACAATGCGGCAAACACCAGAAGAACACCGATAAATGCGTTTCTTCCCAAGGCATTGATCCCGTTTTTCACGTCTATTGAGCCATCATTGCGCACGCTTACTTCCACTCCAGGATGATTGCTTTCAAAATCCTTCACATATTGCCGCACTTCCTCAATGATGGAGATGATGTTGCCACTGCCTTTTTTGTACAGAAAGATCGAGACAGATTCGTTGCCATTGAGTCTGGCAATTGATGATGGCTTCTCCAGCGTATCGCGCACTGTGGCCACATCCTGGATCTGGATGTTTCGTCCAGAGGCATCCGAAAACAGGATCATCTCTTCAAGCTCTTCGACACGATTGAACTCACCCAGAGTGCGAACCAGGAACTCCAGTTTGCCAAACTTTGCCGAGCCTCCGGGGATATTGAGATTGCGTGCTCCCAGAGCAGCGGAGATATCGCTGAGGCTTAGTCCATAGGCATCCAAACGGGATTGATCCGCATCTACCCAGATTTGTCTCTCGCGCGCTCCAACGGCTTCAACTTTGGAAATATCAGTAATCTCACGCAGACCGTCCTGCAGGTTCTCTGATATGACCCGCAAGCTTTCTGGCGAGAGACCTTTTCCGGTAATCGCCACCTGAGCTATCGGGTTTACTTCACGCATATTCAAGCGAATGATCACAGGATCCAGGGCATCATCTGGCAGATCATTGATCTTGGCTACTTCCCGGCTAACTCTGTCAAAAGCTTCTTCAGAAGATACAGCGGGGGTAAACACCACCTGGATTGTAGCGCGCCCTTCCTGAGCAGTGGCTCCGATGTAATCCAGATCGTCCAAATCGCTGAGTTCCACCTCAAGTTTGCGCACAATCAGTTGCTCAATCTCTGCCGGAGATACGCCGGGATACATTACTACCACCAGAGTCGTACCAAAATCCACTGCTGGGAACTCTTCCCGGGGCAAACTAATCATGGAGATCACTCCAAAGACCAGGATGGCCAGGGTCAGCATATTGACCAGGATCGAATACTTAAGGGCTGTCTTTGCAACCGAAAACATAATTTCCCCTTACTCTCTGATCTTTACGGCTGAGCCATCTTCAAGATTTTCGCTTCCTGAAACCACAATGGTAGCGCCTTCTTCCACTCCCGAAAGTATTTCCACATATTGGCCGATGATCCTGCCCAATTCCACTTCCTGCCGGCTGGCAATCTGCCGCTCTGTATCACCCACCTGGCTCAATACCCAAAGATAATTGCGGTCAAACTCCTTGCTCACATTAGTAAGCAGGGTGGAGAGCAGATTGCGGTAGGTATTGGTTTTGATCTTAGCCCGAACCACCATGCCGGGCAGCAGGTCTTTGCCGGGAGCAACCGCTATTTCAAGGGGGTAATTGGCACTGCCGGACATTGGTTTGATGCCAAAGCCCCGGACTGTGCCATTATAGCTTTTGCCCTGATATGCGATGCTTGCGCTCAGTCCATCCCGGATCTTGCCAATCTGACTCTCGCCAACCCCTGTTTTCAGGATCAGAGTGCTGGCATCGGTGATGCTGGCTACAGGCATGCCCTGGGAAACAAACTGACCGACGGCGATGTGAAGATAGGATATCTTGCCTTTTGCCGGTGCGATCAGATAGCTGTTGTTATAGGCCAGCCGTGCAGATTCAAGGGCGGCATTTGCTCCATCGAATCCAGCTTTTGCGCCTTTAAAGGCAGAGAGGGCAGTGTTGTATTCTGCCTCAGAAATCAAGTTGCTTTCTTTGGCACGGGTGGCATAATCAAGGTTTTTCTGGGCATTCTGCAGGCTGCTTTCTGCGGCATTGTACGCAGCTTCGGCCTGATCAACCCTGATGCGGGTTACATCATTCTCCACTCTGCCAATGCGGTCTCCGGGATTTACATTATCCCCAAGCTTTTTGTAAAGCTCCATCAGGCGCCCGTTGCTTTCACTGCTCATCACAATGTCTGTTATCCCTTCCAGTTTGCCGGAAACAGTGATTTCTTCATCGATATCCCTGCGTCCCAGGTTTTCCACCATCACAGCCTGACGGTCATCATTGGCAGGGGATTTGGCCTTGGCGGTGGTATCATCTTTTTTGCCACATGCTGTAAGAATCAGCAGGATGACAGCAAGAATCGGAATATATGTTTTCATCGTTACCTCATGTATAAGAAAATGATCTATGCATCTGCGGGTGGTTCTGCTTTCTGATATTCATGTTTATCGTTGTAGAAGAGTGTTTAATACCGAGTAATCATCGGTACCCATGGCGGTCAGAAGTGCCAGGCGAGCTTTGAAAAAGTTGTAAAAAGCGTTGTTGTTGGCAAGGCGTGAAGCGGACAGCATCAATTCTGCATCCAGCAGTTCCATTCCAGATAGCATATTCAGGCGGA
>Ga0265294_10004087_pt1 | contig 18353 bp, 11 predicted proteins | sample MunlanPumphouse3_FD_192504 | JGI IMG/M metagenome (GOLD analysis project Ga0265294, IMG submission 192504) | Groundwater microbial communities from a municipal landfill in Southern Ontario, Canada - Pumphouse #3 | ecosystem: Environmental > Aquatic > Deep subsurface > Groundwater | place...
TGCAAACCGCCGACAAAATGATCAAGACTAATCCATACTGAGTGATCTTCGAGATTAAGAATATCGATAATATCGGTGTTGGAGTGGTAAGCGAGAATTGAACCATCACTAACACGAATATAGTAGGTGTTATTGCCCATATCCTGAACAGTATATGGCCGACCATAAACTTCATCTTCATAGATAGTGAATCGCACTAATCCAGTATCATCAAACCATTTGCCGAGATAAGGTTTTTTGCTATCCACCACTGGTTTAAAACCAACATACAACTTGGTGTCTATTAAAAACTCCATTTCATGAGTTACCTTTTCTCCAAGGCTGGAAGTGAGATAAACACCACCATAACGATTAGTTAAATACTCTAATGTCGCGGAAGGGATGTGACCATTGAGGGCAACATATTCCACTGCCTTATCATAATCTTGGAGTAAATCCCCATCTACAGTGATCATCGCATCAAGACGATTGATTCTAAAACATGGTAAATCAGGATCACCAGCGATGCCTGAGACTAGTAAAGTTCTTTCGCTTGGGATATAGGTCATTGTCTGACTACCTCCCAAACTACCTCTCATTTGGATCTCTCCATTCACCACTTCTTTAATTATTTCTCCCCCAATGAGTATTTCGGAATAATGAGAAGTGACAATATTATCTTCAATTTCAAGAGCGAATATGGTTGGCTCGCCTCCCGCTGTTAGAGGCTCTTTATAGGCGTATCGACCAGATAAATCAGCTTCAGCAATATCCTGAACATCAACTGAATAAGTTAAGAAAAATGAAGGATTGCTAATGAGGGTTACTTTAATTTCGTAAGTTCCAACAATAGAAGGATTAAATAGAGAGGTATCAAACTCATATTCAGTTATTTTTGCTTCTCTATCAACGCCACTTTCGCATTCTTTAATAAGAGTGATGTCGCTCGGAATTATTGTTTCTCCAACATAATATGTGTCGCGATAGTCTTCTAGACTAATTGATAACACTTCATCGTCTATCACTTCTACATCAAAGGATGTTTTAACACTTTTGTTACTATTTAGAAATATCGATATTGGATATGTTCCTTCCACTCCATCTTTAAATTGGGATGAGTCGACAGTATACAAAGAAGGGTCAAGGATTTCATTCACTCCGTTGCTCTTCTTTTTTGCCACTTCAAAGCCACTGTTAATGAAGGAGCAATTCTTTTCGTAAGTCGTAACGATATCATCATTATTTAAAATTCGTAGTCCTGTATCGCATGGGACAAGAACCACGGCAAGAGGGATAATAATCGCTACCGCCATCACAACACCCACAATAGAAAATGGTAAGACGGTTCTTAGTTGAGACGGGCGGTTCTTAATATTTGTTTTAGCAACATTAGCGAAATCAATGTTGTTTGCTATTTCATTAAAGGAGAAATTAATATCATTTCTTTCTTTTAAAACCTTATCTAAATTATTCTTTGCCATATGCCATCCCCTTACTAGATTTTCTAAATCTTTTTATTGCCCGGAAATAGATTACATTCGCATTGTTAGAAGAAATGTTTTTTCTTTGGCCAATTTCTTTAAACGAATATCCTTCCACAGCGTGTAGCAAAATAATCTCCACTTCATCTTTTGATAAGACATCGTTCAGATCATTTACTAATGAGGAATAAAATGGTGCGCTTAGGCGTGCTTCTTGACTCGCTATTTCGTCACAGTTGTCAATATAGACAAGGCGTTTTTCTTTATTCAAGTAGTTGAGAGCGGAATTCTTCGCCATTTGGCAAAGATAACTTTTCAAGTTCCCAGTTACTTTTAAAGAATGATTGAAGAACGAGACAAAGACATCATTGGTAATTTCTTTAATGGTGTCATTATCGCTCACATACTTTGCCACACAAAAAGAGACTAGTTTCACGTATTCGTTATAGATAACTTCGTACGTTTGCTTAATCTTTACTTCATTTTTGCTCGCTAAAGCTGTGTTCAATAAATGTTCGTAATACACGACTAAGTCCAGATTGTTCCTATATAAGAAGACAAAACAATCATAATGAATCTTACAAAGAAATGAAATTCTTTATTTCTATTCTAGAGATGACTTATGTGAAACATTTTTGCATTATTTGTTTCACATGACACAATTGCCACTCAAAGCACAACCGAAAAAAATTATTAAAAAGAAGTTCAGGGTCCGAAACTTAATTCAGCTCATTACGTGAACTTCAACACTATAATAACACAACACATTTTATTTGAAAATTTTTATTAAGAATTGATTGGAAACATATCAAGGACATAATCCCTATTGCGTGCTTCCGCGACAAAATTGATTATTGTCTAGTCAGAAATTAGTTATTGATTGATTTGCAAACGAAATATTCGACGTGGTTCGTCTTCGGATGCGTGTGTTGAGGTGACATATTGGGGAACAGATTATCTCAAACAGAAAGACATTGCGCAAATTCATGGCGATGCCAAAATTCGTATGGGGATAGAACTATATAAGATGAGCTACAAGGTTGTGTTTATCTAGACTTAATGTATTTAGTAGCATGCCCGGAACCAATTTTTTGAATTTTTCCTTCCTTAACTAATTTACCAAGCACGGCCTCTATAGTAACAACCGACGCGTCAGGAACAAGAGATGCAATGTCGGCTTTTGAAAGCGGAATAAAAGAAGACATAACCGCCGCAGTTATCCTTTCTTGTTTCTTAGCTTTTTGCGTATCTATCGTAATGAATCTTTTATCCAATTCTTTGTAACACATAAATAATGTTGAGAGAAAATTTCTCATGAACGGAAGATAAGAATTTCTGTTTTCATGCCAACCTGTTGAAGATGCTTTCAGCGCTTCATAGTATTCGCCTTTATTTTGATTGATCTGTTCTTCAAAAGAGATATAGCGTCCAACATCATAACCGGATTTATAAAGCAAAAGAAGAGTAAGCAGTCTAGACATTCTTCCATTGCCATCAGAGAAAGGGTGAATGCATAAGAAGTCTAGAATAACACAAGGAATAAGAAGAATTGAATTAATTGAATAGTCATTTCTTGCATCAATGTAAGCTAGATAGAGTTGTTCCATGGCAAATGGTGTGTCTTTTGCTGAAGTAGGCTCCCACCTAATTTTTCTAGTTCCATCAGAATATTGCTCAACAATGGCGTTATCGCTTTCCTTAAATTCTCCACCACGCTTATTAGTAAGGCTGACCATCAGGCCATGAAGGTCTTTAATATCATTTATTCTGAAATCTAACTCACTTGTACGTGTATGAACTTCATTTAAAGCTAACTTATAACCCGCTATTTCTCTTTCATCATGGTTTAGAGGTTCGCTTCCTTTATTCACAATTGCTTTTATTCTTTCATCAGAAGCCACAATCCCTTCGATTGCGTTACTACCTTTAATTGATTGAACGATAGCAATCTCGTGCATTTTTGTGAAGACATCTGGATATTGAAGTTTTTGCCATTCGGCATGAGCTTTTAGTTCACCAAGAGCGCCACTATAAGTAGTAAACTCACTTGGTAATTCATAGTTTTTTAGGAATGAATAATCAAATCTTTTCATATAATTCTCCTGCATAATTTTTCATCTTTTATATGCACTAGTATATCATCGTTTATTCTGCTCGTGCATTATTTTTTTGACTTTTTATGCATGAAAAAAATATATTATATCGAAATCTAACAAAAATAATTATAGAGTTGGAAACATATCAAAAACCTGTCGATTATACGAAACATCAATTTTATCTAAACTTTAAGTTACTATTATAGCGATAAGCAAACGACCGTCTCGACATGTCCTCGAACGATTGTATTGCTCTGCAATACAAGGGTGGAGACTATTGATATTCACGGGTTTTTCCCACTATGAGTGAACTTTTATAGGTGGTGTTACTACTGAAGAAACATATTTCCTAACAAATAATGGCTCTTATGGGTCTAGTTGCTGTTTTAATAATTTTTCTTGATAAGCCCATATCAATTTAATTCAGCTTGTTTGAAAGTGTTATCAACTTTGTAAAAAACTAAGGCCCATAATCGAATTTTTAAAGTGTTGTTTTTAACACTGGTTTCTTTATAAATGTTTTTAATTGTTGTCTTGTATTCTTCTTTTAGTTCTAATCTAGATGCCGCCTCAGCAACTTTGTGGCAAAATGTCCACTCTGTTTCAGATATATCTCCAGATAAATCAGGAATGAAAAACGAATTTTTCAAAAGGAGTTCTTTAATTTTATCGTTCTTCTGAAATTGTATTTTTTCCAATAAATCTACAGCTGTTCCATAGTCTTTGGCGGTAATCGTCTTCTCTATTTCATCAGTTATACTGTCGAAAACGACTTTAATATATTCCTCTTGGTAAACATTTATAAAATGTTTTGTTTTTTCAGAGTTACCTACTCCTCCAGGAAAATAATCAAAGGCAATTGAACTCTCATCAATATATGTTTTTCCTTTTGATTTAAGTTCTAATCTTGCTAGCTTTCTAATGGTATCATCCGATAATTCAAAATCAGTATCTGCATAAATTGCTCTTACGCATTTTTCATAGTTGTCATCCCAAGTTTCAGATTCATTAACTCTCTTCTGAAATTCCTCAAAATATTTTGCTTTGTTTTCTTCAGAAAGATAAAACGGATGTTGCTCTAGAATATCCACTTTCTTAGGATCATTAACTGTAATAGCATCAGCAAAGCCAACAAACTCTCTATATAAAAAATAATTAATAAGAGCTTGAGTAAATGGTTTTAAATAATTATCATCCTCAGCGCTTTGCTTGACTGGAAAGTACTTAGCAAGACCATTGGTTATGTTTTCGCCAAATTCTTGGCACTCGTACTCATAATAGAATTTAGAGTAGTTTTCTTTTTCTCCAAATGATGGCTTTTCTTTATTATAACCAACAACCGACAAAACAGTGTAAGCACAAACTTTTAATATTTCATAATTGCTCAATCTCTTTTGATCTATTTTTAGCAAATCAATTTGTTTGTTTACATCTTTATAGAACAAAGCTATATTCTTTGCCATTCTGATATTGTCGCCAAATAATGGATAAATTAATTGACAATTTGGAATCACAAATTCCTTAAAAAGATTATCAAAAACATCTGGAGCAGTGCTACTTATGGAAAGGCAAGAATCAAATACTTTTTCTCTGAATTCTAAAAAGTCATTTAATCTATCCTTATCGTTATCGAAGCCTTTTAATGAAACTAGGCAAACCACCCTTACTTCGTTCATAAAAAGTCTATTTATATAACCGACTAGATCTCTATACTCAATTCCTTTTGATAATCTTTCTAAATCATCCAAAAAGACTACCTTCGTTTTTTTTATCTTAGTTGTATCAATATCATTAAGTTGAAATGCTAAAGCGTCAGCAACATTATTAACATATTTAACCGGAGAAATTGCTTTGCTTAAAACATTTGTCATTTTTGCCATTTTCAAACGGCATTTTTGAGACTGTTTATAAATCTCAGTATTGATTTCGTCGATTGTTTCTAATCCGAAGAGAGAGACATAAACGCATTTTTTCTTGTTCTTTTTGATATATTCCTGCACTTCGTATGTCTTTCCACAACCCCACGGACCATCAATTAATATTGAACGAAAATTAGAATCGGAAAGGAGCTTTTCTAAATATTTTGACAATTCATTGCTTTTCATATTAATTTTCTGCCTCTTGTTCTAATTTGATATTGTTTCTTAGCATAAACAAAATTGTTGGTTTAAACTCTAAAAATGCTGGATCAATTTCCATTTTCATTAATCTGGTCTTATCGTTAGAAGTTAAAGTTTTACAATTATTTTTAAACTTCTCGAGTTCAATTATACTCATCATAAACGGTTGAAACTTAATGCCAGTTTTATTTCTAAGATGGTTCAAAATATAAAATCCACCGGCATCAATATCTCCATAGTGAAAACATTCGATTTGAGGAACGACATTATATATTTTTTTAATCAGCTCTCTTTTTACAGCGTTATGAAAACCACCCAAATAGATTACAACCGTATCTTTTTTGTTAAAAACATCAAACGATGTTAAATTTTCTATTGTATATAAGGATGTCGCAGATACTTGAAGTACATCAATTGATTTGATAGCGGTGTCCGATAAAGCAAGTGGCTGTCCATAATCTCCAAGATTAATTACTTGATTGTTTAGCTTTATGGTTAGATCACCTTTAATAAATGCATAGGCAGTATTTTTGATAACACCCATACTCGCAATAACGTCTTCCTCTTCGTCAAATGGTTCATCAGAAAATTCTCTGATAATTTTTGAAATTTTACCTCTTAAGTCATTGAATCTCTTTGAATTCGAAAATAACTTGGCGCAGAAGATTCTCTCTTGGACATCTTCTTCTAATGAAGACATAGCCTCAATGGCTTTGCATATATCAGATAAATCATTTTCAGTAGGGCCATATTGTTGAACGGTTGACAATTTCTTTTCATCTAAAAGCTCCAACATTCTTATGGAGAAATCTCTGACTATCTGACAGCTGTTTAATTTTGTTTGGAATAATTCCTTATAACGTGCGATTAAATCCCTAGGATTGGCTCTTTTGAGGTATTTATATAGTTTTTCTATTGATTCATCATCTAAATTTAAAACTAAACACTGCAATTGACCATTTCTTGTACAAGAAGGTTTAGCAAATCCTGCTCTTTCAACCCTTTGAACAGCAACATCAAGTTCACCATTATCATTGTTTCTGTGTTTATCAAAAACATTATGAGTGATGTCTAACTTAATATCCTTATGGACTTTATTTTGTCCTTTGGATACTTTGCTTCTTTCATAGGCATTTAAAAGAGCTGTTAAGATTTCTACTTCTAAACTCATTATTTAGCCTCTCTAGAAATTGTTTCAAACACAGCAACACTATTATCTACTTTAGCAAGCGAGATAATGTTGTCTGCGTATGGAGAAATGTATCCAAATCTGGATGAAGGAACAGAGATGATTAATTGAATATTTAATTCTTTATAGAATTCCAACATTTGCTTGATTCTTTCGCCATCCATGTTGTTGAATGCTTCATCAAATACAACTAACGAACATGGTGAAAGTTTATTCTTCTCTGGAAGGCTAACAACGCTTTGAAATGCTCCAGCAATAAGAGCATAGAAAGGAGTCTGTGTTTCTCCACCAGATTTAGAATCTTGGTTCTTGCTATAGAACAATGTATCTGCACTATTGTTAATATTAATTTTGATATCGTAATTCAAATAATTACGGTAATCTAACAATTCTTTTCTTAATTTCTTGAAATCATTGTCTTCTTCATTTGTTGATAACACTTCAAAGACCTTCTTCATTGTCTCCTGACTCTCAGCGTCCAAATCTTCAGTTAAAATATTGTTTTCAACAGTGTCTTGATTTGTATCCATCGCAATGCGATAGACTCCAGCAAGCAATAAATCTTTACTTCTTTGGGTATAGAATTCGAATACCTCACTATCAGTACCAAATGGATGCTTCTTCAAAACTCTATTGAGCTCATTGATATCCATCTTAGCGTTTGTGATAGCATTTCTAATTTTTGAAATAAAGTGTTCACGTAACTCTTGAACAGATCTTTCTCTAGCTTTCTCGACATCTGGCTCAAGTTTTGCTAATTCATCATTAACAATTTTGTTATATCTCTTAACGAATGATAGATAATTATCTAATTCAGGTTTCAATTCGTTCGGATATGAGTGACAATAATCTGATATTGCCCTACTAATAACCTGTTCATAGTTCTTGATTTGAGCAGAAGCTGTTCCTGAACGTTGGAAGGCCATATCATATAGCTTCTTACCTTCTAAATTTTCGGACAATGAATCAATCATATCTTTGATATCAGCATTTTTCTCAAGGCATAGTGAAAGTTTACCATCGAACTCAGCAGTTTTATCTTTAATCTTTTCTGCTGATGTCTTATTGGCGTTGCTTCTTTCACCAATGCTTCTATCGAGTTTCTTATTCTCTTCGGTTAACTTGTCAGTTTCAACCTTTTCCTTAAATGCCATTTTCTTATAGCGAGCAATCGTTTCGCTTCTATTAAGAAGATCATCATTGCCTTCAACAAGTTCTTTAATTCTATCCTCAAGACCTTTTTCGTTTTTAGCCAATGAGGTTTCTTCTTCCCAGAGATTGTTGTATCCAAGCAATTCTTTGATAGAAGATTCTTTGATTCTTTGTCTTAAGACATTGCATGTTGAAATAGTCTTATCAAATGTGGCTTTGTCACCAGAAATCTTTTTTCTTTCTTCCTGTGCTTTGGCTAAACGAAGTTTAATTGATTCTTGACCAATATAAGATTTTAAGCCAGCCTCTTTATTAACGTGCTTAATTGTGTGACCATCGAAATAGACACCTTCTTTGGTAATAGCGCGTTGGCCTTCAACAAAATCATTAACAGATTCTACACAAATAATGTCATTTAAAAGGAATCTTAAATAATTTGTTGGCTCAGTTAATTCAACATATGCTTGCTTTGATTCATCAAATCTAACAGCTTGAACTTTATTAGCTAACGAATTTGGATTTAATTCTTGGCTGGAAGGCAATGATGTTATAACACCAACACCATAATAATCTTTTAATTTTGGATTTCTCTCAAAGCATTCTTTTGCAATGTTAACAAAATCCCTCTTGCCGATAAATAAATCAAATCTGCTTCTATCTAAATATCCTTCAACTGCGTATCTCCATTCGTCTTCCTTAATCTCAAAGAGATTACAGAATGGTAATATTTGAGGATTAGATATGCCTTTCTTATTAAGGATTTCTTGTTTGATATTCTCGACAAGTTGATTCACATATGGCGGATAATCATATGATCCGGCTTCAAGGCTCTTAATTTCTTTATCTAATTCACGAAGAATATCTTCGAGTTTTTTGGATTCAATACTTGCAGCTTTCCAATCTTCTTCGTTTTTATTGGAGATATCTTCAAGTCTTTCTTTATATTTCAACAAAACATTTAAATAATCCTGGTAGTTTTTCCTATTGATAACGTTAGACAGGTCTAAAGATGTGCCAAGTTTATTAGCTAGACTGGATTCTTCATCAATTAAAGACTTCCAGGACTTGATTTCTCTTTGTACCTTAGCAATTTCCTCTAGACATTGTTTTTGAAGCCTCTTTGCCTCATTTAAAGCATTATATGCTTCGTCATCTTCTAAACGTTTTGCTTCTATTTCGTAATTAAGTTTATCGGTATTGTGTTTTTCAATAAGCTTTTCGTTTGATTTAATAACGGTTTCTGCTTTTTCAATTTCACGATTATTGATTTTAATTGACTCATCTTCCATTTGGATAGTCGCCTTAATCATAAGTAAATCAAAGGCATCTTTTTCTTTGAGAGCCAGTTCATATCTATCTTTGTAATTGAAAATTGGTTCAAGAAGCTCTTTTCTTCTCAATTCATTTTGGAGAATGACCTGTAATTCTCTATAGTTGTCCATTGAACCTTTGATGGTTGTTAAATCAATAGCTTGTTCTGGTAGTAAGAAATCAATAGCAAATCTGTTAATGTCGTTAAGTGGTTCAAAAGACATTGCTTTGGTAAACAATGTGTCATATTTCTCTGGAACGCCTAATGCATCTCTAACAGCTTTTGCTCTTGTAGCATTACTAGACCTTGGTTGTCCAACTCTAACAATATTTAGTCTTTGAGCTTGACCTTCTCTATAGAGGCTATCATAACTTCTGACATTGCCGCTTTCGGTGAAGAACAATGCATCATTCCATTTTTCACCTTTTATTTCATAAAAATCTACAGATGATAATTGATTACTAACTAATTGGATAACGCATCCTAGAATATATGTTTTGTTTAAAAGCGTATCAAAATATTCCATAGCAACATGGCCAATAATATCTGATTGTTCTCTTAAAAATTCTTTATTTTCAACACCTATTCTGGCCTTTAAATAATTCTCAACAGTTCTGCCATGAGAAAGTGTATTGGCGGCCATATTAAATTTACATGTTCCACCACTTTGCAAATAGTGAATGGCATCAAGAATTGTTGATTTACCTGTACCGTTTTCACCAGTGATGACATTTATATCGGAGAAGTCAATTTCCTGATCTTCAAAGAAATGCCAATTAATCAATCTCAATTTCTTTATCTTCTTCATTTGTTGACGCTCCTTTATATTTGGTTATTCTTTCATTGAGCTCATCAAGGCTGGTTGAATCCACCACCAAACTTATCGTTTTATAAATAACGATAGGTGTAGTTCCAACAGTAATGTCGCCATTGAAATCAATGAGTTTATATCTTCTTAATGTCTTTAAAACATTTCTGAATTCAACACTTCTTCCATCGAAGGAATTGTATATTTCAGTTTTTGTAATTTCGGATGCAACATGATTCACAGTTGTTGAAATTTGTGAATTGATAGATGCTTTTCTACTTTCATCATAAGCAATGGATCTAAGCACCAAAGTTGTAACCGTCTCAAGTTTATTGAGTCTAACTCTATTGCTATCCAATTCAGTTTTAATAAAGATAATGCCCTTTTCAGCATCGTGATTAAGAGCAAAGTCCATAATTGCAAAATATGGTCTAAGGGAAGGAATTAATTCTTTTGCATTGGAATAGTCTTTGCGTTCATTTTCTTTTTCGCGAACAATAAATGTTTCATCTAAAAGTTTTAAAGAGATTTTGGTAAAAATTTCTCTTTCAGAATCCTTTAGTTTTCCATATTCTTCGTTAAACTGTTTTAATGCTTCACTTTTTGTCATCTTGTTTCTCCCTCCTTTTTAATAATTTCGTAATCATCAACAATGTATCTTAAGCAATCAAATGTTTTGTCCTTCAACTTCTTAACCGTGTAAGAGGAGCCGCTATTTGTGTTATATACAGGGACGAGCATCATTTTAATAAAGTTTTCAATATTGTCTATGAACAGCTCATTAGCAGACATTTTGTTTCTCTCACCCAGCTGTTCAAGAACAAATTTGTTAACAGCCTGGATTGAATACATTTCTCTTTGTCTTATCAATTCTTCAGCTTTCGCTAAGGCCTCTGGATTAACTTCGTGTTTGACAAACGGTGTTTCTTTAGGAGCAATCTTGGACAAAGCCCTAGCAGTAAAGAGTGATTTGTTGTCAGTCTGGTCAAACGAATAAAAATCAAAATCAGTTTCAAACTCATCTCCAAGCGAAGACTGTTTAATAGATTTCAAGAGATTATTAATATCGCCTTTGATATCTCTTTCGTTATTAAGTCTGAAATTAATTCTGTCAACAGAACTAGATGTGTAAGAATAGTTTCTACCAGCAATAGCTGAAAGTGATTTTTCAATCGTCTCCATTTGAGACAACACTTCTTCAAATACAGTTTCTGTGTATCGTTTAGCTTTAAACCTTTCTGACTCATCCTCAACATTAAGGCCTTTGGTCTTACAATAGTCATCAATCAATTGATTCATCGAATCTTCTTCTTGCAAACTATAAATCTTGCTGATGATTTCAATTTGATATTTATTAGGATTGTTCTTGGTATAAAGATTATGGAACGAAACAAAGGCAGAAAGCTTTTGATAGTCAATAGTCAATCTCTTAAGAATTTCCCTTTCATCTAAAGAAGAGTCTGACATGGTCTTATCAACAAACCTCTTTATTTTGGAGTTGATTGAAAGAATTGATTTTTCAAGTTCTTTAGAAGCAATTTCAATACTTTCCACAGAAGATGTGGCATTTTTGTAATCAAAACCTCTTATATTTCTATATAAAGACAGCAAAGAGGTAGATTGTTCTTTAGCATCCGTTTCTTCTTTAATAAGTTTCATCAAAGAATCAAAAATCTCTAAGAAAGCATCAGTTCTTGAAACAATATCTACAAAGTCAGGATTTCTGTCTTTGTCTAACCATCCTCTTTTTTCCAGATAAGAGATAAAGATATTGGCCTTTTGATTATATTGATTTGTGAGACCAGACAACTCATATGAATATTCTTCATTCACATCATCGCCAACGTCTTCAATATGCATTATTTTGATTTGTTCAGCGATATAATCAATTAATCTTTTACGCTCCACAGTAATTTGAGAACCGAAAAAACTAGATACTTCTGTAATCAACAAAAAGTTAGATACTCTGTTTCTTCCAGCTAGTACCCCAAAGAAATTAGGATTGATAATATCAAATAAATTTGCCATGCCTACACCATCGGTTTAATAATATCTTCAATGTATTGTGTTTCCTCTTCAGTCAAAGAGTATTTTTTGTAAAGCTGCTTATCAATATCTGATACAGGAAGTGACCAATCAATATCAGATTTACTTGAGAAATCTTGCATTGGAACTAGTTTATAAACATTTTGATATATATTTTGAGAAACTTTTAATATTCCGACCATAAACCTCAAAAACTTAGTTTTCATATATTTTAGGACCGATTCTGCTTCCGCCTTTGTGGAAAATTTACCAACCGGTATCAAGGAGTCAGTACATGCGCTCAATGGTTCGGCCAAATATGATTTCCCAATAATATTTACTTGCTTACCATCATATAATGTTCCGGCACCACCATTTCCTTTGGATGTGAAAACTTTCCAAGACTTAACTATATCCATATTTTTTGTAATTTTATCTTCTGAAACATATCTGTTCTCTTCATAAGCACATTGCAAACGAATGGAGTTGTCGAAATAGGTGTCAGAAGAAATAGGAAGTAGCACTGTCTTTTTTCCGACAATCCCAAAGGAATTCCATTCCCCTATTATTTTATTGAACGGCAAGAAAGCAGGATGGTCAGTAATCTTTTTCATAATTGCATAGTGCTGACTATTCGCAAATACAATATCGACTCCCGGTTCGAATAAAGGCCTAATTTCAGAAGAGGATACATTGTTGTTTATAATAATAAACTCAGTGTTTTTTGCATTGCCGTCATAATTGATGTCGTATAGGAAGTAACTAATCCCTCCTGTAATATTAACATCCTTGAATACTTCAGTATGATTAGGGTAGTGAATTAATTTTGAAATATGGTTGTTCTCTTTAAAAAAGGATCTCAGTTTTGGGAAATAACCAGCTTGTTCACCTCCAACAAACCATCGTGAAGGAGTAATCAAAGAAACAAAAGGCGCTTGTAATTTGACACTCAGCTCGATGAAAGCAGGGAATAATTGCTTTGAGGCAGTTGAATTTTTTACGTCTTTTTCAACAATTTCGTTATATGGCGGATTGCCAACAATAGCTCCAAATTTAATCATTCTACCACTCTCCTTTTTTAAATCATTATGTCTAAATTTGCCATTTACTCTTATTCTTTTCGCTACATCATCCAGAGAAATATCCTGTTGTATGCATGAATATGAATTAAACTTTTCAGCAACACAATCAATATTCAAGCCCAACATTTCATAGACTTTTCTAGTTAATTCATAACAAACGTTACTCTTTGGAATGGAAAAGATAAAAGAGCTTATATCATTGTTTGAAAAGCCAACACTTTTCATACGTTTTGAAAAAGATACAGCAAATTCTCCGCATACACTAGCAATATCAAGTACTTTCAAACCGTTATCTAAGCATGCCTTTAGATAATTACTTTCATATAATCCAACAATATCATCACAAATCTTCGTAGGAGTAACTACTGTAGCTTCTCCTAACTTTCCAAATTTTTGAATCGCTATATTGATCTTGTCATCTGGAGATAAAGCGGCATTAAGAGAAAGAGAATTAATATCTTGTATTTTGTAATCAAGACTGCTCAAAGCGAATAAATCTTTGTAACTACCCAAAAGGGTTTTCAATATGCTTTTGCTTAAGCCGATGTTGTTTGAAATCCTAGCGTTTTCTCCTTTATCGATAGCTTTAACAATATCTTCGAGAGAAATAACTTTTTGCTTAGTCAAAAATGCAAACAAAAGTATTCTTCTATAGTAATTTCTTATCTTTTTCGCCAATACGATCTTTTCATCATCTGGATTGCTTGTACTGTCTTTTTTATTTGTTTTTTCGTTGCTACCACTTTCAGAAGTTTCATCATTAACGTCGAGTTCTCTTTCGTTTCCTTTTCCGGCTTTTGTCTCAATTCCGGCTTTAGAATTCATCTCTTGTTCAGAGGAAAAAACTTCTAAAAGAGATTTGTTTTCTAACACAGATAAGTCAACTGGTATTTCTAATACTTCCTCGCTAATACCCTTATCCATGTTGTAATTTGAAATCGCTTCTAAAATATTTGTTTCTTCGACAATATCCATTTTGTCTTTATTAAGCACAATAATAGGCGATATTCTAAGTTCTTCTCTTATTCGTTCTCCTAATTTACTGTTGCCACTTTTATCAACGTTTGCATTGTAAATTTGTGCTTTCTTTTCTTGCATATAGAACATTCTATTAGGAGCAAAATCAACCAATAGTGTTTGAGGTTTTAAATCAATTTTTATTACCTCATTAGTCTTATCATCCAAAGCTGAAGTAACGTATTGATTTTGCAACCTAAAAATGGCCTGGTCATATTCCTGAGGAGATGCAGTATCTTTTAGATAAATCATGGTATCCCATTCTCTAACGGTAGAACCAGTTAGCATTCTCTGGACAGTTAATGTAATTGTTTTCTTGCCTTGCAATTCACAGTCTTTAATTTTGTTGATTACTTCGTGTACTTTGTATCTTTTGGTATTATCAATACCACTAATGTTGATTATTTCATAATCCTTAAGGTGTATAAATTCGCTACCATGGTCAATCAGTAATTGTTCAAGAGCATCACATGAAGCACAATATGGAAGAACAATAACCATATGTCTGCACATTTTCCCCTTTTGTATTTTTTCATAGTTCAAAAATGGAAAAATATTACTATCTTCTTTACTTCCATCAACGGCTTTAAATAAGTCTAATATTTCTTTTTCGTGGATAAATTGTTTGTGCTCGTTGCTGTCAACTTTTTTAATCGACTTGGGTCTAAACAATCTTGAAAAAGCAAATGTATATCCTTGTTTTTCTAGTTCTGCTAATTTTTGTTGGGTACTCGAATTAGGATTAAAAGCGAAACGAATCATTTTTGGGAAACCAAAGTATGGATTATCCCATTCTCTAACAGGATCACCAATTTTCTTTCCAAACTCTTCGCACTTTTTATCATCATAAATATCTTTCAGAAGCCATTCACTATTCCATTTTTCTTGTGCTTGGATTATGTCTGAAAATTGACAGAAACAAATTATGTCTTCTTTAGTGAATTCGCTACCCATTAGCAATTTATATGGTGTACCAGAAAGATGGAGAGTTATTTTGCGATTTAAATGTTTATAAATCTCGGCCGCTTCACTTGAAGTAATTTCTTCTTTTGAGTAGTCTGAAACATTGATATCCCTTTCATCTTCTTTAAGGACTAATCCAAATTCATCTGCTCTTGCACCAAAATGAGTTTCATCCACGATTAAAAGATCTATAAACTTTTTCTTTTCGAATAACTCTTTGTGTTTTTCTTTAATTTCTTTGCCACATAAATCTTGTAACGTCAGAAACACTACGGCCTTTTGTCCACGGCCAAGGCACTTACTAATTATTTTATTGTCTCTTCTTAATTCCTTGGATGTGATGAAGTTATAATCAGCAAAAGACTTATGAGTTTCAACCGTTTGCTTCCATTCATCCTCGACATCAGCTTTTGCAGTAACCACCACAACGCATTTTGCTTTCATTTCCTTGGCACAACACATAGAAGTGAAAGATTTACCAAATCTCATGACAGCATACATTAACAAATTAGTTCTGCCATGTTTTATCGCATACAAGAATTTGTCAATTGTTTCTTGTTGGTTTGGTCTAGGTTTAAAATCATCAGTCCTAGCATAGACGAATGGCTTTGGCAGTCTTTTATTTATGTCATAAAAATCATATTTATGGCCAGACTTATTATAATCATCAGCGATGTCTTCAATGCCTTCGTCTAATTCCTGAGAAATGACATCCTTAAAAAATTCATTTGAATAATAGATTCCTGTTGGAAAATTAGGAGAAGAAGGAAGTAAACGTATTTTTCCTTTTTCATCAGTCAAAAATTTATGAAGAGAATAGTCTCTAAAATACACAGAATCGCTAACAGTAGCTTCTCTACTAAAAACAGGAGTAAGGTCACTAAAATATCTTTTCCACTCGTTCAACCTTTCATCAACAGAACGATATGTATCTCCAACCTTAAGATAGTTAGGGATAGTGTTGGTTGAAAAGGCATAGATATGAGGAATGACACGCCCAACAATAATTTTGTCCAGCAAACTAGAATCCGCCATAAACATTGCCTTTCATCAATTTAATAAATTCGATTGGCTTTTCTTTTTCCCAATCCATTACCTTACAATAAAGACCGTTGTGCCTGTGAATATCATTTTTTAAGCATCCTTCACAATCTTCAAAAGTTTCCTCATCACCAAAAATAGTTACTTTGATGTTTTTTCTAATGCCACAAGAATTAGGAACTACCATTTTGAGCCCATCCATTTGCCATAAATTCCAACTGATAATTGTTGCCACCGTTTTAAGCAAGTCTAATGACGGTTCTGTTCCAAATTTGTCAGCATAATAATCACAAAAAGTTAAATAAAGATTCTCTCTAGCAATGAGAAGACTGTCGCCTTGAAATTCGTATCCGTAAATACTTTTTAACGCTATTAAAGCGCTATCGATCCATTCTTCATCTGAAAGAGCGTTTTCTGATATAACTCTCAATTTTCTATCCAATAAACCTATTCTGTTTTTTGGTTCAATATATTCACCAGTTGTTGTGTCATATCTAGAGGTCAAATAAGGAGCCTCACCACATGTAATCTCCATCCTTTGCTCAGCAACATACGATTTCCACATTCTGTTTTCTGGGAAAATTACTTTATCTTTCGTAATCCACCCATTTTCAGTTTCATCGTTGAAAGCACCAATATACCTAAACCAATCATTATCAACAAGATTGTTTTGTTTGTTACAAATCCATGATGGGGTGAAAACCTCTGCCATGTCTTTGCTTCTTTGCCTTTTTTCACTCTTGAGTTTAGATATTCTAGGTCTGATGATATCTTGATTATTTCCGGTAATATTCTCTATAAGTATTTCGCTGTCAGGAAGATAACATTTTCCGTTTTTTGAATAGTCACTAGTACACCACATAATATTTTTATTTGTCGTGTGGTCGCTTAAAAGAATAGACATTATTTCTCTATTTGTTTTCGTTTCATTAAAATCAATGTGACTACTCATACAGTAAAATTCCCTGATTGGGTAATATCATACCATAATTAGTGGTTCTTATCTACTCGTAGTTAAGAAAGGATTCATTATTATTGCGTAATTAATCGAGGTCAATCACCACTTAAAATTGAACCACATTACCAACTCCAGAACTGAATCTGTTTCAAACAGCGGTTCATGCCAGTGTCCTTCACCATCTGGAGTTCTTCCATAAACTGCGTATCTGTGTTTATTCCAGCAGCAATTGATTTGAATTGTAAACACAACATCGCCAGTAGCGATGTCAGCAAATCTAAAGTCGTCGTATAGAGGGCCGTTGAGAGGACAGTTATTTTTAAACCAAACATACCAGTTATTTAAGTCAACCTTCCCACCAGCTTTAATTTGTCTAATAATGCCACCCATGATTTGGGTTTTTCTTGCTAAAGATGAATCCTTACAAAACCAGTCATACCAACCAGCTTCTATCTGAGTTTTAACATCTTTAGATTCATATTTTCCATTAAGGAAATATCTATCCAAGTAGACACATTAATTCTATCTCTCATTATTTAATCACCTCCTTAACATCGCTAATAGGAACTAAGACATTGATGTTGTTTTTAACTAGCCAACCAACATGAGGATAGTTCATATTTCCTCCAGTTGCCTTTATCGATACCCAGGTTCCCTTAAGAGCGTGCTCATCAGTGCTTATTTCAAACACTGTTCCAACAACTATGTGCCTACCATATTTTCTGAAGATGGCCTTTACCTTATCGTTTAGTTTTAATTCTTCTTTCTTCATTTCTATATCTCCTTACCATATATATCACTCTATAGAGTGATAATAGCAAGTTATATAAGAGAAATTTAAAATCCTAGAATCAATTTTGGTTTTTCAAAAATTTGGCCTCGCGTATTTATGAGGTTGGGCCGACGGTACTATCAAAGATAGTCGACTTTCAAGACCGGGGGGGATAGACATTAAAAGGTTAGGTCACGTTAGGTCCCAGACTACCACTGTTGTAATAAGGATAATTAAAAAACTTATTTCCTTATACGATTAGTGGATAGAAACCTAACAGCCCCTAACCCTATTAATTTAGAAAGTCATCCTCAGGAACAGCAAAGTCGTTCTCTGCACTAGTGAGTAATCTAATGCC
>Ga0265294_10004088_pt1 | contig 18351 bp, 14 predicted proteins | sample MunlanPumphouse3_FD_192504 | JGI IMG/M metagenome (GOLD analysis project Ga0265294, IMG submission 192504) | Groundwater microbial communities from a municipal landfill in Southern Ontario, Canada - Pumphouse #3 | ecosystem: Environmental > Aquatic > Deep subsurface > Groundwater | place...
CCCCGTCCCTCAGGGGGGACGGGGTGGGGGGACGAGCGTATCGCCCAGGGCGATAGCCACCACGGTCCAGTCCCCGGGATGAGCCCGGGGACGATCCGGGGCAGGCGCCCCCCCATCGGGGGATGAGGGCCAAAACGGGGTTTCAACAGCGCCCTTCTTTCGGGTTTGCCCTGTGGGAGCACGCGCTCCGCGGGTCCCGGCCGGGCGGGACGCGGCCCTCTTGCAAATCGATCTTTTGATGCAGGCCCATGCGATCGTGACTGGCGGCCCTGACGGGGCTCCCCGGGTAAAATCCATCTTGCGGGGAATAGTGATTTACCGCAATCTTGATATTCTTCGTTATTCAATTCTTTATTCGATGGAAAATGCACTCTTCTCAGAATGGCTGGATCGCTTCAGCGGTTACCTCCGGATGCGGAACTACTCGCCCCGGACCATCAAAAAATACGGGCAGACCATTCAACGCTTCGCCCGGTACGCCTGGTTCCGGCAGCACCCGGACACGGACAGGGTTCCGTTTGATGAAGTGACATTCTCGGATGCCCCTCTGGATGCGGATGTCAATGTCTCTGCTGCCCTCGTCACCGATTTCTTCTCCGCCCTCTCGGAGGGGCGGGACTATAAGCCGAAGACTCTTCACCGGATGATATCGACGCTCTCCTCGTTCTACCGCTACCTCTACACGCAGGGAGTCGTGGTCGCGAACCCCATGCTCGGTGTGGAGCGGCCCCGGATCAAAAACCAGGAACTGAAATACCTCAAACACAGCCAGGTGATCCGCCTGCTCAAAACAGTTCCGGAGGGGCGGGACCGGTTGATCGTCCGCCTGATATACGCCACAGGCGTCCGTGTTTCGGAACTTTGCGCGATAAACGTCGAAGACATCGATTTCGAGGAGCAGACGATCCGGGTGAAGGGGAAGGGCGATAAGATACGAACCGTTTTCGTCGACGAGGAGACGCTTGAAGAGATCGACCGGTTCATCGGCAACACGATCGAGGGCCCGCTCTTTCTGGGTCAGCAGGGCAATCACATCTCCCCGCGGACCGTCCAGCACCTCTTCAGGCAATACGCTCCGCCCGGGATCACGCCGCATAAAATCCGGCATTCGTACGCGAGCGAGCTCTATCGGCGGTCAAAGAACCTCCGTGTCGTGCAGGAGAACCTGGGTCACTCTTCCATCAAGACGACCGAGATCTATCTGCATACTGACATCGAGGAGCGCAGAAGCGTCTACCGGCAGTATTTCCCGCTCTCAAACGGGAAGAGGGAGGAGTGAACCTGTCTGGTCGGGCGGTGCCGATAAACTGCCGGATGCTATATGAGTTGGGTACGACAATGAGACTCCTCTGAGTTGCCGGGCGTTGTCTTATGAGCCGGGGGCGCTCCGTGCTTTGTTGTCGGGGTATTCCCGTGCCTCGATCCCCTTCTTCCCCGCTCCCTTCGGCAACGCTCAAATCACTGGAGTGCCTATCGTATCGGTATGCGCTACATCGTCACTGGCGGGGCGGGATTCATCGGGTCCAACCTCGCCGAGCGGCTGGCACGCGACCATGACGTCGTGATCATCGACGACCTCGCCACCGGGCGGCGTGAGAACATCGAGCACCTCGTCAACCATCCCCGGGTGACGTTCATCGAAGGGAGCATCACCGACCTCGCCCTGCTCACCGATGCCTGTGCCGGGGCTGACGGTATCTTCCATCAGGCGGCCATCGCCTCGGTTCCCCGCTCCGTGGAAAAACCCCTGGAGACGAACGCGGTGAACGTGGGCGGAACCGTGAACGTCCTCTGGGCCGCAAAGGAGTGCGGCGTTCCGGCGGTTGTGGCGGCTTCCACCTCGGCGATCTACGGCGACGACCCGGCCTTCCCCAAACACGAGGCGATGGTGCCGACACCGCTCTCCCCCTATGCTGTCTCGAAACTCGCGGGCGAGTACTATGGGAAGGTCTTTTCGGACCTCTACGGCATCCGGACGGTCTTCCTCCGCTACTTCAACGTCTTCGGTCCCCGGCAGGACCCGAACTCCGAGTATGCGGCGGTGATCCCGAAGTTCATCACCCGGCTGCTTGCCGGGAAGCCGCCGATCATCTACGGTGACGGAGAACAGACCCGGGACTTCATCTTCGTCGCCGACGTGGTGCGGGCGAACATCCAGGCGATGGAGAGCGGTGCCTCCGGCGTCTTCAACATCGCCGGGGGTCGCCGGGTCAGTCTCAACGAACTCGCTACAGATCTCTCGGAGATAACCGGCATGCACGCCCGGCCGCTCTACGAACCCCTAAGGCCGGGGGATGTCCGTGACTCGCTCGCCGATATATCACGGGCCAGAGATGCCTTCGGTTTTTCTCCACGTTACTCGGTCGATGAGGGGCTCCGCGAGACTGTGGCGTGGTTCCGGGACGGCGGCCGTCCGTAACCGCTCTCCCCGGGTTGGGGGCCGGCCCCGGGGCACCCTGCCGAGCGTCTCGGCCCGCCTCACTCCAGGGCCCGATAGATGTAGGAACCTATATATCGTCACTCCGCAGTATGGGGTGCGAGGTGCCAACGTATGCCCCAATTTATTACACCGGAGATACCCCGGAAGGGTGATGACAGAGACCCGTTACGGGCGTACAACGACGTAATAGCGGAGGACCGGCACGATCCTGCAGCCCTGAACAACAAGGGTGTGGCGTTCGAGCGGCAGGGCCGCTACGAGGAAGCGCTGGCCGCGTTCAGTGCGGCGCTCCTCTATGACGACGATGACGTCTACGCCTGGAACAACCGTGCAGTGATCCTCGCCCGGCTCGGCCGCCCCCAGGAAGCGGTGCTCGCGTGCAGGCAGGCGCTCGCGGTCGACCGGTCGTGCATCTTCGCCTGGGTCACCTACGGCATGGTGCTCGGCAGGATTGGAAGATATCGGGATGCTGAATCGGCTCTTGCGGTCGCAGAAGACCTCGACCCGCAGGCCCGGGCGCTCTACCCCGGGAACTCGACGATGACCCGGGCGTGAGTGGAAACATCATCTTTTTTGGACCGCGATGAGGCAGCCGACAGGCCTCCCTTCCCGATGCCGTGATGAGGGTTGATGCATCGCCGGGCGCTATATGGGCGGTTGCCCCGGGGTCCGGGAGGTCGATAGTCTTCTTAAGCGCTGATCCTGTACGTATCGCTCCCTGCCAGCCCGGATCGGCTCGTTCGTATCGTCAGGCCGCCGGGTTCGTTCGGACCCCCTGGAAACCCTACACTTTTATCTTCCTTATCGCAATAGAGTATTACAATCGAGTGCCCTCCGGCACGGAGTCATCTCATGAAGACGCTCATTCTTGCAGGCGGGAGCGGCACCCGCCTCTTCCCGCTCTCAAGGGAACACTATCCGAAACAGTTCATCCCGCTGGTCGACGACGAATCCCTCTTCCAGAAGACGGTGAAGAGAGCGCTCCTCTTCTCCTCCCCGCAGGAGATCGCCATCGTCACCAACACGGAGCACAGGTTCCTGGTCCGGGACCAGCTTGCCGCCGTCGGGTGCGATTCAAGGGTCCTCGTGGAGCCGGTAGGCAAAAACACCCTGCCGGCGATCTACTACGGCGTCAGGGAGGTTGCCGGGGGGGACGGGCCGCAGACGGTCGCGGTGCTGCCCTCCGACCACCTGATCACCGCGACCGGGCCGTTCCATGAGGCCTTCCGCCGGGCGGAGCGGCTCACAAAGGATTACCTGGTAGTCTTCGGGGTGTGGCCGACATCGCCCCACACCGGCTACGGCTACATTCGCCCGGGCGAGCCTCTCCGGGACGGTTCGCTCGTGGACGCCTTTGTGGAGAAGCCTGACCTTGCGACCGCTGGGAGGTACGTCGCCGACGGCTACCTCTGGAATTCCGGCATGTTCTGCTTTGATGCCGATCTCTTCCTTGCCGAGTGCGATGCGTGCGCGCCGGACGTGGTCCGGGCGTTCGAGCACCCCCTCGAGGAGGCATACAGCGCAGTCCCCTCCCTCTCCATCGACTACGGGATCATGGAGAAGACCCGGCGGGCTGCAGTCGTGCCTCTTGAAGCCGACTGGAACGATGTGGGGAACTTCGACGCGCTCTACGCCGCCCTGCCGAAGAACGGGGACGCGAACGCCGTCAGGGGCGAGCATATAGGTATCGACTCGTCCAGGAACCTGATCATCGCCGACCGGTTGATCGCCACCGTCGGGGTTCACGACCTTGCTATCGTTGAGACGAAGGACGCGATTCTGGTCGCCGCCCGGGACGAGGCCCAGCGGGTGGGTGAGATCGCAAAAGCCCTCCGCGAGAAGGGTGACTCCCGTGCGCTCTTCCACACGCAAGTCCACCGGCCCTGGGGCTCCTATACGAACCTCGAAGAGGGGCAGTCCTACAAGATCAAGCGGGTCACCGTCCCCCCGAAACGCCGCCTCTCCCTCCAGATGCACCACCACCGCTCCGAGCACTGGGTGGTCGTCACCGGGTGCGCCGAGGTGACGATCGCCGACGCGACCTACCTCCTCCGGAACGGCGAGTCCACCTTCGTCCCGGCGGGAACGGTCCACCGGCTCGCGAACCCAGGCCTCCTCCCGCTCGAACTGATCGAGGTGCAGATCGGGGAGTACACCGGCGAGGACGACATCGTGCGGTTCGAGGACGACTTCGATCGGACGTGAGCGCTGGGAATCCCGGTAGCCCCCCTCTGGCTCTCCGTTTACCCAGGACCAAACCGATATAATCCCGGGATGCATAGAATATAAGGGCTGGTACCTATGGTTTCCGGCGGTCCTGGTCTGTTTCTGTCACCCCCGTAGTGTAGTGGTCAATCATGCAGGACTTTGGATCCGGCGACGGCGGTTCGAATCCGCCCGGGGGTATGAAAACTTCATGTTCACTACCCACGGCATAGGTTTTAAAAGCACTGTTCATCACGCTTTTCTGTGAGTTCCAGTCATGTTTCTGAAGCCGAGAAGTCAATTAAATTCGCTCTCGCAGATGGACGTCTCTCAAAAACTGATGCCGATATAATACGTGAATTCCTCGCTGATGCCCGGGCGGTAAATGGCATCTCAGAAGATGGAGGATGGCGTGTGCAGTGGATTGGTACGACGAACAGGGGCACAGACCCCCTGGGAGGTAGTGAAAACCATCTGAAGGTATCCCGTCATCGACGATCTCAACGAGGCCCTACAGGCGCATGGCATCGACGCTCGCCACATCGCTCGTCCGGGGCCGACTACCTTCCGCGCATGGACTGCGGATGGCCGATACCTCCGGTGGGACGCCTCGGCGCCCGAGCAGACCCGGCCGGAGGCGGTGCCGGCATGAGACCCAACCTCTCCAAGCGGGTGACGTCCGACGACTGCAAAGGTTGCGGTCGCTGCTGCGAGGTGTTCGAGATCTGATATCCTCCCGCTGACGGCTCCCTCCATACCCCGATATCGTCCGGTCGGAGTTCCAGCGGTTCAAACTGCTCGTGGGCATAGGCAGCCGCATCTCCACTCACGACGACGAACACGGGACGTGGCTGTTCAACACCCCGTGCAAGCACCTGCGCGATCTACGACAGCCCAGATCGGCCCTTGATGTGCCGGCACTTCCCCTACGAGGACTCAACAGTAGATGACTGCCCACAACTGAAGGGAGGAAGCACATGACGGACAGCAGGAAGACCCAGACGTTGCGGCACTACTCCACAACATGCTACATTTGCGGGGGTAAAGGGGTGCTGCCAAGAGATCACAATATTCTATCCCGGCGACCGGGAGAGCCCATGTTATCCTCAGGAATTCAAAAAGGGCAGAAGATGCCCTCCTCTCAGTGTCGAAGAATGGCGCGAGATTGGAGAGCAATTCGAACGGTGCATCACATCTACCGATTCCCTTATTGCGGCATTATCGGGGAGGGTGCCGGCGAGTTTGATTGATGAGGGAATCCGCTACCGGATGGATCTTCTCAAATCCCAGATGAAGTTAGAGCCTGCTGCCGACAGACACCTCGGATTCGGATCATGGGGTGTGTTGTATCCTAAGGGAAAATCTGGAGAGTGACACATGAGCAGACTGAATACGATATGGAATGTTTAGTTATATAATCGACGCCCAAAAAAACGCCTGGCGTCGCCCTCAGGCACATCGCCCGCCCGGCGCCGAACGCCCTCCGCGCATGGACCGCGGACGGCTGATACCTCCGGTGGGACTCTCCTTCCCCAAATCTTTATGCCTTATGGCAACCTATGGGTAGTTATGGCAACGACGATCCAACTCCAACCCGAGACCAAGTCCCGCTTGGATACCCTGAAAACACACCCCCGGGAGAGTTACGACGAGACGCTCAACCGCATCATGGACGCGTTCTTCGATCCGGAGCCGTTGAGCGAAGAAACGCTGCAGGAGATCGAAGAAAGCATCGCAGACATGCGGGCCGGTATCCGGGGTCGCCCCTTTGAAGATTATGTGCGGGAACGGGGCCTTTGATGGCCTGGCAACTCCTCCTCATGCCAAGGGCTGAGCGAAAACTCGATAAAATCCCGGACTCTGATGCCAAACGAATCAAGGACGAGCTCTGCGCCCTGGCAGACGAGCCGTACCCTCGCCTGTACGCCAAAAAACTGAAAGGACACCAGAACAGTCCGTTGCACTCTTTTCGTGTGGGGCAGTACCGGATCATTCTTGTGTTCGAGGACAATGTGATGATTATTACCGTGATCGATATCGGAAACCGGAGTAAAGTCTATCGGAAATATTGATGTGTCGCGAAAACTGCGAAACTGATAAGTCAATCCCAACTCATTAGCTGGCACGCGACACAGCACCAGCTGACCGGGACGAACGATCGCTTTCGGCGCTGGCTCTCTTTTGCATATCTGCGCGGTATACCGGGGGTACCGAACTTAAAGTTCTGATATTCGCCCGGGGGTATGCGAGTGTCGTATACAGTATCTCTACCGGTAGGGGCGGGGGAGACCTCCTCGAAACTCTCCGAGTTTCTCATGCTCCCTTCGGTCGCACTCCCCGGCCCTGCAACTCCCCCGGGTTCCACACAATTCTTAAGGCCCTCCTCCCAGATCATGAGTAACAATGGAAAGCGCCGCCCTAGCAATTGAGATCCAGATGAGCCTCCTCCTCTTCCTCGCACTCGCCGGCTACCTTGTGGCATCCCGAATCAACCAGTCGGCGACGATCGGGGCCATTCTCGTGGGGGTGCTGGTCGGGCCGAGCGTGCTCGGCCTGATCACCTACACGGACTTTGTCCAGAGTCTGGCCCACCTGGGTGCGATCATCCTCCTCTTCGTCATCGGATTCGAGTTTAACGTAAGGGATATCATTGATGTGCGTTACGGTGTCATCGCGTTACTCGGCGTGGTCATACCGTGGATAGGTGGCTATGCCACCACCGTCCTCTTCGGGTTCGACTTCGCGAGCGCAGTCTTCGTCGGCACAGCGCTGACCGCGACGAGTATCGCTATCACCGCAAACGTCCTCAAAGAGATCGGCGTGCTCCAGACCGGGGCCGCGAAGGCAATCATCGGCGCCGCGGTCATCGACGACGTTCTCTCCCTCCTGGTGCTTGCTGTCGCCACCGACCTGGTGGTGACCGGGGATGTCTCGGTGGTATCGGTCGGCGTGATGCTTGCCAAGGCCGTGGGCTTCATCGTCATCGCCGGTGCTGTCGGGTATTTCGGCATACGAAAGTTCATCCAGCGGATGGACGCAACACCTCTGGCGCGGAAGTATCCCGAGTTCGTCTTCATCTTCGCCATGATGATGGCGTTCCTCTACGCGATGCTCGCCGATCTCGTGGGGCTGTCGGGGATCATCGGCGCGTTCATCGCCGGGGTTGCCTTCGCCGGCGTCGAGCTCCAGCAGAGCAAGGGTGTCAAGGAGGGCGCCGAGTATTTCCAGATCATATTCGCCTCTATCTTCTTCGTATCGCTCGGGATCCTCGCGGATGTCCGTGCACTCACGCCCGACATGGTTCTCTTCCTCCTGGTGCTGACTCTCGTTGCCATCATCACCAAGGTCGTCGGGTGCGGCCTGCCGGCCCGGATGATGGGGATGTGCCGGGAAGACTCCCTCATCATCGGGTTCGGGATGGCGCCGCGGGGCGAGGTGGCGATGATCGTCGCGCTGATAGGGCTGAATTCAGGGCTTATCGGTCAGGGAGTCTTTGTGGTGGTCGTTCTGATGAGCCTGCTGACCACCATCATCACACCGATTGTCTACCGAAACTGGTTCTTCAAGGGCGCGTACTGCGCCACGGAGTAAACCGGGCCGGTCGCCGGAGCGGGGCGCGAGAAGAAACTGGAGGGAGGAGGTTAGGAAGGCGCCCGCCTGAACGCGCCCCCTATTTCTCTTTTGATAATCGCAGGGCTGGGGGCGGCACGCCTGCTCCCGGCAGGAAAAATAGAGGCGGGATTGCAGTCCCGGATCACCAGACTTCTGGAAACGCCATGTTGGTATAGATATCCTCGAGGCGTGCCTTGTGCCCCCGCTCCATCGAGGCGAGGCTCTCGAATAACTCGATCTGCTCTGGATCCACGCTCAGTCCTGCAAGTTGGGTGTACATCTGCATTGCGTCGAGTTCTTTCCGGATAGCGATAACGAGGCCGTCGAGCGGTTTTAAGTCGGCCGAGAGCGGGGGGGTCGCGAGGGCGTCGGCGACCTTGTAGTCCCGCTTCGTGTTGAACCCGAGTTTTGCAGGTTCTTTCAGGAGAAGGCCCTCAAGAGTCTTTCTGTGTTTGCTCTCCTCACCGGCAAGCTCGTTGAAGAGGTCTTTTAAACTCTCATCCGTGACCTTCTCCCTGACCGTGCGATAGAAGGTGTAGGACTCAATCTCTCTCTCGATGGCGTTCGATATAATAGAGCGGTACTCTTCGGTATCCATGACTTCATGCACCGGTGGGCAGTAGTCTCCGGAGGCTTTAATCTTTTGGGGCGGCCCGTTGTATCGCGCCGCTATGGGGGTGGGAGCCGGATGATACCTGCCTTGAAACGTCACGCTGGGGAGATGAGTCCGGACTGAGTGGGTGCTGAGATAACGGAAGATAAGGAGGCCTTGCCCCAAAGGCAATGCCCGGGCTACGAAAAAAGGGTGGTTAGATGAACCGGGGCTTCTGGGAGAGGAGCCGTGGGGTGTAGAGCGGACGGAAGGGTTTTCCGGCGGTCTCCATCTTCACCGCCTGGATGAGCTCGTCCTCGCTCATAACCTCCTTGTAAGGCTTCTTCTTCTCCGAGAGTTTCCGGATGGTGACCGTGAGCCTGCCGGTCTCGGCCTCCTGGTCGCCGATCACCGCGACGTAGGGCGCCCAGTCCATCCCTGCCTCGCGGACCTTCTTGTTCACGCTCTCTTCCCGGTCGTCGACGTCCGCCCGGATGCAGGCAGCGTTCAGGCGGGCACCAATCTCCTCGGCGAAGCAGACATGCCGCTCCGCCACCGGGACCAGCCTGACCTGCGTCGGGGCGAGCCAGGTCGGGAACGAGGGGACCTCCTGGACCCCGGTCTTCTCGAGCAGCGCGCAGATCACCCGCTCGATCGAGCCCGTCGGCGAGCAGTGGAGAATCGGGGGATGGACCTCCATTCCCTCAGGGGTGTAATACTTGATATCGAACCGGTCTGCGCTCTCGACGTCGATCTGGACCGTCGGGTTCTCGATTGGCCTGCCCTGTGCATCGATCGCCGCGAGGTCTGCTTTAGCGATCCAGTAGTGTGTCCGCTCCGAGAGGACCTCGATCAGCATCGGCACACCTGACTTCGCGACGATCCCCTTCACCCAGAGTTCATACTGGTCAAAGAAGTCCCGCGTGCACCGGAAGACCCCCACGAGCGGGGTCTCGAGGTCCTCGCCGCTCTTCCAGCCTATCGCGAGCTGCTCCTCGAAGGCCGCAAGTGCGCCGTCCGCGTCCCGGCAGAGGGTGTGCATATCGGGCATCGTGAAGGCGCGGAGCCGCTTGAGTCCGATCACTTCCCCCTTCTGCTCGTGCCGGAACGAGTAGGTCGAGAGCTCGTAGAGCTTCATCGGGAGGGTGTTCGGTGAGATATGCATATCGTGCATGATGGAGAACATGCCGAAACACGCCGCGAACCGGAGCATCATATCGCGGTTGCCGCTCTTGAACCGGTACTGCCGTTCCCCGAACTTGGCAGCGTGCTCCGCGATCGCCTGGTCACCGAGGTCGTACATCACCGGGGTCTCTACCGGCATGCCGCCGTACTCGAGCACCCGTGCAAGGACGTAGTCGGCGAGGAGGTCCCGGATCAGCTTGCCCCGGGGCATCCAGCGGAGGTTCCCGACGTCCGAGCGCGGCTCGTACTCCACGAGTTCCTTGGCCCGCATCAGGTCCACGTGGACCGGCTCGACCCCTTCCGGCCCCGGATACCCGAGTTCCTTCCGGATCAAGGAGGCGAGGGGTGTGTTCTCCTCCGCGTAGATGGCCGCATCTTTGCGTTCCCCTTCGGGAGTGAAGACGAAGAATTCATGCTGGATCTCTTTCTTCGGGGCGGCCGCTGCTTCGCCGGGCACGATCGTCCGAGAGAGTTCCGAGAGCGGGTGGCCTTTGCAGGAGAGCGAGAAGGCCTTGTACCAGCCGAACGGGGCCCGTTTCACAACAAAGTCGCCCTCCCCGGCAACGGTCTCCTCGATACCCCGGAGAGCGCTCACCGCCGCTTCCGGCGATGCAAGGTCGGAGGAGAGGTGGGCATAGGGGTAGATCATGATATTGGTAGTGCCGAGCTGCCGGGCAGTGGTGATGATCTCGTCCGCCGCCTGCCTGACGGCATCCCCGATATTCTCCTCATCGACAGACTCAACCGCGCAGAAGACGGCAAGCGCCTCATCGAGGGCGTCTTTTGGAACGACGTCCTCTTCGGCGACCTTCGTCTTCTTCCGGGCCTCGTATTCGATATGATCTGAGTGGATTAGAAGAAGTCGCATTGTTATCCCCAGTTGAATCGTTCAATATCTGTTTTCCTGCTATATAGTGCATAACGCTGGAGAGGCGGGAGCACATGACGTCCCGCCCGCCCCCTCAGCGCCGGGAGGCGGAATGCGCGAGTTTGCCGGACTCACGGTGGTATACATCACGCGCGGCGCGCATTCTCGTGGTAGCGGGAGAGGGTCGCCTGCTGCTGGTCCATGTACTTCGCATCCCTCTTCATGTTGTACGGGCGCGCGGCGCGATCCGTGCGGTAGAAGACTAACTGCCCGATCGGCATCCCCGCATAGACCCGGACCGGCCGGGAGTTCACGTTGCACATCTCGAGCGTGATCGTCCCCCGGAACCCTGCGTCGATCCAGCCCCCCGTCTGGTGGAGCTCGATCCCCAGGCGGGCGATGCTGCTCTTCCCCTCGATGCTTGCCACGACGTCATCGGGGAGTTCGATCGTCTCCAGGGTCTCGGCGAGGAGGAACTGCCCTGGAGCAAGGACGACAGAGTCGCCCACCATCTCCTCAACGTTCGAGCAGACGCTATCCTTCTCGTAAGGGTCGATCACGGTCTCCCCCGGGACATACCAGACGAAGTGCGAACCGAGCCTGATATCCAGGGAATTGGGCTGGATCAAGCCGGGATCATAAGGTTCCACCCGGATATACCCGCGCCTGATGCGATCTTCTATCTGCCAGTCGACAAGAATCATGCTCCTAGATCTCTCCTTTAAGCCGGTTTATTCTTTGTTGTTTTCGAGATGCCACTCCGTCCGGCGCATCAGCCCGTGAAGTGTGCTCACCTCGCGGATGGTCAGTTTCGTTCGGCCGAGCACCCGGCGGAGGATGATCATCGTGTTCTCCCGCTTGAAGTCCGGGTGGTCTATCCGGTCGAGGAACGCACCGAAGTGCCGGTAGAGCGAATCCATCTCCACCGGCCCCGCGAGGGGATAGGTCCCGCGGGGCAGGTCCGCAAGTTCGTAGCAGAGGATGCCCACCGCGTGGGAGAGGTTCAGGATAGGATACACATTCGATGTCGGGATGGTGCAGATCAGATTTGCCCGCTTCAGTTCCTCGTTTGCAAGGCCCCAGTTCTCCCGCCCGAAGAGGACCGCGACCGTCCCGTCGATATCGGCGACGGCCTCCCGGACCTCCGCCGGCGCGTAGTAGGGCATCCGCATCGGGGTGCAGACCGACTTGCTCACCTCGCCGGTCGTCGCGACAACGAAGTCAAACTCGCGGTAGACCTCGTTGACTGTCATCCGGCGAGCCCCCTCCAGGACATCCCGGGCATGAGAGGCGCGCATCACGGCATCGTTGCCGAGCGGGCAGGGGTTGACCAGCACCAGCCGGGTAAACCCGAAGTTCTTCATCACCCGGGCGGCAAACCCGACGTTCCCCTCGTAGAGGGGTTCAACCAGGACGATAGAGACCTCAGGCATGCCTCACTGTACCGCCCGGACCGTCGCCCGGAGCACATCAATCCCTTCCTCGTAGACTGCGTTACCTACAACGATTGTGTCGGCAATGCGGCCCATCTCCGCCGCCTGCTCCGCCGAGCGGATCCCGCCGCCGTAGTAGAGGGTGGCATCCTCGATTGCTTCGGCTGCTGCCTGCACGATTCCTGGATCTCCGTAGGTCCCGCTGTACTCGATGTAGACGATTGGGAACCCAAAGTAACGGTCCGCCACCTCCACGAACGCGGCCACATCCTCCTTCGTGAGGGTGCAGTCCGCCCCTGTCACCCGCCCGACGGCGGAGTTCGGGTTGAGGACGATGTAGGCCTCAGGCACCACCAACTCCCAGTTAACGCTGCTCGCGTGGCGAAGCCAGGCGTAGTGCTTCCCGACGATCCAGCGGACGTCATTCGTGTTCATCACGCTCGGCACGAAGAGGTGGTCGATCGCCCCGTCGAATATGGCGCAGTCGGGGCTCGCCGGCTCCACTACCAGCGGCAGTCCGTAGGCAGAGACCAGATCCAGGAGTTCGCGGAGGTTCTCCCGCGTCACGTTCAGGGTGCCCGAGAGCATCAGGGCATCGGTCCCGCTCGTCACGATCTCCTCGACAACGCCCGGCGGTAGGTGTTTGTCGGGGTCCAGTTTCGTCACGTGTGCCCAGGTCTTCCAGTTCGCGTGCATAAGTGTCACTTCAGATGGCTGATGTAGTCGTAGAGTCTGGCCTTTGCTATGCCGGAGATGGAGGAGACCTCCTCAGGGTCGGCCTCGCGAAGCGTTGCGGCGTCGTAGATACCTGCAAGGTAGAGCCTCTCCACGGTCGCCTCCCCGATACCCGGAACCTCCAGGAGTTCTCTTCGCCCACGTTCGAGCGCCACCTTGGAGACTTTTGCCGGGGTGGAGCGCCCGAGGTGCCTGCAGACCATATCTACATGTTTATGTACGGTCTCCGGATTAATGCCGGTTTTGCTTGAGAGGTAGGGAATGGGGAGGTAGCAGAGGTCGTCAGGACTCGCGACGCCTCCGGCCTGATACTTCTTCAGGCTGACCGCGGGGATCCCGGCCTCCCGGAGAAGGCGCTCGTTGCAGAGTCCCCGGGCTGCCGCGAGGAGTTCGCTCGCCCCGGCCTCGCCGATGCCGGCCTTTTTCAGGGCGGCGGGATCCGCCCGGGAGAGTGCGTGGATATCCCCGATCCCCTGTTCGAGGAGACTTCTCGTGATCTTCGCGTGGCTTCGGCCCTTCCTCGGTGGGACGATCTTGCGGACGAACTTCCTGAGTTCTGAGCGGCGCCGGAGAACCTCCAGCGCGTCTTCTGCCTCACGGATGAGCCGCCCGGCCCCTTCGGCGTCGACACCGGCGATCACTGCGAGATCCCCGGGCTGCATGCCCGCGATCTCGGAGACCGTGTATCTATGGTGCTCATGCAGATGCCGCACAAGGTCGTCGGTCATCGAGGGCATCATCCGGAGTGCCTCGACGTTCGAGGCGATATGGCTGCAGAGCGGACAGCCTATCGTCCAGGGCGGGGAGCCCTTCCGGATCAGGCGGACGTGGGAGAGCCCGTGCTCCGGGCAGGTCTCTTCAATCCGGATCGCCCGTCCCCAGGTGCTGCCGGGCAGGCTGATGTTGAACCGGCACTCCGGGTAGCCGGTGCACCCGATGAACTGCGAGACGCCAAGGTGCCGGATCCGGAGATCGTGGCCGCAAGCGGGGCAGGGGCCGAGGGTATGCTCCTCTGCGGTCTGCTCCATGATCTCCCCGCCGATCTCCTTCTCGTGCGCCTCAAGTTTGTCAAAGACCCGGTGGAGCATCTCCCGCGACTCGCCGATGACATCGTCACGAGAGCGCTGGCTCTGCTTGATGAGTTGCATATGCTCTTCAAGCGTCCGGGTCATCTCGGGCTCCGTGATTGTATCCGCGTGGTTGTCGAGCGCGTCCGTGACGGCTCGCCCAACGAGCGTCGGGCGGAGGGGGTTCCCCTCCACGTAGCGGCGGGAGACGAGTTTGCCGATCACCTCGTGCCGGGTGCTCTTCGTGCCGAGACCGAGTTCCTCCATCACCTGGATGAGCCGGCTCTGGGAATAGCGCGCCGGTGGCTGCGTCTGCTTCTCCTCGAGGTTCACCTTCTGGATCGGCAGGCGTTCGCCCGGGGTGAAGATCGGGAGGATATTCTCCTTTGCCTCCGAGTAGGGGTAGACCCGGCGCCACCCGGCGGAGAGGAGTCGGCCGCCCGTGGCAGTGTAAGGTTCGCCGGATGCGTCGAAGGTGCATTTGGTGGTCGTCCATGTCGCATCGGGGGAGAGGGTCGCAAGGAACCGCCGGACAATGAGTTCGTAGACCTTCCACCGGTCCTGACCGAGGGCCTCACGGGTCGCCGCCCCCGCGGGATGGATCGGCGGGTGGTCGGTGCTCTCCTTCTTGCCCCGGGTCGGGACCTCTCGCCGGTGCTGCTGCACCCAGGCAACATCCGCATCGAAGACCCCTCCCCGGAGCGTCTCGAGGACCCCGTTCAGGTCCAGGGACTTCGGGTAGACCGTGTTGTCAGTCCTCGGGTAGGATATGTACCCGTTCATGTAGAGGTCTTCGGCGATCCGCATTGCGTTCGCTGCCGAGAGACCCAGGCGGCTCGCCGCGACGATGAAGGTCGTGGTGTCGAATGGTGTTGGCGCCCGGTCGTTCTTCTGTCCCTCTTTCACGTCCGTGACCACGAGCGGCTCTTTTGTTCCCGCTTCTGCGGCGAGGGCTGCCTCGTGGTCAGTGAACCGTCCGGCGGTATGTCGTGCCTCCACCGGTTGGCCGTCCTTCTCGGTCGTGAGCGAGAGCATCCAGTAGGTCTGGGGGACAAAGTTCTCTATCTCACGTTCCCGGTCAACGATCATGGCGAGCGTCGGACTCTGGACGCGACCGACGGAGAGGATGTCCCTGCCGCCCCGCCGGGCAGCGAGGCTGATGAACCGGGTCAGCGATGCCCCCCACATAAGGTCAATCGCCTGGCGGGTCTCGCCGGCGGCCGCGAGAGCGAAGTCGAGGTCGGTCAGGTTCTCGAAAGCGGACCGGATCTCCGCCGGTGTTATAGCGGAGAAGCGGGCCCGGTTGATCCTGACCGAGGGGTTCACCGCACGGACGAGCTCGTAAGCCTCCTTACCGATGAGTTCCCCTTCGGTATCGTAGTCTGTAGCGATGGTGACGAGATCTGCCTTCTTTGATAGTTTCTGGATAAGACTGACTATCTTCTTCTCGGTCGGCTTCTTGACGGTGCCCGCATCGATGAGGCTTCTTGGGGTGTTGATCTCGCTCCTCCAGTTCGTGTAGCCTGGCTCGAAGTCCACCTCCACCACGTGCCCTTTGAGGCCCACCACCGTCTTGTTATCGAAGGAGTAGGTGGATACGCTCCCCTCTTTTACCGCCTTCACCTTCTCATTGCCCGCGAGTAACTGCGCGATCCGGTTTGCCGATATATTCTTCTCTGCGATGATCAGGTGCACTGCGGATTACACCTCGCCTATATCGATTGATTCGGATACGATTCGCCCGAGTTCCCGCGGGTCCGCCCGACCGCGGGTCTCCTTCATCACCTGCCCCACGAGGAAGTTTAAGGCGCCTGACTTCCCGTTACGGTAGTCCTCCACCGCCTGCGGGTTGGCGGCGATAACCGCCTGCACGGTTGCGGTGAAATCGTCTCCCGTGGTCTTGCCGAGGTTCTCGCGCTTCACGATCATGGCCGGCATATCGCAGGGCCTGCCTGCAGCGCAGGCATCCAGCATCTCTCGTAGCACCTGGACGCCGGCTTTGTCGGTGATGGTCTCCGACTTGAGGAGCCCGAGGAGTTCAGCAATGCGGCCGGGCGGGACGGCGGCGATGTTCATGTTGCGGTAGTTGAGCTCCCCGAGGAGGGTATCGGCCACCCAGGTGGCGGCGAGGGCCGGATCGAGATGAGCGACCTCCTCATAGAAGTCGGCGAGTTTCGGGTCGCCGGTCAGGGTCCGGGCGTGGTTCGCCGATATGCCGTACTGCGCCATGAACCGGTTCTTCCGGGCGACAGGAAGTTCGGGGAGGTCGATCTCCGCGACCCAATCCGCGACACGCATCGGCCGGAGGTCTGGCTCGGGGAAGTAGCGGTAATCGTGCTCCTCCTCCTTGCTGCGGGAGGAGGTGGTGATCCCGCGCCCCTCCATGAAGTGCCGGGTCTCTCTCGTCACCGTCTGCCCGCGCCGGAGCAGGTTCTTCTGCCGGGTCACCTCGAAGGTGAGGGCCTTCTCGACGCCTTTGTAGGAGGATATGTTCTTGACCTCAACCCGGACTGAGCCCTCGAGCGATACGTTTGCATCCACACGGAGAGAGCCCTCCCGGTCGCCGTCGAAGACACCGAGGTACTCGAGGATCGTCCTGAGCTTGTTGAGGAACCGGCGTGCCTCCTGCGGGGAGCGCATATCCGGTTCGGTGACGATCTCAAGGAGCGGGATACCCGATCTGTTATAGTCGACGAGCGAGTACTTCGAGGCACCGCTGACGTGGACGAGCCTTCCCGGGTCCTCTTCGAGGTGTACCCGGGTGATCCGGACGATCTTCTCGTGCCCCTCATCGTCCTCAATCTCGACTGTGCCGGCGACCGCGAGCGGCTTGTCGTACTGGGTGACCTGGTAGGCCTTCGGGAGGTCGGGGTAGAAGTAGTTCTTCCGGGCGAACTCTGACTCCTCCAGCACCTCCATATCGAGGGCTTTTGCCACACGGAGGCCGTACTCGACCGCCTTTCGGTTCAGGCGCGGAAGCGCCCCGGGAAGCCCGAGGCAGACCGGACAGCAGTGGGTGTTGGGCTCGTCGTCGCGGTAGTCCGTCGAGCACCCGCAGAAGAGCTTCGTCGCTGTCGCGAGCTGGACGTGGATCTCAAGTCCGACGATCGTCTTCATCTCCTCACCTCCTGCTCGTAGGCAAAGGCAGCGTCGACGACACGCTCGTCCTCAAACTGCCTTCCCATCAACTGGAGGCCCACGGGGAGGCCGTCCACCCTGCCGCATGGGACTGATATTGCCGGGATTCCAGCGAGGTTCGCCGGTGCCGTGAGTATATCGGCGAGGTAGAGCGAGAGCGGGTCGGTCTTCTCACCGAGCCGGAAGGCCACAGTAGGCATCGTCGGGCCGGCGATGACGTCTGCGTCGCGGAGGGCCCGTTCGAAGTCCTGCCGTATGTTCCGGCGGGCCACCTGCGCCTTCGCGTAGTACCTGCCGGCGTAGCCGGCCGAGAGGGCGAAGGTGCCGAGCATGACCCGGCGCCGGACCTCGGTCCCGAAGTTTGCCTGCCGGAGTTCCTGGTAGGCCTCGTGCCAGGTCTTTCGGGTATCGACCGCCGGACCGTAGCGGACGCCGTCGAACCGCGCGAGGTTCGAGGAGGCCTCGCCCGTGCAGATGACGTAGTAGGCCGCAAGCGCATACTGCATGCCGGGGATGCTCACCGGGACTGTATCGGCCCCGAGGTTCTCGAGGACGCCGATGGCGTCCCGGACCGTCTCCGCGATGCGGGGGTCCACACCCTCCCCGAAGTACTCCTCAGGTATCCCGATCCGCAGGCCCGCAATGTCGGCCGAAGGCTGGTGGTCATACGGCCGGTCGAGCATCGTCGAGTCGCGAGGGTCGTACTTCGCGATCACCGACATAAGTCTCGATGCGTCCTCCACTGTCCGTGCCATCGGTCCGATCTGCTCAAGGGAGTTTGCGTAGGCGACGAGGCCGTAGCGAGAGACCCGGCCGTAGGTGGGTTTGAGTCCCACGATCCCGCAAAATGCCGCGGGACAGCGGATGGAACCACCGGTGTCGGTGCCGAGCGCCATCGGGACGAGGCCTGCGGCGACTGCGGCGGCGCTCCCGCCTGATGACCCGCCGGGTACCCGTTCCGTGTCCACCGGGTTCTTGGTGGGGCCAAACGCGCTCGTCTCGGTGGTGGAGCCCATGCCGAACTCGTCCATGTTGGTCTTCCCGACGATCGCGGCCCCTTCTCTCCGGAGGAGTTC
>Ga0265294_10004089_pt1 | contig 18350 bp, 17 predicted proteins | sample MunlanPumphouse3_FD_192504 | JGI IMG/M metagenome (GOLD analysis project Ga0265294, IMG submission 192504) | Groundwater microbial communities from a municipal landfill in Southern Ontario, Canada - Pumphouse #3 | ecosystem: Environmental > Aquatic > Deep subsurface > Groundwater | place...
CAACTTTGAAATTTCGTATCCGCAGCAAGTAAAGCAAACGGAACGGTTTCCTCTCCTGTTAATGTACTAATATCTTTAACATCTTTGAGTTCGTGTACAGTTATTGCCGTACCCATCCCAAACGTAAGTATAATAGCTCCTATTGAAAACATAAGTTTTTGTTTAATTTTCATTTTTATTAATCCCGTAAATCATGACTTACTTTTCCTTTTTTTAGTTTATTCTTTGTTCATAATAATGCTCAAATTCATACGCAATCATTGGTTTTGCAAAATAGTACCCTTGTACTTCGTCGCATCCAAATTCATGTAGCATGCTTAATACTGCCTCATTTTCTACCCCTTCGGCAATGGATTTCAGATTGAAACTTTTTGCCATTTGGATAATGGTTTTTACAATAGTGGCATCGTCTTTATCTTTGATGATATCACGTACAAACGATTGGTCAATTTTAAGTTTATCCACTGCAAAGCGTTTTAAGTACGATAAAGAAGAGTAGCCTGTACCAAAATCATCAATAGAGAGTAAAACGCCCATTTCTTTGATAATTTTAACTGTGTTTAAAACACTTTCTGTGTCACTGATTAAAATGGATTCTGTCAGTTCCAATTCCAAATATTTTGGATTGAGTCCCGAAACTTTTAAAGCTTTTTTAACAACTTCGACCAAATTTCCCCGTTTAAATTGTACGGCTGAAATATTTACTGCAACCACAATATTTTTTCCCTCGTTGTTCCAAATAGCGGCTTGTTTACACGCTTCTTGCAATACCCATTCTCCTATTTGAACAATGAGTCCAGAGGATTCTGCAATCGAAATAAAATTTAGAGGTGGAATCATTCCCAATAAGGGGTGCTTCCATCTCAGTAGAGCTTCAACTCCCACAATGGTGTTGTGCGTTAAATCAATTTGTGGCTGATAGTGTAAGATAAACTCTTTTTTCTCTATGGCATCTTTTAAATCATTTTGTATTTTAAAAATGCCCAGCATATTGTGTTTCATTTGCTGAGTAAAGAGACAATAGGTATTTTTACCGTTCTCTTTGGCTTTATACATGGCGGCATCGGCGTTTTGTAAAAGCTGTTCAAAGGTATCGCCGTGTTCAGGATAGACAGCCACTCCAATTGAAGCGGTCGTAGAAAGTGTTTGATTGTTAATGTCAAATATTTTTTTAAACTCCACAATAAGTTTATCGGCAATAGGAATAATCTCATTGGTGCTGTTTAAGTCGGGTAAAATAATAATAAATTCATCGCCACCTTGTCGGCTAATGGTATCAGAAGCCCTGATACATTTTTGTAGGCGTGATGCCACTATTTTAAGCAATTCATCGCCAACAGAGTGACCCAAAGAGTCATTGATGGTTTTAAAATTATCCAAATCAATAAATAAAAAGCCCACTTTTTTTTGCATACGATTTGCTCGACTTAAAGCTTGATGGGCTCGGTCTTTTGCCAGTAATCGATTGGGAAGTTCAGTTAAAATATCATGATGAGCCATAAACTCTATGCGTTTTTCTATATTTTTTTGTTCGGTTACATCTTTGGTGACCACTAAAGTCTGTATAGGAGTTGTGTTGGGAATAAGTACAACAGAGACTTCATGCTCTCTTCGTTCTCCTTGTTTATTGACTTGTGCAACTGTATACGTATTGGGTACCATTTCTCCTGCTAAGCGTTTTTGATACATCAACGCAACTTTTTCTTTGTCATCGGGATGAATGGTCTCTAAAAAACTTGGTTTTGTATCGGATATGGGTTCATCGTAGCCATACTCTTTTGCCAGTTCAAAGCTGTTGGTGTAGATATATTTACCTTCTTCTACAACATTCACACTCATACCCGCTTTGGCAACACCTTTGAGCAGGGTATCTTGGAAATCTTTTTGTTTTTTCAACTCTTCTTCATAGGTTTTAAGTTTTGTAATATCTCGTCCCACACCTAAAACACTTATAATTTCACCTTTTTTATCTCTTTCTGCTATAAATCGTATGTGGTGAATTTGGGTATCACCATTTGGAGTTGTGACAACTTGATGAATGGTTAAAGAGTTGTTTTCACAATGTTGAACTTCTTTAATTGCCTTGATAACATCGACATGAGTTGGTGCAACATCTTGAATATTTTTTCCTAATAAAAAAGAGGCTTTAACTCCTAAAGTTTTCTCCATTGTTGAGTTTAGATATAAATATCGACCTTCTTTATCAAAACGGACAATATTATCGGGTATGTTTTCGGTAAGAGATCGAAACTCTTGTTCTTTGGAAACAAGTTTTTCTAAGACAATTTTTCGTTCGGTGATATTGTGTCCAATGGCTAGAGCACCAACAATTTTGCCTTCACAATTTCGTTCAGCAACAACATTGAGGTCATGAGCAACAATTTTACCGTCTTTTAAACGCTCCCATTCCACCAAAAAAGAGTCCTTTTCTCCTGTTAAAATAACATGTTTAATACGATCTTGATACTCCAATGCACTCATATTGAGCATATTTAAAAAAACACCCCATTGTTTTTCTGGTTTAAAGTAAGAAACGACTTCAAGGGGAATACCTGTTTGTTCTGAAAAGGCTTGATTGGCATAGATTCGAGTGACATCAGTGTCGTAACGCATAATAATATTGGGAGAGTTTTCTGCTAAGGTTCTGAACATCTCTTCTTGTTTGACCAACAAACTTTCTTGCTGTTTTTTTTCAGTAATATCAACGGTGATTCCATGCCAAATAATGGTATTATTTTTCAAATCTTTTTTGGGTACGGATTTTGTTTCAAGCCAAAGTAACCCTTTTTGGGGATGATTTACACGGAATTCTTGATGAAAAGGTTCAAGAGTAATTGATGATTCTACAATAGCATCTTTAAAAGGAATAAGGTCTTCTGGGTGCATGACTTTGCGAATAGAAGCAATATCATGTAACGCTTCATGGATACTCACACCATAAACATCTGTTACCCCTTTACTGGCATATAAAAATTTCTCTTTACCTGTGGTCATATCCCATTGGTATTTATAGGCAAAACCTGGGAGATTTTCAGTTAAGGTTAGGAGTTCATCTCGTAGGCATTGATTGTTGCCAAAGTCAAGAACATGAACAATTATTTCTCCACTTTCTTGAGTTAAAAGGTTATCTTTTATAATAGTGACATGAATAAACAACTGCACACCATAACCATTTTTCTTATAGTAGGTGGTTTCAAAGGAAAAATCACCAATATTCGATGCTTTGGGATTAATAAATTCTGTTAAATAAATATAGTTGTGTTCGGGCAGAATAGTTTCAAGAGCTTGCCCAATTAATTTTTCTTCTTTTTTTTCAAAGATGGTTTCAAATGCTGAATTGGTAAGAGTAATACAATTGGTGTTGATATCACAAATAGCAATTCCCACTTTGGTATTTCTAAATAAACAATATTGTTTTGAAGAGTTTGGTAATTTTGATGACATTTTTGATTCCTAGTAAGAATATTGATTATTTTAACAAATGCACAGTCATATAATGGTCACATATTTGTGGGTAAAATGATACTTTAGAATAACTTTTTAAAAGAAATAATTTTTATGATGTTTTACTTAAATCTCTCTATGGGTTTAAGTGCAAAAAAGTCCATCATGGGGAGTATGGCTTCAAAGTCTTTTTTATAGGTTTGATAGTAAAATGTTTTGACTTCTTCCATTTTTCCACTTTCTATTAAAGAGAGTAAATGATTGGTATCTTCTTCTATTGACTTATACCAGTTTTGGAAAGTGGATATTTTATCTTGGTATTGTGAGATGTCTTCCATTTTTTTAAAATACTCATACTTTGTTTGAAGCTGATGAAGATTGAGTTGTAAACTTTTAAAGATAAGATTTTCGATTAATTGTTTTTCAGACATGGGCTTCCTTTTTTAATATCAGAAAGCATACCAAATTAATAGTCATGTATTGGTCACATATTTGTGGGTAAAATGATACTTTAGAATAATTTTACAAGAATTATTCTAATTACGTTGAGTAATATCTCTTGAAAGTATCAAATAGTTTCCATCCGATTTTTTTGAAATAGAGAGTTCAAACTGTTTTTTCCCATCGGTTAAATCAATTGCAATAGTTTTTCCTATGGATATTTTTGCTAAATTGGCTTCATTTAAGGCTTCAATAATGGTATCAACAGCTTGTTTTGATAAGACATTTGAGATGTTATTGCCCAAAAGAGTCTCTTTTTGCTGGACAAGAAGTTCTTTATTTTGTGCCCAAACATTAAGATAATTTCCTTTACTGTCTATCTCAAAAAGAAGGTCAGGAAGGGTATTGATAATATCTTCATTCCACTCTAATGCTTTTTGAAGGGCAAAGGTTCTCTCTTTGACCTTTTCTTCTAAAGTGGCATTGAGATTTATTAGTGATAACTCGGCTTGTTTTCTTGCTGTAATATCTCTTACAAGTGCCAAATAGGTTCCTTTGGGCTCTTTTTTTGTAGTGTGCAATTCAAACCAATGTTCACCATTGGGTAAATCAAGCTTATACATATTGCCCAAAGATGAACCTTGCTTTTCCACCTCTTTAATGGTTTTAATAGAGACCTCGACAGCATCGGGAGGCAATATGTCTTTAAAATTTTTTCCCAATAAAAGCTCTTTTTGAGCAGCTAAAAGTTTTTCATCCCTTGCCCAAATATTCAAATATATTCCCTCTTTTGATATTTCAAAAAGCATATCAGGAATGGCTAAAATAATACTTTTGTTAAATTCTACGGCTTGTTGGAGTTCTTTGGTTCTTTGTATTACTTTTTGTTCTAAGGTACTATTGAGTTCTTTTATCTCTTGTTCATATCGTATTTGTTGGGTAATATCTTTGACAATAGAGAGCCTTAAATCACTGTCATTAAATATAAACTTAGTGACGGTAATTTCTACATCAAGAATTTTGCCCTCTTTAGTTTGATGTTTTGTCTGGAAAGTGGTTGTCGTAAATTCGTTAACTTTTTCTCGTACGTTATCAATCTCTGCAACTTTCATATACGGATCTATGTCTTCGACTTTCATCGTTAAAAATTCATCATAGGTGTAGCCTAACATTCTACACGAAGCGTCACTGACATAATGAATGCTACGGTCATCACCTACAATATACAAGGCATCACTGGCATTATTGATGGCGGTTTTTAACAGTTGCAGTTGTTCTTCGGCTTGTTTGATATACGTAATATCATGTCCTATGGAAATGACGCCATCGATATTGCCTTTCTCATCAAATTCTGGGGCAAAAATAAGAGTCCACCATCGTTTTCTGTCATCTTTTATATCGGCAATTTCCATATGAGTTTTTTGCCCTGTTTGAAGGACATATGTTATTTTTTCTTGAAGTTCTAAAGGTACACCAATTAATGGGTTTTTTTGTGGTGTCGTTCCTAATAATTTATCGCTAGAAACACCAAAATAGTTGCATAAAACAGGATTAACATAGATACGTTTTCCTTTTTGATTATATCGAGAGAGGAAATTGGGCATATTTTCTGCTAATGTTCTAAATTCTCGTTCTTTTTTTGCAAGTTCGGATGTACGTTCTAATACTTTCTCTTCTAAAGTTGCGTTTAGCGTTTTTATCTCTTCTTCTGCTTTTTTACGTTCGGTTATATCATCGATTAAAGCCAAAACAAAATCAACACTGCCATCTTCTTTTCGTACACAACTTACTGACAAATAGGCAAAAACGATGCTATTGTTTTTACAGATATATCTTTTCTCAACCGTATAGGATTCTATTTCCCCTGCTAACATACGCTCAAAACCATAAACATCTGCCACTAAATCATCCGGATGTGTTATTTGCGCCCATGTCATATGTTTAAGTTCATCAAAACTGTATCCCAGCATCTCACAGAGTTTTTCATTGACATGCAACCACCCTTTTTTCGGTGAAGTAATCGCCATTCCCACAAGTTTATGTTCAAAAAACAGACGCATTTTTTCTTCATCTTTTCGTTTTTGGGCTTCTAAACGTACAGTTATATTTTGAATTACTGCCAGATTATAAGCAACTCCTTTATATTCAAAATAATTTGCATTTACTTCAATTGGAAAGATTGTTCCATCTTTTCTTTGATGATGGGACAAAAGAGGGCTTGAACGGTGTTTTTTTATATCGTTCCAGTGTTTTGTCCAGTTGTCTTGGGACATATTGGGATCGATTGCAATAACATTAAGTTGCTTAAGCTCATCTTCTTCATATCCTAATTCTTGGCAAGCCGCTTCATTGAAATAATAAAAGTTTGATTTTTCATCGATTAAATATACCGCTTCACTGATTTTATTGAGTGCAAACTCTTTAAGAAGTAGATTTTCTTGTATGGCTTTACGCTCACTTATATCCCTTGCTAATCCCATATTATAAGCAATACCATCATACTCAAAATAGTTAGCAAGAACTTCTACGGGAAAAATGCTTCCATCTTTTCGTTTATGTCGCAATTCCATGGTCATGGTTTTAATTTCTTTAATCACTTCCCAATGTTCTGGCCATCGTTCAACTGGCCAATCAGCATCGACATCACCAATATTTAATTGTAACAGTTCAGACTCACTGTATCCTAATGCTTGACAAGCACCTTTATTGACATAATGAAATTGACCTTTTTCATCCATCAAATATACGGCTTCGTGAATATGCTCAAGGGCAAATTTTTTAAGCAGTAATCTTTGATTGGCTTTTTTTTGTTCGCTAATATCTCTTATATTAGCGATATGATAGAGTATTTCATCATATTCATTTTTAATGACAGTTAAATCAATAGTAACAGGAAATTTTGTACCATCTTTTTTGACATGAATGGCTTCAAATGAAGTAAAAGACTTTTCAAAAGCTTCTTGTTGTTTTTGAGTCAAAATATCAAGAGAAGCGGGTGAAAAAAGGTCATACACATTCATTTGTTTTAACTCTTGTTCACTGTATCCATACATGGCACAAAAAGCCGGATTAATCATTTCAAAATGGTTATTGGTTCCTTTATGAACAGAGACTCCCCAATGGGTTTGGTTGAAAATATCTTCCCACTGTCTTATCACTTTTTCAATTTCTTCTTGTTTTTCAACTTGACGTTCCAACGTTGAAAGTCTTTGTAAGGTTGATTCTTCAATATTAAAAGAGGTGCTATTCTCTTCTACTTCAATCAATTCCCAAACCAAAGGAAGCATTATGGTAAATAAAGCACCTTTGGAGCTATTTTCTACGGTAATTTTTCCTCGTAATCGTTTTTCAATGATGGTTTTTGTAAGGTACAATCCTATTCCAATATTGTCGGTTTTTGAACTAACACATGAGTCAAAGATTTTATGGATAGGTTCTTGTGTAATACCTCCGGCATTGTCTTCAATCGTTATAATGATGGCATTGTGGTTTTGGCGAACATGGATAATTATTGTGGGATTTTCTATTTTCCGTTCGACCAAAATATCTTTTGCATTTAAAATAATATTGAGTAGGGCATTGGCAAATTCATTATTATCCCCATACGCCACAATATTTTGGGCAGGGTGTATTTCAAGGGTAATATTTTCAACCGTTAAAGAGTAATGCACCATCTTTTGTATATTACGTATCTCATTGATGACATAAAATTCACCTTTATTACTTTTTTGATGTGTAAAGAAACGGTAAAAAATATCAATGGTATCGGCTAAATGTCGAATAATATTGGAACTTTTTTGGGTAGAATCCAATATCTTTTCTTGTGAGAGCGTCCCTTTTATGAGGATATTTGCTTGCAAATTGGTCTGAATAGCACCCACTTCCGCCAGTGGTTCTTTCCATTGATGGGCAATGTTTCCAATGAGTTCCCCAATAATGGCTTGACGAGATTGAAGAAAAAGCATTTTTTCTTGTACTTGAGCTTTAAAAAGAGTTTCATTGTGTTTAATATGTAAAAGACTGACTTTGTATCCTAACGCCAATGACAAAAATATCATCGTCCACATTGAGCCAATAAATTGAGCGTGGAGGGTGTAGAAGTTTGGAAGAATAACGCCTAAAAGCATCAGAAATATTGTGATACTTCCCATGATATAACCCAAAAGTGCCACAATATAGTATTTGGAGGGAGCATAATCGTTTTTATACGAAAGGATTGCAAAATATAAATAAAGAGTACTTAACGCAATGAGAATTAACTCACTGAAATATTCTCCTAAAACGGGAGTGGTAATCATTAAAAAAAAGATAAGGATGGACAGCGCAATAAAGGTAACCAGAGAAATAAGATTAAAAAAGTTGTCGATATTTAAGAATTTACGACTAAAAAGTGTTAAAAATAGAAAGGTACCTAAAATAAAAAGGGTTTTTACAATAGAAGTTATCTCTTGATAATAGAAAAATATCCATGACAGGAGAATATCCAAGCGTTCAAAAACAAAATGTATAAGACGTATAAAAGATAATCACTTTGTTTGGTAGAGAGATATAAAAAGCCGTTGTAAATAAACAAGCTTAAAAAAGTACCGATAAAAATGGATAAGACAACAATTTCTGTAAATTGCTCATAGGTAAGATGGATGGCGTGCTCTTGTGTTTCTTCATTGGTAAAAGGGATAAAAAAAGAGGCAATAAGCCTCTCTTTTGAAATGCGCTGTTCTTGTGAATCCGTGGGTTTTAACTCTTTAAATTCAACACCATTTAAAAGCGTAATAAGACAAAAAAAGAGAAAAATAAGTCTTCTTATAGGCATTATTTACACCGTATAGGAATCTAAACGATACCCAATTCCTCGGACGGAAGTAATGATATTGTGTTTTATTTTTTTACGGATTCGTAAAATAAGATTTTTGATTGCTGATTCGCAAATGGTATCAAATGGCCACAAGTTTTGCGATATTTCTTCTTTGGTAATGGTACGTGCATGATTATGAATTAAGAGTTTGAGTAACTCTAACTCTTTGATTCCCAAAGAGACAATTTTCCCTTTTTGATATACTTCTTGTGTGCCTGAATTAAAAAATACATCGGGTGCTAAAGAGATGATTCCTAAATTTTTTTGTACACGTTGCATGGCTTTGGTAAGAGTTTGAACTAAAGCGTTAAACTCAACAGGTTTGAGAATATAGCCATCAATAGATAAATTAACTGCATGAGAGAGATACTCTTTTTCATTGAAATTGGTTAATAAAATAATTGGCGTATTGTAATCATTTTTACGCACTTTTTCTATGAATTGCAACCCATCAATAAGAGGCATTTTTATATCCGTAAGGATAATATCCGGGGATTTTTCTTCATAGAGTTCATAGGCTTTTTGTCCATTTTCAGCGGAAAATACCTCTTTAAATAACATTTCAAGTACTTCTGTAATTTGAGTTTGCATGATTTGGTCATCTTCTGCATAAAGAACCGTTTTTGACTTGAGTAATAAAAGATTACCAATCATTGTTAAACCCTTATAGTTTGATTTTTATAGAATTCCTGTAACAAATGTCGCATTATATACTTGTCTAACTTTAGGACGAGTTATAATAAATACAGAGAACTTAAAGTTCTCTGAGTAAATGTAAGATTATTTGGTAGTAAGTGGCTTTGCTTTGACTTCATCTTTACCGATAAACTCTTTTTTGTTGGCATCTTCTACAATCAATTTGGCGATTTCATCGGTTAAAACTGCTACATCATGAGTTTGACTTGCTACCATGGCATTTTGTTGGGTTTGTTGGTCAAGTTGTGTCACGGCATCGTTGATTTGTTCAATGCCTAAAAGTTGTTCTTTTGATGCACTTTCAATGTCCGAAATTAAACTAATAGTTTTGCCAATATTTTCATTGAGTTGCTTGTACCCTTCAATCATATTTCCCGCAATACTTTTACCGTCGTTGGCTTTTTGTGTGGCATTTTCAACCAAACTTTTAATCTCTTTTGCCGCTTCCGCACTTCGTGCAGCGAGGTTTCTTACCTCTTGGGCAACCACGGCAAACCCTTTCCCCGCTTCTCCTGCGGTGGCTGCTTCAACGGCAGCATTAAGTGAGAGAATATTCGTTTGAAACGCAATTTGATCAATGACCGTAATGGCTTCATTGATGGCGGTAACTTGCGCATTAATCTCATCCATAGAAATATTGGTTTGATTGGCAAGTTTTTCCCCTTGATTGGCAGAAGCGGTAACACTGCTTGAAAAGTTAGCCATCTTGGCGATGCTTTCGGTGTTGTGTCGTATATTTGAAGTGATTTCTTCTAAAGCTGCGGCAGTTTCTTCTAAAGAAGAGGCGGCTTCATTGGAACTGGCGTTAAGTTTATCAACGTTTCTAAGCAAAATATCTGAACTTTCATCAAGCGTGAGCCCATTGGTTTTGTTTTCTGTGAGCATTTGAGTAATGGAACGACCCAATTCATTGACTCCATTTGAGAGTTTCAAAAGGTGTTCTTTAAGGTTTTTTGTCGGAATTTTATTTAAGTAGTTATAATTGCTGTACTCTTCAAGTATGCTAAGAATATTGTCGATATTGTTTTCTAAATTATCTGCCATTTTATTTAAGACATCTTTTAACTGCATTAAAGCAGGATTAGAAACACTTATATCCAATCGTTGACATAAGTCTCCTTGCTCAAACTCACCTAAAACCGCAATGGTTTCATCAATGAGTTTTCGGTCTTCTTCAATCCCTTTTTTAGTTTTAATGATATTTTCATTGACCACTTTGGACATTTCCCCAAACTCATCTTTGGAATTGTCTTGCAATAAAGAAACATCTTTGCTTTCACGATTTAAATAGGCAAAAAAGGATAAAAGTCCCTCTTTGAAGTTATTTAATGAACCAATAACAATATTCGCAATAAGCAAAGAAATAGAGATGAAAACCAAAATAGCAACGACGGCTAAGGCAATTAAAATTTCATTTAATAAAAGAGTTGATTCTTCTTTTAATGTAACAGCACTTTTATTAATCTCATTGAGTTTAGATTCTAACTCTAACCCCACTTTAACCATATCGGCAATGATACTTTTGACATGAGTGGTTTCTTGTAAGATACCGCTGTTAAAATCGTTAATGCGTTGAGTGGAAAAAGCATTAAAATATTCGACATATTTTTCTGAGTTTTCAATGATTTGTTCGGCGAGTTTTTTATTTTCCACAGCAGATAAACTCTTCTTTAATGTCATAACATCTTGGGTTAATTCCATAAAATCATCTCTGACCTTTTGAGCGTTTTGTTCATTGGGTAATCGTAAAAATTGATAAACAGAAATTCTTCCTTTTAATATTTGTTGAATCAGATGTTCGGTGGTAATTGCAGCATTGTTTCTTACGTTTGCCATGGTGCTGTAATGCACATAGATTACAACGGATGCGATGACAATGATAGTAAACAACAAGGGAAACAACAATAACTTTTTTTTAGTGTTAATGTTTTTTAACATTTTTTTCTCCTAAGATTTTTTTGGGATTTTTGTGATTTAACTCTATGGTAAATAAAGCGCCAGAAAAGGATTTGTTTTCATGAAGATAATTGACATTTTCTACATGTATGTCGCCCTCCATTTTTTCTTTGATAATTTGTCGTGCCATATATAATCCTAACCCCGTTCCAATATGTGCCTCTTTGGAACTAAAGTATTGGTCAAATACGATATTGGGATTATCGAGCTTTATTCCTCCGGCATTGTCTTTAATATGAATAAGAACTTTACCTTCTGAAAGGCTTGTTTCTACAAAAATATTTTTCTCTTTTTGCGTCTCATTTTGGTTGAGTATATAAATGGAGTTATTTAAAATATTTAAAAATACTTGCATTAATTCAATCTCTACGGCAACGATTTTGATTGTTTTACATTGGGTATGAAGGGTAATGTTATTGGTTTTTAACAGAGGTTCAATAATCGTAACGCAACTTTTAAGACAATGGGTTAAACTGAAGCTTTTTTTATTATTTTCGCTGTTAATAAAATCGTTGAAGTAGTCCATGGTGGTAATAAGATGTTTGATGTTTTTATTGATTGTTTCCAGGGTTTCTTTGTAGGTATCTTCATTTGCTATACCCAATTCATGCTTAAGTAAAACACCTGACGTCATTGTATACAAAACATAAAGCGGTTGTTTCCATTGGTGCATGATATTTTGCATGACTTCACCCACTTGTAAAAGTTTGGTTTGCTTTTTAAGTACATAATTATAATTATGCATGGCTACACTCCTTAATTGTAATAATAAAATCGGTACAAGCCAGCTTTTTATTTTCAAATAAAAAGTCGCAATGTTCTACTCTTAATTCTCCTTTTAGGGATTCTTGTACAATTTTATAGGAGGAAAACAGACGCATATCAGCATTTTGTTTCACTTCACTTGTATTTGAATAGTCTTTAAATATAGTATTTGGGTTAAGAGTTTTACGTGTATCTTTGATGTGGATTTCAAGTGAAGAATTTTCTTTAAGTTGGGCTTCTATAAAAATATATCTTTTTTTCAGAGTTTTATTTTTAGTCAGTTCATAAAATGAATTGTTCAGAATATTTAATAATACTAACGTTATTTCTGATTCACAAACGTTTATCGTATAATCGGGACATTGATTATAAATAGAGATACTGTTGTTGTGTAATAAGGGTTGCATCATGCTTATTAGAGTATTGATATTTGTTTGCAAGTGGAATAATTGCACATTTTTTTGATTATTGATGAAATTATCAAAATAATTATATGTGCAGAGTAAATGTTCTATATGGTCATCTTTGGTTTGAAATAAATCTTTATGCATTATTAAATTCCTTTTTTAATAAAATAACCCACTATGGTAGTTTGAGTTTAGATAATATAATAACTAAACTTAGCTGTTAATAAATTACTATGGTGGGTTTTAATGGCAAAAATTACTTTTACAACGTTTGAAATAGAAACTTTACACAAAACAATAGGACACAATGTTAAAAAATACAGAATGCAAAAAGGATTAACTCAATTGGATTTATCCTATGAAATGGGATATAAATCAGTGAGTTTGGTTTCGGCGTGCGAACCCTCTACAAGTGGTAAACATTTTAATGTTGAACATTTGTATAAAATAAGTAAGATTTTAAATATCCCAATTTATTATTTTTTTGAATCAATAACAGATTAATATAAATATTACTTATCTTATTGTTTTATCTTTTTGTGTTTCAAATCCCTATTTCTTGTTAACTTTTTTGATGCTTTATAATACTCTACTGACTTCAGCAAAGTGCCATTTATCCTATAGAATAAAGAAAAAAACAAATTATAACTATATAGTTGCAATTAAAACAATATCCTATAGGATAAAGAATGAATATAAATTTTTCCAATGCATGTGAAGAGGAAATAAATGAATTTCATAAAAAATTATCAAAAACAATAAAGCAAAAAAGATTAGAAAAAAATATGAAGCAGTTAGATGTTGCCTTAGAGATTGGCATTAAATCGGTTGCTTTTTATTCCAATTGTGAGAATTTAAAATATGGAAAACATTTTAATATAGAACACATCTATAAATTGGCAAAACTTTTTGAAGTTAAGCCCCATGAATTGCTAAAATAACCTCAATTTAGTTATACTTCAAAAAAATTAGGAAGTTACAGTGAACTCAACAAGCAAACGTTTTTTACTTTTAGGTACAATTTTAATGGCATTGGCAGTATGTTTTGGTGCATTTGGAGCTCATGGCTTAAAAAAAATAGTCAGTGCAGAAATGCTCAGTGTCTATCAAACAGGCGTGCAATATCAGTTTTATCATGCACTTGGTTTGTGTGTCGTTGCTTTTATAGCGCATTTGCATGAGACAAAGTTGGTCAGAATAGCGGGAAATATTATGTTTATTGGCGTAATAATTTTCAGTTTCTCACTTTATGTATTGGTACTTTTAGATATGAAATGGCTCGGAGCAATTACCCCAATTGGTGGTATTTTGATGGTGATTTCATGGGTGCTTTTGGCATGGAGTGTTTTTAGAAGTGAGAAGTGAGTGGTGAGTGGTGAGACTCTTTACCTCTTACTTCTTACTTTTCACTTCTCACTGTTCACAAGGTATTAAACGCTCGATCACCTGCATCGCCTAGTCCGGGGCGAATGTATTTATTTTCATCGAGTTCATCATCGATTTGGGCAATGTACATTTTAATATTGGGGTAGGTTGCATCTACGGAATCGACTCCAAACGTAGAACCTAAAATATTCAAACAAATCACCTCTTTGGGATTTTGTTCTTTGACGACACTAATGGCGTCAATCAAACTGCCACCCGTTGCTACCATGGGGTCTAAAAGAATCACGGTTTTATTGTTCAGATTGGGAAAACGTTGATAATAGATTTTACTCACCGCCGTTTCTTCATCTCGTTTCATGGCTAAAAAACCACCCATACTTTTAGGTAAGAGTTCTAAAATGCCATTAAGCATAGGTTCACCCGCTCGCAAAATGGGGATAAACACAAGGTCGTTTTCTTCAATGACATGACACTTTAAATCCCCTTGCCATGTTGGAATGGTTGTTTGAACGGTTGGCATGTTTTCTAACGCTTCGGCACATAAGAGTTTTGCAATTTGAGCAACTAGGGTTCTAAATTCACCACAATTGGTTTGAGCGTTTCGCAGTTGATTGACTAAATGTTTTATGAGAGTGTTGTTACTTTGTAATATCATCTTAAAATCCTTTATGCTATTGTAACAGATATTTTTTTAAATTTTAGGAGAACCTATGGCAAAAGTAAAAGAACATCACTTTGATATTTCAGCAAAATTGGATATGCAAGAGGTTAAAAATGCAGTGATTCAAGCACAAAAAGAGATAGAAACCAGATACGATTTTAAAGGGATTACCAAAGAGATTACCTTAAATGAAACGGCAAAAAACATTACATTGGTCAGTGCCAGTGACAGTAAAGTGGATGCCATTTACGATGTAATGATTTCAAAACTAAACAAACGAGGCATTTCAATTAATTCCTTAGAAGAGTTAAAAAAAGAGGATTCCAGTGGTGGGAACAGAAAATATACCTATAAAATTATTGATACGATTGAAAAAGATGAAGCCAAAACGATTCAAACCGAGATTAAAAATCTCAAACTTAAAGTTACTGCCGTCAATCAAGGCGATGAAATTCGAGTAACGGGGAAAAATCTTGATGATTTACAAGCGGTGATGAAACACTTAAGAAGCTTAGAACTTAAAGCCCCTTTAGTGTTTGATAATTTCCGATAAGAGTTTAAAAGTTGTTTTCAATGGTTAAAATGGCATAGAGTCTATCTTCATTGGTAACAACTTTAACATCGGATTGTAAACCCCGTTTACTTAAGGCTAAATGCCCTTGAATGGTTTGTAAAGTGTGCCAAAACTTTTCATAAAAAGGGGTTGAGATTTTTTTGATTTTTCTTTGTTTTATGACTTCCACAATGGTATTAATCGCGTGCATATAAAAGATTTTATTTTTAGCTCGTTGAATTTTATACTCTCTCATGATTTTTAAATTGCCAATATAGGCTTCTTTTTCAATAGGGCTAAAAATTGGGCTTTTTTTAACATCTTGTATCTCATTATCCAAATGCACCAAATACCCGTTAATCTCTTTGTGAATCTCTGCGTCTAAATTGGGATGATAGGAAAGAACAATATTTTGCATCTCTTCATCACTGAGTCTTTTTGTGCTTGTATTGTACTCATAGTGACTGTTTATTGCCGTATCGTGGTCGATGGCTTGTAAAATTTGTATGGCAATCATCAAATAGACATATTTGTCCTCTTTTCCATCTTTAAATGTGATTCCATGTTCCGAAATCACTGGTTTTGGTCCTGCATATTTAAGTTGCATAATGTTATCCTTTTGCCACAATAATAGTAATTTTTAAAATTATATGACATTATCTCTTAATTATAACAAAGGCTTATATGAAAAACATTATCAAAAACTTTGAACTTTCAGTTTTAGAAAATACAAAATTTGTTCATCCCGTTAAATTAACCTACAATCAAAATGGAAAAGATAAAACATGGGAGGCGGTTAAAAGCTTTGATAGTGTGGCAGTTTTACTTTATCATGAAGAGTTTGATGCGTTTGTATTGGTCAAACAATTCAGGCCGCCTGTTTATTTAAACGACAGCACTAAAACTTTTACGTATGAGTTGTGTGCGGGTATTGTTGATAAAGAAAGCTCTTTGGAAACCATTGTTCAAGAAGAAATCGATGAAGAGTGTGGCTATAAAGTCAAGCTGGAAAGTATCTCTAAAATCACCTCATTTTACACCAATGTGGGTGTAAGTGGAGCCAAGCAACACTTGTATTATGCAAAAATTAATGAAAGCATGAAAGTACATAACGGTGGTGGTATTCATGATGAAGAAATAGAGTTACACTTTTTAAAAACCCACGAAGCGAAAGCCTTTATTTATGATGAAAGTAAAGCTAAAACCCCAGGGTTGATTTTTGCGTTTTATTGGTTTTTTGAGAAAGTAAATAGTAAATAGTAAATAGTAAATAGTAAATAGTAAATAGTAAATAGTGAGTGGTGAATGGTGAAGAAATATGACTTTACCTCTCACTTTTCACTTTTTTCATCGTGATAAACTGATTCCCAAACTAATACGATTGATTTCTTTATCATAATCAATCAAACTGTCGCCATAACCACTGGAGAGTTGTACAAAACCAAAGTTGCTTTGTGAACCAAAAAGAGGAAAACTCCAATTGAGTTCCACGAATCCTTTATTTCCATCGTTAAATTTTAAGTTATTACGCAATAAAACTCTAATGGTTTGCTCTTTGTAGGCATATAAAAAACTCAGATCGCCGTATCCTAAATACTCTTCAATATTGGGATTGTCATCATCTGCTTTGTTTTCTGGAATACGCAACCAAACCCGTGGAACAAAAAAAAGATTTTGGGTTTGGAAATAGCCTTCTAAATAGAGTCTGTCCCAAGAACGTGAGTGCGTGCTTTGTCCGTTTGATTCATGTAAATATCCCATTTTATAGGCTTTTAACAGAGGAATCTCTTTATGATTAAAGGGGACAAGCATATAAATTTCTGGTTGATAGTTGGTCTCTCTAAAAGGGGAAGAGTCTGAATAGAGTTGCCAGAATGATTTTTGAGTATAACCAAAATTAATGGTTTCGTTCAAGCCCAATAAATCATAGGTAATGGGTTTTTTAACACTAATTTGGAATTTGGCTTCGGTTTGTTTTCGGTCATCTTTTTTTTTGGAATCGTAACTAAAAGGGAGCAAATAGTTCTCTTTGTAGGGATATAAATCAAAAGAGGAGGATAATATTTGCTCAATAGTGCTATTGGTTTGGGTGTCATTGACGGTTTCAAAAGAGTTTTTGATATGTGTTAAACCACTTTTAATATTGATTTTATGTGCAGGATTATCTTTGATTTCTGGATTGTTTTTAGACAAATTCTCTTCGAGTTCACTGTTTGTTGGTATCTCTTTGGTTGCGAGTTGTTTATACAGCAACATGGCTTCTTTGTAGTTGCCTTGCTTTTCTAAGACTTGTGCTTGTTGTAAAAGTTCAGAGGCAAATGAGATATATAAAAAAACAATAAAAAAAGTAATAATATGTTTCATAAACATCCTTTTAGAATTTTATTTTAGTCATAAATTGCTTTGATTTTGATTTTGAAAAGATAAAATGATATAATCCCCCAAATAAAAATGCAAAAGGGTTTTAATGTTAGTTGCACCTTCAATACTTTCAGCTGATTTTGGACGATTAAATGACGAGATAATCGCCATTTGTGACGGAGGTTGTGATTTAATTCATGTGGACGTTATGGATGGACATTTTGTGCCCAATATGACGATTGGTCCAGTGGTGGTTTCTAGTGTGGCTAAGATTGCAACCAAACCCTTAGATGTGCATTTGATGGTGGAAAACAACTCTTTTTTTATTGATTTGTTTGCCCCTTTAAAACCTGAATATATCTCTTTTCATATTGAGAGTGAAAATCACCCACACCGCGTGATTCAAAAAATTCGCAGCTTAGGCATTAAACCCGCGATTGTTTTAAATCCACACTCAACACCTGAATCCATTGAGTATTTACTTGAAGATTTGGATATGGTGCTGCTCATGTCGGTAAATCCTGGATTTGGTGGGCAAAAGTTTATCACCAGTGTGATTGAAAAAACGATGGCACTTAAAAAACTGATCAATAAACGCAATCCAAATTGTTTGATTCAAGTCGATGGTGGCGTAAATGATAAAAATATCCATGAGCTTAAAAATGCCGGTGTGGATATTGTCGTAGCTGGTTCGTATGTGTATGGGGCAAAGGATTATGCCCAAGCCATAAAGAGTCTTCAGGTTTAGTATGCGAGTTAAAATTTGCGGAATCACTCATTTACAAGATGCATTAGATGCCATTGATGCAGGGGCGAGTGCGTTGG
>Ga0265294_10004091_pt1 | contig 18347 bp, 14 predicted proteins | sample MunlanPumphouse3_FD_192504 | JGI IMG/M metagenome (GOLD analysis project Ga0265294, IMG submission 192504) | Groundwater microbial communities from a municipal landfill in Southern Ontario, Canada - Pumphouse #3 | ecosystem: Environmental > Aquatic > Deep subsurface > Groundwater | place...
CGCGTCTGCATGTTCGTGAACGCGGCGATGTCGCTCTGCAGAAAGTAGCTGCGGTCGAAGTCGAACGCGGTGATCAGGTTGGTCCAGGCTTTTTGCGAGATCTCATCGCTCAGCGGATATTGCAGCAGATGCGCGGCCGGCAGCACGCGCGCCACCTTCTGCGCCACGTCGCCGTAGTGGGGCTGCGGCGACGGTTGTCCGTTGCCGTTGCCCGCCGCCCACAAGGCGGCCATCGGCGCGAGCGCCGCCATCCAGAAGATCCCTGCACGCCGCTTTATCATGAGTCTTTCTGCTCCATCACCTTAACGATCCGTTCACAGTCATCCGCCGTCAAATGGCCCGCGTGCGTCACCAGCAACGACTGGAGCGCCGACGCATTGCACACCACCGCATCGTCCACCGTCAACAGGCCCGGCTCAAAGGTGTCGCTCGCAAAACAGACCACCGGCATGCAGGGCGGCACGCTCCCCAGCCGTTCGCCCAGAAAGCGCGCCAGCGCCTGAGCCGAGCCGCGCGCCTGACGCAGCGGCGGCCGGCTCGGCTCGACGCCGTCCACCCGCAAACCGGAGGGCTCATGCGTGACGCGCCCCGACCAGCATTTCGTCTCGATCGCAAAGAGTCCGTTCGGGCCCACCACCACGTGGTCGATGGCGCCCGGACCGCCGCAGGAAAAATCGTGAAAAACATGGTAGCCGCGCGGCAGGGCGGCCAGCAGCACGGCCACGCTCTCTTCGCCGCGCGCGCCTTTGAAAAAAGCGTCGATGCCCCGGAGGCCGTCGCGCACCGCCCGGACCAGAAACGCCGCCGCCGTTAAAAAGCCGGCTCCGGCCACGCCGGGCGTCACCTGCGGCAGGGCCGCGCCCACAAAGAGACCGCATGCGAACAGCGCGGCCAGCAAGGGCCAGAGCGCGCGCACCACACCCGCCGCGCGCGCCCGTTCGCCCGGCACGCCGTGAATCTCCGCTTTGTGTGTCTCATTCATTACGAAGTCGTGATTTTCGCCTATTCGCGCCCCAGATGCAACCTCGATGTTCCCCCTGATCCCCCGACCTCCTGCGCCAGCCGCTCCGGCGTGAGCCCGTGATCCTGCATCAGTTGCTGCGTGGTGCCCTGGCCCACAAACTCATCCGGCCACCCGCAGGCGTGCACCGGCGCGTCATACCCGCCGGCCGCGAGCGCCTCGCGCACGGCCGCGCCGAACCCGCCGGCGACCGCCCCGTTCTCCAGCGTCATGAAGCGCGCGCCCTGGCGCGCCTGCGCCCAGAGGCGCGCGGTGTCGAGCGGCTTGATGAAGCGCGCGTTGACCACCCCGCACCGCACGCCGGCCGCGCGCAGCAACCCGGCGGTCTCGCAGGCCAACGGCAGCATGTCGCCCAGCGCCCAGAGCCAGACCGCCGAGCCGTCGGCCCCCTCGGGTTCCATGACGGTTTCCGCCACGCCGATCGGCAACGGCGCAATGTCAGGCCCGAGGTCCACCGCCGGCCCCGGCTCGCGCGGATACCGGATGGCGACCGGCCCGTCGTGCGCCAGCGCGGTCTTCATCATGGCCGCCAGCTCACGGGCGTCTTTGGGCTGCATCAGCGTGAGATGCGGCAGGCAGCGCAGCATCGCGATGTCGTAGATGCCGTGGTGCGTGGGGCCGTCGCTGCCGACCACGCCGGCGCGGTCGAGGCAGAAGAGCACCGGCAGGCGCTGTAGGCAGACGTCGTGCATCACGCAGTCCACCGCGCGCTGCAGGAAGGTGGAGTAGACCGCGAAGACCGGCCGGTAGCCGGACGCCGCCAGCCCCGCCGCAAAGACGACCGCATGCGATTCGCAGATGCCGACGTCGAAAAAGCGCGCGGGATGCCGCGCCGCAAAGGGTTCGAGCCCCGTGCCGCCGCACATGGCCGCCGTGATCGCCATCACGCGCGGGTCGCTGTCAGCCAGCGCCGTCAGCGTCTCGCCGAAAACCTGGGAATACCCGCGCCGTCCTTCCGGCGGCCGCCGGGCTTCCAGCTCAAACGCGCCGACCCCGTGCCAATCGCAAGGACTGCGCTCTGCGGGTTTGAAGCCGTGCCCTTTCTGCGTGGCGATGTGGATCAAGACCGAGCGCTTGTCGTCGCGCGCCGTGCAGAGGGCGTTCTCCAGCGCGTTGAAATCGTGGCCGTCGATCGGCCCCACATAGCGGATGCCGAACTCCTCGAAGACGGCGTTGCGCAGCCACAGGCTCTTGACCGCCTGCTCGAGGCGGTGGTAGACGCGCCGCAGCGGCGTCATGTGCAGCCGGTGGCCGGCCGCCTCGGCCGCCGCCTTGATGCGGTTGTAGCGCACGTCGGCCAGCATGCGCCCGAGCCGGCGCGACAGCGCCCCGACGTTCTCCGAGATCGACATCTCGTTGTCGTTGAGAATGACGATGAGCTTGGTGTTGGCGTCGTCCAGGCTGTTAAGCGCCTCCAGCGTGATGCCGTTGGTCAGCGAGCCGTCGCCCACCACAGCCACGACGTGCCCCTTGCCGACGTCGCGGTCGCGCGCGACCGCCATGCCCAGCGCGGCAGAGAGCGCTGTGCCGGCATGGCCGCCCACGAAGGCATCATACGGGCTCTCTTCCGGCTTCGGGAACCCCGAAAGGCCGCCGTGCTGGCGCAGGGTGGCGAAGCGATCGCGGCGGCCGGTCAGAAGCTTCCACGAATAACTCTGGTGGCCCACGTCCCACACGACCTTATCGCCGGGTGGTGCGAAGACACGCAGCAGCGCGATCGTCAGTTCGACCGTGCCGAGATTCGAGGCCAGGTGGCCGCCTGTCTTGCTGACGGTATCGAGGATCACCGCGCGCAGTTCTTCGGCCAGCGCCGGCAATGCTTCGGCCGGCAACGTCCGCAGGTCGGACGGCGATTGGATATGTTGCAAATACTCAGACATGTCAGGATCGTCAGGGCTTCTGCGCGCCGAGCGGTGTCCGTCGCTTCATGATCTGAAGCGTTGTGCAGTTTTGCCCGAAATCGGGCACCTCCTGCACGCCGTCGTAGTGCTGTCCCAATACACTCAAGAAAGCGTGGCGCCGCGCGGCGGGCACTTCGTCCATCACCGGCGAACGGATGGCAAAGCCGTACCCGCTGTAGGCGGCGACGCTGGCCGGCGCTGCCGCGAGCAACGCCTCGAGGCGCGTGTCGTTCATCACATGGTAGCGGGCCGCCTCGTCATCGCTGAGTTGCGGAAAATAACTGAAGGGGCCCATCTCCAGCCCCTCTGGCACGCGCATGCCGGCCTCGACCGCCAGATAAAGATCCTGGGTCAGCAACAGGTCATCGGCCCCGGACAACGCCCGCACATCGCGTGCCGTCCGGCGCAGCACCGCCAGGTCCGGCACCGCCTTGCGCACCACCCAGAAGCGGTCCTGGCGCACGACGAACCACCCCTGCGCCAACGGCGATCCGAAACTTGCCAACAGACTGCCGATCACCCAAAGCAGACAGACGCAGCCGCGCAGCGAGCCCGACGAGGTGCTGTTCGCGGTCCAGCCCGCGACCGCCGCGGCCAGAAGGCCCATGACCGGCACCTGATAGTCGTCATACGGATACGGGCTGGCAAGCTGCACCCCGAAGACCGCAAGAAACGCCGCCAGCCAGAGCCATGGCCAGAACTGGCCGCGGTAGAGAATGCCCGTCGGCTCATCCTGCGAGACGGAGGCCGCGACGCCGCCGCCGCGAAACAGCCGGAAGACAGCCAGTGCGGCCAGCAGCAGCACGGCGGGCAGATAGGCCTGCACCGTACGCGCCAGCGAACCGGCCATGAAGAAGAGATCGCGCCCGCCGCGCGCCACATGGAACGACTGACTGAACAGGAACGGCTCGCGCGCCTCCAGCAGCGCGGGACCGAACGCCAGCGCCAGACCCACGCCGCCGCCGAGCGCGAACCAGAAGAAGGCCGCGCCGGTTTTGCGATAGGACGCCAGCAGCGCCAGAGCGGTCACCGGCAACATCGCGCCCAGCGACAGGCGCACGCCCGCCGCGAAGGCGACCAGCATGCCGGCCGGCAGCGCCCACATGCAGGAGAGGTGCGAGCGCGTCTTACGGCGGCGCGACAGGCTCAGCGTCAGCACCAGGAAGCCGCCCAGCAACAGGCACGCGGCCAGCGCGTAGGTTTTCGGAATCGTCGTGAAGTAGACGTGATAGAGATTGCAGGCGGTCAGCGCGAACGCGATCAGACCGGCCTCGGCCGCGCGCGGCGAGGGCACGGCGCGCCGCGCCAGCCCGGCGGCCAGCAGCCCGCTCAAGAGGCCCAGCGCGGCGGTGAAGATCCGCCCGCCCAGCACGCCGTGCGGCGACCAGAGAGGCGCGAACAGACCGTAGAGATACGGCATCACCGGACCCTGCGTGAAGAAAAAGTCACGATACGGCAGGCGTCCGTCCGCCACGGCGCGCGCGGCATACAGATACCAGCCCTCATCCTGATTCAGAGTGCCGAACCAGACCGATGCCGCATACAGCGCCAACGACGCCGCAGCGACGCAAACAGCCGCCAGCCAGATACACCCTTGATGTCCCCGAGACCGAAGCATACCCCCTCTTCACGTTTTGATTGAAAAGTATAACACACCCGCCGGACAGACACCAACCCCTATCGCCGGCTATCGAGGATCTGCTGAAGACGTTCGAGGCCCACCTCATATCCTTTGCCGCACATGTGGCAGAAGATGCGCGCCGGACGTTCCTCGCGCATCAGGACTTCGAGATCGGCAGACGGCATGCCGGCCAGCATCGCGTCGACCCGTTCGGGCGTGCAGCGGCAGGCGAATTTCAAAGGCCGTGCGGGCTGGAACACACAATCGTCAAGGCCTAGCGTCGAACAGAGGGTTCGCGGCGAGGCCGATGCTTCCAAGCTCTCCTGCACCGTGCCGTCCTCGAAGAAGCGCGTGACACGCTCAAACGCTTCGCGGTCGCCGTCGGGCAGACACTCAGCCAGCAGGCCGCGCGACCCGTCGATAAATCCACCGTAGGCCAAAGCCGAAATCTGCGCCAGCACCTGGCGCTGCAGCGACTGCCGGTAATACTGTTCCAAACCCTTGATGACCGAAGCCGGCGACACCTTTGCCGTCCCGCTGGCCAGAATCTTGCCGGGCAGCGAGCGGATGATCTGGATTTCGCCATGCTCGCCCAGCGCGCACGACAGGTCCAATTCCTCGCAGGCATCCAAATCGTTCATCACCTTGACTTGCGTATACCCGCGCAGGCTGCCGTCGGCGCCGGCCTCCACCAGCAGGCCGCCCACGGGGCCCGACACGCGCAGGTTCAAGGTCACCGTCTCTTCGGGCTGTGACAGCTCGGCGCTGAGCAGCGCCACCGCCGCCAAGGCCTCGGCCTGGATCAGGCCAGCCGTTGGGCCGCACAGGTGGCTGCGCTCCAGCTCGCGCGCAGAGTCGGTCACCTCGACAAACACGAGGTTTATTTTCGCGGATGGGGAAAACGCCGTCACCAAACTGTCGGCGGTCTTAGACATGATCATGGTTGCTGTTCCTCACTCGTCGCCCGACGTTTCCGCCACCTGCCGCACCTTCTCGCTGAAGAGCGTCCGCAGGCTGTCGAGGCGCCGCAACTGGCGTTCCAGCGACCAGAGCGCGAACCGCCATTTCCTGACGAAGGCGTAGTGTTTGGGCAGGTGCGGATCAAAGGCGTCGAACTGCTCGCGCCGCACCGAATAGTTCCAGTGCATTTCGCGCGTCTTAAATTCAAACCCGTCAAAAAAACATTCGGTCAGCGCGTCCAGAGGCCCCGCGGCGCGGTGCTTGCGCCAGAACCGGTACAGCACCTGCGCATAACAGCCGAAATAGAAATCGAAGAGCGCATTGATATTCTCTTCGGTGTAGGCGGTGTCCGGCCAACCGAAGCAGCCGCGGATCGAGCAGAGCTTCACGCCCATCGGCATCTCGCGCCGCGCGGTGATGTCGTACCCGAACTCGAAGATCTCTTTGCCGACCCCGAACCGGCACCCCAGCGTGTCGGGCAGAAATTTTTTGAGCACCAGGTTTTGCGCGGCGGCGTCGCCCAGCAGCGCGCCCATCTTCTGCACCACCCCGGGGTCTTCGCCGCCCTCGCTGCCGCCGAACTCGCCCGCGCGCTGAAACATGCGCGGCGGGATGTCATCCAGCGGCTCCCCCGGGCAGCGGTTGCGGATGAAGTAGTTCATCTCGCGGCCGGCGGCGCTGTCGAGCCGCATCAGCAGGCGATACTCGCCAAACCCCACGCCCAGCGCCTTGAACGCCTCGACGCGCGCCAGCATATAGCTGCCGTAGCCGGGCGTTTTGAGAGCCAGCCGTTTCTCGATCAAGCTGGTGCAGAGCGGACGGCGGTTGGTCTTGAACACGATTTCGCGCGTCACGCCCGCGCCCACAGCCAGATTGTTCGTGGCATCGCTCTCGGAACGCACCTCGTAGATATTGGCGTACTCGACGGTCTCGTCCTGACTCATGATCTGCAGGACATTCGCCAACAGCACGTGCGTGCGCTCGTCGGTGCCGGGGTGGAAATCCGGCCGGCCGCCCCGGAACGTCGCGCCCGGCAGCGCCGTGCGGCGGTCGTCGAAGGCCGGCGAAACCGCCGCGCCCTGCCCGTAATAGATCTCGCCCGTGAGGTGCATGTAAAGCGTCTCGACGAAATCGTCGCTGCCCGTGTCGGCCAGCTCGGGCCGTTCCAGCGAGGTTTTGAACTGCGCATCGACCGCCTGCATCCGCGCGGCCACCTGCCCGGCATCCAGCCGCTTGAGCGCGATGCCCTCCATGATCCGTTCCAACTCGGGCACGATCCGCTCGCACGCGTCACCCCGGCGCAGGCCGAACAGCTCGATCTCGTTATGCCCGTGGTACTTCGGCGAGCGCATGCAAGAACGCACGTCACCTTCAAAGATGGACACCAACTCGCGCAGGCACTCCACGAAACCGGCATAGTCCGCTTGCACCAGAGCCAGCAGCGCATGAAAATCGGTATACGACAGGAAGTGCACGCCCTTGGCGCTGTGGTAGTAGCGCAGGCAGGTATTGATGCGCGTGCGGCTCGCGGCGAGGGCGGCATCCATCTCGCGGCGTGTCCAGGCCAGCGGCTTGATGCGCCACTCTTGCCCCTGCTGGCGATAATACTCCAGCGCGGCATCGTTACGCTCGGCCATGATCACGTGATTGAGCGCGAAACCGACGCTCTGCAGCCACTCGTCGGCCTCGGTGACCACATCGGTCGGCACGTCCCGCTGCGAGATTTCGAGCGCGCCGTTCACCACGTTTGCGCAGACCACTGCACCTTGCAGCGTTTTGCTCCGCTGCGCGGCCGGCACGCGGCCGAGGTTCCAGAACTGTCCGGAGAGCAGCGGGATGGCCGCGATCGTATGGTTGCCGGTGGTCAGCGTCATGATATAGCCGCCGGTCCCCTTGACCAGATCGCGTTTGCGCACGATCAGGACCGGGCTGTGATTCTCCAGATGCTTCCAGACATCCTTTTCAAAAACAAAGGTGTCGCACCCCCAGTCGAAGGCACAAAACACGCGCTCGTGACCCATCGACTTGAGAACCACCGGGTCCCGCTTCAGCCGTGCCTCGCGCCGCACGCGCTCGATAAACGTATTCACGCCGGATTTTTGAAGGGCACCCACCCACGCCTCCTACAGCATCACTGTTTCTTTCGCGATCAGCTCTTCGGCCAGTCCGCCCACCGCGTCCAGCCCGCAGGTGTCGGCGGCCTCCAGCAGGTTTTGCAAGGCCGGCAGAATGTGCCGCGTGAAGCCTGTCTGCCCGACAGAGGCCAGCCGTCCGAACGCGCCCAAGGCCTGAACCAAACGCTGCACTGCACCGACATGGAGCAGCGCCACACCGTCGTGCAACACCGGATCGCACGCCGCATAGGCCTGCGCCAGACGCATCCTCAAGGAAGGGGTCAGTGTAACATACGGATCGTACAAAAGAGAAGCCAGATCATAGGCGGCCGCCCCCAGCCTGAGGCCCTGAAAATCGATGAACGCCATGCGTTTGCCGCGGAACAGGATGTTGCTGGATTGGCAGTCGCGGTGCAGAGCCACATGCCGCGCCCCCAGCAGCCGGGCCGCCGTTTCCCGCAGCTCACGCGCCACCGCTTCAGGCATTGCCGCAAATCCATAGCGTTTTTTGAGCAGATGCGCCTCGAAAAGGCCGTGTTCCCAACCATAGAGCGCATCGTCGAACGGCGGCTCCAACGCCGACTCCGGCTCGGCCGTCACGCGGCGCGTGCCTTCGCCGTGCAGGCGCGCCAACGCCTGAACCACCGGCAGGTACCACGCCTCGGCCCGTTCCGGATGCGCCGCCATGCGCGCCTGGAGGGAGTCGTCGCCCCAGTCTTCCAGCACCAGGCAGCGCCGCTGCGCCCTCTCGGCCAGCACCCGCGGCACCGGCACGCCGGCTGCGGCCAGCAGGCGCGCGTGTCCGGCATAGCGCGCGTTTTCGCTCCGCTCAAGGCTGTAGCGGATATAGATCGCACGCTCGGCACCGTGATAAAGCCGCCAAAAACTCCGGTCCGAGCCGCGCGTCCCGAGAAAGGCGGCAGCCGTCTCGCGCGCCGGCCAGCCCAGCGCATCCAGCGCTTCCGGCAACGCATCGTCGGCCGCCTCGGACGCCGCCACGCACACGACGCCCTCAAGCCGTCCGCCGACGCATCCGCCGCCGATCACGCACCCCGTGAGGACGCTGCCGGGCAGCACACGCGCCCCGCCATACACCACGCTGCGGCGCCCGCGAACGTCCGACGCCACCTCGGCATCCTCGCTCACCCACACGCCCGTTTCCACCCTCGGACCGCTGACTTCTGACCGCTGACCGCTGACCGCTGACCGCTGACCATGCAGCCGCAGGTAGGCCTCGACCGTGCCGGCGTCATCCCAAAAGCTGTCTTTGACCGCCACGCCCTGCACGCATACGCCGTGTTCCAAGGCGTGCTCGTACGCGTCCACCAGCGTGCAGAACGGGCGATCCGGCAGAAACTCGAAAATGCGCGGCGACACCAGTTGCAGACCGCAGAAGGTGAAGGTGCCGGGCACGCCGGGCGTCGGGCTGCGATAGCACGTGATGCGTCCGCGCCGGTCAGCCTCGACGGTGCGCGGCCCTTTTTTCGGCTCCAGCCAGGCGGCGGCCAGACCGTCGCCCGACGCGAACGCCGTCAGCAACGGCTCGGCATCCAGACGGGCCGCGATATCGGCGTTGACCACCCAGAAGGGCTCGGTGCCGAGGAAGGCGCGGAGCGGACGCAGCGCGCCCGCCGTCCCCAAAATCTCCGGCTCGTACGAGGTGCGGATCGAGGCCCTGCCGTTGCGTCGATCATCGAGAAAGGCCTGGATCGCCTCGGGCTGGCTGTGCAGGTTCACCGCGATGCGATCAACCCCCCACCCCTCCAGCAGGCGAAGGATGCGCTCCAGCAGCGGCACGTTCCAGAGCGGCATCAACGGCTTCGGCCGCGCGAGGGTCAGCGGGCGCAGGCGCGTGCCGAGACCGGCGGCAAGGACGACCGCGTGCGTCGGGCGCGGGGTCATACGGAGGCACCGCCCCTCTCGCGCGTCACGGTGACAGCCGCCGCGCGCAGGCCCGGCACCGCGCCCTGCTTTTCGACACGCACGCGCGCCGAGCGCACGCGCGTGTTGCCGAGGCAGACGCGCGCCACACACTCGGCCGCGCGCTCGATCATATGGCAGCGCGCCGTGCGCAGCGACGCCCGGATCGTCTCGGCCAGCGCCGCATAATCCACCGTGTCGCTCAGGGCGTCGCTCGCGCCCGCAGCGGACAGGTCGCACGCCAGCGTCACGTCAACCAGCAGCCGCTGCTCGCGGCCTCGCTCTTCCGGCAGGTCGCCGATGACGCAGGCGACCTCCAGCCCGAGCAATTCCAATCTGTCCGTGTCATGCATACTACAGCTCATCTTCCAGCGACTCAGGCACCACCCAAAGGAGGAGTTGGGAGGCGGTTTCGCATTCAACTCCTAACTCCTAACTCCTTCTTGGGTGCGGTTCAGTTTCGGCGCAACTGAACCGCACCCGTCAGAACGGCCGGCCGAATGCATTCGGCCGCTGGCGCTGCATTTTAACTTTGGGCTGCTCCAGATGCAGGGCATACCACTCGTCGCCCATGCCGGCGTTGGAAAAATGGCCGACGCGGTTGTTGGCCAAGTGCTCGCGGTTACGCTTGAGCGTCTCGTTTTCCATCTTTTCGCACGCCTCGATCAGCACCTTATGCGCGCCGTCCAGATCTTGGTTCTGCACCAGGATCCACGCATACAGGGCATAGAGCAGCGCGCCTTGGCCATAGCGCAGCCGCCGCGTGTGTTTCGTAAAGAAGGCCGCCATGCCCGCCTTTTCATCCAGCATGTGCATGCGCGCCAGCTTGATCGCGGCCATCATGGGATCCATGACCAGCGCCTTGGGCATCAGCTCGTCGACGCGCTTGAAGTCCTTAAGCATCCAATAGAGCTGCAGCCGCATCGTGGCGAGCTGGCGGCCCATCAGCGGTGCCCAGTGGTTGAACCGCGCCATCTCCTTTGAGGCCTCCAGCGCCCGTTCGACAAAGACGCGCTGTTCGCGCTCAATCTCGAGCTGGGCCTGTTTGAGGCTGCCTGGCGGACGCGTCTGCCACTGATTGACTTTGGCCTGCAAGCGCTTCTGACCGTCCTCCAAAATCTTCTGCACGCCCGCCATACCGGCCTTGACCCGGCGCTGAATCAGGAATCCCGCTAAAACCTGTCCCGCCGCGAAGGCGACCACGCCCCAAAAGACCGACCAGCCCCAGTTGGCGGCGCCGCTCATCCCGAAAACCAGCAGCACCAATATCCCCAACCCACCATTCAAAAATACCGTTAGCATGACCGCGCTCTCCGCAATAAGGCACTCAGACGCAAAACGAAGGAGGCAGTTTACTTTGAACAGCCCTTCGGGGCAACAGCAAATCCGGCAATTCCGGGTCACCCGAACAGATCGCGGTAGCGCGGCGCCCAGTAGGAGAGCAGCAGGTCAGCACCTGCGCGGTCGAGCGCGGCCAGCGACTCGCGGGCCATCGCGTGCAGATCCCCCCAGCCGCGTTCGGCGGCCGCATGGATCATGCTGTATTCGCCGCTGACATTGTACGCGGCGACCGGCAGGTCCGTGCGGCGGCGCACTTCGGCCAGCACGTCCAGATAAAAGAGCGCCGGCTTGACCATCAAAATGTCCGCGCCCTCCTCCTCATCGAAAACCGATTCGCGCAAGGCGGCGCGCGGATTGCCGTAGGCGGCTTGATAGCCCTTGCGGTCGCCGGCCGACGGCGTTGAATTTTCCGCGTCGCGGAAGGGCCCGTAGAGCGACGAGGCGAACTTGGTGGAGTAGGCCATCAGCAGCGTCTGTTCGAAGCCGTTTTCCGTCAGCGCCTCGCGGATGCCCCGCACCTGTCCGTCCATCATGGCGCTTGGCGCCACCACGTCCGCCCCGGCGGCGGCGTGTGACACCGCCACGCGGGCGAGCAGTCCGTTGGCCGCGTCGTTGTCCACCTGGCCATGCCGGTCGAGCGGGCCGCAATGGCCATGCTCGGTGTAGGCACAGAGGCAGACGTCCGTCATCACCGCCAGATCCGGGAAGGCGCGCTTGATGGCCGGCACGGCACGCTGCACCACGCCGCGCTCGTCGAAAGCTCCGCTGCCGCCCGCATCTTTGGCGCCCTCGGTCTGTCCGAACAGCAGCACCCCGCCAATCCCCTGCGCGGCAACAGGCTCCAGCGCGCGCAGCAAGACATCCACACTCATCCGGTTCTGCCCCGGCATCGAGGCGATCGGCTCGCTGCGCCGCTCGCCTTCAACCACGAAAAGCGGCCAAACAAACTTGGCGGGTGGCGGGGGCGGTGCGTCAAACAACCGCCGGATCGCTGGCGAGCGCCGCAGGCGACGCAGGCGGACTTCAGGGAAACCCATGGACAAACTCCTTAATCCGGGATGAACAGCACCTGTCCGACGCGGATGTGCGAGGGATTGCTGATCTTGTTGGCCTTCATGATCGCCTCGACGCTCTTGCCATAGCCGCGGGCGATCTCGGACAGGGTCTGCCCGCGCTCGACCTTGTGCTCATACCCCGATCCGCTCCGAACCGGCGCCGCGGCGGCGGACGCGCCGGCCGACGGCGCCGCGGCCGCAGCGCGCGCGGCGTTGAGTTCGGCCTGCTGGCGCGCGGCGATCGCCTCGATGCGCGCGGCCAGGTCACTGGTAATCTCGTTGCGCAGCGTGTCGCGTTCGCTCCGCAGGAGTTGCATGTCGCGCCGCAGTGCGGTGATCTCGTCGGCCGGACGTGACGAGGCCGCACCCTGCGTTTCCAGGCGGGCCAAGCGCGCCTCCAGCAACTCCTGATTGCGGTTCAGCACCATGAGCTGTTCCGAGAGTTGCCGGAACTCCACGCTCATTTGCTGGGTGTTGACGGCAATCCGCGCCACCTCCGGGTCACGCCGCGGCTGGTGCTCAAAGATCGTCCCCTCCACCATCGGCCCCGTGCACCCGGCCCCCAACAGCGCGCCGCACCCGACCGCGCCTGTCACCCACTGCTTCATCCTCATCTCCCTCCTCCTCATGCGCTGGGCAGGACATAGAACACCAGCCACACCAGCGCCATCAGGCCCAGAAACACCCAAAACGAACGCTGCCGGCGCTCCGCGATATCGTCGGCCGTAGTGCGCCGCAACTGCCGCAGACCGCCCGCGGAAATGTAGTGGAAGAGCTTCAGTCGGCCGCGCTCGACGCCGGGGCGATGCCGTTTTCGGAAGGTCTGCGTCCTTCCGCCCTCCTCGCGCACGTCCAGGCGCCAGCCGATCAACGAGCGGTCCGACCGGCCGCCCACGAAAACGCTGGAGGTCCCGGGCTTCAGGACCGGCCTACCTGATTTCGACGCCATGGCTCGCTCCGTCCGTTATGGCACCACGATGATCTGTCCCGCGCGGATGCGCCCGTCCGGATCGATGCGGGTGCGATTCGCCTCGCGGATCTTCTTCCACTGGGTCGCGTCCCCGTAAAACTTTTCGGCGACACGAAACAGGGAATCACCCGGCTGCACCACGTAGGTTCGCTGATTTTCGCCCGCTCCGGCACTCTTCTCCTTTTTCTGTCCGCGCCCGAAGAGCGACAAGGCAGAAAGATCGGCCGGCTCGCCGGCTTGTGCGGCATCGCTCCCCGGTTTCGCGGACTTCGCAGGCGGCGCAGGCGCGCGCTCCTCGCGGGCCGGGACGCCAGTGAGCCGTGCCTCAACTTTCTTGAGCACCGACTCGGTCGACGGCACATCCGCCAGCGGTTTACGCACCGGCGGGGGCGGCTTGCCGCCTTCGCGCGCCAGCAAGGCCGCCTCCTCGCGCAATGCGCGCAGCCGTTTGGCATCGCCGGAGGGCGTCGCGGCGTCGCCTTCTTGGCGCGCGGATGCCGCGGCCGCGCGCGCGGAAGTCGCCTCCGCCGCCGTCCCGTCCGTCTCGGACACACGCAGCTTCCGGAGCAGGTCGCGCAGCCGTTCGTTGTCGGCGCGCAAGCCGGCCAGTTCCTTGTCCGACTTGGCCTTCTCCTCCAGCAGCATCGACTTCTCGCCCTGCAGCGTGGTAATCGCCAGATTCAGCCGATCATTCTCCTTGAGCAGGTGGGCCTGTGTCAGGCCCTGCACGGAATCCCCCACCTTCTTGAGGATCTGCGGGGCGAGCATCTGCTCGGCGATCCGGATGCGATCCTGAGCCAGTGTGCCCTTCTCCGCTTCCGGGCGCAACGCCAGGTATTGCCTGTAGTGGTAGATCGCTCCGAAATAGTCCGCTTCGTGATCCTGCAGCAGCGTCGCGAGTTGGAAGTGCGCCGAAAAGGAGCGTGGCTCCTCGATCAGCACCTTGTTGAAGAGGCGCACGGCCTCCTTAATGTCGCCTGACTGTTCAGCCGCGAACGCTTTGCGGTAGAGCGCCGACCCCCGCTCATTCCGCTCGGCGTCGGCGATCCCCGAACCGCCGCAGCCGGCCAGAAAGGCTGCACAGATCAAGATCCACATCGTGTGACGCATTCGACACATCGGCCCTGCCCCCTGAAGATGGAAAAACGGTTGCATCATTTTTCGTTTGGTTTACACGCCGGGCTCGCCTATCATGTGGCCTGTTCATTCTGGAAAAGGAGCCGGGTTCTGCCAGACTGAAAAACTCGAAAAAAAGTGATTCTATTTTACTTAACTTGTCGAGAATGGCCACCGAAAACACGAAAAATCTTTGGTCCGCCGCGCGAGCCTGCCTAGGCGCCTCCGGTTCGCTCAGCGTGATCATGCCCGCGTATGGGCTGGAGACGGTCATCGAACGCAACATCGAGACCGTCTGCCGGCTCTTCGAAGGCCGCATCCCCTTCGAGGTGCTGCCGGTCGATGACGGCAGCCGCGACGGCACCGCGGCAGCCATCCGGCGCGCCGCCGCCCGCGACCCGAGCCACGTTCACCCGGTCTACGTGCAGGTCAACGCCGGCAAGGGCAACGCGCTCAAGTGCGGCTTTGCCGCGGCGCACGGCTCGCACATCCTGCTGCTGGACGCAGACCTCGACCTCGCCCCAACCCGCGTCACCACCTTTTTCGACATTATGGCCGAGCGGCAGGCCGCCATCGTGATCGGCTCGAAGCGCCACCCGGACTCGGTGATCGACTATCCCTGGCACCGGCGCCTCGCGAGCTCGGTCTACTACGCGCTGGTTCGCCTGCTGGTCGGACTGCCGGTTTCCGACACCCAGACCGGCATGAAGCTCTTCACGCGCGAGGCACTCGCCTGGGCCTTCGACCGCATGCTCGTCAAAACCTTCGCCTTCGACCTCGAGGTGCTCTCCATCGCCCACGCCCAAGGCTACACGGTGGCCGAGGCCCCTGTCGAGATACATTTCGGCGAGAAGGTCGGCTGTCTCTCCTGGACCAACGTCAAGCAGGTCATGACCGACACGCTTGCCATCTTCTACCGCCTGCGCATCCTGCGCTATTATCGCAGCGTCGAGGTCGCGCCCGCGCCCGAGAAGCCCCTGCTCGTTTCGGTCGTGATCGCCTGCCCCGGCCCCAGCCCCTACCTCTCCGAATGCCTCGCGGCTCTCGCGCTTCAGACCTATCCCCACTTTGAAGTCCTGGTCCTGCCTGACGCCCCCTGCGACCTCGGCCCCGCGCCCTTCACGCTGCACGTGATCCCCACCGGCAAAACACGTCCGGCCGAGAAGCGCAATACCGGCATCCGGCACGCGCGCGGCGAGGTGGTGGCCTTTCTCGACGACGACGCCTATCCGGTCCCGGCCTGGCTCGCGCAGGCGGTCAAATACTTCACGCTGCCGGACGTCGGCGGCGTCGGCGGGCCCGGCGTCACCCCGCCCGGCGACCCTTTTCTCGGCCAGGCCGGCGGACGCGTCTACGCCAACCCGCTGGTCTCCGGCAACTACCGCTACCGCTACCTCGGCGACCGCGTGCGCGCCCGCGTCGACGACTTCCCGAGCTGCAACCTGTTCGCCCGTACCGACGTGCTGCGCGCCATAGGCGGCTACCGTACCGACTTCTGGCCGGGCGAGGACACCATCCTCTGCGCCGACATCGTACTCGGCCAGAAACGGCGCATCGTCTACGACCCCTGGGTGCAGGTCTTCCACCACCGCCGGCCGCTCTTCGGCCCGCATCTGCGCCAGATCGGCCGCTACGCCCTGCACCGCGGCCACTTCGCCAAACGCTTTCCCGCCACTTCGCTACGCCTCAGCTACCTGATTCCATCCCTCTTCGTGCTGGGCCTCGTCGCCGGTGCCGCGCTGGCCTGCCTCCATCCCTGGCTGCGCATCGCTTACCTCGCCGCTCTGGCATGCTACGGACTCATCACCTTCCTCGCCTCGGCCTCGCTTTCGCCCGCGCTCTGGCTGATGACCTGGCTCGGCGTCATGGCCACACATGCGGTCTACGGCGTGCGTTTCGCCCAGGGGCTTCTCGCGCGCCGTATGCCCTGCGAGGTCGCCGCCTTCGACCATCCCTCGGAAACCCGGGCGGGCGGTTAGTTGTGCGGGGGTTTCGTTACAGGTTACACGTTACAGGTTACAGGTTACACGTTACACGTTACAGGTTAAGCGCTGGACGTCTGGCGCCGATCACCCCAAAGGAGTCCACATGCGTCCCACCGTTCTCGTCCATGCCTTCCGCGTTCGCTGTTCGGCGTTCGGCGTCCAGCGTTCCATTCCCCCGTTGCTCCATTTCCGCTGCGCGGCCGGCGTGCTTGCCCTTCTCCTCCTCGCCTGCGCCGCCGCTCCGCTGTTCGCGCAACGCGCGGACGCCCCGACGCCGGACGCCGTCGCCGCCGCGTTGCGCCAGGCACCGCCCGCCCACCCGCGCCTGTTCGCCGACGCCGCCGGCTTCGCCGCGCTGAAAGAAAGCGCCGCCGCCGATACCTTCGCGCGCGCCGCGCTCGGTCGCCTGCTGCACGATGCCGACCAGATGCTCGCCCTGCCGCCCAACACGCGCAAGATGGAAGGGCGTCGTTTGCTCGGCGTCTCGCGCAGCGTCCTTCACCGCGTCTCCACCCTCGCCATGGCCTACCGCCTCGGCGGCAATCCCTCCCACCGCGACCGCTGCGCCGCCGAGATGCTGGCCGCCGCCGCCTTCACCGACTGGAACCCCTCGCACTTTCTCGACGTGGCCGAAATGTCCCTCGCGCTGGCCGTCGGCTACGATTGGCTGTATCACGATCTCGACCCCGCCACCCGCGACACCCTGGCCGCCGCCCTCATGGAAAAGGGTCTGCGCACCTCGCTCAAACACACCGGCTGGGTCAAAGCCAGCAACAACTGGGGACAAGTCTGCCACGCCGGCATGCTGGCTGCGGCGCTGGCCCTGCAGGAGCGCGACGCGGCGCTCGCCGCCCAGATCGCACACCGCGCCATCGTGAACCTGCCGCGCTCCATGCGCGCCTTCGCGCCCAAAGGCTGCTACCCCGAAGGCCCGGGATACTGGTCGTACGGCACCGACTTCAACGTGCTGGCTCTCGCCCTGCTCGAAGGCGTGCTCGGCTCCGATTTCGGTCTGACCGCCCTGCCCGGCTTCGCCGCCACCGCTGACTATCCCGACCTCGTGACAGGCCCTTCCGGCATGACCTTCAACTATGCGGACGGCGGCATGGGACGCGACACCGATTGCGCCACCTGGTGGTTTGCCCGGCGCTTCGACCGTCCCGATCTGTTGGCTTACTTTGAGAAAGAGGCTTTCCTGCGCTACTGCGCGGCACGCCCCGCCGCTCCGGGCCGACGCGCCAACCGTCTCTTCGCCTTCACGCTGTTCTGGCTGCGGCCCGTTCCGGCGGGCACCATGCCACGCGCGCCGCTCGCCTGGCACTCTGAAGGCCCCGTCCCCATCACCATCCAGCGCACCGCCTGGGACAACCGGACCGCGCTGTTCGTCGGCCTGAAAGCCGGCTCGCCCTCCGCGCCCCACGGCCACATGGACGCCGGCTCGTTCGTGCTCGACGCCGAAGGGGTCCGCTGGGCCTACGATCTCGGCGCCGAAGGCTACCACGGCATCGAGTCGCGCGGCATGAACCTCTGGAGCAGCGCGCAGACCTCCGACCGCTGGCGCATCTTCCGCCTGAGCAGCCACAGCCACAACACGCTGGTGATTGACGGCCAGCCCCAGCTCGCCAAAGGCAACGCCTCGGTCCGCTCATTCAGGGAGGGGCCTGAATCCGAGGCCGTGCTTGACCTCACGCCGGTCTACACCAACGCGTCAAAAGTGGTGCGGACCGGCACGCTGCTCGCGAGCGGCACGTACCGGCTGACCGACACGCTTGAGGGGCTGCGCCCCGGCGCGACCGTGCGCTGGGGCATGGTGACCCGCGCCGCGCCCGGACCGGAACGCACCGGCACGCTGACGCTGAGCGAAGCTGGCAAGCGCCTCAGCCTCAGCGCGCTGCACGATTCCGCCACCGTCTGGAAAACCTACGAGACCGACCGTCCGCCCAACGACTGGGATTCGCCCAACAAGGGCACCGTGATGGTCGGCTTCGAGTCGGTCGCGCCCGCCTCCGGCGCCCTCACGCTCTCGGTCCTCTTCACGCCCGGAAAATGACGCGTTCTCTTGAGCCTTCTCCTCCTTCGTGTTAAATTACGTCCCACATGTTTTCCGTGCCGTCCGTCAGGCGGGCAAACATGCACGCGCGCCAGAGTGGTGAAATGGCAGACACAGCGGACTTAAAATCCGCAGGCGGGTGAAACCGTCGTGGGGGTTCGAGTCCCCCCTCTGGCACCAAATAACAGCATGAGGCTCTTGCAAAACCCCTCGCGATCTCCGCCTACGGCGGCCATCGCGAGGGGTTTTGGAAGGAGAAAATGCCTGTTTGACGGCCGTTCTATGCAATGATG
>Ga0265294_10004092_pt1 | contig 18340 bp, 12 predicted proteins | sample MunlanPumphouse3_FD_192504 | JGI IMG/M metagenome (GOLD analysis project Ga0265294, IMG submission 192504) | Groundwater microbial communities from a municipal landfill in Southern Ontario, Canada - Pumphouse #3 | ecosystem: Environmental > Aquatic > Deep subsurface > Groundwater | place...
TGACATCTTTGGATGTGAGCCAAAATACTTTACTTGAGGGACTTAAGTGCAGTCAAAACAGAATAGAATCCCTGGACATCAGTAAAAACCGCAATTTGAAAGAACTGGAACTAGACAGATCCGTCAAGGAATTGAAAAAAATAACAAGCTCCTTCATAGATATGGACATTATGATAGGGTTGAATATTGACTGGAAATGAAATATTTAAAACGCCACAAATGATAGACCCTGCAGTAAAAATTGAGACTGCCGTAAACGTTGAAGCATGCCACTACATAGTACCAAAAAAGTTAAAAATTAAGGTCAAACGCACAAATTGTTACAATAAATATTTGCAGTTATTTTTTTTGTGATAACTTTAAATGATTCTGTTCCTGAGATAATTATATTGTTCATATGTTCGGACATTACGTCAATTTTTCAAACAGCATTATACTCCCCGGGTACATAGAGCTATTTGCGTTACCCATAAATCCCTTCAACCAGATACGAATTAGTTATAAGTTAAACTGAGCGAGGAAATGAAAACAGAATTAAATTCTAATTGTAGTTGATTTTGTCGTTAAAGATAAAGACTTTGAAGACCTAAATGATTAGATAATGAAGACTATTCTAATTTGCTGGAACAATAACTGTGAGAAGGATACAATCAAGAAAGTTCTTTGTCTGAATTCAGGGAATTATCAGTATGAATTTCGAATGAACGATAAAATTGATTTTGATTCTGGTGATATCTCTAAAGATAATCTATTTGCTATCATTGTGCTTTGTGAACTCATTTGGAATGGGCATAGCTATTCTGATTTTTATGGCGTTGAATGGGTGCGGGATGTGGTCAGAATGCGCTATAAGGTTAACGTTCCAGTAGTTTTTGTGTCTTTTGCCACAAGGAATATTATCCTGCAGCGACATCCCAATTTTGATATTATTTCTACTTTTGGTCTTGGCCATTCTTTTTGCCAACTTCCGGATTTGGTATTTGATTTGCCCAAAAGCTATGGAGAGCCCAATGATAAACGGTCTGTCAGCATCATTGAATTCTTGAATAATCGAAAGAATCTTAGTTCATTACAAATGTCTGATTTGCGTCATTATTATGATCCTGTTCACATGGTTCAGCGAATTAGGCATGATTCATATAGCGATCTTCCTAATAGTATTATTAAACTTAAGGCACTTCTTTCTACTTTTAATCAATTTCAGCTACTCAATGGGTTGGATGGAAATATAAACATCGACACGTTTGTTGTGATATGTAACAAGGCGGAAACATGTATAACAGTTAGTAATAATGCTATTCTGCATAGACCGGTACACGTTTTACTTCTTGATGATGAGTATGATTCTGATACTGCAATTTTGAGTTTTCTTGCTTTTTTGAAAAAGGGGGACTCGAATATTCAAGTTACATCTTGTTTTACCCCGAAAGAAGCTTTAAAAGTATTGAACAACTGCAAAGGAAAAGACAGTGCTAATAGTATTACTGTAATATTATGTGACCTGCGAATAAAAGAGCCTTCAAAAAATGGAACCTCTCCTTTATTAATTAGTGATGAACAAGGATATGACTTTCTTTCTGCGGCTGCCGCTATAGGAGGACCCTATAAATATGTTTTGTTATCGTCTTTACCGCGTGATTTTAAAACCGAAGTTGCTAATTATTCTAAGCAAAAAATACATGCATTTGGTGCTAAAGAATCGCTGATAGACGTTGAATCCCAGAAACGTTTACGTGATCTTATTCTTGATTTATCAGATGATATTGACATCGAATCTTATGAAAGAGTATTTACAAAAGAAACCATTAAACAGTTTTATTTTCAATGGAAAAACGATATAACTCGTTACAATAATAGAAAAAATGAGGTTGACAGATTAGCTATCCAGATTATAAACAAGTTCCTATGTGAATATAAGAATACATCCGAAACGTCTTTAATTTCTCTAGGAATAATCCCGCCTGGTAAATATGAGCGGAATGGCAATCATGAATCAATGTTGTTTCAGCTAACAGCAAACTTTGATTCAAGCCTTTCTGAAAATGAAATTATTCAAAAACGCATTGGGATTATCTTCAGAAACACGAAAAAATTACGTTCATTAGACACACGGGGACTACAATATGAAGAAAACAAAAAAGAAATAAGGGGAAGAATATTTAGTGACCCAAATATCGAAGCTTTAGATCAACTTATTACAGATTGCTACCAGGTAAAAACGCATAACCTTAAAAATTTTTACAAAAGCGGACAAGTACTTTATAACGATAATGGTGCTGAAATATACAGGGATCTATCTCAAGACGAAATCAACGCTCTTCTAAAATTATCAGTTCAACGCACAAAGAAAGATGTATATAAAGAACAGCGAGATATGGATGTTTTTGTAAACAGGCTTGTAGCCCGCCGTTTTGCTATTTTTCTTTATTATATATTACAGAATAGTTTTGCTTTATGCAATAAGGTGGGATTAAATGAGAGTATTCGTAGAGCCTTTACTCCATCTGCTATCGTCCGTGTTTTAATGACAAAGGGCTATATTGTTGATGGTAACGAATATACTTTCGATGGAATGATTACGAATAATTTATGGCTATTATTTAGTAGTAATGGCGGAAAAAAGCAAAAACATGAATACAATCATATTTGCATGACTAGAGAAGAGGCAGATTTTATGGAGATATGCATAAATATATTGAAAGATCATGAATCAGCTGCTTAGTGCTTTATGAATATTTTATTGATTGAAAATGAGTCCTTCCTTCATGAATATGATAACGTTATCCATTGGCGTAGGCTTGATGGTACAATGTATAGAGAATCTTTACCATCTTTGGTCCTTTCTATCTGTGCAATACTTGATGAAATCCATTTTGAAGCCATAGTCATAAATGCAAACATACTTATCAATGATAAGAATCGCTCTAATTGTGCAGGTATAGAGTTGCTGAAATTCATTAGATTACATAGAATAACCACTCACTGTATCATTTATTCTTTTTTGTCAAAAGAACAATTAATAACATTGTCTCCCAATAACCTTATCATTTTTTCGCCAGGTGTGTCTTTTCAAAGATTGCCGTATGATTTTAAGTCTCTATGTTCTGATTATCAAGTAAAATGTCAGAAAACAGCTCCCGATGATTTAGAGGTTTATTTTAGGGCACAAGATGTTTTACCTGATAACAGTCATTTTGTTGCTAATTGGTGGGGAGTTTTGAGACTTTGTAGGGTTCAAGAGGCAATTGAATCCTTACTATCGGATCAGACGACTAATCTCATTGAACTCCTTCCGGATGCACCTAAAAGAGAGATGAATTCATTCTATGGGCTAATAGCTCGGTACCTTCATGATGATGAGCAAAATAAATTCATTATCAATACAAAGCGAATTATTGATGATCCAGTGTCCGGTACAACATTCCCGGTTGAAATGATAGATTCGCTCACTGAGCTTGAAAAAATTATTGAAGACCTCGATTTGTTTATTCCACCACGTCAAAGTCAATATTATGAAAATCTTGGTGGTGCTATACATAAACATCCTTCCAAAGATCAAGACCTTATTGACAAGATCAAGCAGCTTACCCATACGATTCATCAATTGGTGGAAGACATCTCATTATTAGAAAAAGTTCAGCAACTGTCCGGCTATGTATATGATTTGGATGATTTTGTCCCGTCCCGTCAAAGTGAGTATTACAGTAATATTGGTGGAAGACTCAATCAACATCCCCCGAAAGATCAAGAGATCATTGATCGGATAAAAGTAGTAACTAAAGAAGTTCGTGGTCTTGTTGGTACAGGTTCTTCTCAACTTATACATGTCGTTGATAATGAGGATAATGCCAGTGGCAATTTATACACCTGTAAGAGATATTTACAACACATCTCCAAGTCTATTACGACACAATTGCCATTGATCCAGAAGATGATTTCTTTTCGTGAAGTGCTGATAAATAAGAAACCTAAGATTCTTTTCGTTGATGACCAGGCAAATGATGGATGGTCATTTATTTTTCAAAGAATTATTTACGGAGGTGATGACCCTCAGGATTTTATATCGTTGGCTGTCGAAAAATCATCTACAACACCTGAGATTTGCAGTGAAATACTTAATTCTATAAATGGCGAATATACGTTCGATCTACTAATTTTAGACTTGCGTTTGTTAGGAGAAAAGGATAAAAATCTTCCAATAGAACAAGTCTCCGGCATTGAGGTTCTTCGCGCGGTTAAGGGATTGATAAATTGCCCTATCCTTATTACATCTGCTTCAAACAAGTTGTGGTCATATCAAGAAGTAATGCTATTGGGCGCAAATGGATATTGGGTAAAAGAAGGATTAGAAAGAAAAAGTACGGTGGAGGAGTCTATCGTTAATTATTGTAGTTTCGTAGATATGGTATATACACTTTGCTACAATGAAGCGAGTAAAGTTATATATCATCTTTTTGGAGAAGAATTGTTATCTATAGAGAACACACAAGACCTTTGGTGGCAAAATAAGAGGTATAGGGGAGTAGGTAAATCGGCTGAAGAAATAAAAAAAAATGTAGTTGCAGTGCTTAAGGCTACATTTACTTTGCTTCAAGACCTATTTCAACAAATGATTCAAAAAAACAAGGTAAAGGGTTTTGACAGAAAACTTTCTTCAATGATCATTGTACAATCATTTCATGTTCTTGAACAAATCCATGAAAAAGGTAACGGTTCTGATAAAATAGCTGAGAATATTAAAAAGATAGATGATCCCAATCTTTTTGTTTATGCACAGAACTTATGTTATATCAGAAACACCGCTGCACATTCTATGAGCCAGGCCTTTGTTGTGCTCAAACTCTATTTGGCCGTGCTCTTGGGGTATCTTTTAAATAAAGATTATTTATCGCTCTTTGAAAAATACCATTTAACACCCCTCCAGTTCAAGGTGGTAGACTTTCTTTATGAAGGGAAAGTAATTAGCATTGAGGAGACCGGATGCGAAATAGAATTGCCTAAATGTATTTACAAAAATGAGACTGAATCCCGGAAGGAAAATTATGTAATTTTTAACGGAGGACAGAATATTTTTATAACGAAAAAGATTCAAATAGAAGATCAAGTAATTCTTTCCTTTGATAAACGAGGCTATTGCAATAAAGCGAAAATGAAGAAGTAATGCATCCAAAGAACTGTAATAGAATAATTGACCAATTTGCCTTTGTATAGAGGGCGTTCAAAGTAATCACTAGTTTAATTTTAGCAGAAATATGAGTTGGCATACTAGTATAGAAAATACGGTTAAAATAATTAACCAAATACTCGATAGAAACAGCTTCTGTTGTATACTCGACATCGGCCATTATATAGAAATTAAGGCTAATAAATGGAGATATAATGGGATTGTTTATGGATGTTCAACTATGATTGAGAATTATCAAAAACTTGTTGAAAAGGCTCCCCTTAAATTGTTTAGAGAAACCCTCAATGAGTCATGTGATATTAATAAGCCATGTACGATAACCTTAGAAAAAGACTATAAATTCAGTGAGTCTTTTGCTATAAAACAAACTCTTTATATAGATGATGACAACAACATATTTGATAGTAAAAAATGGGCGAAATGTTTATTACATAACCAGCATTTTTCTTGCATGTTGGTGTCCTCATACGTAGTGGGAGATCATCACTCAGCCGTATGGGTTATTATTAGTGGGAAGAAACCTAATAAGAATCAACGAAAAAAAATATACTATAAACTGAAGGATATATTATTACAGACCCTCCTATATAATACGGAGTCTTATTATAATGATTTGACTAATAAGATCAAACAGGAAGCTGTACGCAAGTCTCTTTCACAGGTTATGGCTCGAAATCTGAGTCATAATATTGGGAGCCATGTGCTTGATAAAGTATCCACTTTAGAGACGTATGACACTGAAAAGATGCAGAAATTCCTTACTTATCTTAACAATCGAATGGATTATATTGCTGATATTTCGACTAGCACTCCGGTAGTAGAAATCACTACAAGTCTGAAAGAAAACGTAATCAAGGGTTTTTCTGACAATGAATTGCTTAAAGAGTATATCAGCGCGACAGAAAACTTTAAGTTTAGTGTTTCAGTTAAAGAACCGGACAATAATCTTATTGTTATTCCCAATGATGTTTTGGGTATGCAAGCTTTTTATACAATTCTGGAAAATATCATACGAAATACAGCAAAACACAGTAAGGTAGACAACAGCGTGACATTTAACATCCTGGTGGAAGAAGTACCTAAGAACATTGCTCCTTATATTGAAGACTGTAATGAAATGTTGTCGGTTTCGATTGTTATTGAATACGAGAGAGATACGAAAAAAATATATATAAAAAAAGAAGCCAATACTTGGAAAGAAGTTGAACAAAACACAGAACCCACAATTTGTAAGGTGGATGATATTGACTGGTTGGTTTATAACCTAAATAGTCAAATTAATAAATCTGTCCTTGATGACGGCCATTTAAGGCAGGGAGGATGGGGCTTGCTGGAAATGGAAGCTTCGGCTGCATATCTGAGAAAAATCCCCATGGAGGAGATAGAGGAAGAAAAATATAAAATAAAAATTTTGAAAGACAAAAGTGATTTCACGCTAGACGATGGAATGTATAATGAAACCACTAAACACTTCTACCTTCTGAAGGCGTATAAGAAAGATGACAACCTCGCGTACCGTTTCTTTTTGTATAAGCCTCGCGAAATACTATTTATTGGTAGGGCCTGTGATTATATTGAAGGTGCTGAAGATAGCGACAAGCCGAAAGAACTCCTGAAAAAAGGGATTAAATTTGTCGATTGCATTGAATCGGATACAAGATATCCTCATAAATTAGTGTTTCATAAACCGGAGGATAAATTTGCCAATAAATATAATTTGACATCTTTTTCACCGTCAGTTACTGAATTAAAGAAAAAATTCCAAGCGGATAATATACTAGAAGAAGCATGGAAACAGGTCAAGAAACCATGTGGTTTTGATACTTTAACAAAAAGAATAGATAACCATGGCAGTTACTTCGCATCCTTAGGCGAAGATGATTATTGCCAATTAGGTACTTCAATCAATTCACAATGGAGGTATAATAATATTTGGCCGGGTGATTTAAGACAACGTTGGTGGTTGTATTGTGGCACAAAATTTACTGTAATTGATGAACGAATTCAGGAATTTGCAAAGCAACCAAGCACATGTCAGGATATATTATATTCAAAAGTTTATCATCATATTTGGATATCTGTTCCAGATAAAAGAGCGATTGATTTAAAAAGCCAAAATTTCGATGATATGATAAATAACACCAATGACAGGATAACCGAATATATTAGTAAACAAGGATCAAATTTTGTTGTGATTCATTTAGGAATTATTGAAAAATTAATAGCTTCATATAATAGAAGCATAAAAACCACTTACAACAAGGACGAACCAACCGATATTCAAAACTTCATTAAAGAAAAAATGAAATTAGACTTAAATACGACTGTTATTGTTTCCGGGAGGAGTAAACCTTCAAATCTGCCTAAAGACATTCGTTATTTGAATTATTCTGTTATCTCTGGGTGTTTAATAAATAAACAGTGTAAATATTCCTTTGCAGAGGCAATTTATAGCTCCAGAAGTTTGAATCACAGATAACTTTTTTAATAATTGAATGACATGGAAAAACGAATTATTTTTTTTGTTGATAATAGTACTGATCGAACAAAAGGTTTATATCGTTGTTTTGGACAAAGGGAAGATTTGATAAATCAATTTTGCCAGACTTATTTATTCTCCTCAGATCCAAATGATACGACAAGGCTACAACCTATAATCAATGATACTAACCAATGTTTATTTATTTCTGAAAAGGATGTGAAAGCTTATTCATTAGCAGAGGGTAAGCAGGGGCCTCTCGATAACTGGAGAATACTCTTAATTCACGATTCAGTTACAATGGCAAACGCCGCAGAATTCTTTTCAAATGATACATATATTGTATATCATAGAAAACCTGACGACGCTGAGACATTTTTAAGGGCTAATCCTTCAACATTTTATAGATGCATAAAGAGTGTACATGAACTAAGTGGGAAATATCCACTTATATATAAAATAACAGAAATATTCAAGAATGAAAGTCCCCCTTTTGACAACAGTGAGTTTGAAAAGGTTTTTGAAGAGATTTTATCTTCTTTATTCAATACAAAACTTGATAGTATCCTTGAATTATTACATCTTTTGTTGGTAGGTAAAAAGCCAACTAATGAAAATAAAATAATCGGTAAATTAATAAATGAGGGCATTGATTTAAGCCAAAATACGTTATACGAAAAAGTGGCTAATATACCGATGAATAATATTGATTCCTTTAAAACTTTCTGCGTGGATATTCTGAAGGATATATAATATTCCTATTGTTTTCGTGCTTTCAAAGAAAACAATAGCGGATACATATTTTCATGTTTCTTTATCCTATACAACCCATCTTCGCAAAGTATCAAATTTGGGAACCAATTGACGGGTAAATACGAATATTCATTAAAATCTTCGATATTAAGTCCTGCATTTTTTACTGCCTGGAACACTTCTCCCAGGCTATGATTCCAATTGTACTCAACAGTATGAATGTCTGCATGATAATTTGTATAGGTTCCTTCCCATTTTCTTTTGATTGTATTTATATTAAAGTAGCTCTTCTTTTTCAAAGAAAGGTTAAAATCAAAATATTGGTACATCGGATGGAAATCTACAAGGACTAATGTTCCCCCAGGCTTAAGAAGGGAGGATACAATGTGTGCCCAATTATTGATATCTGGTAACCAGCAAATAGCGCCATATGATGTGAAAACAATGTCATATAGGCGTGTCGTGTGAACGGGTATATCGTATATGTTAGATTCAATAAAATTGGCATAAAGACCTGTTTTATCGGCCAACTGCCTTGCATATTCTATGGATTTATGTGAAAAATCAATGCCACAAGCGTTTGCTCCCAAACGGGCTAAAGAGAGTGTGTCTAACCCAAAATGACATTGAAGGTGAATAACATCCTTATTCGCTACGTCTCCCAATAATACAAGCTCAACCGGATGCAGTGTATTTTTCCCATCAATAAATCCCTTAACATCATATAATTGTGACGAAAAATGGAGTTCGGTTTTCAATTCCCATGCAAGTAAATTTTTATGCATGAATAAAGAAGTAGATTTAGGAGTCATCATATTATAATGAATTGATGTACTGTAGAACTTTTTCTATACTCTGAGTATCCCTATTTTTAATTGATTCGAAAACATCAATTCCCGGTATTCCTTGGGCTAAACATGGATATAGAACCCCTTTTGCAGAAAGTCGGAGCGGTAAATAGCCTTCCCGGCATTCAGCTTTATGTTGGCAACGCGCGCAGGCATGAAAAACTTGACGATCTGAAAGCGTGTCTAATTTAAGCAATAGTACTTCATCAGACGCAGTTGTTATCTCCACTTTCCGAAAGCCCTCCTTGTCCGTTAGTATCCTATCACTTTTTACGCCAAAATTAGTCACAATGATCTGCCGTAATTCGTCAAAAGAATATATCTGATCTTGGGGTTTAATATTATAATGAAATATAGGGAAGACCAAGACTTTGATATTCCGACTTTTGGCAAACGCTAGCGTTTTTCTTAAATCGTCCAGACGTGCTTCTGTATTATTAAAAAGAAAGTTTATACGTATGTCCTTAAAATTATAGTTTAAAGCTTTGTCTATCCCCTGAATGGTTTGCCGCATACTCTTGGATGTACCTCCTGTCATTTGCTTATATATAAGATCATCAAACGAATAGACACTCACAATCAACCGATCCAATCCATTATTATATAATGGTTCAGCATATTCAGATAAATGTATTCCATTTGTGATTAAAGCAACATCTTCAGCCCCCATCGCTTTAATTCCATTCACAATGTCGGGGATGTCGTTTCTAAGAGTAGGTTCGCCCCCCGTTATTTTATATTTTGTACACCCCTGGTTGTAAGCAATTTGAGACATCCATATAATATCGTCAGAGGATAGGTAGTCTCTTTGTTTGTTTAGTGAAAACTGCCCTTCATTGTAACAGAAGTAGCAAGATAAGTTACAATAATCTGTAATGGATAACCTAAAGTAAGAAGTATAAAATTTATTTGCTGTCATTATTTATTTTGATGATAATAATTAATGAATGAATTGTCATAAATATCATGTATATTAAATGTCATATCAACTCTGTTGATCATTTTGAGTACGTTTCCGAAAGATTCCCAGCTATGATCGCTGGCATACATTACTAAATCGTTTTCGCCCTTGAAATACTCCAGTCCTTTATAAAAGCATGCCAGCTCCCTATCTTCATCAATGTTGGCTGGATCGTGCGACTTTAGAAGTTGTACTGCTTCAACAGGATTGGCAATAGCCATTTCCCAACCGTGTGCCATACTACTGACAAATTGTTGTACTAAATCAGGATTCTGGTTTATGGTTTTTCTTCTTGTGAAAAAGACACCACCAATGGTACTGATTCCAAATTCTTCAGGATAGATCACGTGATATTCAATCCCTAATCTATCTAAAGTTACGGCTTCATCGTAAGTAAATGCTGGTCGGATATCATATTTGTTTAGTAAAAAAGTTTGTATATCATTAGGGATATCTATCTCATTATTTGGATCAATAATTAAATTGTATTTCTGCTTTAACGCTTTATAAATTGTTTCAGTCTCGGTGCCAGGTAGTATGCCTATGGTTTTATTTGTAAAATCTTGTGGAGAATGAACATTTTGTTCCGGAAGAGAAATGAAGCATGTAGCTGATTTATAGTTAACCACTCCTATTGCCACTAAATCAGCTCCAGTATTAACATTTGCCGCAATGATAGCTTCTGCGCCGGCTATACCAAACAGATATTTGTCGGCTAGTACCAATTGTATGGGATTGACATTATCAGCCCCGTCAACTATTTTAATATCAATATTATACAGGCTGTCTGTAATTTGTTCTGCGTATAATTCACCGAGATATCCGGTCCACGGGAACCACGCTTCTATTAATTCTACAGGTTTATTAGTTGTCGAACAGGAACAGATAGAAAGAATAGTAACGCCAAGATATAAAAGATACTTTTTCATTTTTCAAAATTTGTTTGTTTATACCATTTACCCAATTGTGACTCAATAGCTGTGATTAATAAATAAAATAGCCCTCCTAATATGGCAGATAGGACAAGTGATGTGATCATCAGTTCAGGATTGAGCCTTTTTGAAGCAAGAAATAAATTTTTGCCTAATCCAATTTTACTTCCACAAAATTCTGCCATAATAGCACCTACTACGGCAAAAGTAGCACTTACCTTCATCCCGGACATGATGCTTGGCAATGAAAGGGGGAAATAAAAATAACGTATTTGTTTAATTTTAGAAATATGATAGATTTCCATTAATTCCATAATACTTTTTTGTATGAGATTGATCCCATTAGCGAAATTAATAAAGATTGGGAAGAAGCATAGAAGTGCTGCCATTACAATTTTCGACTTAATGCCTATATCGAACACCAAAACAATAAGTGGTGATAACGTAATAAGTGGAATAATTTGAGATGTTACCATGATTGGAAGAACGATATCCAATAGTTTAGGAATAAATAGACATATAATAATAATAGTGAAACTGAAAATTGTAGCGACAATTAGTCCAACAAAAGCTTCAATAAATGTTGTTGCAGTTGCATTGAAGAGATTTTCCCAATTATTTATGAAATAATTAATGGATGCAGATGGTGTACTAATAAAAATGCGCAAATCACTGTCTTTTGCAAAATTTTCCCAGAGAAATAAAACTAGAAATAGTATTGCCAATAAGAAACCATACTTAATTATACTTTTATTTTTCATTTGAATCTTCAATAATAAGTGTTTGTATTTCCCGTTGAATTCCTCTTAGCCCATCCATTGGATCTTCATTAAATACCCTTGGAAGTTTTTTTGATATCGAAAACTCTTTTAGAACATTTCCATTCTTACCTAATACCATAATAAAGTTTGACAACAATAAAGCTTCTTCTATATGATGAGTAACGAGTGCTGTAAATGGATTAATTTCAGAACGTAAAGTTTCAAGTTCTCTATATAGAGTGTTTCGCCAATACTCGTCAAGCCCTGTGAAAGGTTCATCTAACAATAAAATGGCCGGATGGGTAATAAGTGTCCTCGCTAATGCGACCCGTGTCCGCATTCCCCCTGACAATTCTCTGGGATATTTATCAACATCAGTCGATAATCCAACTTTTTCGACATATTGAGAAACATCAGTAAGGGCTCTTTTCTGTAATAATAGAGGAAGTTTTATATTGTCGATAACAGATAAATATGGCAATAAAGTATCTTCTTGGAACATAAATCCCACACTATTAGTCTGGATCATTTGAGAAGGACTGATATTGTTTACAGAGATGTTTCCACACAGCGTATTGCTACTGCTTTTTTTAATTAAACCGCATATTATTCTAAGCAAGGTTGACTTCCCGCAACCAGATGGCCCTACAATGGCTATTGAACGGCAAGAAGTTTCAAAGGAAAGGTTGTTAAAAATAGTCTTTCCCGTTTTATTGAAAGCAAAAGACAGATTATGTACTATTATACTCATTTCGCATGATAAAATGAAAGTACAAAAGTCCAAAACAGAACTAAGTTTTGTTTTATGAGATGATATGAGATGACTTGATGATAAATAAAATATCAAAACCTATTGGATGTGCCTTGTCATATAACATGCATCCTTGTATCCTGAATTATTAACTTGAAATGCCTTTACAAAACCAAAATATTCCCAATAGGATTCGCTATGCTGTACGGCTGTCAATGATTGGGCTGTAAATCCATATTTCCTGGTCGTTTTATCTATATGGCAGATGAATAAGTCCGGCAGATTCATCCCTCGAAATTCAGGAAGGATAGCTATGTCATTAATATACATAACATCTTCCGTGCCATCAAGTAGAATGGGCTGATTGATGGGTTTTACGATATTTCGATGGTATGGATGGAAAAACGTATATCCGGCAAATGCGTTATCAAGCACTATAGTGAGGGCTCCGTCCGGGAATTGCCTCACAATTGACTCGAACACAGTTAAGGATTCGTAATAATCCTTTTCAAATGATCTGGTCTGAATTTTATGTATTTTCTCTAAATCTTCTTCCCGGATAGGTATTATAGATATTTCCTGGTTATAGAGCATTTTCTTTCTAATATTTTGGTTTCATCATAGGAAATGGAATAATGTCGCGGATAGTGGGTGAATCAGTCAATAGCATAATGATTCGGTCAATCCCAATTCCCACACCTCCTGTGGGCGGAAGTCCTACCCCTACGGCCTTGAGAAAATCATAATCTACAGGGTGGTTTTCGAAATCATCGCCGGTCTTAATCTCCCGTTGTGACGCTAAACGCTCGAATTGTTCAACAGGGTCTGTCAATTCGGAATATGCGTTGCCTATCTCCATACAGTTAATATATGGTTCAAACCGTTCTACGAAACCTGGTTTACCGCGTTTTGATTTAGTAAGTGGCGAAATCTCTAATGGGTGGTCAATGACGAATGTGGGTTGAATCAATTTGCTTTCGCATAATGCTTCAAAAAGATGGGCAATCAACATCCCCTTAGGTTGTCCCTCAAAAAAGTCAATATTATGAGCGGACATGTATGATTCTATGTCGTTTATATCCATTTGCAACACGTCCTTGCCTATTTCCTCATTTATGGCATCAGTCATACTCAGTCTTCGCCATGGCGGGGTCAAGTCTATTGTCCGACCTTGATATGTTATTACCATAGTGCCATAAATTTCTTTAGCCAAGTATGAAATTAATTGCTCGAATCGTTCCATTTGCCTTACATAGTCAGTTCCGGCTTCGTACCATTCCATCATTGTAAATTCAGGATTGTGGCTCTTGTCAATACCTTCGTTTCTGAAATTTTGGCAAATGGTAAACACCTTGGGAAATCCGGATGCAATATATCTTTTCAAATACAGTTCAGGAGAAATACGCAGATAAGCTTTTTGGTTATCCAATGCCCAAATACCTGTGTAAAAGGGCCTTGCCTCGGCACCGCCATAAACCAATTCAATAGTAGGTGTAAGTACTTCAAGGAATTCTTCTTGTTCCATCCATTTACGGATGAGGTTAGTAATTCTAAACCTCATTTCAATTTTCCTGCGATATTCTTGGTCGGTTTGCCAAAAAATATATCGTTCTCTGTATTTGATTTCCGGGTCTGCGACTTTGTTATATGTCTTATCATCTGTGACTTTGCCGTATGGAATACGAACTACTGACTTACAGACTATAGTGATATTTTCAGCGTGAAGGGATAGTTCTCCCATTCTTGTTTTAAAAATATACCCTGTAACATTCATTATGTCTCCAATGTCAGTTAGTTTGGAAAGCATTGTCCAATGATAATCATCAAAAGAATTTTTATTTGCATATATCTGGATGGAAGCTGTATTATCCATTATGTCAAAAAAAATAGATTTCCCCATGGACCGTAATGATGTAACCCTCCCGACAATACTACAGGTAGTGCTTTGGTCAGTGAGACGGGCTTCATTATCGCGGATTTGCTGAATATCGTGTGTTTTATGAAAAGAATACGGATAAGGATTGATATTCATTCTTTGTAATTCAGCCCGCTTTTTAAGCATCGTCTCATCAAAATAATCCGGGAGTTTCATTTTATTTCTGGTTTTATAAACTATTACTGTTTATTACAACTATCTCTTCATTATGGCAACCGTGGATTTCAACATTTTCTGCCAGGAGCCCTTTGATAATCTTTATATGGTCTTCCGTAATTTTCTGGTTGGGGACCAATAAAGGAATACCCGGAGGGTACGGCGTCACTAAACCGGCTGATACAAATGAATTATCTCCAGCAGCTATTAGCTTTTTCAAATGATCAATATTGACAGTTTCTCTTAATGAATCATTTGCAAAAAAAGCCTTTGAGGGATTACCATTCAACTCAATTTGTGGAAAATTGCCGGGGGACAAACTTTTACATCCATGGGGTCTACTACTACAACCGGAATTAACAAGAGATTGTAGAGCCAGGTAGAGTCTGCTGACCTTGTCCCAGGAAGAACCGATAGTAAATAAGATTAGTATAGTCGTCGTTGTGTACTTTTCAATTTCTAACCCGCCTTCTTTCATTAAGAAATCATGAATGTGGTCAACATCGTGATCTAATTCACTGATGTCTAACAGAACTTTAAGAGAATCGTGACCGACGTTGTCTTTTACTAAATGGGGAAACTCTTTTTGAAAATCGGACAAAGATAAGACTTTGAGTGGCGCAAGATTGGAAATGACTTCCTTAGTGAAGCGTTCTGCCATCTTCCGGGCATCTTCAATTCGTTGGAATCCTTCCATTTCCATTTGCATGGTGGCGACATCTAATGATGCAATCATGTTATACTGCGGGGAAGTGCTGGTATAGATGTAAAATATCTCTTTGAAATAGGCTTCGTTAAAGTCCGGATCATTTACATGAATAATTGATGCCTGGCTAAATGCGGATAACACTTTATGAGCACTGTGAGTTACATAATCTGCCCCGGAATATATTGCAGAATATCGGCGTAGAGAGGGGTGAAAACCGGAGTAGGCAAACCAAGCCTCGTCGATAAAAACTTTTATTCCGGCCGCATGTGCTTTGCTTACCACCTGTTTCACATCTATTAACATTCCGTCATAAGTACAACCGGTTATTATAATGGCTTTTATACGTTTTCCCATTTGCTTTTTGGCAAGAGTAATGGCTTCGTTTATCTCATCCAGCGATGGTGGAGCGAAAATGCGGTACTTATTACTATATTCGCTTTGAAGGTAAATGGGTTCTGCGCCTGCTTGAATCACCCCATAATGTACTGATTTATGACAATTTCTATCGACAATTACTCCATCACCAGGCCTAAGCATAGTTTGAATTATGATTTTATTTGATGTAGAAGAACCATTGGTGGCAAAAAAAACTCTTTTTGATCCGAATGTCTTAGCGGCTTTTTCTTGCGCTTGTTTAATGAATTCGGTGGAATCCAATAAAGAACCGAGTTTCTCTACAGATACAGACAGATCACCGGCAAATGTGTTTGTTCCAAAGAAATGGTAAAAATCAGACAAATAAGGACTGGTACGGAAACTGGTACCTCTTGAATGTCCTGGTGTATGCCAGGAATCGTTGCTCTCTTGAACATATGTTTTATATGCTTCCCAAAATGGTGCGATTCTTCTTAGGTTAAAATCATATACCAATTTGTTGAAAATGACAGAAGGCTCTCCATTGAATTGTTTTTTTGTAAAATAGCCTTTAAAATGTTCTCCACAAGATTGAATTATGTCAAAAGGATTTTCACTACTAGTCAATATGTATATGGGAATCTCAGGGCGAATTTCTTTTATTTTATAGACAAGACAATTTTGCGAAATGGACTGAATTTGTCCGCTTGGCTCCAGAAGAAGCCAATCCAATAAGACACATTGAATAGCCGGATTACTGTGTAATGCATCTTCCACTTCACTGCCGTTCTTAATGGTTGAAAGAAGTTCAATGTCAATATCAAGTTGATGGTCATATACGTATCGTTCCAATATATTTCTGATAGTACGTGACCAATCGTCATTATCTTCCACTAACAGGATTTGTAGAAGTGGTTTGGTATGAAAAGTTTGTACTAATGATTTTATAGTTTGTGATTTGCCAAGATCTGTGTCTTGGACCTGATTATCTGCAAAATAACGTCCGCCCAAAATATGCTCAATAAAAATATTGTTGGCAGTCACAAAGGGAAGGTTACGTGGATTTATTCCACTCCCGATAGGGGACATGCCGTTTATTGAACTAACTATGTCATCAGCCATTATTGGTAACTGTAAATAGTTATGGGAGGAATCCAGGGTAAATTTGGAAAGACCGTAGCTTTCAGTCTTACAGATAAAATCAATTGGCAAAAAAGATAACACTAACATAGGTTGGCAATAACCAAAGTACCTAAGTAATGAAACATTATTCCTGATACAGGCATAGTAATTAGCTGCCGTTTCGCAGATGATAAAAGCCTTGATCGATTGCTCTCTTCGTGGATCCTTATGGAATTCCAATACACTACTGTAATAGTATAATTGGAAATGTGTAGAAAGTTCAGGAAGAACCTTGTTGTAAAAAGATTCGTTGTTAATGAAGACTACGTTTTCCATACAAATAGTTTTTTACGGCACTGTCTAGTATTTTGTGTAAATGACAATTGAGTTTTCATAATTACAACAGTACCCTGTCTTCAAAAATAGTGATAAACTGATTCAAAACAATAGCCCAGTTTTTTATAGGCATCGTCCATTTCCTTTCAATCTCATTGATAGCAAGATATACAGACTTTTTAACGGCATCATCATTTGGGAATGAAAGTTTGGCCTTGGTGTATTTCCGGATCCTGCTGTTGAGATTTTCAATCAGATTGGTCGTGTAGATGATTTTGCGTATTTCAACAGGATAGTCAAAAAATGTGGTCAAATCATCCCAGTTGGTGCGCCAGCTGCGAACGGCATAACGGTATTTCGAGTCCCATTTTTGCTCGAAAGCATCCAGGGCCGTTGCGGCCGCTTCTTTATTTATCGCTCCATATATGGTTTTAAGATCAACCGTAAATGCCTTCAGGTCTTTGTATGTAACATACCGGCAACTGTTGCGGATCTGGTGTACTACGCATATCTGGGTAGCGGCTTCCGGGAATACGCTGCGGATGGTATCGGTAAAACCGTTCAGATTGTCCGTACAGGTTATCAAAATGTCTTCCACGCCACGGGTTTTGAGATCGGTCAGTACACTCATCCAGAAAGCAGCACTTTCGGCTTTACCTACCCATAGTCCCAGGACTTCCTTTTTCCCTGTTTTGGTAAGCCCTATGCATATATAAACTGTTTTATTGATGACCTTTCCACCGTCCCGCACCTTGAACATGATACCATCCATCCATACGATCAGGTATTGCCGCTCCAGAGGCCGGTTTTGCCACTCCTGGGCCGCCTGGGTCACTTTGTTGGTGATGATGGATATGGAGGACCCGGAAAGGTTTATTTCATAAATACTGCGTAATTCTTCCTCGATATCCGAAACGCTCATCCCTTTTGCATAAAGCGATATGACTAGCTTTTCGATGGAGAGACCCCTGCTTTGGTGTTTTGGAACGATGATCGGGTCATATTCCCCGTTCCGGTCCCTGGGAATCTGGATGGTTGACTCACCATGTTCGGTCTG
>Ga0265294_10004094_pt1 | contig 18326 bp, 21 predicted proteins | sample MunlanPumphouse3_FD_192504 | JGI IMG/M metagenome (GOLD analysis project Ga0265294, IMG submission 192504) | Groundwater microbial communities from a municipal landfill in Southern Ontario, Canada - Pumphouse #3 | ecosystem: Environmental > Aquatic > Deep subsurface > Groundwater | place...
ATGTTGATGTGAATATAGCACATCTTACACTATCATTACCAGCAACCCTATTATATGAGTGAATTAATTCATTCCTTTCTATTTTTAATAGTTTAAGTATATCTCTAAGAGCCTCTGATGAACGATTATTAAATTTACCACTACCATCACTATATGAAATATTAGTATCAGCTTGCTTTATCAATTGAGATTTTATAACTTCAATTTGCCCCTGTAATAATATTATACCTTTGTCCATATCATTTGGTACTGGACTTATTATTCCATATACGTCTGCTTTAAATCTATTTCTATAAGGAGTTTGTTGTAATTGATAACATGCCATTTTTATCATTCTACGTAGTTCTTTTATAGTATAGCGATAATTAGCTATGGAACTTGATGTATCCTCTATCATATATCTTAAATCTTCTGTTAAATCTGATGTATTACTTTTAAATGCAGATGTTTGAAAACTTGATGCAGATGCGGTACCATTAAATAATTTAAATTTATACCAATTATCAGATATATCAGAATCTGTATGTAAATACATATAATATTCTGTTGTACTTAATAATGTAACTCTTGTAGCGGATGTAGTTACTTCTGTAAAAACTCCATCTTTAGCGGACGATGTATAAACTGCAATAGAATCATATCCATCGGAAATACTAGTACTTAGGTCGTACATGCTCATATTTACAACATTTGTCAAATCTACCATAATTAATCCGCCTTATTTTTTATTTGAAAGTGAGGGAACCGAAGTTCCCTCAACTCTATAGTAATCACTTTTACGCGATAACTAGTTTTGTAATCCCTCTAGGACGGATTATAATAGGTTTCATAACTCTACTTGCGTATAGTCCTAATACCTTTATTTCTTTATCCCAGTTAGAATAAGCGTCATAAGGTTGAGCTTCACGAAGTTCACCAATAACACCTTTCTTTAATACAATACCAGACCCACTAAGAATCATTACGTTACTAACGTCACCAGTTGCACCGATTGTTTTGTAACAAGCTGTAGACGTTTTAAGGTCTAAACCTGCAATACGTTCGATTAACTCTCCGTTTGCATTGTAATTTTCTGTGTACTGAATTGAATCTCTTAACGCATCTGATAACTTCATATTTGTAGTATCGTTTGCTCCAAGAATAATTGTATCTGCATCAATGTATTCATTAATCATGATTTTATTCTTTGCTAACTGTACGTACTTATATGGGTCAGACGTTGCATAGGTTCCCCATGCTACTGATGCTGTAACCACATTTATTGTTGAATAAGTAGTGGTGTCTAACATAGCGTCAATCATATCCTTTTCTACTGTTAATCTTATTTTGTTCGCTAACAAGTTTGTCTTACGAACTAATAAGTTCACGAATGAATAGATATTACCTGAGCGAAGTGTTTTCGCTGTGATTTCTGATTTAACAAAGTACTCGTAAGCACTGCCTGTCAATACTGAATCATATAGGTCAGCTTGCTCTGCAACTCCACGTTCTCCACGTTTCTTTGCTAGCAAGAATCCATCATTTGAGTCTTCAGTTAACCATCTGAAGTCATCCGTACTAGGTACGACTGGTAATATATCCTCTGCAATAAATTTCCCTTGACCTAGGGTAACTAACAATGCAGTCATATTTTCTGGTTGTAACGCTGCGTGGTTCAACCATTTACTGTAATCTAAAATAGCCATTTAATATTCACCTCCTTCTTATACAAGACCTTGTAATTTTGTTAATACATATCCTGATGCTGTTGCGCTTGTTGCGTATACAACTGTACCGAATCCGCCAGCAAAAGTTGCTTCTCTACCGGTTTTTTGAACTCTACCTGTAACTGCTGATGGGAAAACTGGACTTCCAGCTGGCATAGAGCAATTACTATATTGCCATACATATCCCCCAGTTCTAACTTCGTTGTCAACTGAACCTGCTACTGCAGATGCTGTTGAAATCCCTAATGGACGAGTTGTTCCAGATGCTGTTGACAATTTAATTGTATAATTTGTCGCTGACATCTCAACGAATCCTCCAGGAACTGTTATTGCTGTTGCTGCAATAAACCCTGCCATGTTTTTTACTCCAATATCATATTGGACTAAGTTTCTATTAGCCATGTTTCTAACCTCCTTTTATTTTTATAATACTGTAGGTTTGTCACCATATTGACCTAAATAAATTTCGGCATTTTTTACCATACGTTCATTTTTGTCAAACATTGGATTGTTATGAAGTCCATAAATAGTCTTCAGGTCATCCATCTTTGGGAACCCACTCTCTGTTTTTCCGTCGTCAGGTTCGGCGTTAATTTCACCGGCTGGGACTAAATTCTGGTCGTTTTTGGTTTTATTTTCATCATTGAGTCCTTTTAAATACTCTTTGATTATTTTATCCTTACTTGTTTCTACTTCGTTCTGTTTCTTTTCTAAATCTGTCTTGGCGGACTCAATTTCTTCATCAGTGAGTAATTCTGCATCAGTTTTACCTTCTACAAAAAACTCAAAATCTTCATCAGACATATCTCCAATTCTTTTAATTAGAGCCTCTGATTTCCCTTTTTTATCAATATACTTTGTCATTTGACTTAAACGCTTATCAAGAGTACTTGAATAAATTTTATCTTTACTTGTTTGTAACTCTTTTTTTAATGCATCTAATTCAGATAAACCTTCAGTTTTACCCTCTAATTCGGTAACCTTACTTTCTAATCCTTTTGCTAAAGCTTCTGCTGATGCTTTATCGGATATAAATTTATCTAATTCTTCTTGTGTAATTTCTTTTCCTGCTATTTTTACCATTTCTTTCCTCCTATTTAATTAACTTACTGAATCTTTTATTTAAGTCTCTTAATGACCCATTCTCAGTATTTAATCCATTAATCATTTCATCCTTTTCCAATATTTTGGCATTTAATTCAGCTATTTTAGCTTCATTTTCTGCTTTAATTTGTTCAAGTAGTGCGTCCTTATCTGATAATTTAGTCGAGTAATCATTACCTATTACTTCTTTAATTAAATCATCGTATTTTATTTCTAATGTTGTAGCGTTTTCTTTATCTGCAACCAATAATTGAGTTTTCCATGCTGATGCATTATTACTCAATATTGACAATCCTTCATAAATTGCATCATGAATATTAAACGCATCATCTACTGAAACTTCTGCTTCAATTGATGTAGCCATTTTATCCTGATTCTCTATAATTGTATTGTATGTATCTTTATTTAAATCTTTATATATAAGTGCATCGGCATATGCCCATTCTACACCATTTTCATCTTTATAGATACCTCCACCAATTGTAGTTCCTACCATATTTCTATTACCAGATTTATCTCTATGTTTTGTAGGAATATATTCACCATCTACATACATAACTGGCATATCTTTTAATCCTTGTATAATAGATTCAGCTCCATCTTTAGTAAATGTTACTTTCTTACCTTCATGGTCTGATTTAATACCAATTGGGAACATTGACCATCTTTGAATGTCAACATTCTTACGACCCCTATACTGTGGGTACTTTGACAATAAATCTTCTTTATTTAAATTAACTTGCTTTCCCATTACTCATCATCTCCTTTTTTTGAATTAGATTTTGTTTCTCCACCTTTATCAGAATTCGAAACTTCTTTAGTTTCTCCTCCATTAACAACAGTTTGTTTAAATGTTGCTGGCGCCTCCCATAATTCTTCTTCACTTTCTTGTAAAATTTTACGTTCACGTATTTTATCGGCATCAAGTCCGTATTTTTCTAATACTGTATAAATATCAGGTCCACCTATTGAATATAAGTTAGCTAACTCTTTTAAATAGTTATCTGTAAATATATCAGCCTTATCAAAATTAGGATTTGGTAATGCTTTTAATCTTCCACCATTACGTTGTATAATTTTAGTGGCTAACCATAAATACCAAGCTGCAATATGATTTTGTAAATCTCCTGCATTTTTTTCATAATTCTTTAAATTTAATACCTCAAACTGTGCTGAGTTTGAACTTGAATTTGGGTCTAATAGTATACCAAAATTTGCATAAATATTAAATGTACTTTGTACATATTTAGCTTGGTCTAATAAAACTGTAGTGTCTGGTGTTACAACTGCTATATTATAATTATAAGGTGTTGCAATTACTTCAATCTCATCTTCTAGTCCTTCAAATAACGCTTGAGCTTGCTCAATATCTCCATCGTTTATTAATTCTCCATTATCATCATATGTTGCTGGAGAAGGAGGATTTTTTTCGTCTCCAACTTTAATTTGAATTATTTTATTAATAATAATTTCTAATGTACTAATATCCGCATCAATTAATTTATGACGTAGCGCAATTGACTCCATACTTCTATTAATCATAGGATTTGGGTATAATGTTTGATTATTTGGGGTATATTTATATTTTATAGCATAAGCATTTTTACGAATCATTGCTTTACTACCTTTATCATCCCATTCAGTAAATAGTGTATCAACAGATACATCAGTTGTGGCATTTTCTTTAGTCTGTTTATAAAACTGGTCTGATACACCTAATAGTACATCTTCATCACCAAATACTTTAGTTGATGTTTGTAATTTTACAGCTAATGATGGTAGAATTTGTATTTTCATAGGGAATTCAAATATTCGCTTACCAACTTTAATTTCTCCCCATTCTATATCAACAACAGCCATACCTGTAAGTACCATAGATTTCATAATTTGTTCATTTAACATATTTAATCCGGGTAATGTACTTTTTGAATCAATATTAACCATTTTAGCCCATTGACTCCATACTTCTGCTTCATTCTGATTATTACTTGGTAAATCAAAGTTAATTTTAGTATTTGATGCGTTAACTAATGCGTCAACTAATCCAGCTACTAAATCATCTCTTTGGTATATTGTAAGACATTTTTGTACGTCACCATAGTATCCTGTACTTTGGAATAATCTTACCCATCCCGTATCAGTTAATGTTGGGTCGTTTGATGTAAATAAATTTGCAATACTTCCACGGTAAGCTGCCATAGAATTACTTAACTTACTAATATGTACTTGTGTGGGTTTTAATGCCGATTTTACATCACGTTTTGGTGGGCTTTTAAATAGATTACTTACACTACCAAAAAATGTATTATTAGTTTTAGAAGTATTTACTTTACTTTTTAACTTTTTAACATTTCTTTTATGTGCTTTTCTTTCATCCATAAACTAGAACCTCCGTATTTAACATATATATCCTGCTAATATATGAACTGTTCTAGTAGTATTCTTATTTTTATATCAATTTAATCATAAGATATAGTTAAATATTATATCGAACGTATTATATCATTTATTTTAGTAAGATGATAGTGTATTGTCGATAATGATTTATTTACAATTTCTCTAATTTCTCTAATTGATTTATTTTCAATGTAGCGGAGTTCTGCAATTTCTCTTTGTAAATCATTGAGTCTTCCCATTCTCTCATTAATTATAATCTGTAAAGATTTTCTATCTTCTAAATCTGGGTCTCTTCCATATTCAGATGCTATTTCTCCCAATGTTAAAAAATCATATGGGAAATTATCCAATGTTATTTGGTATGCATCTCCATCTTTACTATAAAATAATGATAGTTCAGATTCCAATATTACACTATTTTCAAAATTTTCTTGACGTTTATCAAAAACCATTATATCTTGCCACCTTCCTTGAACTTTTATTCGGTTTAAATATATTTCTTCCTAATCTAACTGGTTTTGCTCCACCCTTTGCATATCCATATCTAGAAAAACCTTTTTCAATAACCTGCATTATTACTAATGCACAACAACGTAATGCATCCGTTGCGTGGTCATTTATTGAATTTGAATATGTAAATGGATGTAATCTTCTCATACTTGGTGTTTGTGTTTCTGCCATCATTATAGTTACTAAATCATCGAAATCTTCAGCTCCAGAGTCTGTATGCGCTATATGAAACCTACCATCTTCAACAAGTTCAACCATTTTATTAGTTCCTGCAACTTTTTCAGCGTATTTTATCTCTTCATTTACTGGTAATCCTGTTACTTGGTCAACTGTTTCAATTATCCCCATAATTACTGGTCTTGTAAATATTGCAGCGTATGTATACATTTTATTACGTCTATATGTCGCCGGAAATATTTCTTTATCAATTAAATGGTCATATACTTGATGCCCAAATGTCTGAGTATCTAATGAAAAATGTTTACAGTTAAAATAATCTATTAAATAATTCATAGATTTAGCCATATTAAAACTAGCCATATTTTCTATTTCTAATCTATAAACTACATCATAATGTTGTACTTCATCACCAGTTTCTTTATCTTTTACATTGTATGCGCCTAATACTATAACGTGAGAAGGAGAATTAGATGTATATCCCATATCTCCACCAATTATATAAAAATTATATTTTTTCCTTAATAATGGTAAATTCAATTCTTTAAACATTTCGTCAAATGAGTTACCATTATAATGTTTATATCTAAAGTATTCATTTGATATCAATCCATCTACTAACTTACTAGGACGGAATACAGAACTAGCATGGTCTCCCCATCTACCTTCTACTAAGTTCTTCCATTGGGGAGTATGTTTACCTCCATACAGGTCAATATTACGTCGTTCTTTCTCATCATCCCAATCATCGCCATCAAATGTAGCATAACGATAATACATAGCATTTTTATTAGTTACATAATAATATAATACAGAATCTCTAATATCATTTGGTACTCCAGATACAATAATCTTACCACCTTCTTTTAATGCTGGTATTAATTCTTCTAATATTTTCTTTGGAAGTAATTGTGCTTCATCAATAAATAAGAAATCAAAGTGACCTGATACCAATGTACGTGAACCAGTTTTATCTTGTCCAACAATACGAATTTCTATCTTATGTCCATTTTTAAATGTAAAAATACGGTCTTTCTTATCAAATCCTACATATAGTTCACGTGTCAGTGCATCTTTATTAAAGTAATCAGTTAGATTTTGTATAAGTACGTTTGCGTGGCGCGCATTTGGAACAATATAACCAGACCATTTTCTAGGATTAGTTAATGCTGTTGTAAATAGAAGGTGTGTAATTGAACTAGTATTATGACTCACTATTCCTTCAATAACATGTGTATGAGTATTTGGTATTTCTATTCCGTATGTTTTACGCTTACCTATGTTAGTAACACTAACTATTTTAGTATACATTATATTCTTATACATATTTTCATAATCTGTTAATTCATTTAATTTTAAAAATCTTTTAAGTTTATCTTCATCATAAGATTTATAACATTTTTTTAGTTCACAATTATACTTTCGTGATATATGACTACTAAATTTTCTTTTACAATTCAATTCATTATATGTATCTTTATCAATTGGTACTAAATATTTTTGATAATTTAAATCCTTTAAATGGATTGTATTTTCATCAGTAAGTTTAGTAAATATTCCAATTTTTTCATAAAATTGTCTAACATAGTTTGCAGTTATACTCATTTGGTATGCATACTTAAATCCGCCTTTATATTTTACTTTCTTTTTAGTATATGCCGATTTAATACCATATCTTAGTAATAAATATTGAACTTGTTTCATCATTTTTTCAGATACTGTACAATATCCAATAGTATTCCTATAATACCATCCATCACATGCAAATAATCTATTTAATAATAATGCCAGTTTATCATTGGTACACATAAAGTATTTATCTGGTATAAATTTCGTATGTGAATTAGTATCATATAATTCAATATCTTTTACTAATTTTCTAACTAAGTGTTTATCTCTCAACTTAGATGGGTCTTTCTCAATTAATGATATTCTATAATTACCGTTAACATAGTTAGTTGAACTCTGTTTCTTTAGTGTACAATTATATTTTATCAATATATCATTCATTTCATTTATAATATCTTGATTAATATTCGTAAAGTTACATGCTTTTCTACTAATACATCCATCCCCTAATAAATACCCAATTAATTTTAATTCTTCATCATTTACATTCAATTGCATCATAGGCTCTGGTAATTTCTTAGACTGTATTAAATAATCTCCAGGTTTTAAATCCTTTGCAAATTTCCATTTATCATTTGATATCAAAAATGGATGTTCTCCTGTAACTCGTTGTACTAATCCACCTTCTAATTTAATCTCATATACATCTTCAATCCCATTATAAAACTTACTAGCATGTGAATATACCGTCTCATTATCATCGGTGAATGTAAGCGTATCAAATTTATTTGGTAAATCTTCCACCTTACACTGAGTACCATCAATCATAGTTATTAATGAAGACCCGTCTAAACATTTACCAGTACCACGACCTGTAGCTATCACTACCTCATCATAATCGAGTAACCGACTCATCATGTAGTCTAGCTGCGATTTCATAACTGTCCATGATTTTGCACCTTTCTTAACACTACTACGATTATCACGATTAAAATAATTAAAACTGAATGCCGGGTCTGTTAGCATAGCATAGAACATTCTAATTGACCAATTTACTTTATTCATATATTACACCCATAACTCCATCTTTATCCAATATTACATGTGTATCTCCATTGTAATTATATCTATGTTTAATATATCTTAAATCTATAATTATATGGTCTCCCAACTTGAAATTATACTCTGTGTTATCATTAAGTGCAACAACAATTCCAGAACAATTATCCATTTTTACTGGTCTTAAATCAGCTATTATAATACCACTAACTGTTTTTTCTTCCCTATCTGGGTCCATTTTCATAATTATTGTATTCTTTAAAGGTTTTAAATTTCCATTTGTTACTATTTGTCCCTTACGTGCCAGTTCTTCAGATTTTTCTTTATTCTCTATATATTTAGGCTTACTAACTACATCATTATTTTCATACAATTCTTTAAAATTATCATATTCATTATTTAAATCATATTCAATTTCATCCTTATATTTTGCTGAATCATTTAATCCCATTTGTTTTAGAATTGCATCAGCTTGTGCCTGTTCTGATTGTGTTAATTTTTCAGTTAACATTATTTAATTCCTTTAATGTTTTAATAGTATCATATCCACCTCTACATACTATACCATTAATTAATAAGGATGGTACTGATGTTAAATCATAATCTTTAATATACTTGGGTTCATCATTTATATTAACCTCTTTTATCCCTTGTATATTTCTCTGTTTAATGATATTTTTTGCTATTAAACATTGTGGGCATGCATCCTGTGTAAATAATTTTATATCCATTCTTTTCCTTCTTTCTTCCAAATTTTCTGATTTATTGATTGTAATTTCACTCCATAATATTTAATCTCTCCAATTTGAGTTATATCATATTTTCCTGTTTTTATATAATCACAATATTCTTTAATAGAATCAGGTATATCATTAAACATAAATCTAGTAAATAATACAATTGGAGTATTATAAGATTTTAATGTTTTTAATAAATCTATTAATTCTTCATGATTATTAAGTAATGGTTCTCCACCTAGAACCCATACCCACTTTATTAATCCATCGAATTGTTTTAATTTATGTTTAACATTAGATAACCACCATTTATACTCTTTTCCTTGATTATAATCCCATGTCTCTAGACTAAAACATTGTTCACATGCTCCATCACACCCAGATACATATAATTCTAAAGACTGCGTTCCTAAAGTAAATTGCGTTGTAATTATATTAATTGTTGTACCTCTTTTCCAATACCTTTATAAAATTCACGATTTGGATAATCATCTTCACGTCTCACCTTATGCCAGTTTTTAATATTAGTTAAAAATCCAACAACTCTAGTAAAGTTATCTGTAATATCTGCTCCACATATACTACATTTTTCTCCAAGACCTACAGACATATGCCCATTTGAACATCTTTGTAAGTTATAATTAATTGCATGATATACTACTCCACATTTAACAGCTGTATTAATTAAATCTTCAATTAACTTCGGTTGTGATATTCTAGTTTCTACATTTAAATGTACTACAGCTCCACCAGACATTTTAGAATCAAATAATCCTTGAATTTTAATTCTATCTAATAAATCTGCATTTACAGTTAATGGTATAAATTGATTAGAATATAAATCAATTGAATCTTGATATCCTAACAATTTATCTTTCTTAGCTATTTTAATAGCTGAATTCTCCGCAGGAACTTGCTCACAATTGTGAGGGGCTCCATACTTCTTACTAGCTACATCATTTAATGCATTAATTTGATTAATAATATCCGTTACAAACGTTTGTCCTTCTTCTTCAAGAATATCCATTCCCATAAACTTACATGCCTCATTAAATCCAATTGCCCCAGTAGTAGAGTACTGTTTATTAATTAACATGAATCCATAATCATATAATGGTGCTCTACCATCTTCAATACGTTTAGTTAGTATATGACGTTTTACATTATTTATACGTATAGCCAATTCTGCACGATTACGTAGTAATTCAAAGAATTTATCACGATTACCATTCGCCCTAATTGCTAATCTAGGTATATTTAAAGTTACTACACCAAGAGAACCTATTTTAGTACCACCAGCTCCAAATTGATTAAAGTATTCATTTTCAGTATCACTTCTAAGTCTACAGCAACTACTAAGTGTACTAGTCTTACCAGCATACACATAAATAAATCCCCATTCTTGATTTTTCTCTGCAATTAACTTTAAAAACTTAGTATCTAATATGTTTTTATTATCATCAATTGCAAAGCATGCCGTTGTAATAGGGAATGTAACAGATGTACTAGAAAGTGTCTCATTCATTAAATCTATGTACATTATTTGTAGCTTTTTAATCAATTCTTTATCTGGTTTTTCTCCATCTGGAAATACATATTCTTCACACATCTTTGCTAAAAATATATCATCATAAATACTTATATTATAAAATCCAGATTGAATTCCACCTCTAAATGGTTGATTACAACTAAAAATAAAAGATTGTAGTTCTTGTTTAATTTGACTCCATAAGTATGCCTTTGGTACAGTTGGATTATCAACAAACATTTTATTAACATAATAACTTGCAACTATAAGCATATCAGCCAACCCAACCGCTCCTAATGTTGAATTACTTGCATATACTGTAAAGTGAATTAATTGTCCAATAAATGAACTAAGATGTTTTGGAGGTTTTGATTCTATTTTTGTTACAAATGGAAGCCCTTGTGTCATGATATCATATGTACTAAAATTAAAACAATTATGCTGTTTAAGTCCTTGTGATTGAAATGTACCAGTTTCTGTTGTAACATCATATACAAATTCCACATCTTCTTCAAATACTTCAATACAATGTAATTTATTTGTCTCAAATCTACCATCTTTTTTTACAGATTTATAAACTACATCTATATTATCTCTAATTTTTTCAGATAAATTTATATATTCTCTATCATCTAATCTAATAGTCATTCTATAAATTTGATTGTTAGATTTAAAACCTTTTTCTGAATTAAAAACACCAGCAAATGATGTTCTTAATTTTCCTGCATTAGTTATTCTTAATAATTCACCAAGCTGCTGAATACATTCAAATGAAATCATTCTAACACATACACTACCATTAGGATTTATATTCGCTTCTGCATCAATTAATCCAGCTATTAGTGACTTTATAGCAGAAATATTCCATGTTAATATATCAATAGGAAGTTTTTTATTTTTACTACCAAATCCGATGCCCATATTAATATATTCTAATACATCTTTTTTATATCCAAATCTTACTCCACTTCTATCTTCTCTACATACTCGCACATTAGGATATATATCATTAAGATATTTAAATATTTTAGTGGATTCGATATTATTCTGACGAATTTCAATTTCTCCACCTATAATTTTATGATGTATATTATATTCAGGGTGTATCCATCCATCTCCTATCACATATCCTATAATATATGCCAATTTATCATCAATTTTTCTAGTCTCTTTCAATTCTATATTATCTGAAATTTTTAATGTATCATTCAATGTTAAATCTTTAGCAAGTTTTTCACCATTATCAGTTATAACTGGATGGTCTTCTGTAACTATAGTGCAATATCCATTTTTAGTCTCTAATTTAATTAAACTATTATGAATTTTATGGCGTAAAATTAGTTTAAGTTTTACAAATTTATTACCATCCAATATCTCAATATTATTTAATTTTATAACTTCTCTATCTGGTAATTCTTCAATAAATTCTTCATATTCATTAAAAAGTTCTTTCATAGTAGTATAAATTATTTCATCATTACGTTTAATAACTATAACAGTTTTTTCATAATATGAATATGGAGAATTAACTCCATGAAGGTCGTTTACATATATTTCACCAGTTAATTGACGTTCAAAAAAATCATTAGCCACTTCTGTACTATATATTCTACGAAGATATTTCCATATTAAATAAATTGAATTAAGTCTAAAATATGGTTTTGGAAGTTCTGATTCATATGCCTTACTGTTTGTTCGTCAACATTAGAATTTGTATCAACACTAACGTCAGCAACTGATTTACTTAAAAAGAAATTTCTACTAAATTTACCAATATCTAATTGTTCCCCTATTCCTTCTAAATTAAAAAGTTCCTTGGGATGTTTACTTTTTAAGTACATGTACTGGTCGACGAATTCATCGTCATATGATATCTTTATATACATTTTTTCCTCCTATATTGTTGTAGAGCCAGTTTCAATCATTGATGATTCTAATTGCCTCATATGTTCAACCACATATGTTTTAGCTACTGAATTATCATCTAATTCTGCTCTTATTGCGCCAGAAAATGTTTTAATAGTTTTCATATCTAGCTTTCCATCTATATTTATATTAGATTCAATCTCATCTAATTTTTCTAATATCCATGTCTTAAATGTTGGAAAATTTGTTTTAAATATAACTCTATTATTACATTCTTTACAAATTCCAATACCCATATATTCCTGCTCATGTTCATGTAAATATTGTAACATATTTCCAAATTTTGTAGTTATAATATTTCCAGACTGTGAATCAACTCTATCTTTTAAATCTTCCAATACTCTAACAGTTTTGTTAATCTGGTCTCCCAATTTAATATCAATCTCTTTAATACCTTTACGTTCATGGTAAGGAGTTTCTTCATCACTAACACTCTCAGAATTACGAAATAAATCTAATTTAGCTTGTAATATTCCACTGATTAATACATTAAATTCTGGTACATTATTTCCATAGTGTGAAAAATAACTATATACTTCTTGTACATACTTTGCCTCATTTTTATCACGAGTAAATATACGTACTCCCGGAGGGAATGTAGTTCTAAAATTATATATATTATTTTTATTATATATTAGATTTAATTCTTCAGTAAGGTCAATACTTTCAGTATGTTCAGTATTTTCACGTATGTCTAGTTCACCAGACTTTTCATTTGCTCGTATACGTTTCGCCTTTTCAAAATCAATTCCCTGTTCAGTAATTTTATGACAGTGTATACACATTTTCCATTTATTCCAAGCTGAAATATTTACAGCTTCTCCACATATTGGGCATTTATTTCTTTCCTTGCCATCTACGATAACTTTTTGTAATTTTTTCATATATTTCCTTTCAAATCCATACTAGTATAGTATAGTAGTAATAAATAATAATTAGTAAATACTACGTATTTACGTAAATATGTAAACATATTTACCGTATACTTACTAGTATATATATTATACACTGTATTAATAGTATACCACATATTTCCTTTTTTGTCAAGTACTATTTTACACTTGACAAATATTAAAAAGTGTGCTATACTATATATAAAGAGAGGATAAATATGATAAACACAGAATTGAATATAAAAGAAAAAGAATTAAAAGACACACTACATGCTGAATTTAAAGTTCCTGATTATCCGTTCCTAGACACGTTGAATAATCAATTAATTGGACATACGTCAGAGTGTAAACATTGTTTCCAATGTGGATATATTAAAGCATTATGTACAAATACTAAAAATCCTAGTAAATTTTGTTTTTGGGGATGGTACACTGCTGGACTTCTTCCAGATTCACTCTGTCCATTCGTAGAGATTAACCCAAAATGGAAATCTGCTAGTACAAATTACTTTATAAATCGTAAATTACTTGTTGACAACATGATAGAAAATAAAGAAGTAAATGAGAATAAGGAAATACCAAATGAAGCATTAAGATTGGATGGGGCTGGAGAATATATATACAAACCTGTTAATATATTCCTACTTGGTGGAGATGAAACGGCTACAATTGAAAAAATAAAAGAACAATGGCCATGGTTAGATGGTGGAGTTGGGAAACCTATTTACAAAATTAGATGTGATGAAAATGAAGATATTGAAAATGTAAGAGAAGATTTACGTAATAGAATATCATCTGTACCAAATGTAGGAATTGTTCCATCTATGATACTCAAATGGAAAGAATTACCAGATGTATATTATCAAGAAGTAATGAAAATTATTAGTGATTATGAATCAGTACAAACTGTAAATGTTGCAACTAGACTAGTACACTCTGAAGATATTCAGATTAATGAATTTACAAATATGGCATGGTTAAACCATTCTAAATGGGCATATGATTTAGTAGATGCATTTAAAGATAAAACTATTTTATGTATAGCCGGGGGACCAACACTTAAAAAACATTTAAAAACTATTAAAGACAATCAGGATAAATTTGTAATATTGGCAGTTAGTACTGTAGCAGAGTTGTTGTTTAAAGAAGGAATTACCCCACACATTATAGGCACAATTGATATGAAATCTCTTAATAAATTATATTTAGAAGCTTTAACTAAAGAGCAAATGGATAGTTCACATTTATTATTTGAAATAGATACACACCATAAAGTAGTAGATGCATATACTGGCCCTAAAATAATGATGGTGGCAGATATTAATCGTGCACCAGGAACTATGTGTATGACAAAAGAATTAAATTTAGGATTTGATTTTCCTAAATCTGGAACTGTATCAAATATGATATATAATTTTGCTAGAATGTTAGGACCTAAACAGATTATACTAGCTGGATATGACCTATGTTATACAGGTTCTAATAGTCATATTGATGGTGTACGTACTGGAGAAGGACTTCAAGTAATTCAAAATCAAAATGGTAATTTTATACAATTTGGTAATTCCAATTCAGTAGAACAAGCAATACCAGTTGAAACTTGGGCAAAAAATGAAGATGGCACAAATAAAGTCGCATGGACCACAAAAGCATATTATACGTACCTAGTTGAAATTCAACTTCGTATTCGTGATGCTAAAATCCCAACATATGATATTGATGAAGATTCTACTAAAAAAGAATTAGCAGAGTTAATTAACTTTGAAGAATTGGTAGCTAAATTACCAGTTATGGATATCAATCCACATGATGTAATCAAAGCTATGCCAACTAAAAAATTACGTAATAATACTGTTAAACATTTACTACGTAATCCATTAAAGGGAGATAATAAGGCAGATATACGTTATAATCATGTTACTAAATTAGTATATTTTATGAAACAATATAATATGTATCCATTATTAAAATTTGGTAATGTAATGCATGATTTTGAAATGTTGGTAATAAATGCAACCAAGGGAGCATTAGAAAAAATAGTTAACACTGCAGAGGAAAAATGGAGAAAGTTAAACGAGGAGGAACAAAATGGATGAAATTAAAGAATTAGAACATGTTGTACAAACGGATGAAAAAATAGATGATGTAAAAATAGTAGAGCGTCCTATATCATTTTTAAATGCTAGACTTGAAGGTGAATCATTTGAAGATTATAAATTACGTCGTATTCAGATTAGAAAATTTTTAAGACAGCGTAAATTCTTTCAGAGTCATACTGATAAAAATAGAGCAGCACGTAGAAAACGTAGCCCATTAAGACTTACAAGCCAACTAAAACATGTACGTAATAAGTGGATGGTAGGAATTACAGATGTAAGTTATGCAGTGAAGCATAAAATACCACTACATTACTTCTTGAGAGTTGCTAAGATGGGACTAGACATTAATCGTCTACGTACTATGGGTGACCAAATTAGTGATGAGATAAGGAAAGAACAAGATGGAAATATATCTAATACAGTCTCTGAATGACCTGCAACTTGCAGCAGATGATATGCTAAATCATACCGAGTTTGAAATACGTATGCCAAATTTGATGCAACAATTATATTTAACTCGAGAAGAACTTAATGATATTACATACCAGATGGATGAAATAATTCAAAACGCTACATGCGAGGGATATGATTATCATGAATGGTATGACTATCACTTAAATGAAACAGTTTACGAATTTACTAAGGAGGATTAGAATGGAATACATAGCAGAAGTAGGGTCTAACTGGAGAACCTCAAAAGATTATAAGAAATGTTGGATTGAACTAAAAGAGTTTATAACTGAACTAGCGCACACTGGAGTACACTACGTTAAATTTCAAGCTTGGAATACTCCTAAGTTCATTCACCCAGAACATCCTGATTACAATCAGTTTGTAAAGTATGAATTACCAAGTGACTGGTATGGTCAGATAATTAAGTTATGTGAAGAACTAAAGGTAGAACTAATGATGTCAGTATTTGATGCAGATACTGCAAACGAATTACATGACTTAGGATTAGCCCATTGGAAAATCGCTAGTGGAGAAGTAACTAATCTTGAACTGATAGAACATATAGCTCGCTTTAATCAACCTATGTATCTTAGTACTGGTAATGCAAATAGTTACGAGATACGTCGTGCAGTTGACACCATTCGTGCATTCAACGTATGCCCATTAACGATATTCCATTGCATCAGTAAGTATCCTACTAAATTAAATGAAATAGGATTAAATCACATCCTTGAATTAAATGATACATATGAGTATTGTGATATAGGATGGAGTAACCACGTAGCCCCAGACCAAGCAACAATAGCCGGAGCTGCGGCTGTAGCATGTGGAGTTGACGTAATTGAAACACACGTACGTCCTGATAACGTAGATTCACCAGATTCAGCATTCGCTATGACAACTAGTGAATTGATTGCATACATGCGTACATTAGAATCAATTGACTTTGATGACCCAGTAGTAGACGAACATGAACTACTATGGTCACGTCGTGGAGACGACGGACTTCGTCCATGGATTAATTGGGAGGTACGTACTACAGAAGAACTAAAAGACCAAACTATTGGTGGATGGCCTATACCTCAAAAATTAAAAGTAATATCAGAGCATAAATTAGTAATTAGGGGGAATAGTGATGAACAGACTACCATCGAAGTTTGAAGTAGAAGTATTATCCAAACACGACATTAAGTGGAGCCAAGACAGGTACTACCATGTAGAAGAACTGTATGGTGTACGTGCAGGTGGCCCAGGTGTGTACACTGAGCAGTCAGAGTATGCTATTGTAGGGATAGCGTTAGAAGTATTAACTAAACTTGATGTATCAACTGGAATCGTTAAAAGAACCAATGAGTATGGATTAATTAGGTATAAAGAACCCCATATATACGTTAAGGATGAAGACTTCTGCACATGTGTGTTCAAAGCAGTAGAGGAGATATGGAAGTAAATAATGGGAAACTATAATTGGGAATCAGACTTAGTTGAAGGTAATCAAGCCGAACAACAATTTGCAGCCCTACTACAATTACGTAAACCCGGTAAGCAGCCTGAGTTCTGTACAGACAATAGTTGGGATATAAAGTATGGAGAACTTACATTTGAATGTAAGGCTGACGCCAAAAGTGAATTAACTGGTAATGTAATCATAGAGATTGAATTCAATGGCAAACCTAGTGGTATATTGGTCAGTAAGTCTAAGTATTGGGCAGTCCGTGCACTCAATCGTTGGAATGTAGCATTCACTGAAGTAGTTCGTCATCATATGGAAGATTATCCTATAGTTAAGTGTGGGGATGGACGTAAGGGTAAAGGGCACTTGATGCCATATCCAGATTATAGAGATTTATGTGATGTAGTATTTACATTAGATGGAAGGACACTACCACCAGTATGAAGATATTTATATATAAATGTTGTGAGTGTGGCATTGAAAATGAGGTAACTCAAAATATAACTGATGAAACAATAGTAATGTGTCCCAAATGTCAAAACAAGATGTACCGCACCATAGGTATCAGTCATTTCATTCATGGGTATTAATACATTGCGTATATTCTAACCCCTAGTTGTAAAATACTGTGGCGGCCCGGAAGTAATTATTAGTAGTGGTTCTCCAAATTTTGATTCTATAGAATTTTAGGGGGGGGGGGCTTGGTTGAACTTGT
>Ga0265294_10004095_pt1 | contig 18325 bp, 19 predicted proteins | sample MunlanPumphouse3_FD_192504 | JGI IMG/M metagenome (GOLD analysis project Ga0265294, IMG submission 192504) | Groundwater microbial communities from a municipal landfill in Southern Ontario, Canada - Pumphouse #3 | ecosystem: Environmental > Aquatic > Deep subsurface > Groundwater | place...
TTCCGGCGTCGGCGCTCATCGTATCCCTCGGTCAGGCTGAGGAACATCGCCAGAGCGAAAAACGGGGTCAATACGAAAAACAGTTTGATCCAAAGACTTAGAAACAGGGACATCATGGTTTTCCATTCTCATTCTATCGTGGATAGAATGACGAGTTGAGCGGGTGACTTTGACACGCCGCAGGTGCGGCAGAAGCCATGGCCACACAGGACGTCCCGAACCCCAGTTCGGGGAAATCCGCCAAAATCAAAACTGGGAAAATTCCCGGATGCAAATCAAAGCTTGCAACAACAGGGTTAACCCTTCGATAAAGCGATTATAACAGCAACCACAATGCCGCCGCCCAGCGCAATAATGCTGTATCTTTTACGCTCTTGTTCCGCTTGAGGCAAAAGGTGTGTTGCACCTACATAAATCAATGCGCCCGCTGATACCGACAACAAGGCGCCAAGCATTGATTGATCAACTTTATTTACCATCGGGTATGAGATGAGCATGCCAAGCGGAGTGGTTAATGCTGCTGCCAAAAAAGATAGAACCATGGCTTTTCGCTCGCCAAAGCCGCCTTTCAATAACAACATGTAGGTAATGATGCCTTCAGGAAATTCATGCAATACCATGCCTGTCGTTGCCAGAAACCCGGTAAAAATACTCACGGTAAAAGCAATAGAATAGACAAAGCCGTCTATGAATGAATGAAAACCAATACCGATCATGGGCACAAGTCCAATTCCATATCGCTCTTTTACAGGGTCTTTTTGACATACAAACGCGGTAATGAAACGATTGAAAAAATGCAAACCAAAAAAGCCAAATAGAAGGTAAGTTGGCGCATTCGGGTTCATTGAAAACGATTTTGGAATAATGTGAAGAAATGATGCCGAGATAAGGACGCCCGCCGCAAAACATATAAAATACGTCGTATTACGCTGTCCCCAATTTACAAAATTACGAATCGTAAATATGCCCAATGAGGTGACAACAGCTGCAAGGGAACTTGTAACAAAAGCCGTCCAGAAAGTATTTTCCATTTGTTTATTTTATTTCACTTGAAGCGCGGACTCCGAGAGCCGCATAAATTATTTGATTTTACGATATTTTATGGTTTTGCCATCGAATTGAATCGATTGATCGGTTTACGATGAGATTTATCATGGCTCGATAACCGCTACAGGAGCTGCCTCTCTTAACATGGTCATATGGGCAACAGCCTGCGAAACATCGAAGCTTCCGTTTTCAAGCGGCTTTATTTGCTTGATCGTAGAACGGCCGGCAATAAAGGCTATGTGCCGGTCCGGCCCGAGGCCATCCTCTACATCCTTCTTGAACTGTTCGGGCTTTTGAGGTGCGCCGCCAGACATCAAACTCGGAATTCCCCAATCATGTTGTATGCCGACAAGATGTCTGATTTGTGCCGCACGATTTAGAGATAAAAATGTTTTTATCGTTGTCTCATCGTAATCTTTTTCTCCTGGTTTGCCCCAGCCAAGGCCCGCAAGCTCCCCTGTTTTCCATTGCGCAACCGATTCAGCCGGGTCCGTTATTTTTGCGCCGGGTAGAGTTGAAACTTTTTCTTTTACAAGAACAAGACTGCCCGGGCAGGCGTTCACGATGTAATCAAACCCGCGTAACTGATTGTACACATCGGCGTCTCCGCCTTTAAGTTCCGTACCACGCGGATAGTTCCAGACAACGCCGCCCAGCCCCTCCAGTGCGCCTGCTTCATCCATTTCAGAGAGCTGGCGAAACATCTCGGGCGTATTGATCGATCCGGTGTAAAAAGTGGCTCCCCAAAATATTGCCCCGTTATCGGCTGCGATTTTCATCGCATCCCGCACGTTGCGGTAAACGGGAATGCAAGCATAATCACCGCCAACTTTCACATTGCCATAATTAAGCTTCCAGATCAGCGGCATCGTTCCCTTTGTTTTCTGGCCAATGATCTGACCCAGTCCAGGGAGTACAGCCATAGCCATAACTCTTCCTTCGTTCGCAACCCTGATCAATGCTCCTGGATCAAAACTTCTTTCCCATCCACGTACGCCATAGTACTGATGCCCATGCTCCGTCAGGTGATCAATCGGAAGAGTGGTCGCATTGCCCCCCGAACGCACAAGAGCGGCATTCATCCTTTCTCCGATAACCGTATTCCTGAGTCCGGGAGAACAAAGATCATTTCTTCCAAGATGCATAAGATTAACTCTTGCTTTTTCAGTTGCCATTTCATTTTCCTCCTTTATTATTTAACCGCTTCAGCATTGTCATGTTTTGTTAGTGCCGTGAGTTGATTTTCGTTCCGGTATTGTGGTAGAAATAAAGGCGTGTGATTATTAACCTATTTCAAAGATTCCCATTCTTGTCAAGGAATTGATATTCCTTGAAGACCTGTTTGATTTCATCGTTAATGCATGAATGCGGGACATCCGGCCTGGATAGTTGTTGCGGTTAGATGAGCGTCTCGCCTTTCTGTATAAAAAGATAACAGCTTATTGCTGGGAGAAAATTATGAAGGAAAATTTAAGAGAAATACCATCGCCCGAGTTGTGCGTGAGTAAAATATTTGAAATCAGCGGCATTAAATTTGATCCCGAAACCGCCGCTGGCTTATGGCCGAGAATTTTGCAGCATAAATGGCTCATGTCCGAAAAACTTGGCCGGGATATTGGCTTACGGGTCGCGTGCATCGATTTCATCGAAAATATGGAACAAGCTCATAAGGAATACCTGGCATACAAGAAAAGAGACATCCTGACTGAGATGGGGGCGCAGACCATCAGAAAAGAAATATGGGACACCATTTCTGATTCTCAACCTCCAAAGCAGATCGTTCAGAGGAAAATCATACTTCCGTTGATGGAGAAAGAGCTTTCGAAAAAACATGGAGTGGTGCCTCCAAAGACTATCATTTTCTTCGGCCCTCCAGGCACGGGGAAAACTCATTTTGCCAAAGCAACAGCCGGCGCCCTTTCCTGGTGGTTCATTGAGATTGCTCCAAGTATGCTTATGGTTGACGGAATTGAAAAAGTGGGTGCTAATTTGCGCGCAATAATGGAAAAGGTACGAAACCTGGATGATACCGTTATCTTTATCGATGAATTTGAAGAGATTGCGGGAAGTAGAGACGAGGCGAGCCGGGTTGACAAGTCCATTACAAATGAATTCTTAAAGCAGGTTCCGCTGCTCAAAAACCAGGATAACAACGTGCTCCTCATTTGCGCTACCAATTATATCAGGCAACTGGATGCCGCATTGCTTCGTCCGGGAAGATTTGACTGTATCATTCCGGTAGGTGGTTTGAACGAAGATGAGAGAAAAGCGATTCTGAAACACTACCTCTCCAGACTTCATACAGGGGAGATTGATCTTGAACGTCTCATTAAGATGACTACTCGGTTTACGCCGGCTGATATGGAATATCTCTTCGAACAGGTTGCGCAGTTTGCCTTTGAACAGGAACTTTCCACGAAGCAGGATTATCGGGTAACCACGGAAACTATTTTTGAAATTATGCCCAAAATCCCCCCGTCTCTGACTGACGAAATCATCGAAGAGTTTGAAAAAGACAGTATTACCTATTCTCGCATTTAGCAGGGTGTTGAAAAACAAGAATCAGGCCGCCAGGCAAGGCGCGCGAAGATGCGGCAAGCGCAGCATATTCAAGCATATGTGAGCATTGGCGAGAGCCGCGCAACGCTGAATGGCGGCCTCAGGCGCAGTTTTTCAACAGCCTGTTAGAGGGCGCAGATGATAATTTTATGAATACAGTATCTCGTATCTCGCTTTCCTCCTCCGTATGGGAGGGGATTGAGGCGAGCTTTGGCAGTGCACACACCGGGGGCGTTTGGGGTCGGTCATTGTTATATTGATTGCCATAATGTCGCAATTTTTCTCTTCCAGTCATCATGCCGCGAAAATCGATAATTAACGCTGCGGAAGCCTTGCACCGCATTGTTTTTGCAGAACCGAGCGCCGCAAAATTTGCGTCGAGCACTATGGATGTCAATATATCAAGGAGCGTCCCCGGGCACGAAACCGCCAGAAGACAAGGCGTCGATTCAAGACAATTCCTGCAGACCCTGCTGACCTCCGACACGCCAACAGTTCAAGCAGCTCTATATGACGATTCAAGTTGAGGCCTTGTTGGTTGCGATAAAAAAAAGACTAAACTGTTACCCCCGCTACGGCGCGGTAGCTCATGGGAACCGCCTGGTGCGGACCCGCATGCCAGGTGTGTGGGGGCTGGGGGAGAAAATCCCCCGGCTAACCGATTAGGCGATAAGTGCCATGGCTATCTCTTCTTACTCCCAAAAGCTAGGAGTACGCCGCCAACTATAATCGCCCCCACGCCAGCCCAAACCGGGACGTTGACAGTCTCCTTCTCCTCTACGGACAGCTCGATCGGTCCCAGTTTCGCCTCATGGGTATCCTTGGTGTAGGTGAAACTTCCATACGCTAATCCCAGGACGCCGGCCACGATCAGCACGACTGCCGCAATTTTGACTGCGTTCATTTCGTCTTCTCCTCTTTTTAAGTAACTCTTGAGTCCCCACCACGAGCAGCGCAGCAGGGACTGACTGTCAAATCCAAGAGGCGAAGCCAGACCACTCTGTCCAGTGGCCCCTGAATACAACCACACCGGCATCGTTAAAAGCGTCGACCTCGAATGACACGAAACAATACCATCACGACCGCGATGACCAAGAGGATATGAATGAATCCGCCCATGGTGTATGAGGTGACAAAACCCAGTAGCCAGAGGACAACCAGGACAACCGCAATGATTTCGAGCGTTTTTTCTCCTTTTGCCATAACTTGGCGAATCGCAAATCTATCGGCCCACTGCCGCCTGACGAATGGGTCAGCGGCGGCGCGAAGACCCGTCCGCTGGAACCGGTTATTAGGCAGCTATTTCTTGAACTTGTCGACTACCTCACTGAACGCAGACTTCATCGAATCCCATGCGGATTCGACACCGTCTTTGAACGACTCCCACGCGTCTTCACTTGCGTCCGCGATTTTATCAAGCTTGGTCTTTCCGCCCTCAAGCTTGCCCTCCAGTGCTTCGATCTCCTTGTTAAGCTTCAGCTGTGCGTCGGCACTGGCCCCAGAGGCCTTTGCCTTAAGCTTGTCTAATTCTGCTTTCCATTCGTTCAACTGGGCCTGCTTCTTTTGTTGATACAGTTCTTTCTCATTCATGGCGTTCTCCTATATTTAATGTTGTGGTTTCGCGCCACGCTTCACCAGAAGCGCGACAGTAATTCCCGCGATAAACCCTGCCGCTGCTGTCAGGAACAGCAGAATAATGCCTGGCACTTCCCCGGTCAGCCAGAGAAAACGAACTTGCCAGGATGCTTGATTCTGGAGCGCAACTGCCGCCAAAGCAACAACCAGCACCAGAAGCAATAACAGCTTGATTGATTTCATCTCACCTGCTTTTCGCTCGAACTTCGGTCGAATGCCCATGCTGCCTGACGGCCTGCATTACTGGCGCTGGGGTGGGCGTGGACAATACTTGGGAGCAGAAAAAGATTGAAGCCAGAAAAATGCTTGAAAAGCCGCAGAATCGCCAGCGTCCAGTGTACGCTTTGCTGATTTGCTTTTTCCAGTTAAATGGTATTTCGCGTGCAATAATTCTACCGCAATTTATTTGGATTAATCCACAAAATTCGTTCCTGCTTGCGCCCAAAGATTAAAAAGACGTAAACATCACCGCAGCGCTTTAAAAAATGGATTTTTCAAGCTTTATCGTGAATCATAACCAGACCTTTGTCCAAGCCCCCCTCCTTGTTTCAGGATCGTTGTGGCGTTTCTCGCGGTTCTGAAATTTTAATTTTGGGCAAGGTGTAAGCAATACCCTGAGTTCAAATCAGGCATCATCGCCAGGATAACCGGACCAATGAAAAGCGGCCTTGGAGGATTGTTTTCCATTGAGTCCTCGCCCGGCGCTGGTTGCCGTGCAACGATAGCCGTTCCCAAAGAAGAACCTGCACTCAGCGAATCGATCCATCCGCCTTTCGTTGCCCGGTCTGTTTTAAACACCCTGTCCGACAATCGTATCCCCGCTTTCGCAGATCATGGAATTCGTATCGTTATAGCAGACGACCATCCCATGATGAGAGAGGGACTGGCCAGTTTGCTGAAACACAGAGATGGTTTGGAAGTGATCGGCCAGGCAGGCAACGGCAGGCAGGCCGTATTTCTGGCCAGAGAGCTGAATCCGGATCTTATCTTGATGGATGTCTCCATGCCCGAATTGGACGGCATCCAGGCCACGGCTCAAATCATCCGGGCTCAACCGAATATCTGCATCGTCGGTTTAAGTATGCACGACGATGAAACCACACGTGAAAGAATGCTCGCAGCCGGCACAGCAGACTATCTATGCAAGTCGAACCCGACTCAAAACCTCATCGAATCCATTGTTCTTGCCGCAACCCGCTGTGCAAAAAAGATAGTTAGAGAGAAAGTTCGAGACGAGCTTAAATAACTAACTGAATATGTTAAGCTATATTGTACATGATTGGTCATCAGAACCCATGCATAACAGCTTGCCCCGGTTTCGGGGGCAAGCTTTGACAGCCGGTCTACAGAATCTTCCTTATCCGCTTTATCCCGGAAAACGTCCTGGCGTTCATTCCTCGAATTATCACGTTGTGCAGAATTCCAAGTGCATCTAATCTGGCTGATCCCGGTATGGGTTTTAAATTTCACAGACAGGGAATCGTTCAGGTTGTTTAGATAATCAAGGTCCCCAAAATTCCCGGATGTCCCTGATATCGGGAATGTGTTAAATATAAACGGCATTTGACTTGTTAAAAAAGCTGGAGTATTTTTTTCCTGAATAGCCGATTTCGGATGGGGATACCGCCATCCATGTTCCGGCGATATTCACCAGAGAGGTGAAATATGTCTTGTTTCCGGAATCCGAAAGCGACGCTGGCCGGGCTTCTATTCAGCATGCTCCTGTTATTGCCTGCCGGCGAATCGGCACAGACTCCTTCCCCTTATCCGACCCAGTTTGCACAGCAACCTTCCGGCATACAGCTTCCCGCGGGGTGGACCGTTTTCAGGGGCAACAGCGGCCTGGTAGTCCCCCATCCCGTCGGCTGGTTGGTTCAGGAGCGCAACGCCGGGGCATTCCTGGCATATCGACCCGGCCCGAATGGAGTGGCCCAGGCGATCGTTCTGGTGAACCCAATCGAGAGGATTGATGGTCTATCCATGGGCGTTGTTGAGGGAGTGGGGCAAATCTTTCCGGACCTCTTTCCGCAGGTAAAGGTATTGAAAGCCCGGATGATCTCCACGATGCCGGAGGTCGCGATCGGCGAACTGCAATTCGCACCCCAGGGGCAGCCTTTCCGGGGAGTCGCTCTTTGTTTCAAACAGGGGCAGCAGGGGGTTCTATATGCAATCGGTTCGGCCGTCAACGTCTGGACCCAGGAAGAAGCGTCGATGAAGCAGATTCTGAACAGCTTCTTTTACGCCGGAAGAAACTCTGCAGGAACATCGGTTCCTCCCATGGTTCCATGGAGAGACCCCAGCGAGGGATCCTTCGTTTGCCCCGTTCCCCAGGGTTGGATGGTGGAGGGCGGGGGGAGGCGTTTTTCGGCCGTTGATTTTCGGCCGGAGGTGCTGGTGACCAGCCCGGATGAAAAAATCCTTGTCCGGCTGGGAGACGCCTGGATCCCGCCGATGACGCTTCCGACTTCCCTGGGCCAGGGTCTGGGAATGGGCGAGGGGTCGTGGTATGGCGCGGCGGGCGTCAATCAAATGCTTATCCTTCGATATCTGCCCTCGACCGATTTCCTGCTCCATTTTTACCTTCCCCAGCGGGTCGGTGCGGTCAGCAATGTCCGGGTCAGGGATTTGCCAAACATATCCCAACAGGTGCTGGCCGAGATGAGATCGGTAACGATGGGCTTTATGGAAGTCCGGGTGGATACGGGCGAGGTGGCTTTTGATTTTCAGAGCGAGAAGGGGCCTCGCAAAGGCTATGGATTCATCCAGACGGAACTGATGGGTGGCGGGGCGGCGGGTCCGGAATTCGGAACATGGCGTGTGCGCCTGTTTCACGGGTACCTGGCCGAGCCGAGCCTTGAACCGGTCGCCCAAAGCGTCTTAACCCAAATGCTTGCCGGACTTCAATTTGATCCGAACTGGGGTATGGCCCAGACCCGCACGGCAGGAAAGGTTTCGGCGATTTGGAACAAAAGCCACAATGAGATCATGGGAATCATAAACCAGACTTACCAGGAGAGGAATGCCTCCCAGGATCGAATTTGGGGGAAATGGGCCCAGGTCAACCGGGGGCAGGTCTCCATTATGGATCCGGCGACGGGGCAAAAATTTGATGTCCCTTCGGGAAGCAATTATTACTGGCGCATCGGCGCAGGGCAGGAATTCGTCGGGACGACGACGTCTGACAAACCCAACCACCCCAATCTGTATATTCAGGAGATGAAAATCCTTCCGTGATGGGCGCCGAGGGATATCCTGAAGGCATTGAGACATCGCATGGTGCAAATCTTTTCAGCAAATCGAGAGGAGGGTCAAGAGATGGTCAGGATTGAAAAAATGAGAGTTGTCATGGTTTTGGCTTGCTTGTCGATGTTCGCGGGTCTTTCGGGCCATGCGCTGGCCCAGTGGCCTTCTTCGGCCCCGTCCCAACCTGCGCAGCAGTATCCTTCCTATCCGCCTCAGGGACAACAGCCCTTGCCGGGGGGGCAGCAGATGCCCCAGCCGCCTTCCCAGTTTCCCCAGGGAATGCCGGGGCAGGCCATCAACGATGTCTTCGGTCGGTTCAGCCTGAGTTTGCCCCAGGGATCCACGCCGATCAGTTCGAACTATTCTATCGGCATTCCTCAGGCGACGGTACAGGTCAATGTCATGGCGGTATCGCAGGACCAGATGTTCCAGATGAACCTGCAGAATTTCCCCAGCATGATGCGGCAGATGGGGGGAAACATTGATACCGAGCAGTCGATTGACGTAGCCGGCAGGCAGGGGCGGCTTATTGCGGTCACCATGAAAAATCCCCAGGCCAACGCTTCGTTTCATGCGATGAATGTTTTCATTCCCGGGCCGAATCTATGGATCCAGGTAATGGGGCCGGAGCAGAACACCCCGCAGATCGGCCAGGTTCTCCAGTCCGTCTTGGGAGGACTGCGTTTCTAACGGTATCGGGCAGGTTGATCGTTTTTTATGAATCGCAGGTTGTTGGACAGCGGAATAGGGGACGCTGTTTCCGAATTGACAAAGAATATGCCATCATAATCCTTTGGGATCGGGATGTGCTTTGAATTCTCGGTTGGCCCGCCTTCCGAGAAATGAATTGATTTCTTTGCCCAGCGCTTCGCCTCTTCCGGCGGTATAGCCGGTGAAGTTGTGCGGAGAATTCTAGGCGCATCCAATCTGGCTGATCTCGGCATAGTTTATCAAATTTCACAGACAGGGGGGTTGTTCAAGTTATTTAGATAATCAAGGTTCCCCAAAATTCCCTTGCCTTTATCAATTTATATTTTTATGTACGACCCAAATACCGCTTCGATCTTCAGCAGATCCGGATTAAACTCTTGCGCCTTTTTCATCATGGTCCAGGCGATCACGAGCATCTTTACGCTCAGCCTTACCCGCATCTTTGTGCGAATGCATTTTTTGTCGCAATGCGACCGATATTTTTTTAGCGAGATTGTTCGCAGGTTGGACTAAAAGCCGATGAACTTTTCCCATAAGGCGCCTATTAAGTGGAACCCTCCAAGCAAGGCCCTCTTTAATTGTATATTTGCATGGATTGCATAGACCACATGGTTTCCCATTTATAGGCCTATGGCAGAACCAAGTCATTTCCATAATTTGGGTCCAGCCGTGCTCTTTAGCAATTTGTGCGATATCTGTTTTAGTTAACTTAAGAATAGGAAACTCAAAGTATTTGAATAAACGATATTCGTCTGTTTCAAAGTATCGATCATCTATTTTAAAAGAGTGTTTGTTCTGTTGATCCGAAGTAGCTATTGGCACAACAACTACAGCAGCCGGGTCATCTTTATGGTTGCACAGTTGAATCCCAGAAATCCCTTGATCCTCACAGAACCTTGCTATCCATTCATGTTGGGCCCCAATAAATCTGTCTTTTTTTATAGTTTCATACGCTTGTGTTATTTTTGAATTGCTTGGTATCTCAGACACCAAGAAAAGTTTCGTTGGTTGCATAAGCACTGCCGCTGGCTCATTGACGTCTCGAATCTTTTTCCGTATTCGTTTCATAGTCAACAGTTCGATTCCGGTTGATGGGCGATCCTCGTCGATTAAGTAATAAGGCTCAACACGCCGATTCTCCAAGAGCAACAGCCGCAAAAGCTGAAACGTTGAGTCCCACCCGCCGGTCCAGAGAATCTTTACAGTCTCCAAGTCTGGAGTTACCTCATTCATCATTACTCCTCTTCGAATAAAGTCTGCCGGATGAGCTGCGAGGATGGTTGAGTCGCGGCATGACGAATACATGCCGGCGGCCAACCACCGCAGTCAGCCCCATTGGGCTTGATGGGCGGAGCGCTTGTGCGCTCCGGTTGGCAAGCCCAATGGGGCGAAGCTCATCCGGCAGATGATAGGTCGGAGCGCGCAACGGTCCGACCTATCTATTACCCATATAAAACGGAAAATATTCCACCTGTCCTGATATTGGATTATAGAACATGGAAACTTTGCCATTATTTCTAACATGCTTCCGGTGCGATATGCAAATCTTATGGAAAAAAGCCTGAATTCAAACTGAATTCAAAACCAAAACTGATGGAACAGGTTCATCGCCGCAGGATCGGGGTTGGTCATTGATGTATTGATTGCCATTCCAGTCATCAAGCAGCGAAATTCGTTAATTGACTCTGCGGAAGCCTTGCGCCGCATTGTTGTTGCAGAACCGGGCCCGCAAATTTTCGTGGGGGGTTTTGCATTTCAAAACAACCGGTCAATCAGGGCATAAATATCGTAAAAGAGATGGGCCTCATGTTCCCGGAATGATTCATGTCAATATATCAATGCCCTCCCCGAGATGCCCCGTCCCCGAGATGCCCGGTATATTATGATAAGGCCATATTATCCATATTGTCTACAGGGCTGATTTTCGGTTTGGCAGATTCCTCTGCAGATGCTTCCGACGGCGGGTAAGGTCGGCGCGCTGATCTGGTTTTCGATATTTGGCGTGCTTGGCAAAATATCAAATCTTTGCTAAAGGTTTTTTTAATTTGACACGAATCCTTTATTTTTGAAAATTCTTTAAAGATTCAATTTAATAAGATGGTTAGATGAAAATTTATCTTGATTGCTATCCATGTTTTATCCGGCAGGCCCTTCATGCATCCAGGCTTGCAGGAGGAAATTTTAACCAGCAACACCAAGTCGTCATCAAAACCATGACGCTTCTTGGAAAACTTCGTCTTGGGATCACTCCTCCAGAGATGGCCTGCCAAGTGCATCGGATTGTCAGGGAGGAAATTTCAGCAACAGATCCCTATCAAGAGGTTAAACATGCAAGCACGCAAGCCGCACTTAGCATTTACCCCAAGCTCAGGCAGATAGTTGCCAACAGCAAGAATCCTCTGAATACTGCAATTCGAATCAGTATTGCCGGCAATATAATAGATTTTGGCATTTCGGAACATCACCATGACCTCTGGCAAACAGTTGAAAAAGTTTTAAACCAAAAATATGAAATCGATGATGAAACCTCATTGCGTTTAAAATTGCAATCCGCCGATCATGTACTTTTCCTGGCAGACAATGCCGGAGAAACCGTTTTTGATCGTGTACTGATCGAACAGCTTCCAATACCTGTAATTTATGCAGTAAAAAGGGCTCCCACGCTAAATGACGCTACAATCGAAGATGCTCTCGCCGCAGGTGTAGATTTTGTGGCCAAAATTGTTGACAACGGTACAGATGCCCCTGGCACCATTTTGTCCATGTGCAGTCCCGAATTTATTGGTATTTACAAAACAGCTCCCCTGATTATCGCCAAAGGACAAGCAAATTATGAAAGTTTGAGTGATGCCGGTTCAAAAATCTTTTGTTTGCTGCAAATTAAATGCCCGGTTATTTCAAAGGATATCGGTGCAGCAGTTGGCGGAATCGTTATCCGACAAAGTGCGTCAGATTGAGAAAGCTCGGGAGGGCGACCTTGAATAACTAACTATATGAATTCGTTGAGTTATATTGTGCATGATTGGTCATCAGAACCCATACACAACAGTTTGTCCGGGTTTCGGGGACAAGCTTTGACAACCGGCCGACAAAATCTTCCGTATCCGCTTTATCCCGGAAAATGTCTTGGCGTTCAGTTTCCCGGATTATCGGATGGTGCAGAATTCCGGGTAAATCCATTCTCGCTTTATGCGTCATAATAAATAGCTATTACAATGGGATGCGTTTTCAAAGCATAATATCATAGATGTCCCCATCTTGCCCAAAACAAACGGTCAATCAGAACAAAAAGATCGTTAAAGACATGGGCCTCATGTTCCCGGAATGATTCATGTCAATATATCAATGCCCGTCCGCGAGATCCCTCAGATGAGAACCGCCTCAATCAGGCTGGGACCGCGCTCAACGAACGCACGCAGGAGCGCGTCGGCGAACTCGCATTCGGTGTGTACACTGCAACCCGGCACACCGAACCCCTTCCCCAGCGCTGGCCAGTCGATCACCGGTCGCGTGAGGTCAGTGAGGGCCTGTGCCTTGGGGCCGGGCTCGGCGATACCGGCGCGCACGAGTTCAACCTGCAAAATGCGGTAGCGGCGATTCGCGCACACCACTACGGTCACGTCTGCGTTCTCGCGCGCCATCGACCAGAGCGCCTGTAGCGTGTACAGTCCGCTTCCGTCGGCCTGGAACGCGATGACGCGCCGGTCCGGACAAGCGAGCACGGCGCCGAGGGCATTGGGCAGGCCCTGACCGATCGCGCCGCCCGTAATGAAGAACATTGTGTGCGGCGCTGCATTGGAAGCATGCACCGTGTTCCAGGTAAAGCCGGTGGTGGCCGCTTCGTTCACAATGATCGCATTTTCAGGCGTAAACGCTGCCATCGCGCGGCACAAGGTATCAGGGGTGAGGGGCCGGTTGCTTGGTAGAAAACCTGGCATGGTGCGCGGCGGCGTGACACCCGCCGGCGCGTCCAACTCCTGCGCGAGCGCCTCCAGGGCGAGTGCTGCGTCGACGCCAGCCTCCGGGTCCGCAAGCGTATAAAGCGCTGCGCCGTCTGGTAGTAACCGTGAGGGCTGATCCGGATAGGCAAAAAAGGCGACCGGCTCGCGCGCACCCGCCAGCACCAGGCTTGCGACGTTCGCCAGCGCCTCGGTGGCCTGCTCCGGGAAATAGGGCAAAGCCGGGAAATAGGGCACGTGACGGCCACCCTCTTGGCACGACGGGAAGGTCTCGATCCAAACTCCACAAGCTGTTGCGGCCGCCACCCGCGCAGCGGCACGCAGACCAGCGGCGGTAAGCGCATTGCCCCCGAGCAGGATGCCACCTCGCCCCTTGCGTAGCAGGCGAGCCGCCTCTTGGAGAGCGGTACTCGGGGTTTCGCGCAGCGCGGTTGACGGAGTCGCCGAAAGTGGCTGAGGCCCCGGTCCCCACTGGCAGTCAGCCGGAATGATCAGCGACGCCACGCCCCCTGGTGGCCCGAGTGCCGCCTCGACCGCCGCGAGGCTTGCTTCCGCCATCTCGTGTGCGGACTTGACTGCGCGCGTCCAGCCCACACTGCCGGTGAGGGCCGCGATGTCCGAAGTGAGAGGCGCGTCGAAGGCGAGGTGCCGGGTAGCGTGGTCGCCTATCCAGTTGACGACGGGGGTGTGTGCGCGCCGCGCGTTGTGCAGGTTCGCGATGCCGTTGGCAAAACCGGGCCCGAGGTGCAACAGCGTCGCGGCCGGCCGTCCCGTAATGCGTGCCCACCCGTCGGCGGCGCCAGTACAAACGCCCTCGAACAGCCCGAGCACGACACGCATTCCAGGCGCACGGTCGAGGGCTACAACAATCGGCATCTCGGTGGTGCCGGGGTTTGCGAAGCAAATCTCTACGCCTGCGTGCAGGGCGGTGTGGACCAAACTGAATGCACCTGTGTTCATTCGATTCTCTCCTCTGGTTTGCTGTGGTTACGTCCACCGACGGGGCCGAAATCACTCCTTGAGCGTGCAGCACGTGTCTATGAATAGTTCCATTCCCGCCCTTGGGAGGCCCAACATATGAATTAAGCCGCGCCGCGAAGTGGTGTCGGCTTGAATGAATTGTTAGGCAACATTGCCGGAATACCTCAGCGTCAGACGCAGCATATCAAAAAGCTGGATACCATCCTCGAATATCGGCTCAGGGTAGTTGTTGACGAAGAAGTCATAATCAATGCTTGTAACTCGAAATCCATGCCTCTGGTAGAAGGCGAGTTGATAACCAAATGTGCCAGTGCCCACCTCTATTTTACTTGCGCCAGATTTACGAAAGTATTCAATGACCCATTTCAGCAATGCTGCGCCGTAGCCGGACTTCTGATGGCCTGGTTGTACGGTGATATTCATTAGCTCATGTGTGCCTGAACCAAGAGACTGGACTACACATGCGCCAACAACGACCTCATTACTTGAGGCAACGAAGCATCTTGACCTTGGAAGATAAGAACGAACCTTGTCTTCCGATGGGTCAGCGAGCAGCAGTAACGTCATTGGTGCGTCCGTTATCGGAACTTCTTGAATCAGTAGCGACATTTTTTATCCGTTGCCTAATGATCGAGGTCACTTGCTCCGCCACAAAATTTGCCCGATAGGCCGAAAACGTTCTCGGCGTCAAGTGAACCACCTGGTTCAGCGATTTCTATTATTGTCGATAACCTGCGGGCTGCTATATATTTTACGATTCTATTTTTGATGCCTCTGACAAGAAAAGCCTGGCCGACAAAACTGCTTTTAAAATTGGATTTGCTTTTCGCGATAATACCGATCTTTTTGCCAGAGACGTGGGAAAAGCCATGCTCCGGGTTAGAAAAGAGACAAATATTCTTGCCTTTAAAAAGCTGTAAAGGAATCATGTTAACACCTTTATGCATCGCTCAATTCTTGATTGGTGCGACCAAGAGAAGATTTCAATATAAGGTAACCTAACAGGCCAGATGCAAATGATCCTAGTAATATCGAGAGCCTATCGGCATGCTGGAACAAGGTATCGTCCTTGAATGCGAGTGAGTCTACGAACAGGCTCATAGTGAAGCCGATACCAGTCAAGACTGAAACACCGTAAAGCTGTAACCATCTGCTACCATCGGGCAATTTTGCAAGCCCCAATTTTATAGATATCCAGCTGAAAACAAACACACCGATTTGTTTTCCAAAAAACAGTCCTGTCATAATGCCTACAGGAACGCTATCTACAATCGATGCAAAAGAAACCTGGCGTAGGTCAACGCCTGCATTTACGAATGCAAAAAGCGGTAGAACGAAAAAGGCGACCCAGAAATGCAGATCATGTTCAATTGACTTTGATAGCGAAAACTGATTACCGTTTTTATCGATTGATCGCAGAGGAATAGTGAAGGCCAGTGCGACGCCGGCCAGAGTGGCGTGCACTCCCGATTTCAAAACGCTGACCCAAAGTATACAGCCGACTATAAAATAGGCGGCTTTTTTTAACACGCCCAAACTATTCATGATTACAAGAAATACCAATGACATTGCGGCAATCATTATTGATAACGTGGACAGCTCGACAGTATAGAAAATGGCAATGATAAGGATGGCGCCCAAGTCATCAATTATGGCCAAAGCAAGCAAAAAACTTTTCAGTGATACAGGAATACGTTCGCCAAGCAGCGAAAGAATACCAAGAGCAAAGGCAATATCTGTAGCTGTGGGAATGGCCCAACCTTGCATACCCAGCGGTTCATCTTGATTGAAATAGATATAAAAAAGCGCGGGCACCACCATACCTCCAATGGCAGCGATGCCTGGTAATGCAATTTGGCCGAGAGAAGACAGATGACCTTCAAGAAGTTCGCGTTTGACTTCCAATCCGATCAACAGGAAAAAAACTGCCATGAGTCCATCATTGATCCAGAGTAAAAGAGGTTTATCTATCTGTAAGGCACCAAATCGAATTTCGATCGGGGTATAAAGAAATTCTTCATATAATTGTGAAAGTGGGGAATTCTTTAGTAAAAGAGCAAGAATAGTTACAAAAATGAGCGTGATACCGGCAGAAGATTCTTTCTTGATAAATTCATCGATAAAATTCATGGGTGTTATTTTCCCCGCCGAACGTCGAAATCAGCCGGAGCGTAGCGATCGGCTGTATTGCTTTTGTTGTGCGTTCTTTTATCTCTTCATACTGGCAGCTAAACAGTGAATAACCTCCTTGCCATCCTCATAAGCTTGCACTGCCTCATTATAGGTTGCAGTAGGGTAGTCGGGGGTAGTCGGGGACGGGTATTGATATATTGATTGGCAGAATTCTGCACAGAATCCTGCAATGCGTTTATTTAAATCAGCATGCCATAAAAAGCAAGAATTGACGCTCCGGGCGCTTTGTATCACATCATTTGAAGGAGGATAGAGCGACGGTCGAAATTTAAAGACGGCGAAGACGGGGAATTCAGGTGGCAATATGTTTTTCCATCGAAGACCCTGAGTCGAAACCCAATCATGTATGCTGCAAGGCGTCACCACGTTCTTGAATCCGGCCTTCAAAAAGCCGTAAAGGCAGGGGTGAAAAAAGCAGGAATCACCAAACGCGTCAGTTGCCATACGTTTCGCCATTCGTTTGCAACGCACCTGCTGGAAAACGGCGTCAACATCCGGGTCGTTCAGGAGTTGATGGGTCACGCCGACGTCAAAACCACAGAAATCTACACTCATGTCATGGCAAAGGACATATCGGCCGTTTCAAGCCCGGTAGACCGCCTCATCGAAAACGCGACATAAACACACAGCCTCGTCTTCGACATAATAATTTTGTTAACAAGATAAATGACTTTCGTAAAGAAAAATATCTCGGCGAATATGGAGACATGAAGGCATTCAGTCCATCTCATCACTGCTCTATCGCGGCGGGGCATGCGGCAAAGAGGAATGCGGTCAGGACTGAATCGATTTTGCCAGAATGCGGTCTATGCGACGGCCGTCCAGGTCCACCACCTCGTGGGCGTCATGGGTCGTACATAAAAATATAAATTACCCTGAGCGACGCTCCAATTCCAGAGCGAATTGTTTACCGCGTCGTATTGAAATGCTCACCGCCGCTTGAGTCATTCCCAGTTTCAGACCGATTTCCGGCTGCGTCAGCCCCAGTTCTTCGGCCGCAAAACAGCATGCCAGGCTGCGCGCCCGGACGGTTTCCCTTCGGCGGTCTTTCGAAAGAATCAGCTCCGGGTCAACCGATGTCAGTTCCTTCACCCGATCCAAAATAGATTCGAACGTCAACCACTGCGCACGCATCCGGCAACGGCGATCCAGATCTTCATTTGCACGGGACAAGACTCTTTCCACGAAACCGCCGTCCCCCAAGATCCGCTCGTCGTTCTTCTGAAAAAATCCCGCCTTTCGAAGCGACTGAACAGCAGCCCACCCGCCGGCGCTTCTGATCAAGCCGCCGCCGACCAGATCGTCCCGCCGTCCCTGGGCAACGCCTTTTTCCATGAATGCCCGAAGTCTCCTGCGGGATGTCGAAAGGGTGGGGCCGAATTGTTTCAGAACGTATTCCGTATTCTGCCACGGGCGTTCCCCGGTTTTGAAAAACGACCGGTATCCGCAATAAGGATGATTCTCCAGCTCGCTTAGACTTTTCACAATGCCGGCCCGCAACGGATTGAGATGAATGTACCTTACCAGCTCAAGCAGGTAGGCGTCTTCCTGGCACAGAATGGATTTGTAACGGTTTTGAAACAGGTGCCCCTGCCGGCGATGGCGTCTGTTAAAGGTAACCGCATATCCCGTTAAAAGACGCTGCATGACACGGGAAACGCCCACATTCCCCGTCCTGAGCAGCAGGTGAAAATGATTCGGAATCAGCGCCCAGGCAAAACAGGCTGTTTGCGTTTCATCAATGACAACGGAAAGCCGTTCGACAAATCGATCCCGGTCCGCATCATCCAAAAAAATCTTCCGGCGCTCAATGCCCCGCACAATGACATGGTGCAGCGCCCCTGGCGCATCTATCCTCGCTTTTCTCGGCATGGCTTTCCGTAAACAATTCGATGGCCTTTGTCAATTTATATTTTTATGTACGTCCCTATTATACCCGGGCAAAGACAGACCGCCGGACTTTTGGCGAGTTATTCTATGCCTGCTGTGAAGAAATG
>Ga0265294_10004096_pt1 | contig 18321 bp, 12 predicted proteins | sample MunlanPumphouse3_FD_192504 | JGI IMG/M metagenome (GOLD analysis project Ga0265294, IMG submission 192504) | Groundwater microbial communities from a municipal landfill in Southern Ontario, Canada - Pumphouse #3 | ecosystem: Environmental > Aquatic > Deep subsurface > Groundwater | place...
CGGATGAGACAAGTATGGAAGGAAAAGATATTGATCCAGCGCTAACGATCTCCAACCCAGCAGAATTGCCTGATGATATCCAAGCACAGGATGAGGCCAAGAACGGGCAGGCACCCTTCGCACACCTCTCCAGAGCAGAACTCCTCAAACGCATCGGGATCAATTAGGAGGATACCATGAAACAGGGAACACTCGTCAGAACTCAGAATGTGATAGCCGCAGACAAATGCATCGAATACCTGCTAACCCGACCCAAGCTGGAGATGGTAGGACTTGGCTTGCTCTATGGCAGACCAGGCTTGGGAAAAACCACCTATGCCAGCCGGATAGCCTTCAGTCAGGGTTATCTCTATCTTAGGCTGGAGGCAACTACCACTCCCAAGGCCTTTGCATCCAAGCTACTCATAGCCTTATACAAGAGATTTGGCATGGGAGAGTACTTACCATACGGTACAGCCAATGACCTTTTTATGCTGTGTATAACGCTTCTGGAGGATCACAAGGATACGATCATCGTGGTTGATGAGATAGACTACGCCTTCCGGCATCCCCAGCTCTTAGGTGCGATCAGGGATATCGTGGATGTGACCACAGCGATAGTAATCCTGGTCGGGATGCAGAACGCCAAAGACAAGCTCAATCAGATCAATGAATACTACTTCGACAGATGCAACTTCTTCTATGAGTTTCAAGACCTTCCCAAGAAGGACATCGCCCAGTTATGCAGTGAGATCCTGGAAATCAGGTTCCATCCTGATATTGTGGAATATGTCCATTTCCACTCCTGCGGCAATGTCCGTAAAGCCATGAAGCTTATCCGCTCAGTAGAGGAGATAGCCAGATACAAGAATCTTGAGGTAATCTCCCAGACAGATCTGGATGATTGAGGTCAGGATGACGAATAAAGAACTGATCCTCAACTTCGTCAATCAGTATGATCGCCCGTTCAATGCAGAACTTATCTCCAAGCTGACCAGTGTAAGCAGAGAAGCAATTGAGAATCTACTACCCGAACTGCTCCAAAGTCAAGCGATTAAACAGATTGAAGATGATCCACCCATCTACGTCCGAGCCAACCGCTTTCAAGCGAGGATCGGCTATCAGCATTACAAGGGCTGGACTTTCAGCTTAGCAGATGCCCACAGGCTACTGGACCTCCTGGAACAAGGCAGTTACAAGTCCATCCGAGAGATTGCTCAAGTTATCGGAAAATCCAGACAGTGGGTCTATATCTATCTGGAGGCTCTGGCATCAATTGAAGTAGTTGATCTGAGGCAGCACGTTTATGTGGTTATATCCCGCCAATACGTGCCCAAAATCGGCAGAAAAGTCCAGAAAGGTATATTGGGTCAACTCAGGAGTTTAAATAGGATTGGGTGTTATAGATTGCTGGAGTAGAGAGAAATAACCTGTAATCAATCAACGAGAACACAATATTAATAACACAATGGGTTGTAGATATTCTTAATTGATAGTTACGTCTTCATCCTGTCTTGGCTATACAGCAGATTTTTGATTTTGCACCTCGTGAAGAAATCTGTATTGATAATCAAGATTGTTTCTTCCGCAATCCCACCATGTTAACGAAACTGGTTACAATAATTCTTCCTATCTTCTGATAACGCCCAGATTTTGTTAATGGGATACCAATCGTTTTGCCTACTTTCGCCTTTATCGCCGATATTCCCAATAGTCTTTTCCAAGAAAAGCCACCTTTGTTCATACTAGGGTCTCCTTAAAGTCAACTGTGCTCAGTTTTAATACTCAAAGTGCCTTAATCATTTGCCTTGAGATGTTTTTTTGAATTGGATTTCATCAAAGTTTCTTCAATTAAATCTACCAATCTAACCCAATGAGGTTCTTGAAGATTCACAAAGATCGCATTAAGTTGATCCTGGATATCTTCATACCGCACAGCGGATTCAGTCACAAAAGGGGCAACGTATGAATCAAATACACTTTTAACCATCTCAAGTACATTGATATCTTCAGATTTGGGGAACCAAGAATCAAATTCATTTAAATCATACCCCTTTCTATTGAACCTATCCAGGAATTCTTGAAAATCTCTACCGGAAATCTTACCTTTTGCTGCTCGTAACAAAACACCCAATAGACTCTCCAAATAGAATTTGTTATACAGAGTTTTATCGCTTTGCTCAACGATCTGCAGATGCTTAATGGCATAACCATATGTTTGAGTTTTCTTATTGAGTACAATATTGGCTGTAAACTGAACAACATCTTTAGGGAGAAAAACTGAATCACCAGTTAAATGGTCAAAATGGAAAAATACTAATTGTCTAAACATTTTACACTTGATGAATCCGAAAGTACTTCCCATTCTATAGACATTTCCTTCAAAGACTAAACCGACTAACAAGTTCTTAATCTGATCACGACTAGCCTCCGATTCAAGTTGTGATACGTCAAGAAATGCATTGTATTCTTGAGATGATGGTTCAATCGCTTCGTTGCGAATTTGTGTTGATTTCGATGTTAAGTCAACTCCATCCATATGTGAGGTACTGTCCATCTTCTCTGGTTGGATTACTGATAGAAACGATAGAAGTCGCCTTTGTTGCTTATCTGTGATTGCTGATGACTTCCAAATATCTAGTCTTTCTAGACAGTCTTCCTTTGTGATTAGGCCTACATCCAGCAAGAATTTAGCTTGTTTGATAGATAAGTTCTCAATCCAATTGGGTATCATTTCCATGAAATCCTCTTTCGTGGCTAAATGACCATCTATAAGTAATTTTGCACGTTTAGGTGTGGAGTTGTTAATCCACTTGGCAATTATTTGTTTTATTGGATCATTTTGGACGAATTCCGTATTATGTAGCATCGATATCTTTTTCATTACTGAATTGTTTGGATTTACTGTTGATGTGTTTAGCAATACGTATGTCGCTCCAATGGGGATTTGATCTTTGTATCTTGTTACATCGATTAATGATCCTAGCCTAAGCTTCTGGATCTCCGTAGCCGTCTCTATGCTGTAACACTGAATTCTTCCTTGAACCGAATCAAAGTCCAACACACCAATAGACAATAGTAATTCCACCTGTTTGTCATTAGCCTTTTTTAGTCGTTTTGTGGCAAAGTTATGGAAGGTATTAGGATCTACCAGATTATTCGAAACTAATGAGCAAATCGTTTCGAAACTTGGATTAATTGATAACTTCCTAACACAAGAATGGATCTCCTTTTTACTTATCAGCCCCATGCAAAACAAATCAATTACTATATAACCATCCCTTCCGTTGCAGTACTTATTAGTAAGCCAATCAATGTCTGAAGATGAAAGGTCACTTTTCGGTAGAGCTCCATCTTTAATACTATTGAAGGTTGCTAACGGATATCTACGCAATACAATAGAAATTAACTCTCTGTATTTCTCTTTGTTTGTAGAATTGATCTTGGACAGATAAGAAAAATAGTCAGAGGATATATATGAGAATAGGTTTAAATAATTACCGTAGCGTGGGATTTTATCTCGGTTTGTCCGGATTATATCTGCAATATCTTGGTTGATGTAACTCATATGGCTTTTTGTAGTTATGCCAAGATCCAAGAGATGTTTTTTAAGAGCCATTGTGCTGATCTTCAGCTCCTTGGCTAATTCATGAACACGGATTTGGCCTTTTATATCATTATTCTGCAGAGAGATCGTTTCTCGATTTGTACGTATTATATTGGCAACATCCTGGTTAATAAACCTCTTTTCCATGCCCTTATTACCCCGTGGATAAACACCTAAGCATTTTATATAGTTCATGAGGTCTCTCATGCTTACCTTAAGCTCTGTTGCTAATTCAACAACTTGAATTTGTCCGCCACCTTCATTGTTTTCTTGCCGAAAAGCGCTTGAATTTTTAACTGATTGATAAACATCTCTCTCTTGTAAGTCCATAAATATATCAATATTTACGCCTAGAATGCTTGATAGAATGTTTCTTATTACATAGTCAAGATTCGAAGGTACTGGCAGTGTATTCAGGTATTCATAATCATTAAAAGCCATAGTTACCATTAAAGGATGGAAGTTCCATAAGAATTCGATTATATTCCTTTTGTCATTTTCACCAATTGATTTTCTTGTTGATAGAATCTCTAAGCAGTAAGCCGTAACCATTCCCATGCTATTAGAACTAAGCCTCGAACTTGTAAACTGCTTATCAGAAAAACTCCCCTCCTGTGTTATGATGTATTCTGCAGTAAGATACTCATGGATTGTTTCATGGAAAAACGAAAGGTTGTTATCATCTTTACTACAAAGCAGAATGAGACCGCCTGAGTAAAAATGAAGAAAGTGATCCAGTTGCTCACTTTGAGGTTGTAAGATTGAACAAGCCTCATCCAATGGGGCAGACCGATTGTATCCAGCAAGCTTGAGAATTCCAGCAATAGTGACAAGTGTATGGAATGCCATCTCTTTTGTGAATATTGGTTCCTCACCAGACTTTGCAATTTTGACATTCTCTCTTTCAATCCAATCCATTATGTATTGATAGTATAAGGAAGCTCTCCCTTCTGGTAGTTTTTTAGTCTTCTTGCCAACAGATGCCACCATCCTCAACATCCATGGATTGTTTGCGATAAGCTCACCGCCCGGCTGTTTATGCAATTGTTCCAAGATGCTTCTAGCCAAATCGCCATCCTTAAGATATGCCTCCAAGAATTGGAGCTGCTGATCCTTAGACATTGGTTTTATTGTGAAAGTAGGCAGGTTAACAGGATTATTCCAGTTTAACTGCCTCGTAGTGATGATTAACCTTAGTTCAGGATACATGGATAACATGCTTGATATCTGGTTAATCAGGCTTGCTTGATAGCTTTCCCTGCATTCATTGATTGCATCAAGCAACAACATCACTCTATTCTCGTTAAACATGTATAATAAAGTTCGTTCACTGAACTGATAATGCCGATGAATCAGATCGAAAATGGAGTCTCCAAGTTTGTATTTAGACATCGTAAGGTAGATCGGCAGGATTTCAGTTTCTACGTATGTATCAATATGATGATGCCACTTTCTTAGTAATGATGTAGTCTTCCCGCCACCTGGCTCGCCCAACAACACCAGCCGAGGTTCCATATCCATTACAAAAAAAACTCCCCCAGATCTTGCTAAGCCATATCTCTTGGACGTAGCATCATATTGCTCTTCTTCGTCAGAATCTTGTTCAAAATCGTCTTCCTCGTCTCCGTCTTCAGAATCCATGTCGGGATCTTCATCATCCATGTACTCAGATAGATCGTCATCAATATAATTCTCAATCGCTTCAGGCTCAAAATCTGTTGGGATGAACTCCTCTTCATTCGCAGTCAGTTCTGTAAAAACTCTCTTTAGTATCTTATAGTTGTCAGATTGCTTGACCAACTTAATGTACTTCGATACTTCGAGATCACAAAAGGCTGGTTTGTCGATATATCTCCTGCGCATGATGCTGTTGTCAATGCTCCTCTCGAAAGCAATCCAAAGATTTGCATACTTCTCCTGTGAAGGATTTCGATCCCCATAAAAGCTATCTCTATCTCTGACGAGGTGTAGTGTCTCGGTTTTCCCAATATCTCCCTTACTACGCACATACCAAACGTCTCTAGTGGCTGGAAGTTCTTCCACTGTAATCAAGGTATCTTCGACGTTCACTGGAGAGACAATAATTGCTGCTATTCGTTTACCCTTGTAATCGTGACATTGGTATTCAATAAGCCCTGTAAGAGAACCTGCAGATATCGAGTACTTTTTTAAGCCATCTTTTCCGCAACACCACGACCTCTTGACAGGTTCAATGGCAGGCTGAAGAACATCTCTTGAGAAGCTATCCCACCCTTCTTTTAGTTTACTTTTCATGTCACTAGCTTCTAATCCGACGGCTTCTAATTCATTACTTATTCCAAGTAGAACCACTCCTCCGTTCGTATTGGCTAAAGCAATTACTGCTTGGACAACGCTAACCAACTGATCGCCAATATGTTCATTAGAATCCAAGATGTAATTTATTCTTCCATCAATAACCTCAAATCTTGGATTTATAGCTGCCTTCAGTTCAAGCCATTCAGTCTCGGTTTTGTTGGCTATTTTAAGAAGCTCATCAACGCTTCCATCTGGATGGCTCAGAACTCTCTTAACAAGTTCAGTGGCTGTAATTTTTTCCATTACCTTTTCTCATCGGACTCATTGAAGATAGAATCAAGCCAACTAACTCAATGAGATACTATTATTATGCAATCTCATGTACAAGTCGTCCAGAACACCTTTGGCTGGAACTCCATAAACAAACATGTTATCGTCTTCGAAAACAACTTGGATGCCAGCAGATGGGGCAATCATCCATGATTTTAGGGAGTTCTGACTATACTTATAACTTGGAGATATGATCTGCTGATTCTGCGAACCTCTCCATAGAAAACTCCCTTGTTGGTTCTGATCATATTCACCTGCAACCATGATATCTATGTATGGCAGAATATCCGTAAACTGAGAATTTAAATAATCCCATTTGTAGCCTGAAAAGATCATGACCTCGTAATCATGATTGAATAGCTTCAGCAAGCAGGACAGAGCTAACGTCTGGAAGAATGGCTCTCCACCTGAGATGGTCACTTTTTTAAGTTGTCCCAAGCTGGGTTTAATCATTTGATAAAACTTGCCCACACTCCATGGCGTCCCGGCTTCAATATCATGCAATCCAGGTTCTATACAGCCTGGACAATTCATAGGGCATCCACTCATCCATATAACCAGACGCTTGCCAGGTCCAAGAACATCTTCGGCAACGCCAACATGATGAACGAATATTTGTTGGGAGTTATTGCTTGATTTTGGATCGGCTGTCATGTTCAAGACTTTGGCTATGGATCATTTCACCAGTTTTTATAATCTGTATCGGTCCTAACTGAATTCCTTTGTTTCCCAAAGTGGTTATTATCTGCTGAATGGTTTTTTTACATGATCCATCGTCAGGAGTATCGATTCTTATCTCATTAGACTTGGATTTTATCACAAATTTGATCGGGCTGCCGTGAATTATGCCTGTTACTGATGAATCTCCGTCTGGACTATCTTCATTCGTACCTCCAACTGCTTCTCTTAAGACCTTTTTCAAGTATTCATGTTGAGCCAGCTCATCCTGATGTTTGTCCACCAATTGCCTGAATTGAGCTTTGAAATCATCGATCTTTTTCAGAGTATCTTGGTTTTCAAGATTTACTGATAAAGCATCTCTGAAGATATCCAATCTTTGCCGAACCCCTTCAGAAATCAGTTCTGGATACTCCTCTTGAATGGCAGAAAAATACTCCAAGTGCCTCTCCACTGCTGCGTCTAGTGCTTGTTTCTGCTTTTCTTGGCGTTCTTCTTCCTGTCTGGCCAGTTCATCGGCTTGCCGCTTGTTTCTGACTGATTCTTCAATTCTATCTTCCTGCTGCTGAATATATGTCTTTATACCTTTAATGCCTCTCCAGGCAAGCCTAAGGTCATCATGGCAATAATTCTCAACATCATCAATCCAGGATTGGATTCTTGTTTCCATATTTTTTGCCTGAATTCTATCTGTTTGGGCAATCTTGTTAATACGCTTTCTGATTTGATCTAGTTCTGTACGTATTTCTGCTGTCTGCTTTTTTCTCTCAGCTTCTCTTTCCCTTCTGATCTTTTCCAGTTGTTCCTGCCGAATCTGCCACTGTGATTTCTTTGGTCCTGACATTTCAATCTCCTAAATAAAGCAATAATGATCAAAGATATCTCGCAACTCATCAGAGCGATAGTTGGAGGCGTCAACATCTCTTATGCTTGCAGCTAATAGCTCCAAATTGCTGGGTTTCTCAAGTTGCTCACAATTCGGATTGTAGATCTTATAGTACTTGGATCTTAGCCGCGAATGCTTTTCCACGTATTCTTCAAATAGCCCCAAGACATTCCTCTCTCTGATCTCATCCGACAGTATACTCAGGAAATTTGCCGGCAATTCATACATAAATCCATATAAAGATACGATCCAGGCTTCGAGATAATACATATCCTGTATGAACCAATCGAGAGAGCCAGTCAAATAAAGTAGACCATCCCGATAGTACTGCTGTTCAAATGCTGCTTGAGCCATGAAAGCGTAGCCCCAGCCCAAGGCAAACTTATCGTAGCCAGTGTTGTCATCGTGATTCTCTGGCAACATCAAGGTTGTGGTAAACAACTCTTTCATTTGGTCATAGTCTTTTTGATTCAACAACAATAGGAGTTTGATCGTTTTGGAGAATCCTTTGTTATCACCTGCTTTTTCAGCAATCTCCAGGTACTCGATAGATTCACTAAATTTTTGGCAAAAGATCGCACTCTTGGCCAGGTAGTTGTATAGGCGGTTTAACTCCACATTTGTCAGAGAGATACTGGCTGATTTCTTCTTGGCATCCAGTAGCATCCCATATGCCTCTTGATGGTTGCATCGCTTTGCTTCTATGCCGGCGATACAGCTTATTGTTTCAATTGTTTCTGGTAGATCCAGCATTAGTCGTGTAGCTTTGGCTTTCTCGGCAACCCATAATGCTTCTTCAAAGAACAAGTTATCGGTAAACGGGTTCACCGAGGTATTGTAGATTGCTGCCAACATCTCTTGGTCGTTGGGATCGTTTGCTATTAGGGCAGATGTTAGGTTTTCCAGTGCAATGATATACTCTCCTCGTGCGTATTCGGCCCGCCCTTTAAGATAATACATAATGGTCTTTTCCTGAGGATTGAGTATCGACATTGGGTACTTTTCTAAAAAATTACGTATCAGAGCACGGGGTTTATGGAAGTCTCTCACATTCTCAAGAAATCGGATGTATTCAAAATAGTATCGTTTGATTACCGATGGTTTAGCAGAGATATCGCTTATCATCTGCTTGAATAGACCGTCAATGACACTTGAATCAGAGTTTTCCATTTTAAGCCTAAGAGCAAACAACAGAAAATTTGTTTCGCATTTGTCAGACTCACTTAACTGGTTACGATCAAGAGAGTTCAATAACGTAAACGCTTCAGGATACTTCTTATCTCTGAATAAAGTCTGTACTCTTAGTATCGAAGGATGCATTGATTGAGCTTCATCAGCGGGAAAGAACCTGTTTCTGAACTTGTTTTCGTTACTTTTCAGGTCACTCAAGGTATTCCTATTACTTTCTGAAAAGCCTAATTCAGAAGCTATGTATTCCTTTACGGCAGAGATCACTGCTTCACACAGCAATGCCGAATCGGGAATGATTTTTAGGGCTTTCATTTTTTCAAGATCGCGGGAGATTACGGTAAAACCAACATTATTGATTTCCAGACTAGGGTACAACTCCCGAAGAAAATCACAAATCCTTCTCTGAGCATCACTGATGGTTTTAACCGAAAGCAATGTCATTTCTTTGGATTTTTCCTGATTCAAACAAAATGAATCAACGAATAACTCTATTTCACTTTGCATTGATAGCCCGTTGAAAGCTGTTGATCTAATTGTAGTCTTCATTAATACTCCTCGACTGATATGGTGTCATATATTCTTCTTACAGTATTTGAGATTTCCGCAGGGGGATCTACACCATATCGATAAACCAAGTTACACAAGATGTCTATCATCTCTATGCCAGCATTGCCCTGATCCTTTGAATAGTAATTTATCTGGAGAGATTCCGATTTTTGTGAGACTATGTTATACTGATTGGCGTTTTTTAAGTTATCCAAGATAGTCTTTCGGAATATCTCCCTGGTTTTCTCCTTGCCCTGGACTTGCAAAATCAACTCCGACCAAAGATAATCTGATACTGCCTGTTGTCCATTATTAGCAAGTTCTTCCATGAACCATTGCACCCGATGCTGAACTCTGCTTTTCAACGCGTTAATCTTGTTCAGGATACGATTGAGTTCGGCTTGATACCTTTCCTCACGCAACTTATGGGTGTCGATAACTCTCTGATAATGATGAGGCTTTCTGGCCTGTGTGTTAGCTACGATGTTCTCTGGATAGGCATAGTGAAATTTCATATCGTAGTTGACGATTGGGGCAATATCGCCCAATATTAGAGTACTGATGAGTTCTGCGGCCAATTCAATATACACATCGTCAGTATTTTTTTTTGATGCACTGATCACGACACTTGGGGGAAATACTCTGATCATGGCTGCACTGGAGCTCTTTAATGTTTCGAGGATCGTCATATAGCAATCCTCAAGAGCACTTGCAGACATTTCATTGGCGTGCAGATATGTGAGGTTATGTTCAGCTTTTAATAGCTTGAACTCTGTATCGAGTTTTGCGATTGCGTGTGAATGCCTGATTATCAGCCCACCTAAGACTAGCCTCCTCCTCTCATTTCCTGACCAATCACCTGATTCATCAAAGTAGTAATGCATGGTCATCTCCGTGTTTGGCTGCTATCTTCTGGCGATGCCTGTTTTGCACCGCTAATCAGACTGGCATATTTGGGGGAGTTCACGACAGCTTGGAAGCTACTCCAGATAGGTGTTACCGATGCGAGAATGTTGTAGATATCTTCTGTGGTTGGCTCCCTATTTTCATCAAAGGCATTGAACTTAGCTTCGATAATGGCCTGCTCTATTTCTGCTCCGGTTCGGTTTTGGCTCACTTGTGTTAGATAATCAAAGTCGTAGTTATTGGGATCAAGTTGATACTTGCGAAGCTGAATGTTGAATATTTCACGTCTCTCCTTGCTGTTTGGCGGTCCGACAAAAAACATCTCATCGAACCTCCCCTTACGAACAAACTCCGGTGGTAGGAGAGTGATATCATTGGCAGTAGCGATAACAAAAACAGTGGACTTCTTCTCCTGCATCCAGGTTAAGAAGTTGCCCAAAACTCTGGTAGTGGTTTCATGCCCACCACTAGCTCCAGCGAATCCTTTTTCCATTTCATCGATCCACATTATACAGGGAGAAATCGCTTCAGCAATATTCAAAGCTTCTCTCATGTTGCTCTCTGACTGCCCCACGAATTGCCCAAACACCCTCCCAATATCAAAGCGTAATAGCGGCATTTGCCACATGCTTGATACTGCCTTAGCGGTCAATGATTTACCTCCTCCTGGTATCCCAAATACTAATAGGCCTTTGGGTTCAGGAAGAGCTTTTCTTTTGGCTTCGTCAGTAAAAGCTTTCTTTCTTTTTTTGAGCCAGGTTTTCAGGTTGTCCAACCCTCCAACAGAGTCTATTGTTGTAGTTGCATCATAATACTCCAATAAATCATTTCGTTGGATGATCTGCTTCTTTTGATCAAGGAGGAACTCTATCGCTTTGTCATCTAGCTTGCCGTAATTCATTATAGCTTTGGCAAAAGAACTCCTAGCTTGATCCGCCGTTAATCCTCGAGCAGCATCTATGATCAGATCTCTGATGGCTGGGTCTTTGCTAAGTTTATCCTCCCAATGCTGCACTGCGATAAAATTCAGCAGAACTTTCATCAAGTCTTCTTTGTCAGGTCTTTTTCTACGAATAAAAAGAAACTCATCTTCAAGCTCTGCAGGCAGATTATAATGTCCACCCATTACTACTATGGTCTTTCTTGTTGTTCTAAGTTCCTGCTTAAGAAGCTTGAAGTTACGTATCAGGTTAGCAAGATTTGTTGGCTCAGTTCTCTCATTCATAAGGAAGTGAACATCTTGAAGAATAAAGATTGCATTACCGGCATACTTGGATATCTCAGAAAGCATGCAAGACAGATTGTCGATTTGAGACATAGGCTTCATGGCTTTTTTCCCGTTGGGTGGTGTAACATCTTTATAGCTTTCTACTGGATTCCATACCACAAGGCTCTGTTCCATAGCTAAAGCGATTGCCTGCAATTCTTTCATCGCTTCTGCCTCTTCCACTGTTTCGATAAATACCAGAGCATCACGTGCCCTGATTGCGTCTTTAATCCTTTTAATAGTCTCTTTCATGATTACCTCTATAACGTTATATCAAAATATGCTTGGGTTCTGTCAAGGGAGAGGATATCCTTATGTTCCCTCATATCGATATCCCACTTTAAATTTGTTATAATTGTTTCGATATTCTCATTATTATCGACAACGGCTAAATTCCATCCTTGATCATTGGCTGTTTCGACTACTTCTATGTCATGATTGAAGAATTCCCATCCGGTTTCTACTGCCTTCACCTCTGGCACTGATACGTCTGAGAGCATGATTGCTGAGGCTTTCTCTCCATTGGTGCAACTTATCAGCTTATGAGGCGCATACTTAAGCATTTGGAGTCTATGTTGGTATTCTTCCAACTTGAAAGGGAAATTGTTTTCGGCAGATTCCCTGATCAGCTCATTTAGAAGTCGGATACGATCATCAATCAGCTTGTCGAGTGTTATCTTTTGGTCATGAAAGCGATGCTGGATCATGGTATCTATTGCGTTTAGCAGATAATGCTTGTCTTTGATGTCAGACTTGTAATATGCTACAGCCAGCGGTAACTGATCTAGGTTTGCTCTTGATATCTCTTTTACCCTGTAGTCAGAATCAATGTAAGCAACGTATAACTCATCGATACTTGGAGAACCAAAATCTTTGAAATGAGCCTCCCTACAGTCGAACTCAGCTGGCCTATGGAACTTCTGAATTCTTAATTTGCCCGTTTTTTCGTCTGTTCGAACTGAAACATTTACTCTAGTACCACTGGTAGGCATTAGTCCCAAGTTTTCCTGGTAAATACTGAAGTGGAAGAAAGCCGTTGTATTATCCGAGTCTAATCTAACAAATCCAAAACCTCTGTCTGAATTGTAACTTTCAACCAAACCTGTCTGAACATCATTGTAACGATGTTTCGCCAGTGTAAATCTATGTGTCTTAAGTGTGGTCTGTGTGTCTGCTATTAACTCAATGGAGTGGTCAGAACCTATGCCGTTAACTATATCACCAATTGACGGCTCTTTAGCATAGACCTTTAGGTAGTCGGTGAGTGGGACACGGTAATCCTCATCTCCTAACTTGATAATGCAGTATTGCTGGTTTTGTGGCAGAATTACTTTTGGAGCCTCAGAGCAGAACCTCACTACCCAATATCCATTTTCACCTCTTCTAAAGTTAAAACGTACATGATCGCCGATTGATGGCGGCTGTTGATAACAATCTTGGAAACTATCTGATTTAAAATACACCTTATTGCCACTACTTTCACATTTAATGAAGCCAAAACCGTATTCGTTCACTAAACCTTGATTTTTGATGCGTAACTCACTAACAACTCCCTCAGCGTAATCAGCAGGGATCTCTTTTTCCTTAACGACCTGCTTGACGTAGCCTTCAGAAATAGACCTCGTTTGCTCACCAATCCTACCGAAAACCGGAGAAGTACACCTATAGGACTCATCTTTTTCGACTAATTTTATATCAAAAGCGGATAACTTGCCTGTGATATCTTTGCGAATATGGAACTTCACGTACTGAGTCTCTTGGGAGGGTTTGAAGTTCAAAGCATTAGGAGAATACGCTACCAGACCAATCAGTGTAGGATAGGTTGTTATAATCGAGCTATATACTTTTCCATCCCTGGATGGTAGCAATAAACAGCCATAGTAAGTATCGTCAGCCTCTACTGACATCGAAATAATCTCTTTGCTGGGGTCGTCATTGATGAACTTTACCTCAACCTTGTCACCACTTTCATAGGTGGCAGGAAGTGTCGTCACTGCGCTTTCTCGCCCATCAGAAAGCAATATCTTCCCATAATGTCTGGTCGAATCGATTATTAATAGCTTGCCTTTCATATTCTATGCTCTTTATTAAAACATGGATTTGTGTGATTAGATATCAATCTTTGTATTCGCTCGTTTGACTGCTCCCATGAGTTACTCGTTAAATCATTACTTTCATAACAGGTACAGGCAGAGCACTCAAACTTGCAATCATCCGTAATGTCTCGTAATCTGTTAATCAGGTCATTTTTAGAAATCTGTTCACTATTCAACCAAATCATAAGTGCTATATTTTTTATACATCCAATCGTTTTTTTGGGGATTCCTGGAAAGAATGATATCAGATCGGTACCAGTAACGGGTAGCTTATGATTTGATAACTTTTTAAAACAGCGATGCAATTGTTCGAGTCGTGTTGCAAACAATCTCTTGCTATTCTTCTCTTGATTCATTATATCGGTACTCTTAAGCAACGCTTCCAGGATAAGGGTGTCGTCTTTAAGGCAAATTGCAGCATTTATTAGCTCAAATGTGTCGAGTTGGAATTCTGTCCCCAGCCTATCCTTCAAGTATATGAAGTAAGCAACAATGTTCATCACTCGAACCATATCTTTCTGTTTTACGTTAAAACAGCTTAAGATATCTTGGTAAATTGCCTGAAGTGTCTGGTCTTGAGACAATGAATACTTGGCTTGCCGAATTGTCATTTCAAATAGGTATGCTGCCAAAAGAGTCACCTTGAGCTTCATCGAGTCTAGTTCTAAGCTTTTGTGATTTGAAGCCATCTTGAATCTCTCCGATAAGGTGTTTACACCTAAGTCAGTTATGCAATCATCCATAATCGGACTCACATAATGTAATAATCCGGATTTCTTTAGCAGTATAAACCCATCAGTCCATTTATCATTAGTGAGAATTTTTGTGAGCTCTTCTTTAACTCTCTCCCGAGCTACTAGTTTGATGCTGGAGCCCTTATTCAATATTGCGCCCCAAGTGTTGTCTTCGATCTGTGCATTTAGACATATAGCTAATCGAATGGCTCTGAACATTCTTAGTGGGTCATCTTTGAAACATAAACAAGGATCTGTCACTGATCTAATGATTCTAATGTTAAGATCCTGTCTGCCCAAACCTGTCGGATCAAGAACTTCCAAATCATCAATTCCGCAATAGAGCGAGTTTATCGTAAAATCTCTTCTTAGCGCATCATTCTGTAAGTAATGGATTCGATCTACTTCGCATTCTAGCTTCCTAGATTGATCTTGAGTAGAAACTTGTGCAATCTCCAAAGGCATATGTCCGATATGTACCGCTACGACTCCCCGACGCTTGAATTGTTGCGGCTTTGTAGATAATCCAATGCTGTGAAGGTGTTGTGCAAGTGCCAAGGGTTCATTTGGCCTTGAAACCAAAAGATCATAATCTGAGGGGCGTTCTCCCAATATCGTGTCTCTGATACAGCCCCCAGCAACGAAAACATTCCTCTCGTACTTAGTGTTTACTACTGCACGTTGTAACAGGATTGCCATATTAAAAAGTTCTCCTGTATCAATCTTGATTCTCAATATAGCTACCCGTTTCTGCAATTTCTAACTTAGGTTTGGCTTTGTCTCTCCGAGATTGATTAGCAATCTGCAGACACTTATCTAGCACTTCGTACTCCGTCATTGAATCAATATGTTGTTCTACCTCTTTATCAATCAATATCATAGAACAGGCTTTATCTATTTCATGTAATCGTTTAGGGTAAAGTTTGCTTTTAATCCGACCTAATCTAATGAAGAAAGATGCATTAATCATGTCTTTCTTCTCTATCAATATCTCTGCTATCCACTGACAAGCGTAACCGATATTCATGTCTGCAATATTCGATTTTGATTCAACCAAAGTAATAAATGATACAATGTAGAAATCCAACGATCTATCAAAATCATGAAGAAAGTGGTAGCAACGACCGATATTGCCATAGTATTCTCCGGGATATTCTTGTTTGGGGAACCTTATAATATCATCTGGATCTTCTTGCCTTAGAAAGTAAAGCAAGGCCTCTTGGATATTCTCAATTTTTCTACTATCTCTAAGAGCTAGGGCTTTATAGCCATGAAGTTCATGCCATTTATCTATACCCTTTTGGTCTAAAAATAGCTCACACTGCGAACCATGATATATGGCTTGATCAGCTTCTCCAGTAAACCAAAAATAATAACACTTTAACAAGTGTATTAACATGTCATTTGACTCAACTTCGCGTGTATACAACTCAAAATATCTCTGAGTTTTACCATATTGCCCGCAATGAGTTAACTGCTTGATTAATAGATCAAATATTGGAATCAATAATGATCCGTGATTTGTAAATGCTTCCTTCCACCCAAGGCTATCAAACAATTGAGTTCCCACTCTGATAAAATCATGCACAAAACCCTCTCTGATCAGATGTGGCATGGTATCCGTTAATTCTTCGATAGCTTTTTCAAACCTTCTGTGATTGATGTTGATCTCAATAGACGCAATGCATTTATCGTAGAAATCATGGGTTTGCTGCACAGCTGGTTTCTGCCGCAGAATACAAATAAAGCTGTTATAGTGAATAGCAAGAATGGTAACTATCTCTTCTCTCTCCTCCTTGGAGAATTTGTTCTTTAAAAAGGCTTTGACTAGTGGATGTAATTCAAAAAGGTCAGGTTGATTTGAATACTTGCGTACTTCGATGAGATACAGACCTTGCAATGTCGAAACCGCCTTGCTTAGTTTATTGTAGGACATGCTGTTGCTTAAAATACTCTCCAGGCTATCCATACTCTCAGGACGAACAGCTTCGGATAGGCATCTTAGGATAGTCTGTTGATTTTGGTTGAGTGTATCCCATAGAATCTGAAGTGTGTTCTCAGACAAAACAGCAGTAATCGTTCGCTCATCATAGTTCGTTTTATCCGCAAAGCTGTTGATAAACTCATAGAGATAGTCAATCCCTTTTCTAGCCTGCATTGCAATCAGATTCATCCACAGTGGATGACCCTTGGTTATATCATTGATTTCAGCACAAACCTTATTTAAGGTTGCTTCATCGTAAGGTACTTTGTGAGCTTTGAATAAGGCTCGTGTATCTTCATAAGAGAGCCCAGAAAGAGATATTTGTAAAAACCCAACCCTGGCAATTTTAACAAACGGGCGACAAGTAAAAATAAATTTTGCGTTGTGGTTTCTCGTAATTGCTTGATCAATAAACTGATCAATACCGAACCTTGGATGAAAGTCCTCAAGATTTACATACTTATCTATGTTATCGAAAACGAAAGTCACTCTTTTGTTTCCCAAAGCCTTGAAGAATACGTCAATCAGTAGGCTTGTTTCACAATCATGCAGGATCTTCTCTTGATAACTAGAGTCCAACTTTCTAATAACAGAAATCAACTTGGAATGGAATCTCTGATCTTCTTCTTTGAAATCCCTCCAGTCCCAACAAGATGTGTTTTCGTATCCGATGTAGGTGCTTATATACCATGAAGCAAGGGATGACTTGCCCTGCCCCCCAAGACCAGTAATAAAGATAACTTTATCATTATCGTTTAGAGCACCTAATTCCTCTTCTCTGCCGATAAAGACTTCAACATGCGGAGGGTAATCTGACTCGTCAGAAATGGTCTTTAAAACAGAATTTTTAAGGGGCTGTTTTAGCTTTTCACGCTTTGTCTGGTTTGACTGCTCCTCGATCAAACTAATAAAACGGGAGTAAAGTTGGATATACTTCTCGTTCACTACCTTGCGATTCCGAGTGTAACTCATAATCTCGCTAGTTTTAAATATAGTAGTATTCTTACCTATATCTCCAATTTCCCTCGTTAACAACACTTCTCTCTTTGCGTTTTGTTCTTCAATTAAAACAAGGCTTTCACCAACAGGCACGGGATCAACGATTATTGCCAATACTCGTTTATCATCATAATCCATAAATTTATATTCTAACAAGCGATAAAGAGTGGAGTCGGATAGTAGATACTTTTCTTTATAACATGACCATGTGCGGTTCTCAGGCTTGAGTAATGGGTCTAAAACGTCTCTTGCGAATGAGTCTTCGCCTTGCACAAGTTTATCTGACTTATCACTTGGTTCTAATCCGACAGCTTTGCAGTCATCATCAATACCTATAACTACAGCTCCTCCGCTTGTGTTTGCTAAAGCAATGATTGCCCTGACGATATCAAATGCGTAATCAGTTTGATTCGAATTGAGATCGCATTGAAATTCTTTCTTGCCTAATGCATTGATTGAAAACTGAGGTAGTATTGCTGCTTTGAGTTCACACCATTCTGTTTCTTTATAGTTTGTGATCTCAAGTAGTTTTTTTATACCCCCCTGATCATGGTTCAGTATCTTGCGAGTTAATTCTGCTCCATTCAACGATTCCATTTTGCCTCTTACCCCTCTTATGTTAGTGGCTACATTATCTGCAAACCATTGGTATATGTCTTGCCAGAAGTGGGCGGAAAAGTCTGATAATTGCTCTATTGACTAGCTCATTCAAACAATTCATTTAGTCTCCAAACTCAATATCGTATGTAGAGTCCCAAATGTTGGTGTAAATTCCAACTCATTGTTTCTCTGGTTGTTTGAGGGCATCTGACATCCCTCGTTACTCACAATCTATGTAAGG
>Ga0265294_10004098_pt1 | contig 18319 bp, 16 predicted proteins | sample MunlanPumphouse3_FD_192504 | JGI IMG/M metagenome (GOLD analysis project Ga0265294, IMG submission 192504) | Groundwater microbial communities from a municipal landfill in Southern Ontario, Canada - Pumphouse #3 | ecosystem: Environmental > Aquatic > Deep subsurface > Groundwater | place...
ATCTTTAATTATATCTAACTTCGCTTCTTGTTCTGGCGTTAAACCTGCCCCACCACTTTGAATGATTAAGTCGCCTATGCTTTCGCCTACAATAGAACTAAAATCGTTTTTAAAGTATGTATATCTTGTGTTGTTGTAGACTGGGTTATTTGCTATATAGTCGTTAATGCTTTGGTCTACACCTAATCTTATTAACTTAAACGCTATTGGGTCAACAACTGAGCCTCTATCACTATCCCAATTTAAGTTGCCATACATTTTTTGTATCTTAGCGTAATCTTCCTTGCGTAATAAACCATCGTTTAACGCAGTTGCTAATGCTATTTGTCCTTGACCGTATTCAAACCAGTTATCTCCATTAAAATACCATTCTACTTCATCTAAATCTACAAGAACATCACCCATCACAGCATCTCTGCCATACTCTAAAATTATAATAGAACTTAATTCGCCCGTATATTGTCTCAAATATTCAGTTGTAAAGTTCGCTTTCCCACGATAAACAAAAGCACCCCTCACTGCTTGTAGCATTGTTCTAATATCTGCGTGTGCTGTTGCACTACCGTCGTGAGCTTCTAAATCGTATATTTTACCATTTTCATTTCTTTTAACTATTGTGTTTGGTTGCAACTCTAAATTAGTTAATTGAAAAGTTGTTTGCGTTCCATCGTGTTTTGTTCCATAAACTCTTTCTATTACAGGGTCTACTGTTGGAGTTTCAACCTTATCTACTTTCTTGTTAAACTCATTTGAATGTGCTTCTGAACTTATGTTGTGTTCATCTAAATCTTTAATTCTACCAATCCCATCTCTCACAACAATAGTATTATCGTGGTTTTCTACACTTGCTTGATAAATCGCTTGTTGTCCTTGTGCTGTTATACCATAAATGCTGAAAACATCGTTATCGCCTGTTGGAGTTGTATATTTTTCTAAAAAAGCAGTATCAATATGTTCTTTATCGTAAAAGAGATCTAATCTACTTGCTATTGTATTTAATTCTAACCATATAAGGTTATATTGACTATCGGCGATAGACTGAATAGGAGTTCTTGTTCCATAACCACCTTGTATTTGGATATTCCCCATATTGTATGGCTTTATTTGTAGTTGTGCGATAGGACTTGGTGTTTGTTGCCACACATACACTCCATTATCAAAAACAACCTGATAAAAACCATAATTGGTAGTTCCATAAACATAAGCAATCGCAAGCGTTTCGTTTAAATCTTGATATGGTGGATATTCGGCTATTAAATCTTGTATTGTTTCATAAGCACCTAAAAAATCAATTCCCCCTATGTGCCTAAAAGTAATACCAACATTTAATGCACTACTATTATTTAAGTTTAAAGTAGTGATAGGCTCTGGCACTTGAATTGTGTATTGAGTGAAAGTCCTATACTCATCTTCATTCTCTAACTTGTGATGTAGAACTCCCTTTCTATTAAGCGGAAACCATACTGAAGCCCAACCACTTTTATTAGTTGGAGCAAAATTGATTTGGGCCATCGTTTTCTCTTGTGGTATCCCCTCAATATTTATTACTAAAATATTCACATTACTTTGAGGGTGGAACTTATCAAGGTTTTTTGGTTCTTTTATTTCGCCTGTGCTTAAAACAAAAAGTTCGCCCACATTGCCTTTAATTGTGTTTCCCATAATATAAAACACCTCCTATATTTGTTTTATTTTATTATGTAAAAATGTTTATCTTATAAAGTAATTATACCTTATTTAATCGTTATAATCAACACTGCCAATCTCTTTTATTTGTGGTCTAAAATGTAAATTGACTACCTTAAAGGAGTAAGGTTGTGTTTCATCGCCTACCCCATTACAAGCGATGAATAAATCGCCATCGTTTGTGCCTATCGCCCAATTAGTGAGTGTTTTTCCGCTTGGTATCGTGATAGTCGCTATAAAACTTTCTCCATCAAAAGTAAAGTTAGCATCATCGCAATTTGTTTTTAATTCCACTTTACTATAATAGCCATCTTTTATATATAAATCTTCATAATCATTGTAATAATCGTTATTATCATAAGAATATATATAAACCTTTTCAATTACTTCGCTATTATCAACGATAGGGTTTTCAGTAAAAAACTTTAAACCTAACACATATTGCCCTATATGATAACTCATTACATTTAATTGATATGTTAAATTAAAATTAGTTAAAGTGTCTTTATCTACAATTAAATAATGTGTGCCTAAACCCGCTGCGCTTATTGTATCATCGTGATAAAATGTATTAAAATATATTTTACTATTATATAATGCGTGGTCTTCCCCAAAACAATGAACGATAGGGTAATTATCTTTATCAAAACTATCGTTTAGTTCGTTTACAATAGCAAAAGATAAATTGTTAAATCTACCATATCTATCCGTATATCTTACAGGTTGGTTAAACTCTAATGAGCCGTTTTTCTTAATTCTAACTCCTGCTACTTGATTATCACTAAAACCAAACTTAAATAATAATGCTTGTTTTACTCCATAACTTGTTAAAGGAGTTGCTAAAAGTTTGCCGCTTATTTCGCCTCCATAAAAATCTATCATACCATCAGTTTTTAATACTACTGCAGTTGCTTTTGATTTGCCTAATATATCATAATCAATTATTCCCAACGCTTTTGAAAATATCATCTTTTTTATGTCTTTGTTTGTATTGTTTGGTAGTAAGGTTGCTTGATTGCTTATTGTTTCATTTAAAGGTGCTAACATTAAATAATCTTTATAATGTTCTTGTCTATCTACAACGCTTATAGCGTATGTATCACGCCAACGATAAGTTTGATCTACAAAAGTTGCTTGTTGTATCTTGTTATAATGTTTAGTAATAAAATATGTTGCTACAATAAAATTATTATAATATTCTAATGTAATAGCGGTTATAGTATAGTCGTTTACATCTTTTGTGCCTATACCATAAACATCAGCAAGAGAAAAGTGTATCTTGCTAAATGAGTATTGTTTATTCCCTACCATTTGAAGACTACCAAAAACTTTCCTACTACCACGAATGATATTTAAAATGCTTTCATCTTGGTTTTGTCTTAAATCGTTATAAAAATCAATTTGTGTGGTGTCTATTTTTTCTTGCTTAACTATTAAATCTTCTAATGATATATATTCTAAATTAAACATTAAGTCTTTATAGTTAGAATTAGTTGGTGTTATAATATCAATTTTTACTTGTGGACTAAACACATCTTTATCGCCATCGCCTGTGCTTATTATTGTGTTGCGGAATGGAACATTAAGCGCAAAATACTCATAAACAGCCTCTAAAATAACATTGAAAATTAGATTAGTTTTATAGTTGTTACCATAAACTTGACTTAATTTAATTGATGTATCCCCCATAGCCCAATTTAAGTTTCCTGTCCTATTTGGTCTTAAACCTAAATCAAAAGCCCAAAAAGGAGTTGTTGTAATATCTAACACATTTCCTGTATAATCTCTCAATTCCCAATCAGTAATGTTTAGTAATCTATCTGTTAAATCTAAATCTAATTCATAACTATTTTGTAAAGGTGTATCAAACCCCTGAAAAGTATATTTGGTTGTAACCTTTCCACTAAACTTAATCGGTTTATAAAGTGGTTTATCTTTCGGTAATTGAAACTCAAAGTTGCTATCCGTTAATTGAACTCCATTACTACTTGCTCTTACTCCCTGATAAGCGTTTTTACTTGGAACAAAGGTAGTTGGTGTGTCTAAATTGTTAGGTAGTGCCTGTCTAAAATGCGTGTAACTTTGTGTTCCTGTTTGGTTAGTGTTTTGGCTACCACTAATCGCAGTTAAATCTTTTTTAGAATATACCCCCTGAACTACCCCATAATGTTCTAAACTTAAAATATCTCTTGTTGTGCCTTTTCTTAATCTTGGTAAAGCATTTACATAACTTAATAAGAAAATTAGCATTTGTCTTGTTGTTGCTGTATCTAAAAAAACTTGCGGTGCTTTAATGCTCTTTAAGTAATCAATATCATCATTACTAATATCAAAAATGCGTGTATTATCAAAATTCGTTATGTTTTCAAGCCCACCATATTTGCTAACTGCTTTTCTAACTCTCATCAATAAATCATATAGTGTGTTCTCTACACTATCTATTACTTCTATTATAAACTTATACACCATACAATCCGTTCCATCTAATATCCTATCTTCAGGGCTATCACTTTTCCTAAAATCTTTTGCTACAAAACCATACTCAATTTCCCAAGTGCCTTTTGGTAAAATCCAATCGGTTTTAAGCATACTCCCCGCTTCGCTATATAAAACAACCCTATTATTGCTAATAGGTGCGTTTGTTTTTACATAAACAGCACTATCGTTATATTCATATTGATTAGTCCATTTAATAGTTGCTTGTTTACACGCTTCAAACACTCCCAATTTAATCGCTGTATTAGTATAATAAGTTTTATTTACATATAAATAAGGCATAACAGCATAAACTACTGCTTGGTTTTTATCTAATTGTGGTTGGTTTGCTTTACTAACTATAATTCTACTATCGTTTGTAATTGTAAAAGGTGCTTGTCCTTTTTCTTTAATTTGTAAAGAGTGGATAAAACACGGCATTATATAGGCATCAAGTTTGGCCGTATATTCTATTGCGTTTATGTGGTGTCTATAATATCCATAACTACCTATTGGCTCAACCATATCACTAATAATAAGCATTTGGTGTGTTTTTGTATCTATTATATTTTTATCTATATGATTATCTATTTCTTTAATAATAATATCTAATAACCCATACATTTTATTTGGCTCTTTATTAGTAAAAAAAGGGATAGAAAGTTTAGCCTCATCTAATGCTTCTTCCCATTTTCTTGTTGTAGTAAAACCTTGCTCTACATTATCTATCTTTTGTCCGTTTATTTTAAACTCATATACAAAAGGCACTATGTTTTTCCACCTTTCCTTTTTACTGCTCTGTTTTATTTTTAGTATCTTTGTTTCTTATTAAGATAGTTCATATTGTATAATTCCCTACCATACTCTAATTCCATATTTTGTCTTTTTATTCTATGCCTACCAGTTAAATAGTAGTTTATTCCTGCCACAACTTGATTAAGATAAAAAGATGTGTGTGCTCTACCTGTTGCTTTAATATTACTTGCTCTCACGCTTTGTCCTGTTCGTGCTTCCCACATATCCACTCCAAAATTGACTATTTTTTGTGCTGTTTTAGTTGCCACTATAATAGAAGAAGCAACTTTCCCAACGGAGTTTAGTTTTTGATCTATAATATCATCTTCACTTACAGGAGTTATGTTTTGCTCTACACTAAACTTTTCAGCATTTACCCCTGTGCGTTTAGCACTTACTAATTTCGCTTTATTTTCTTTATCATTAAGTGCGTTTCTTAAATAAATATTTATATCAGCCATATAATATCACTACTCCTTAATCTACGCTTTCTATATAAGCAGGTGTTAGTGTTAAAGACCATATAATCTTTTCACCTTTGCTTAACGCATTATTAGGTTGGTTAAAACTCCTATATAATGTTCTTTCTATTTTCATATCCTCATTTAATATGAACTTTTGTAAGGTATTGTCATATTCCAAAGTTTCATCTCTTAAAAAGTATTTTTCTTTCGCACTGCCTTTATTATCATTACTTTTACTCTTAATATATAAATCTCTTAATATAGGGCAATTAAAGTCCATTTGTAATGTAAAAGATATGGCACGACCTGTTGTAGCAGGGATACTAACTACTTCGTTTTCGTTTTGTGTATTATCTACATTAAAAGTATTTAATAATTGTGTGCTTTCGTGAGTAATCGTTTCAGCCCAATGCCAATCAAGTAAATAAGGTGTAATATCAAACATAATAACATTATCGTTTTCATCTTTTAAACTCTCTACCCCTAACTTGTATCTTTGTTGGTTAGAAAACTCCGCTTTATCTACAAAATATAACACTAAATCTAAATGATAAGTCATATAGTTTTTACCATTTATATTTACAATAGCACCATATTCTATACCACCTGCCATAGTAATAAACTTAAATGTTTCTACTATTCTATCGGCATTGTCTTTATTGTCTAAATCTAAATTACGAACTTCAATTACTCCGTGCTTTTGTATCAAGTTTGCTCTTGCTTCTTCAATAGCCAAGTTTATAACTTCTTGAACTCTTACATCATCTAAATAAACAAAAAAATCAAGTGTAGTATTGTAAACTACCTCCTTAATTTCTTGCTGTGGTATCGCTGTAGGATCAGCATTAAAATTAGATATATTCATAGGCACGAAAGTTTCGCTATCAAAAGTATATGTGTTTTCATCAAAGGTTTCTAAAACATCAAAACCATCCTTATTGTTTAGGGCTATTCTTTGAATAAGTAAACTATCTAACCCATCTACTTGACTTTGAGTTGCTTTCCATTGTGCTATTGAAAAAGTAATCCTATCTTTAAAAGATGTGTTATTAAACTCATTTAGTAAAAATCTTAAAACATCAGTATTTTTTAAGGAAATCTTGCTACTCATTTTTTATAAACCCCCTATAACATTTCTACCACTAAATGCTTTTGATAATTTGCTTCTTGTGGTTGTTTCCACTTTTTGTCCTACACTTAATTGTATTTTTCTACCTTGACTTGCTTTCCACTCTCTTTCTCTTATTTGTGATATTTTTTGTCTTTGCTTAGCAGTCATTTTTTTATTAGCAAAATCTAATCTTTGTGCCACTCTATTTTCTTGCCAAAAAAATGTTTTGGCTCTTTGTAATACAACTAATGGCGGTAAAGATAATAACCCACCATATACATTATCAACCTTTATAAATCCTATAATTGCTTCTACCATATCGCTTAATGTCTTACTTCGTATAAAACCAATATGTTTTTTTACAGGACCATAACCATATTCCAAGAACTTTATATAATTAGCATTTAATAAACTATATTGTATTCTTATATTATTACTATTATTACTTGCTAATGATATGGCACTACGCAAGTTCCCTGTATCATAAGGTGCGTTTAATACGGCTATGTTCCATAGTATCATACCTAATTCTTTATTTAGGTGTTTTACACGATTATATTGTTTATCGTTTACATTTACAACAAAGTCCATATAAACACTACTCCTTACATTATTTCTACGCTAATATAAGTGTTTTTACTCCTATTAGCCTACCCCTACTATTTTCAGGGTGTGTATCCATCGCTGTAAACTTGTTTTGGTATGTTCCTATTGTCTGCATTATAATTACCTTTAATATAAAATACTCTTTACCTAAAACAATAACTTTCCCACCTGACCTAAAATCAATAGGATCATCAGTGGCTATTTGCCAAGTATTTCGTTGTGTTTCTTGCCTATCCATATACTCATCTAATATCTCATCAACTCCACGCTTTACATAGGAGTTTGTTTGCCCATCTTTCGCTGAAAAGAATATTTTTTCTCTTGTTTTCCAATACGACCTATCGCTATTATCTTTCCAATTTTTAGGTATTTGTTCTAAAATCTCATTTACACTCATATTTGAAAAATCGGCAACTTCCTTTTCGAACTCCCACTCCTTTTTAGGTTCTATGTAAAAAGCACTTATGTTTTTTCCGTGTAATGTTCCTGTTAAGGCTTTATTTGTTAAATCGCCACCATAACTCATAATTACCAACTCCCATCTGAATTATCGTATATTTTCATTGTTTTGAGTATTTTTTCAGTATAGGTTTTTAAGTCCTCTACTACAATTAGTCCATAACTATTATAACCCCTAATTTTATACCTATAATGATTATTTTTTATATCATCTATACTTTCTATTTCATCAAGTTGTGAGTTTTCAATTACTCCTTTACCTACTAAAAATGTTTTTAATTCATCAAGTGTAGCAAAGTAATGAAAATCGTTTAGATTATACTTTAATACTCTATTTCCTAATGGACTATTTTTAATCTTTTGTTGTGCTATAACTGATAGGGCTTTATCTATTCCAAACTCCATAAACTTACCCAAGTTCAAGTTTACCCCACTATTATATGCTAACATAAACCCACCATCTCTTTGGTTATACCAAACGCTATCTTTAAAAATGTCAATCATCAAGTTTCGCATCTCTTTTGAGTGTGCTATATAATATAAAACTTTATTCTTGTTCTTATCGCCATCAACCTTACTTAAAATAACATCATAAACAACTTGACTTAACAATTCTAAATAACTTTGTGCGTTTTCAGTAGATCCCCATATCACTACCAAGTCTAAATAGGCTGTGTTTTTTACTCCATTTATAGTTGGTATATATCTATGGTTAGTATAATCATAATCTAACATATCATCTACTAATGGTTGTTGTAAAAAGTCTAATTCAGGTATTGCCATTTTATTTTACACTCCTTTTTATTAAATAGGTCTATAACCGACTAAAAACTTTGCGTGTTGTCCGTATAAAGTCCAAAAATGCCTACCATACATCGTATTCTTATATTCTCCCATAAAACTATCGTATGATATTTCTACTTTCTTATCTTCAGTTTCTTTTGTATTGTCTATCGGTTGTAAAGACATTTTATAATTTTCATCTTTAAGTTCAGCAAAATGAAACTCTAAATAGTGGCCTACATATAAAGAAACTACTCTCTTAAATTGTAAGTCGCTACCACACAAACCATACTCTATCGTGTTTCTTCCTATTTCTATTAGCATTTTCGCTATATTATGTAATGTGTGGTTTTCATCATCTATGTAATCTCTTAAACTCGGTAGCCAATCAATAATATCGCTAATCGTTATTTTAGGCTTCGGCACTTCTTCTACAACTATATCTCTTACAGGATATACTACTTCAACCCTATAATTGTAATAGGCTAATGGTATTATCGCTTGAAAATGATAGTAATTTAAACTATCTATATAATATTCATAACCTTTTGGAACTACAAACATTTTTACTTCCCCCTTTTTAGTAGTTTCATTTTCTCTATTAGCAATATATAAACGGCTTTTTAATTAAAATGCTTATATACTCTTAATAAAGAGGGAATAGGTATATATTTTATTATCTTTGTAATTATATTTATTTTCTTTCTATATACCTATTCCAACTCAATATAAGGATTCTAACCTAATGTAAACCCCTTAACTATATTATGTTTACGGGTTTTCAGGTTCAGTCGCAGGCTCAGTTCCATTATCAATATATCTAATATGTTTAGGATAGAATAATAATGGTGTTCCAATAAATGCGATATAGTTTCTTCTTAATTGGTTATTAGTAATATCTAATACTAATGCTCCCGGTGTTAAGTCCATCGCAATTCTTGAACGAATAATGTATGGGTCTTGTCTATACATTACAACTCTACCTGTTGAGTTAGAACCCGGTTCATTTAAAATAGGGTCAAATTGTCCTAAATCAGCAAGTGGGTTTGTATATGGCACACTATCAATAGTGATTTCAGGCCCACCAAATCCTAAACTTAACTCATTTAATGCTTGTTTTAAATATTCAAGTTGGCTTCTATATACAGTGCCTGATGATGTAATATGCGCAGGTTTTGATAAACTTGCTAATAAATTAGGGAATAATAAAATCTTATTGATTAAAGCCCAAGAAGCATATGCCTTTTCAGCACAGTCCGCTAAATATTCAGTTTCAAACACAGTGATTAAATCAAGTGTATTCATTTTTTGTAATTCTTTGCTTGATAAACCTGCAAAGCGTGGGTCTGTGTCTAAATTAGTAATAACAGCATCATCACTTGTAAAGTTTAATAAACCTTTCGCTGCATCGTTGTTAATGCCTGTTCCTTTGTGTCCTACAAAAGCAAACTTCTCTAACTCTATTTGATAAGAGATATTTACTGCTGTTTGGTATGCTTCAACAATATCAAAACCGATGTGGTCGTATTTAATTTTATCTACCATACCGATTGCTAAACCTAATGTGATTGGAACAATAGGCGCTTCAAGTGTTTCGCTATCATAATCAACAAGAGTAATTTTACTATTGTTTCCACTTGCTAATCTACCTTTTCCTGCTTGATGTTTGTGGTAAAAACCTTTATCAGTTTCAGCCGCTCCACCTCCGTAGATGTGCGGAACATGCTTAAACGCAAACGAGTTAAATAAAGGTCTGCGGATATTTGCATCTAATACGGTAAACAAATTATAAGCATATTTGCCCTCAATACCATCGTTTAATATCGCATCGTGATATTCAGCCATAGCATCAGTTAGTGATACAGCCGCTTTATCAGTTTCAAAAGCAAGTTGTGAATTATACCATACTTCATCTAATGTAATTTTTTCTTGTTTTGCTGTTTCTAATCCATCTTTAAATGTAAATGGACTATTAAACTTAACTATTCTTTCTTTCATTTTTAATTTCCTCCAATTCTTTATGCTTTCTTAATTACAGCACATAAACTATCGCTTGTTGTTGGTTTGTATGATGCAGTTGCGTAAACATAACCTGTTAATTCTAAACAACCTGTGGTATCTTTTTGTTCTTTATAACCTGCTCCTGCTTTTGCACTTGTCTTACTACCGTTACCGATAAATACAGGATCTCCTGCTGCTACTGCTTCTCCAACAGGAATTACAATTTCCCAACCTTTCGGTGCTGATAAAGGAACTACTGTGATAGGAACTACTGCTCCTGCCTTTGCTCCCTCAACAAAACCTGCTTTAATTTCTCTTTGTCCTATAATATCTTTTACTACTACTCCTGCTGTGGCTAAACTTGCTAAAAGTGTGCTTGTTGCTCTTTTAACTTTTAAGCCTTTGTCAGTTTCGCCTGTGATTGCCACAACTTCGCCAAACTCAACATCTACTGCTTCATCTACAATAGCAGATGTTCCAAACTGAACGCCTTGTGCTGATGTATATGTTCCCGGTAAATGTAAGCCCGGAATTGTTGCTGCTCTCTTTAATTTTCCATAAGTAAATAATCTTGCCATTTTCTTTTTCCTCCAATTTCAATTATTGTGTTCTTGACATTATACTTCTTCCTTTTCTCATTTCCTCGTTAAAGTGTTCGTTAAACTCATTCCAATTTTTATGAGAGAAAGGGTCAGTTAATTTTCTATAATACTCATCCTTAAACTTTGCTACTTCATTAAATCTTAATTTTGGTTTTTCATCTTTTAATGTAAGGTCTTTTTCATTGTTAAACTTTACCGGAACAATAGCATCCTTAAACTCTTTTTTTGCTTGTGCCTCTTTTTGTTCTGGGAATGTTTCAAAAAACTCATTATTTAATTTATTGATAGCAGCAACTTTAATTGGACTATCAGGTAAAGCATTAAGCCTTACTAACTCATCTTGAAAATATTTCATATCTTTCATATTTTTATTTTCCTCCTGACTATCTTTATTTTCATTTTCTTTACTTTCGGCATCGTTGTCCTCAACATCTTTGTCTTCTTTATTTTCATTTTCTTTGCCATCGGCTGTTTCCTTTTTAGCCGGTTTATGTTCAGTTTCAACTTTGCCTACTTGTGTTTCATCTGTTGCCTTTTCAGGTTGTTCTTCTTCTGTTTCATCTAAAAACAACTCTTCTTTTTCACTAATAATTATTTTGCCATTAGGGTCAGTTTCTACCCTTTTGCCTTTTTTGAATAATTTGTCAAGTAAACTCATTTTTGGTATTACCTCCTTTTCAATCTCATTATTCTTTTCATCTCTTATTGCGGCATTCATTTGTCGCCCTTGTGGGACAAGAGCCAAGTGGTTATAAATTATATCAGTTTGTTTATATAAATTATTTGCTATTTCAACTAATTTAGCCTTATATCCTAACGACAAGTCCCTAAACTTTTCGTTCAATTTTCTAACTACATTGCCGTTCTCATCTACAACTTCCGGTGCTAATAAATCTACTACTTCTTCTGTGTGAAAAGCCAAGTCCACAACCATATTATCGCCAACTCTTCTTGGCACTCCTAACACTGTTCCGTGTTGTAATTCTTTAACATTTGAACTTGATACATTTGTTTTTGGGTGCTTAATTGTAATTGGTGCTCCCTCTAAACTTTTCAAACTCTCTTCATCAAAGACATCTTCCGCTTCTCTTAACACATTTACCTTTTTATCAGATCCAGACCAACCTAATTCCCTTTCGCTGTATTGTAATTTGCCGACATTTCCTACAACAGCGTTCCTTGCTATTAAATAGCCATCCTTACGCAATTCAATGTTTGGTGATAACTGAACCATATACTCAAAACTATTAACTGCGTCCCTTAAATTAAGTTCCTTATTGTCTTTTAAATCCGTTGTAATGTAATGTTTATTATAAATCCTCATAATTTTACCACCTCCTTATTGTTTTTTTGCTTTTTCTCTATTTAATACATTTCGTTCAAGTGGTTTTTTAGTAGTCTTTTTATCGCCACCGAACTCTTCGCCGCCTATATCACTTTCAGGATTATGAACTCCTGACACCCCACCAAGTTGGTTAAGGGCTATTGCGACTTCTATTTGGTCGCTTTGTTTTGTTTCAAACTCATTATTCTTTGCTTTATTTATAATATATTCTTTAAAGTTTTTATTTATGTTTTGTGCTATATTGATAGGGTCTTTTCTTACATCATCTAACATACTTAATATACTTGCTTTATCAATTCCTATTCTATATAACTTTTCCAATCCTTCTGCCATAATGTTAAACATCTTTGCCTTTTCTTCCAAACTCATAGTTTCTATTGGGTTAAACTGAAACACTACATCTTTTACTTGTTTCCCTAACTCACTTTTAATTATGACAGGTAGCAACTTTTCAAATGCTGGTCTTAATAACCTTTCTTGTATATCTCTTGCTACTGTAATAGATGTTGTTGGTATATTTGTGGTTTTTTCGCTATTGTTATCAGGGAATAATACGCTTTTTGGCACTTTTGCTGCACCTGCTAACCTTTCAGCGCTTATTTGTAGTATTCCAACTTGCCCACTTAATACAGCGTTAGCAAACTTAAAGTCATCTTTCGCATCAATAGGAATTACTTTATAAGAACTTCCCTCTCTTATAAGCGATATTCTACTATCTACTCTATTTCTAACAGCGTTATTTAGTGTTCCAACTAAACCTAAACCATCAATTTTCAAAATACCTAAATTGTTTTTTTCAGCCGTTTTTTGAGTTGCGTTCCATAATCTTGTGTCGCTAACAAGACTATTATACATCGTTTCTATTAAACTCGCACCCCAATATCTCTCTACTTGTGTTTCTATCGCCGATGGTAATTCAGCATTAAAGATAATTAAACGACTTACATGCACTAAAATACGCCCTGTATTTGTTTTGTTATAGTTTTTAACTACACCGCTTTCTAAACCACCTAAACCACCTGTTAAATTTATATAATAATATTCAGGTGTTCCAAGATATATAGCATTATTTATACTATTATTAGCACCAATTTCAGTAATTAAACCTTTTTCTATCGCCGGTTCAATGCCATACCATCTTGATAATGGTTTAAGTCCTTTAAATGTTCCTTTTCTAATTGAACTATTATATAAAGGTTTCCCTAAATCCTCAATAGTTTCGTTTTCTAACCATATAAGTAAACCGCTACCTCCATAAGTATAATGTTTACTTAAACCATCTTTTAATGAAACATATAAACTTTTTACTACCTCACTAACTTTATATAACTCCATACTATCCATTTCTTGTTCCGGTGCGTTTATATCTATTCCGTTCATTAAAGGTAGTGTAGATAAATAATCTATCGCATTTTTTATATGTGGATTATTTCTTATTAAAAGGTCTAATTGTCTTACATTAAATGTTATTTGTCTTGTTCCATTATAGGCTAAACGAACTTTACTAACATCTCCATAACCTATAACCGCATTATCTTGTAATACCGATGTATCAAAAAACACATTATCGGTTGCTTCTGGTGGCCTTAATAAATTCCCTGACTTTAATAAACCTGTTGATTGAAAATATGATAAAACAGCATCAACTTCGGTAATTCCGTTTTTGTGTCCTAACACTTCGGCAACTGCTTCTTTTTCAGCGGTTTCAGTTAATGAAAAAATCTCCGTAGTTAAAGAAGTTTGTTTCTTCGTTGTCTTGTTCTCTTTCTTCAAAGGCTTCAAATGGGCTAAATGCTTTGGCAATTTTCCTTGCCAAGTGCCGTTCAATATTTTCCTCGTTGCCATTTCGGTAAAGTCTTTGTTTTTCATCTTTACCCTCCTTTTTTTCTTGTTCTATTAAGTCAGCATCAGTCCACATCATAGGTGTTATATTTAGTGTGTTTACATCATATTTTAAATGAACTACTAAATCATCATTACTTGCGTTTTTATCCTCTATCATATCATAAGTATATGAGTGTATTTGTTTTAATAATTCTACGCAACCCTCGTGAACTTTTATCTTTCTTTTATCTACTGCAGTTGAAGCAAGTGGGATACCCCTTAATTCTCTTGGCGTTATCTCTTCGCTTGTCTCTTTTTCTTTTCGGCTAACAGTCCAATTTCGGTTATTGGCTGCTAACACATACCAACCTTTATTTTCTAAATAACTTATCAATTCAGGTTTAGATGGATCTACTATAATAGCATCTACTCGCCTATTATTTCCGTGTGGTGCTCTTATCATTTTTAATAACTCATCATAGATTACATCCAAAGACTTTTTATATGCATATTCTATATTAAAATCAATAAGTCTATTTGTCAAATAGTCAAGAGTGCCATTTATAGGATCAAAACCTTTCTCTGTAATTCCGGTTGGATCATTAAAGCCCGGATCTATTGTAAATATTCTTTGTTTTCCACTCCAATCATAATCCATAAGACTACCATATATCATATTTTCTTGATTAAATGAAGCATATACAGCACCCTCTGTTGAACGCCTTAACCCTAAAACTTTTTGGTCATGATATGAACTACCCTCACTATAACTTTGCTTAAACTCATTTTTTTGCATATCACTCATAGACATATTATCATCTACTGTATAATGTGCGTAGTAAAAATTATATGAGTTAATAATTCCATTTACATTAGGTTCTCCACGATTAAAACTTATAATCTTTTTCATACTTAAATTGTATAATGGGTCATCTTTTGACAAGTATTCATCAAAAAACTGCGTTGGTATATCTCTAATTTTGGCATCATACTTGAAGTTTATTTCTAACAACTTTTCTTGTATCGCAATTTGGTCTTTTGTATCTAAAAATCTAAAATGCGACTTTCCTTTTATCGCTAAAAATTGCTTTAAAACCTCTTGTTTTTCTAATTCACGCCATCTAACCCCTTTTTCATTTAGCAGCCTTTCTCTTGTTGCTATATCCTCGTGGCCGAACTTTAATCTTTTTTCTATTACTTCAAAACTATCTTTATATAAATCTCTCAATAGTTCTATTCTTTTAATTTCGCTTTCTTCCATCAGTTTTGGTTTTTCAAACTCTAAATAAAATGGTGCGTTTTGTCCCTCCGGGTTTTGTGTCATTATGAATAATGGAGCACTTGAAGTCCCTATTCTTGATAATGCTTGGTCTAACCCTTTTATGTGTTGGTTTAGTGTTTCATTTACATAGACAGAACCTAATGTAAACCCCTGAAACTTATTCCCATCGTTTTCTTTTTCATTACCATAAAATAATATCTCTTTTTCTCTACCATATATATCTTGAAACTTATATACTCCACGCTGTGCTCCACTTACACTTTCTCTAATAAATCTTCCGTGTGGTATATTATTCCATAACCCAAAGCCGTGCGACATTAAGACAGTCCTTAATACATGTTCTAAACTACTACCTATCGCTAAATGTTGTTTTTCTTTACAAGTCATTAAATACTTGCTCCAACTATATAAACCGATAACATCTTTACCACCACGAACGCCACCCTCTATCTCTACAAACTTGTAATTGCCACTCATTATTGCTTCGTAGAGTTCTCTATCTTTCTTTCTTGTTGGCACTCCACCCTCTAAAAAGGGTTTGTCTAAATAACCATTTACAAAGTTAGGTGGTTTTCTATTACTTGAACTATATTCGGTTATATCAGGGTTTAATACTTGTTTTAAGTCTTCAAATAATTCTTGATTATCAATATAGTTATCATAAACATCATTGGCTAATAACAATGCTTCTTCATCGGTTAGTGGTTTATATTTATCAGTAGTTTTTCTTATATCAATACCTTTTTTATAATAATTATTGTTATTCATAACTACTCACTATCGCTTTCAACATCATTATCATCGTTCATCAATACAAAGTTATCGTTTCCGGTTGTTTCGCTTATTTTAGCACCTAAACCTTTTCCGCCTCCCTCTGTATAAACATTGACTTGTGTTAAGTTATTGCTACCTTTATTCATACCTAACACATTTATTCCCTCTTTAATATATCTTAATTTAATACTCTCATCTTGTGTATTTTTTATTCCCATTAAAATTGCGTGTTCTATAAACTCTTTATTCAACTTACCAAAAGAAAAAGACAAATACTCCTCAATAGCAACACCCAATTTTTTAATTTCCCAATTTTGTAAAGCATCTATCTGTATTTTAGCATATTCGTTTTTATTTCTTATGTAATATTCAATCTCTTGCTCCTCTATCGTTTCATCATATTTACCTAACTTATCATTACTGCCTTTGGTTGTCTTTCTATTCTTAACTTTATATCTACGACCAAAGACTTTATTTAAGTATTCTTGTGGATATGCTCCACTATTGATAAATGATACTACTTTATCTAAATATGTAAGTTGTCCTGTAAACTCACACTTGTTTTTTGTTGTATAGTTTATGAGTTGTCGCATACTTATCTCATCTAATCCTAATATGCTTTTTGGCAACCCGTCTTGGCTCTCTATTAAAGCGTTTTGGTATCTACGAGGGTTCATCGCATACTCTTTTATGCTGACTTGTTCTTGCTCTGGCATATCTGTTATACGCTTATATTCGTGTTTGTTTTCCATCGTTTTTACCCCCTTTTTCCTTAAAATTATATGCTTTTTATCTCTTTTACGCTAAAACATAGCACTTTTATTCAAAATTATTCTTATATATTTTATTTTAACACATTTATACCGGTTTTGTAAACTGCTTTATTTTTAAACAATTATTTTAAACCATCTTGACATACTATATCTTGCTCTTTCTCTACTATATCGCACATACTTCTATCTAACGCTATTCCACGATTACATAACACACAACGATAACCTAACATCTCTACTCCACCAATTTTTGATACACCATAACTCCTAAACCTTATTCCACCACAACTTAAACACTTTAACTCTAAACCGCCTACCTCTAACTCTAACTCTTTAACTAATACACTTTCTACTAACTCCTTTAACATCTACTACACACACACTCCTAAACTTTCTTTCCTTTTTCATTATAATCCCTAAACCACTCTTTTTCAACCCCATGTGTGTTTGTGCTTTTTTTTATTCCCTTTCCGCAGACGGTGATCCGCTGCTCTTTTACCCTATGGGCGCATTAAAACAATCTAATCAATAATAAATTAAATATATATAGTAAAGTAAAAGTAAACAATACAACTAATAAAGGTTGTTCATTATTTTATAGTTAAATGTGTAAAAAAAAACATAATTTAAAAAAGACCATTGACTTATAAAAAACTATAAGTATAATAATGGTAAAGGAAGGTGATAAAATGTTAAGAAATGAACTAATAAAAAAAGGATCGGTTAGGTTAAAACTTGTTTTGAGTAGAAACGACGCATTTAATAATGAGGCAATCATTAGGTTATACTTTAATGACTGGCCACTGATCCAAAGTATGTATGGGTTTGGAAAGAAATCCCATGAAGAACTTAAAAAGATATTAAATAACATGAAAATAAAGGGGGTGAAAAAATGCAAATAAACACGATTACAGAGTTTAGAAGTTTTATAAATGAGTTGGATCTATACAACGAATACACAAAAAACGGTTTGTATGATATGTATTATAAAAGAAGCAGAGATTTTTACATCTTAGACTTAGAAAAAAGAAAGGTTATTGAAACATCGCAGACCTTTAGTTTAGATAGTGAATATATAAGCCATATTGAAGAATTTACATTTTATGAATTATACATTGAAACATTTTCAAATAATAGCGATGATACAATGGTTTTAACTTTTAAAACATTAGAAGATTTAAAAAAAGTAGAGCAATTTATAAATAAGAACTTTAAGTTTTTAAAGAAATAAAAAAATGGAGGTATTAGAAAATGAGCAAATACTTAGAACTAAAAAACAACAACCAAAAAAGATTTAATGATTTTTCAAAAAAATATATTTATTGGATTTTCGCATTTG